>Ga0163151_10002154_pt1 | contig 31373 bp, 30 predicted proteins | sample OliLakLV19MP5IB2_FD_145596 | JGI IMG/M metagenome (GOLD analysis project Ga0163151, IMG submission 145596) | Freshwater microbial mat bacterial communities from Lake Vanda, McMurdo Dry Valleys, Antarctica - Oligotrophic Lake LV.19.MP5.IB-2 | ecosystem: Environmental > Aquatic > Freshwater >...
TATAATGGCCGCTCGGACGCAGGCTGTTGGAGCAAAGCGAAGCAATTGGAATGAAAACGAAACGGGTATTCGCGACAAAGCCTCCTGTGCTACCAAGCCTGGATATCAGCGCCAATTCAATAGACATCAAATTGGTGAATGAGGCCGAATATGCGAATTTCGTGCTTCACCAATACGATTTAACTGGGCAGGAATCTTCTTCTGTGGCTCTTGAGTGTGCTCGACTCACTCAAGTTCACCTAAACAATTGCCGGCTGACCAAGTCACAGTTGAGCGATGTTCTGTTTGATAGATGTGATCTGTCAAATGCAGAATGGCTCGAATGCAAGATCAATAGACTTGAAATGCTAGATTCCAAACTCACTGGCTTTAAGGTAATCGATGCTGAAGCCTCAAACTGTAAATTCCGAAATTGTGTCGGTGACTTTGTACAGTTGCACGGAAGCAAGTTCAAAAGCACGGTCTTTCAAAATTGCCAGCTCCGAGGAATTGATTTTCGATTTTGTGATCTCGAGGGCGCGACCTTCAGTGATTGTGATCTTCGAGATGCTGAATTCTATAATGCCAAACTCAATGGTGCTGACTTCCGTGGCTCTGAACTGATGGGATTGAAAGCGCGTCCTGAAGATCTCAAAGGGGCAATCATCAATTCACAGCAAGCGTTTGATCTTGGTAGACATCTTGCATCATTGCTCGGAATTGAGATCAAAGATATTTGACGAGAAGTGCCACCTGCCGCCGGAATTCTTAGGAGACAAAAAATTGACACCAGCAGACGCACTGAAACTGTTCCCAGCAGAATCGGAGATGGCGCAATTAATTGGCGGGCTCTGTAGCAGTGATAATGCATCGAAAGAGCGGTCATATAGCCGGCTCAACAGGGGCCGAATTAGTATTCAGGAGACTGAAGCGCTGGCTGTTGTCACAATTCTGGGCGAACTGGAATTCCCACCACAGGAGATTGACCTTTTCAGTTCTGATCATTGGACAGCTACGCTCCTGCAGGTTCTTTGGGAAAATCCGTTTGAGTCGTTGGTGGTACCGTTGAAAGAAAAATATCATCAACTGCCTGAGAAGGTTCACGATGATGTGCTAATTGTTTTTGCGATAATTGGTTCTAGAAAAGCTGCCCAGGCATTTATGCAATGCATTGATAAAGATGGTATCCCGTCCAGTTCCTGCCCTAGATTGTTTGCCGAACTACCGAAACTAACTCAGTTTGGAGACTTACTGTTCCCAAAACTGCTCATTGAAGCCGGTGTTCGCGTAGCTGAAATCGCAGATATGATTAATCAGAGCCTGGCAGCAGGATTGGCCTCAATTGATCGAATTGCGCCAGCCAATGATTTTGTTGTTGACCAGCTCACAGGCCTTTTGGATCGCATGGATCACTTCGACGAAATACTGGCGAGTGAAAACACAGACGACGACGCAGATGATGACGCAGATGACCATGAGGCGGACGACGAGAGCCAAACTAACGACCTTGAAGGGTCTGGCGATGATGAAGATAGCCAGGAGGATGCTCCCGTGTTAATTGAAAAAGCCTCAGCGCTGGTACAACTTGCAGGGAGAATTGGCAACGCGACATCAACAGACGTTCTTGTAAGAGCGTTGACCTACGACGACGTTACTATGAAAGCTGAAGCAGCTCTGGCGCTCATGCGACTTGAGGTACCTGTGAGTCAGGGCCTGCTTGCTAAGCTGGCAAGAGCACCACTTTCGCGTGTTTGCCTATACAACGGATTGGCTGAGCTAGATCAGCTCGACAAGTATCCAGCAAAATGGCTAACATGGGAGGCATTTGCAGAAGCCGATATGGCAATGTGGATCTCTCATCCTGCAGAACTGGGAAAAGAACCTGAACGCCTTGAGAAGAAGGCACACCTAATCACTAAGGTTGATGGTCGGGAAACCTCTATCTTTGTTTGGCGATTTAAGGACGACGCGGAGGAAACTTGGTTGGCCGCAATTTCAGGACCTTACCAACTTGAAGGGGACCCGCGTCCGGTTAATGGTTACTGCACATTTTCGGACTTCCAGGATTGGAACGAAGCTTCGCCAGAGGAGCACGCAGAGCGGATGCTTCGTATTTTCAGCGAACAGGATGATCAAGCCGACATGGAAGATGACGAGGACTAAGATGCCACCAGAGCGCTACCATTTAAGTTGCGTTTGCCATAGACTCCGCGAAGCGTCTATCACTAGGAGCTAGAGCCAGTTTTAGCAGTTCAGCTACACTTAGCCAATGAAGTTCCGTATGTTCGATCAACTGCGGCTCTCCAACGGCAATCACATCGACAAAGTTAATCGTAAATCCCGAAGCATCATCGGTTATGGCCAGACGAACGTTGCCTACTGAAGAAACCTTCAGTGCAAGTTCTTCTTCTAGTTCACGCTTTGCCGCATCGAGGAAACTTTCATCATCCTCAACCTTTCCACCGGGAAATTCCCACAGACCTCCGTGGCGTTTGTGTGCCGGTCGGCGGCATACGAGAAATTTGCCGTCACGTTCGACGACGGCTGCAATGACCATGACTTGACCGCAGGTGTTCATCACCAGTTATTAAATCACGCTGGCCCATACAACATGAGACAATTTCACAGCGACCAGTTGGAGGCTGAACATGTCTACGATAATTCAAATTCTCGAAGAGATTGGCGCTTTTCTCAGCGACGATCACTTCGTGTACAGCTCCGGTAAGCATGGCTCTATCTATATCAACAAGAACGATCTGTTCGCTCATACCAGAGCCTGCGATGATGCTGGAAAACTTCTTGCGGAAAAGTATCAGGATGCCGCTATCGATACAGTAGCCGGACCTTCCATGTGTGGAATTATTCCTGCGCATTGGACGGCGTATCACATTTCGCGCCTTAAAGGGAAGGAAGTTTTTGGAGTGTTTGGCGAAAGGGACAGCAACAAGAATTTCGTTTTCCAGAGAGGCTACGATAAATTCATTATGGGCAAGAATGTGCTTCTTGTCGATGACATAACAACAAGCGGGGCAACGATCAAGAAGTTCGCCCAGACTATCAAGGCGTGTGGTGGGAATCTAGTTTCCGCAACAGTTCTGGTTAATCGTAATCCACAAGGGGTGAATTCCGACACGCTTGGAGTGCCGTTTGATGCCTTGGCGTCGATGGAAATACCAGCCTACGAGGAAGCCGACTGCCCGTTGTGCAAGAAAGGAATTCCAATCAATGACAAGGTGGGACATGGCAGGGAGTTTCTAAAAGCAAAACAGTAGTTCTTAAAGGATTTACAGGGCAGCACGCACAATGAAGATCATCTCTTGCGACGATCTTTCATCAAACGGCGTGCCACCCCAGTCTCCGATCAATTTGTCAATACGTAGGCCAGATGCAGTTAAACGCTCATCGATGTCTTTTGGGGACAAAAACCGAAGCTCGCTTGCGGAAATGAAATTCTCATTGGGAAAATCATAGCGAAGTTCGAAGATCATTCGATCATTTTCCATCCTGAGGAAATGCCTTGATTCATGAACAGTGCCCGTTGGCAATTCAAGGACCACGCTGTAATTCCATTCTTTTTCCCAATCGATTAATGGGTTGCGCGACTCAAAAGCAACAAAGCCGCTTGGTTTCAAATGCTTGCGCATTGTTGAAAATGTTTTGAGAACGTCGACATCTTCAAGCAACACCTGGAATGCGTGTCCTGTCATTATGATGAGGTCGAAAAGCTTGTCTGATTGATAGGTCTGTGCGAACGACTGAACCCACTCGATTTCTTTGCCGTGAGGTTTACGACGTCCAACTTCGAGCATTGCAGGCGAAGGATCTACTCCAGTCACGTCATGATTATTAGCTGCATACGCGTTGCAGAGGAGTCCAGTGCCGCACCCAAGATCGAGAATACTTTGACGCTGCTGTCCAGCAAGCGACAAATAGAAATCGCGATCAATGGACCATCCGCTATCTAGATCATAGACTTCCGCAAGCTTAGAGTTTACGTAGTGGGTATCAGGCATCACTTTGCCGCTGAAATCCGGGCAGGACCTAGTTTGGGGATTCGTTTGTAGATTTTTCCAGCTCTGCAAGTAGGTTGTCCACCAGATCCGCAATCTGTTCGGCTTGAATTTCCGCCAGGGTCGGATTGCCACCGGTAACCAAGATGCCCATTTCTTTCGCTTGCTCGGGCGGCGCGAACTTCGTCGGCGCCGCTATCTGAGTTTCGCGCGCAGCAGCCCACCAGCATGTAACTTCGTAGACTTCGCCGCCTGCTTTAAGCTTGGCTTCCGCCACGCAATACTCGTCGCCGGTTTTTTCGTCCGGTTCATATCCAAGATCCTTCAATGCTTCGATTGTGGCGAACTGAACGGACTCGGGATTGAATGATCTTAATCCCACGTAAACCGGTTCATATGCCGACTCAGTCATCGCTAATGCTCCTGTTTTGTTGGCATTCAAGACCACAATCGCAGGCAGAAAGATCCTGTTATTCTGAATTGCGGCGGCATTAGTGTAACCCTTCCGGGCACATTCAGTCGACCATGTAACTTAACCATGCCGACACCGACTCGTTTATCGAAGAAGAATCCGGGCCAATTAATGCTGTGCTTGAAACAAAGCAGCACTTTTTCAGTCCAACGCTACAGAGCCACTAGTTTATTGATATGCCTAGTTGGGACGTTCGGAGTAATTATGGACATCATTGCATTTGTCATCTTCGCCATGGTCTTTTGCCATTTCATGAACAAATGGTCTCGGGAGCTTGAGGAATTGGAAGCGGAGAGTGAGCCGTCGAATGTTGTCGTCGGACGTTTTGTCAAAGCTAAGGAGCCGGGGGAGCTGAAACGAGTCGCCTAGCAAACTCCACATGGCAGTGGCCGGAACCAGACCATAAAAAGACGTTGGACCCGGCAACGACTGCCAGATCCAACGTCTCTTTCTCTCTCGGAATAAAAACTATGATGCTGTCGCTTCGGCGAAATGAGCTATCGCACCGTCCTCTTCCTCTTCGGAAAACTGTAGTTCACCGTCGATGGGGTTAGTTGGGTGGCCGTTAGCTTGAGTGTCAAGGTAGGATGAGTCAGCGCGAGGCTTAGGCGGCAGGCTGATTTGATAGGCGTGAACCACCGGTGTAATGCGGTCACGTCCTTCGCGATCTTGCCATTTGTCGAGCACCAGACGCCCTGTAGCGGCTACCTGATTGCCCTTCTCGATGTAGCGGTGTGCCACATCACCAAGCTTTCCCCAGGCTTCTACGCGGAAGAATTCGGCTGTTCCGTATGGTTTGTCCGCGTTCTTTCCAGGGTTATTTACTGCGATTATCAATGTAGTCTTGGTGTTGCCACTGGAAAAGCAGGTTTGTGCAGGTGGTTTAACAACATTTCCGACTATCGACACATTTACCAGGCTCATATTTGACCCTCCAAACGAAGTCCACGAAGCTGTAACGGGCTTCTGGTGCGGTTTTGATTTGGGAGACGAGAGATAGAATAGCAACCATACGGATGTATGTCAATGCTGAAAGGCAAGTTTTTTTCCAGCCGCATCGGTGCCTTATTTGGCGGGTATGAAGTAAGAGCCGTGCCGTGTATGGGCAAATCGCGGTGATTGAAGAGGAGCCTGTGGCCGATAGCGATTGGTTCGCGAAATACAAATTTCTTCAACCCATCGGTCAAGGTGGGATGGGTACTGTTTTTCTTGCAGAAGATCGGTCTGCGGACAATGCCACTCGCGTAATAAAGCAGATGATCCACAAACCCGGGGATGAGTTCGAGCGCAATGAATCTGTGCGGCTGTTCAAACGCGAAGCCGATATGCTGCGAACGCTCAATCACGATGGGATAGTTAAGATCCACGACTCGCACGTTTCCTCAGATGGCAAATATTTTCTGGTAATGGACTATGTGCCCGGGCGAAATCTGGAGATGATCGTCAACAGTCAGGGCGGCCCGCTTAGTTCCGATAATGTCGTCAGCATTGCCATTCACTGCTGCGACATACTTGAATACCTGCACGACCGGCCTGAGCCGATTATTTATCGCGACCTTAAGCCGAGCAATTTGATGCTAACTCCGGAAGGACGTGTAATCTTTATCGATTTCGGTATCGCTCGCCTTATGCCGAAGGAAGCCGCAACGCGGGTTGTAACAGCTGGTTATTCGCCACCGGAGCAGTATTTCGGTCGGCCTGAGCCACGCAGCGATATCTATTCATTAGGTGCCACCATGAGTCATCTACTCACCGGTGTGCGCCCGAAGCCGCTGACTGCATGCAATCCAATTACTAACAATCCATCGGTGCTTCAGTCGCTAAACAATTTAATTCGCAAGATGACAGCTCATGAGGTAAACGACCGTCCCCCCAGTGCACAGGCGGTCAAATATTCGCTACTTAAGATATACAAGGAAATGCACCCAGAATTTGAAATTCCGGACTGGCTTGATAATCAGCCGTGGGACGAGCAAGCGGCCATGGATGATCTGGGCCGTCCGAAGGCGGGTCGAAATCTTTCTACAGGCGCCAACATGATGCCTAATAGTGTTGGCTCTGATGAATACCGCTCCTTACCAGGAGGCAAGAGTATTCGCATGGCATCCGGTCAGCAGCAGATGATCAATCGAAGTATTTCAACTGGTCAGAATCCAATTCCGCAACTGGCTCCTGAGGAGCCGAACACGCTCAATTTGTTGGTGGCAAAGGTCAGGCGTTGGTTTGATAATATCGGCCGATAGCTATTTGTCGATACCGCAGCTCATCAAAATGCGTTCTACGAGCTCATCGTAGCTCATACCTGCTTCTTGGGCCATGGCCGGCAAGTCCGATGTATCTGTCATTCCAGGAAGGGTGTTTACTTCTAGCACGTGCGGATTTCCATCTGAATCAACCATCATGTCCACGCGTGCATAACCACAGCACTGCATGGCGCGGAATGTTTTGACGGCGATTTCTTGCGCATGCTTGGTGACTTCTGGGCTGAGCTCCGCCGGCAAAATGAATTCGGTCATACCCTTGGTGTATTTCGCTTCATAGTCATAGAACCCGGCCTTCGACTTGGGTCGCAGTTCCAGAATCGGCAGTGCCCAAATGCTCTTTCCATTCCTATTTGGACCAGTCTCCTCAAGAACACCAATTGTGATTTCTGGTCCTTGGATATATTTCTCGACGATGGCACCACCAAATTTGTTTATCGTGTCCTCTACAATGCTCAGCAGTTTTGCCGCTTCCTCAACCTTTGCCACTCCGACTGAAGAGCCTTCGGCCAGGGGCTTAACCATTACCGGCATCCAGGAAATCTTATTGGTTATCTGGCGGTAGTCTTTGGCGTCATGTTTGTCAATGACAATTGTTTCGGCAGTAGGCAGATTGTTTGCCTTGAGTACTTGCTTTGTCAGAGGCTTGCTCATTGCAAGAGCGCTAGCCAAAACTCCTGAGCCGGAGTAGGGAAGCTGCAGCAACTCGAGAAGCCCTTGAACGGTGCCGTCTTCACCATATTTTCCGTGCAAAGCCAGAAACGCAACTTCAATTTTGCGATCTTTGAGAACGAAAACGAGGTCGTGTCCAACGTCCACAAGTTCGGCATTCTCATAGCCTAGTCGCAGCAATGCATCATGGCAATTCTTCCCGGAGCGCAGAGATACTTCGCGCTCGTTGGAAAGCCCACCGTACAGTACGCCGATACGTGTTGTCTTGTTAATCGTAACTGGTTGTCTCATTGCTTTAGCTCCAAACTTTCAGTTCTTCGTCGGTAAATTTGCCCAGTCGCTTCCATTCCGGATGCAAGCGAATATCGAACTTCTCATGTACTTTCTCTTGCATCTCACGCAATAAAGAGGTGATGTCTTCTGAAGTCGCGCCGCCTAAGTTTATGACGAAATTGGCATGCACAGCCGAAACACCAGCATTCCCTCGCCGCATTTCTTTGGCCCCGGCTTGATCAAGCAACATGCCCGCACCGCGTGTCGGTTCTGGATTCTTAAATGTGCTGCCAGCGTTAGGCCAGCCTAAAGGCTGGGTCTTGAATCTGTATTCTTCGTTGTGTTGCGTGCGCGCCAGAATAGTTTCAGCAGCGTCAGATGACAGGCGGTAGCGCGATGACAAAACGATGTGCACGTCCGGGTCAATTGCCGAACGCCGGTATTCGAATTGAACGTCTTTGTTAGACAAAGTCACCACTTTCCACGCCTTGGTATCGAATATGGTGACACTTTCTGTGATTTCAGACATCGCACTTCCGTGAGCACCAGCATTCATCACGGCCGCACCGCCTACGGTGCCGGGAATGCCAACGGCGAACTCCAGGCCGGACAGCCCAATGGAGCCTGCGTACTTCGCCAGATGTGGTAGGCGCACGCCGGCATCAGCTTCCAGAATGCCCGGTTCCACCTGTTCCATGTGCTGCATTTGAGTCATACGAATCACGGTACCGTCGAAACCACTGGACGACACCAGTAAATTGGAGCCTCCACCCAGGGCAAACCACGGCTCGCCACTTTTTCTGAGCTTCTCTAAAATTTCTAGGACTTCGTCCGTGCACGTCGGATGAACCAGACGACTTACTGAACCGCCAACTTTTAGGGTCGTGTATCGGGCAATCGAAGTGTTCAGCAGCTCTTCCATTACAGCAGCTTCAGCAGTTCCGCTCCGAGCTTTGTAATATCACCTGCCCCAATGGTCAACACCAGATCGCCGGGCTTTAAGTGCGGTTTAACCTTATTGGCTAACTCGCTGATGGTGCCTGGCAAATAAACTGAATTGCCGTGTTTTATTTCCTTAGAGAACCGCTCGGAGTTCACGCCGTCTATAGGCCCGCCTCGTGCGATATAAACGTCAGTGATCAGGACCAGATCAGCGTCTGCAAACGATTCGCAAAAATCATTCCATAAATCCCGAAGTCTGCCAGGTTGGTGGGGCTGGAACACAGCTACCACGCGTTTGAAATTTCTCGATTGTTGATAATGGCGTGCTGCTTCCAGAGTAGCGCGAACTTCCGTCGGGTGGTGCCCGTAGTCATCAACAAGAGTGATCTCGGATTCGGTGCCGATTATTTGGAACCGTCGGGCGACGCCTCCGAAGCTTTCCAGTGCCTGGGCAACCGTATCAAACGGCAGTCCCGATTCCAGGGCGACTGCCACTACGCCCAGTGCGTTGAGTTTGTTGTGTTCACCCGGAACTGCCAGGCGAATGGGTCCAAGTTTTTCTCCACGAAGGTAAGCGATGAAACCTTCGTTGGTTGAGTCTAAGGTGTAATCGGCCTGCGGGCATTTTATTCGCGTACCGTAGGTGAGAACTGTCCCTTTCAGGCGTCCGACAATTGAGCGACAACCGGCATCATCTACGCAAATGACCGTGGCATGACTGCTGCGATTGGCGAAGCTCACCATGTTGTCGCAAATTTCAGCCATTCCACCTGGATAATTTTCCAAGTGATCAGTTTCGATGTTTGTCACCATCGAAATATAGGAATTCATACGAGCGTGCGTGCGATCACTTTCATCGGCTTCAGCAACGAAGTATTCGCCTTTACCGGCATATGAGTTCGAGCCGATGCGGGAAAAAATTCCGCCAACTACGACGTCCGGCTCCAGTCCGCCATCGATGAATACCTGAGCCATCATGCCTGTGGTGGTCGTCTTTCCGTGCGTACCGCTGACAGCGACCAGCTTGCGCTTCTCAGTCAGGGCCCGCAACATGTCCGAGCGATGAATAATTGGTATGGCGCGAATTTTGGCTTGCTTGATTTCTGGATTGGCATCGGTAATTGCAGTTGAAACAATTACCAGGCAGGCATTCTCAACATTGGCCGCGTCATGCCCGATGAAAATTTTTGCGCCTAACGCTTGAAGCTCGACAGTGCTCTCATTTGCTTCTTTATCGGAACCGGAGACTTGCTTGCCGCGAGCCAAAAGCAACCTGGCCAATGCCGACATGCCAATGCCGCCAATGCCGATGAAGTGAAACGTGCCGGAAAGTTCGTCGATATCGACAGAAGCTTCAGCCGGTGCATGTTCTCCTAATTCCCGTCCGCGCATCATCCCCAGTTCCAAGCGTAAATCCCTCTGTAAGAAAGTAACTCCCTTTGCAGAGAGTTGCTTATGATGATATCCGCGTTTTGGACGCTCGTTATGGGCCTTTAAAAGCCTATGAAGCGGCTTTTTTGCCTTTGACGGCTTTAACCGGAGCAGCAGCAATGCGAATTGTCATTTTACTGAGTCTTGCTTTACGGCGAGCAGCAGTGTTTTTGTGGAGAACGCCTTTAGTTACAGCGCGGTCAATCTTGGAGTAGGCTTCGCCCAACGCTTTGTTGACGTCTTCGGCGGGCTTTCCAGCCTTGGCGGCTTCTTCTACTCTGTTTCTCGCCGAGCGAATGTAAGATTTCCATGCCCGGTTACGGACACGATTGCGCTCAGTAATTTCTACGCGCTTAATAGCTGACTTGATTCTTGGCACGTTGTGAAAATTCCGAATTATGTATGATGCAAACGGGAAAGATTCTAGCACGGCTCCCTGCTTCGCTTTAGCCAAGTGCTATAGAACCCTTAATCATCGGCACAAAATGATAAACCCGACCTCTGGCTGAGATCGGGCTTATATAAGTCTACTTTGCGTCGCCTGTTGGCTTAGGCCTGAAGGCTATCGCCTGAGTTCGTGGCGTTATAGAGGTTTTTCATCGTGCCCTGAATGCCAGGTGCAGTCTGCTTATCAGGGCTTATCAGTCCTGCAATTGTCGGATAATTGACCTTAATCCACTGTTCATCGCGTTGGAATCCCGGAACGCCCTGAAGAGCAAGGACTGTTTTCCCGACCGACTCCATCGCACCGGCGATTGCCGCTGCACTCTTAGCCAATGCTGCCTTAATCTCGGCAATCTCTGCCGCCTTCTCAGCCTCGCTGGCTGCCTCGGTCGGTTTTGCCGTCTCGGCCGCTTTGCCGGCCTTCGCTGCTACGTTGAATGGCGATTGCGCCTGTAACGCGTCAGTTGCCTCATCCTGAGCTTTTGCCACGTCCGGACGGTCGACGTTCTCAGCTGCCTTGCTGTTGACTTCTTTATTGTGATTGCCGTTGCCTGATACCATAATTCCTCTGGTTACCCCCGAAGGCGTCCGGATCGTGTCCGGCTGTTTTGTTTTAGTAACTGATTTCTCGTTCACTGTCGTTTGCCAGCTACTACTCAGGTTACTTTTTGGTAAGCGGATCGTCAATGTGGTTTATACGTAGCGGAATCTTAAATCCCGATTCATGGGAATGGCTGAGTCTCACAGGTGTCAATAGATAATTTCACTGAAACGCTAGCAGGATTGCGCTTTGACTGCAAAAGCTCACTTTTCAGGCGCTGATTCCTGACGAACGGTCCAGTCAAATTTATACTTAATATCGATGGAGCGGGGTGAACCTTTGGGAAGAGGATCAAGCGGCGACGCCGCAGCAAGCGCGTCCATAGCAGATTTGTCGATGGCCTCCACCCCGGAGCCTTCCACTATTGTCGGGTTTACGATTTTACCTTCCCTGGTAATGGTGAAAACCGCCACCAACTTGCGGCTTTCGAGCCCTTTCGGTGGCTTCCAGTTCTTTTGAATATCTTGCTTCATTTTTGCCATGTAAGAGCCGAAATCGACATGCTCACGGGGCTTGTCATCGTCATCGTCGTCATCGTCCGCCGGCTTGGCCTTAAGGGCTGTTTTGGCAACTGCTGCCGGTTCACCGACGTGGGAGGCTGCGGCTATTGCCGGCACGGAGCTTGTTGGCGTATTGCCGCCCTTCGGCAGAATTAGGTCCGGACGGCTCAAGGCCAACTTATCTATAGGATGACCAATGGAGACAGTTGTCTTCATCGAGCTTTTCACGGCCATACCAAGGGCAACCCCACCTATTAGTGGATTGGTTGGCGCCAGCGCCAAAAGAGGAGTTTGCTTGGCGTTGAAACAAGTCTGGGCATCTTGCGGCACGGTGCTGTTGAGATGGTCGAAAATTTGCTGCAGCGTCAGACCTCCCGCACTATGCTTCAACGCTTCGGCAAAGTGATGTTCAAACACTGATGTATTCAAAGCGCCGTTGACGATCGATTTCTGGTTTCCTGATGCTGCTGTAATTACGGAAATGCCCAGGTCGCAAAGGGCGGCAAAATCCGGTCCGGTAGCCTGAGCCGGACTGGCGTCTACGACCAGAATTATGTTGCGGGACTGAATACGGCGCTTGATGTCCGTTGCAAGTTGGCGCAAATCGATTGCAGACAGTTCCGGTTCCGACCCGAGAGTGTCGTAGCTGAAAACCATCGGTTCGCCATTGGCTCCGGCAATGCTGGCGGAAGATATGTATAAAAGAACCAGATCATCCGGTAGTGCCTTTTTCATCAACCAATCGTTGATTACCTGTTCGATACCGGATTTGGTGGCTTTTGCTCCGGTAAGCGTCACCACGTGATCTGGCGCAAACCTACCGGCATTCGGATTCTTCAGAGTTGCTGCCAGGTCAGCAACATTCCTTGCGTTTGCTGTGAGTTTAGGGACCGACGGATCTTGAAAGCTATCTACACCGATTAACAAGGCCCATTTCTCGCGAATGACTAGTGGCGCACTGTCGTTCCTTTTGGAAGCGTTCGCAAGAAGATCTTTGAAGTGTGCCGCTGATGCGCTCGGTAGCAAAGCTTCACTGAAGAATGTGGACAGTATTATCGAGCCAGCCAGAAGCACAACGGGTGCGTTCGGTGTTCTCATTTACACAAACTCCTTAAGAGCGCAGAACAGACATAATTGACTTTATCAATTCCTGCCCGATGTCGCTACCGTCATTGTTTCCGTCAGGTAGCCAGAGGCAACCAAAGCGTATTCTATATGCAAGATGGTTGATGACGATAGCTGATACATGGCGTATGTATGCCGGTCGATGGTGCGTTGCATCTGTAAAGTATTAACACTCGGGTTGGTTTGCTTCGATCGCATTATCTGTTGAACGAGTGCTGCAATATCCTTAGCCTGAGTAGGATCCAGCACTGGCAAAGGCATTGATTCGATCATCTCGATGTCGATTTGCGCGAGTGCTCGGCGCCGTTCGCGACTTTTCAATTGATAGAGATAAAGCCAGAAGCTGGAGTTCATCAATCCAGCAATCATATATAGACGCTGATCGGCAGATGTAGAATCGCCAATCAAACTGAATGAATGGACATTGTTTAGATGATAAAGGTGATCCGAATCAACTGAAGCGATGATGCGATCGGCTGTCTGTCGCATAAGGATTTTGTCTCTTTCAATAACGGATGGATCGAAACCACCGGAAAAGAGATTCTCAGGATTCGTGTTCAACCAATTTCCGCTCCAGGCTGTTGAGTGCTGACTGACGCTTGAGCCGGAAATTATGCCCCGGCGCCATTTTTCATCAGCGGCTTCTGTTGCGATGATACTTTTTTGCCCCGTTCTTGCGCGCATGCCTGTGTGTCCGCGCATCAGGCTCCGCAGTGGAAGACACTGCGCTACTTGGCGAAGAATGTTCCGATCATGGTCGCAAAAGACGATCTGGAATCGATGTTTTTCTGTGGATACGAGATCAGCTTGCTCCATTTTGTAGTTCTCAATTTGCCGGTCCTGGTCATTGCGGGTCACTTGCTGTATGTCAATTGAGTCGGGTGACGCGCATTCTTGCGTACCTTTGCGGCGGTAATGAGCCACGCACCATTTGCCAACTACGGCATCGTCGAAGGTGGACTCTGGCAGTTCGCATAAGGTAATTATGGCAGCGTTTTGGCAGACATATTGTCGCAATTTCTTGTAGTAGGCGCCGTTGAGAAAGGCATCCGGAACGAGCAGCACTACTTCGCCGCCTTCTTTCACTAGCTCAAGAGAAATCTGCTGAAAGATGGAATGAATTCGAATCTTGTATTCAGCTGCAGCTCCGTATGTGGTGCGCAGGTATTGGCTCCAGCCCGCCCCTATCGATGGTTGGTTGCGCGCACCAAAGCTCAGGTAAGGCGGATTGCCGATAACAACATCGAAGCTTTGTTGCGCTGCCGGTATTTGCACCAGGGCATCAGCGACCTCAATATGTTGGTCGAGCGCGGCAGACACGGAAGCGATTGTAGCTTCTGTATTCGTTATGGACTCGAGCTGCGGTGATAGTTGGATCAGTAAAGACAATCGTGCCAGACTTACTGCCCGACCATCGATGTCTTTCCCGTACAAAGTGTCGGCAGTGAAATCGAGCAGTTGCTTTGATGTCAGCGAAGTTGCCGCGTATCTGACTGCGCCCAACAAAAAATTACCGCTACCACAGGCCGGATCCAGCAAACGCACTGGAGTCTTTTTGCGCAATGCCAGGGCGACGCAATAATCTACTAACCATGATGGTGTATAGAACTCCCCGCGAAGTCGCCCGCCATGGTCCTCGGGCTTATTGATTTTCGCTTTGCCGTCGTCGGTCAGCGATAGTTCGCTTGAGAGCGTGCGCATATACAGTTGTCCGATCAACTCCAGATGCGGCTGGAAATTTTCGTCAAGGTAATCAAAAGCTTTATCCCAGACGCTCTCAGGTAACTGCACCGACTCTGGTGTATCCAAAGGATATCGATTGGCCAAGAACTTCCATGACATCAATGCGTCTCGATCCGCATGAGATCCCTGGTCTATGCCGGATGTGTATATCGGAAAACCATATCTGGTGGCAAGCCAACACAAACATATCTTGAGGCTATATTGCTCGTATAGCTCATGGGAGGCGGCAGTGAGCCATATATGCTTCAGCGCTCTGTCCCTATTTACTCCGTAACAAAATATTGCTTCCGCTACTATGAGCCTCAGTTTGTCTAGCTTCTTGCCATTTGTTCTGGCGGACTTTGCGAGTGTCGTTTCGACCAACTAATGCACCTTGTACTCGGTTTGAGCTGATTCTAGCGCCATTTTCGTTGCCTGAAAACCTGAAATGCAAAACCAGTCAGCCCTCATTCATTAACGACAAAGTTCAAGGCTTAACTCATCAGACAACCGATTAAATTATCTACAACTGTAGATAACTTGTCGAAAAGGTATCGTTGTCATTAGATCGGAGGCTGGCTTAGGACCACGATAATTGTGCACACGAAGCCGTTCGCGGTTATCACGAGGAGGTTCCGGTTGTCAGGCACACTGTTCATAGTTTCTACACCAATTGGAAATCTGGGCGATATTACTCCGAGGGTCAAACAGGCATTAAGTGAATCAGCACTTGTACTGGCCGAAGACACACGAGTTTCGGTAAAGCTCCTCTATCACTTCGGCCTGAAGATCCCTATGCTCAGCTGTCATGAGTTCAATGAGACCAGACGCCTGAGCGTTCTGGAAGAACATGCAGCAGCTGGCAACTCGATTTCCATTCTTTCAGACGCCGGCACTCCGCTTGTTTCCGACCCTGGCTATCAAATTGTCCAAAAGGCGATAGAAATTGGCATGCGCATTGTTCCGATTCCCGGACCTTCCGCAGCGCTGGCCGCGCTAGTAGGCAGCGGTTTGCCATCCGACCGTTTTGCTTTCGAAGGTTTTCTACCGGATAAAAAAGGTGACCGCGAGAAGCGGCTTGCAGGCTTATCTCAGGACGATCGAACCTTGATTTTCTTTGTTGCTCCGAACAACCTTCCATCTATTCTCACCGATATGGGTTCATGTTTCGGCGAGCGTCCGGCCTGCCTGGGTCGGGAATTGACTAAGCTCTATGAAGAGTTCATTCGTGGCACTTTGACAGAGCTTTTGCATCATGTGCAAACACAGCCTATACGCGGAGAATATGTGCTGGTGGTAGGCGGGGCAACCCGCGAGGCGGCTGCCAGACCTTCTGCAGAAGAAGTCAGTCGTCGCCTGGACGATCTTCTATCTCACGGCGGACGGCTGAAAGAGGTTGCCTCAATACTTTCTAAAGAGACGGGGTGGTCGTCTTCCGAGATCTACAAACTTGGTCTTACGTTGAAGGAGGGCACGGACGCGTAGCCGTGAGATAATCCTTTAGCCAACAGGTTTTCTTCTTATATGTTCCGGCCCGGCAAAGTTCTCAAAGTTAAAGTCGAGCTCTCACCAGATGTCGTGGGCTTTGGTCGCGCGACCATCGTAGAGTCAGAAGGAAAACGGCTATTCCTGCATTTGAAAACGGCAAAAGGGGAAAAGCGAACGCTGCCTAAGGGCACGCGTGTTTGGTTCGTCAGCGACACGGCCGATAATCCCTTCAACGGCTTATGGTCGACAACCATTGTCAGTTCTCGTTTGATTGGTGGCAAAACAGCGCTGGAATGCTCGCGTCCTAAATTCGAAGCAGAGATGCAGAAGCGCAAGCATAAGCGCATTGCAGTCAATTGCCCAGTCAAACTTCACGGCGAACAGTTCGAAAAACTCTATGCCACGACTCGCAATATGTCCCGCTCCGGCATCGGCATGGAAACGGCCGAGGATTGCAGCGACATTTTCCCGGTCGGCCATCATATTGATATTGTGATAGAAACGCAATTAGGTCCGGTTCCTGTCACTGCCCGAGTGATTCAGGCACGCTATAACTGGCTGGCCAATCGTACTGATGTTGGGCTTGAGTTTGTCAAAATTGAAGAAGAGGCAAACGTAATTGTTGGCCGTTTACTGCAATCGCTCGGCGCCCAGGCGCGTCTGGCACCGGAAGGCAAAGACGGCGGCGTTGCTCCACAAGGACCACTTTCCGGCTGGTTAAAGAGCACCAAAGACAACGTTAGCTTCGTGAAGGCAGCGGATTTTCAATCAACAGCTGTGTTGTCGGACGATGATTTGGATGAACTAGATTCTGATGATGACGCAGATACGGACGATGAGATCTAAAACCGAGCAACGCAGCTTGTGGCTGAATCAACCAGTGTATAAGGCGAATGACATTGAGTTCTGAGCACGGGTTATCGATGATTCAGGCCGCTGTGCTAGGCGTAGTTCAGGGATTAACTGAATTTCTCCCGATCAGCAGTACTGCCCACCTGCGTGTAGTACCGGCTTTGCTTGGCTGGGGCGATCCTGGTGTTGAATACTCAGCTGTTATACAGCTAGGATCGGTAATTGCAGTTCTGGCGTATTTTGCCAAGGACATATGGCAAATTGGTAGCGGCTTTTGCAAGGCAATCGCCGCCAAGGATTACACCAATAAAGATATTCGTTTAGTTGCGGCCATCGTATTGGGCACCATTCCAATCTGTGTATTGGGCTTGATCTTCAAACATGTGCTTGAACAAGACGGTGGTCCTTTGCGATCGCTGGTTTTGATTGGCAGCGCTTCCCTTCTCATGGCGGCGTTGCTCTTCATTGCTGAACGTTTTGGTAAGCGTCATCGGGGCGTGGATGATATGGGCGCGCAGGACGGGCTGGTAATTGGGCTAGGTCAAGCGATGGCGCTCATTCCTGGATGTTCACGTAGTGGTTCAACTTTGACATTTGCGCTGTTCCTTGGAATGAAACGCGAAGACGCGGCTAGATTTAGTTTCTTACTTGGAATACCGGCCATCGTCCTCAGCGGCCTACTGGAAATGAAGTCGATGTTTGAGCATCCGATGACTGTTGATTCTATGGGTAGCCTTGCTGTCGGATTGATTGCTGCCGTTGTAGTCAGTTATGCAGCAATCTGGTGGCTACTTAACTTTCTAAAAACCCATACGACTAACATTTTTATTGCCTACAGAGTAATTTTCGGTATTGCTGTAATTTCCCTTGCTGTGCTGGGTTACATACATTAAGCCAAAAAAATTGTGTACGTTTCATGGCGAGCGATAGGCAAAACCATGCAAAGGCCGGGGGTAACCTCGTTCACATCCCTATTGTCTTTTGGCGGAATTGAACGACAATCTCATCAGATCGGTATCCCGTATTCCTAAGACAGTGACGTTGGTCAACGCCGATGTCCATCCGTATGAGAGGTGGTTCCGTTCATGTCTAATCAAATTCAGATCAGCAAAACGTTGGATGCGTTATCCATATCGACCTTTGTTGATATCGGCAAGCAAATCGACGATAACGGAGATCCGGCAGTTGCAGAAATTTATTACAAACGCGCAATCCGTGCCGCTGAAATCATATTCGGTGTTTATCACGGTGAGGTGGGATTGATGCTGAATCTTCTTGCTGAGTTCTATCGGCGCGACGGCAGACTTTCAGACGCTCAAGAAACAGAAGATCGCATTGCGGAGATCGTCTCTGTGTATCAGTACGATCAGCAGGTGTAAGGGGGGCAGCGCACAGCCTCTGGGAAGGCGGCGCTCCACTACTTACTGTCCGTTCTTGACCCAGGGCAAGTTGAATCCAAATTGCTGTTGTTGCTTGTTGGCCGCTTCCGGAACGCCTGCAGGATCTGTTAGATCCTTTTCGTCCATTACTTGCACTGCCAGATCCGTTTGATTGGAAGGAGTTTGAGCATTGCTCGGATTCTGTCCACTGTTACCTGTTAGAGCGCTAGTTTTGCTCGGGTGAAACACACGTTCATCAACATTGATATTTTGCGGCTCAGAGCTTGTTCGAGTGGCAGGCGGATTCTTAGCGGCATTGGGATCGCCTATATTCATGTTCTCAATCAGGAAAATAAACACTGCCACTACAAGTAGTATCAGCCCGGTGACAATTTCCCCGATGCGACTGCGAGGGGTCTCCGGCGCCGGAACGTAATCCTTGTGAAGCAGAGCCTCCAAAAGCTCTTCAACGGTCTGGTATCGTTGGTCGAGCGCCTGCGCTGTCGCTTTTCGCACAATCTGGTCGGTGTATTCAGACACTTCCGGATTCAGGGACATCGGGGATGAAACGTGTAACGCCTCAGGATCTTGCCCAGTCAAAAGAAATTGCATGGTGGCGCCCAGCGAGTAGATGTCCGAGCGCGGATCCGCCTGCCCCCAATACTGTTCAGGTGGCGAGTAGCCAGCTGATACTACGTGAGTGTGTTCACCTTGTTCTTCCCACGGACGGGCGATGCCAAAGTCAACCAACTTGGGTTCACCCTTCAAGTCAATCATGATGTTGCTTGGCTTAAGGTCACGGTAGATGACTGCCGGAATCTGACTGTGAAGGTGTCCCAGTACATCGCAGATGCGGATCGCCCATTCGATCACGGAATTCTCAGAAAATGGCTCACCCTGCCGTTCTTCATGAAGCATGTAGTGCAGGTTGTTCCCCTGGACGTACTCCATGACCAGATAATAATCGAACCCTTCGCAGAAGTAGTCCGAAATTCGAACGATGTTCCGGTGTTCCAGATCGCTTAAGACTTGCATCTCGCGCTCAAAGAAGGCTTGGGCTTTGTGCCGATCTTCCTCGCGATAAAAGTCGTCGCGGAGCTTCTTCACTACACAATTTCTGCCTTTTAACCGCAGATCCTGTGCCATGTATACGGTGCCCATTCCACCTTGGCCAAGCACGTGCAGAATTTTATAGCGACCTTGAAGAATCCGCTCTTGTTGAATCTCGGGCTTTTGCCGCTGCTGGAGGACAGTCGAACCGTCAAACGCCGGGCATTGCCCGTCGTGCGGTTGCGAGGAGCCACAGCTCGGACAGTTATCGATCACCCGCGTACCTTATTCAACATGAATAGTATATCGCGACCAACGGCGCATCCCCGGCCTATGTAAGAGCTTGTAGCGACGCGATGCATACCTTGCCTGCTACGGTAGAATGTTGCCGGCGCAGAGACTGCGCCAGACCGATTGTTCTTGGCAGCGCAGGAAATATCATGAGTAAAAAAATAGCCATAGGTGCCGATCATGCAGGCTTCCCCTTGAAGAAATTCGTCGTCGATTACCTGAAGTCGGCCGGGTTTGAGGTGCTGGATTTCGGTACTTTTGATGAAGAGCCCACCGATTACCCTGATTACGCCATCTCCGTCGGAGAGGCGATCAAGCAGGGCAAAGCCGAGATGGGAGTTGTCCTGTGTGGCAGCGGTGTGGGCGCCTCCGTGGCGGCAAATAAAATTCCTGGAGTGCGTGCCGGTTTGTGCCACGATACTTTCTCCGCTCGCCAGGGCCGTGAGGACGACGACACCAACGTGCTTTGCATGGGCGCAAGGGTCATTGGACAGAGTCTGGCTGTGGAAATCCTGAAATCGTTTGTCCACGCCGAGTTCTCGGGGGCCCCTCGCCACGTGCGCCGGTTAAATAAGGTCATTTCCGTCGAGAAGAAGTACATGAATGAGGGCAATGGCGGGTAATAAGAGAACAGAAGGCCTGAGGTCTGGCAGTGGTCCAAAACGATCCCCTGATCGGCACAACAGTTGACCAAAGATTTAAAGTACTGGCCTTTGTCGGTAGCGGTCAGAATGGCTCGGCCGTTTATCGTGCAGAGGACCTGACGCGCAGCTACACGGTCGGTTTAAAGTTTTTGCAAGAGCGTGTCGACGACAAGATGAAGGAACGTTTTCGTCACGGCGTTGAGACGGCAAGCGTTCTTACTCACCCGAATATTGTCCGCATGTATTCCTTTCACACGACAGCCGATAGCCGACCGTACTTCGTGACGGATTCCGTGCAGGGTCGAAATCTGGCCGAATTGCTTGGCCAGTCCGGCCCGATGTCCGAGCAGCAGGCGATTAACGTTTTCAGCCAAATCTGTGACGCGCTCGATTATGCCCATGCCAAAGGCGTTGTACACCGTAATCTCAAGCCCAGCAAAATCATGTTATTGGCGGCTCCGGCCGAAACTTTCATCGTCAAAATCGCCGACTTTGGTGTTTCCAAAGGAATAGGCGAGCGCGAGACACGTCAGAGTCTTGCGCGAAAGGGGGAGATGCTCGGGAATCCTTCTTATATGAGCCCGGAACAGTGCACGGGACAGAAGATGGATGGTCGCTCGGATATTTACGCGGCAGGCTGTCTACTGTTTGAAAGCATGACCGGACAAGCGCCCTTCAAGGCAGGCAACTCGTTCGATGTTATGAACAAGCACCTCAATGATCCGGTTCCCTCGCTTTCAGCTGCGCTTCCGAATCTCAAATTCTCCAAGCAACTGAATTCAATTCTTGCTCGAGCGATGGCTAAAAAGCCCGATGAGCGATATCAGGAATCTGGCGAGATGAGCCGCGACTTGAGTTTGCTCAATGAAGTAGGTGTTGAGGACTGGGCAGCGCAGGCCATATGTATGAAGCCTGTCGAGCTCAAGCCGCAGAAATTTGCCGGCAAATCTTCGAAGTTTCGACCACTCGATCTGGTGAAACCGCTGCTAATTGTCGTTGGCACGCTGGCTGTATTCATCGCCGGATTAGTCGGTCTGGCGCTGACTGATCCTGATCTGCCGGCACTTGCTAAGTACAAAGTGGCGGTGCAGGAGATGATTCTATCGCCGACAGACCCACGGCTATTGAAGAACCTAAACTACATGAGCGACTACTACAAGTCCCAACGCATGTACGCCGAGGCCTGGCAATACAAAGAGAAAGTGTTGAAAGCAACTCAACCGCCGGAGACGGCTCAGTAGGCTGCGGACTGGGCATATATTAGTTGTCCCGGCCGGTGGCTGCCTTTGGAAACTCAAAAAACGCAGCAGACGATCCTTTCGGCCGCTTCCAGCGACCCGCTGATCGGCACGATGGTGGGTGACCGATATCGCATACTGAGCAAAGTTGATTCCGGCGGACTCAGTGATGTGTATAAAGCTTGTGAAATGGCTTCTGTTCGCACTGTTGCTCTAAAGATAATTCGTATCAGCAACGATAATGGCCGGTCTGGTTTTGAGCTGTTCACCTCCAATGCTAAGCTGAATGTGCAACACCCCAACCTGGTCACGATGCACGGCTGTGGACTGACTGCAGAAGGAGAGCCCTGGCTTGCTCTTGAATGGCTGGAGGGACGGACACTTGCAAATTTGCTTGCCAGCGATGGCACATTGCCGCTCGATACCATCAAGAACATCTTTCAACAACTGGCAAACGTCCTGACTTATGTACACAGCAAGGGCGAAGTGCACATCAACCTGAAGCCAAGCAATATGTTTATTGTCCAACGTGATGGACAGCCGTTCATCAAGCTATGCGATTTTGGTTTTGCCAAGATGTTGATCGAACGCGAGTTGGAAATGGCTGATGAGAAGGGACCGGCAACCGGAAGCTCACTTTATATGAGCCCGGAGCAGTTCCAGGGCACACGTATTGATTCACGGACTGATGTCTATGCAGCAGGTTGTATTTTGTATCAGTGTCTTTTCGGACGTCCACCGCACCAGGGCACAGACCTGCTGGAGACTATGGACCGGCATATGAACGTCGAGGTTTCGTTTCCTGCCACACCTGAGGTTTCAGAACAGCTGCAAGCTGTCTTGGTTAAGATGCTGGACAAGGATTCGGCTCGGCGCCACCGTACGCTTCAGGATGTGATGGTTGACATTGATGGAGCCTTGAAAGGAGAGTTTCCTAAAGAGGAAATGCTACCGCGCCGGGTGGAAGATGCACGGGGACTGAATTACCTTGCGGCCAAACGGGGACCTTCCGTGCCAAAAGGGCGAGAGCCGTGGATGCTTTTGATGGGCTGTGTGACTGTATTGTTGTTCGTTGTGATCTTTCAACAATGCATGAACATGATGCGCGAAGCGCAGCACCACTCCTTGCAATTTGAAAAAACACGTTACGTGCCAGGTAGTGAGTAGAATCAGAATGGAAAAGCAAGCCAAAGATCCCGATTGGCCTTTTGCGGATCCCAAAAACGTTGCCGCTGTTACAACGGCATCAATCGTCGACGGCAAAAGCCCCATCTTATACGTTAGCCATGATGAAGATGATGGTGGATGGCAGTTCCATACAGGTGATACTGTCGACATGTCTGAAGCCAAGCTCGTTTCCCTTTATTCAGTTGTGCAGCGCGATCCGACGTTGAAAGAGCTTGCTGATTTGCCGCTTGGCTGGGAAGCTAGTCGGTCGTCCGTTGGTCAAGCGTGGCAAAAGCGTCGGCAATAAGTTCGTGGCTATTTTCGATTTCGGCACGACTTTCTGAACAGCATTGTTAGTGCTGAACGGCGTGAAGCCTGGCTTCCAGCTTTCGAGCGAGGCGTATATTCCCTTGCAAAATGGCAATTTTTGCCATTCCTTTCAGCGGCTCTGACGATCTCGGATCAATTCTCTGTGCAGCTTCGTAAGCCGTGTTTGCCGCGTCGTAATCGCCCTGACTTATGAGCGCTTCAGCCAACTCTATTTTTGCTGCCAGGTCTTTTGGATTTCGTCCGGACAGTTCTCGCAGATAAAGCAACGCGCCGTCCCAATTTCCTTGCTTACTTAACGAATGAGCAAGAATTGCCTTGGCCTGTTGATTTGCCGAGGATAGTTGAAGTGCGAACTGCGCAGCTTCCGCAGCTTTCTGATACTCTCCGTTTTGAAATAGCGTTTCTGCTAACTCGCATTGAATGAAGGCGCTGCCGCGGGCACTGAGGCTTATCTCCCTCAGGTGCTTGAGCGCTTGGTCCAGTTCATTTTCATTCCGTAGAATGCGCGCAATCACAACGCGCGCAAGCGGGTCGGAAGGGTCCTTACTAAGAGCCTTCTTTGCCAAGATCTGGGCTTCCGTGTTTTTCCCCGATAAAAGGTTAGCGTAGGCGGACAGTGAGTAGGGCGCTGTGGAGTCGACGTGAGCTTCGACGATGGCCGTACTGCGGGCAAGTGCGTCTGCTAGCTTTCCGGTCATTAGCTCGAGCATGGCTAGATTAAGCTGTATTTCCTGATTGGAAGGTTCCAGCTGAGATCCCTTTTCCAGTTGTTCCCTGGCCTGCGGGAAGCGGCGCAGATCCGCCAGAGTGATGGCGTAAAGGTTGCGTAAGGACGCGTCGGCAGGAAGCAGTTCAACTGCGCGCTCAAGGCGATTCTTTGCTTCCAAAACATCACCGGATGCATAGGCGCACCAGGCCGACAAGACAGTAGCGTTGATGCCATCTGGATCAAATTCACAAAGCACTTGGGCGTGATCCACGGCGCTCTTCCAGTCATTGCGTGCACCGCTGCTGATGGCAAGCATTTGGTGCGCGGCGGAGTCGCGAGCGTCTAAATTGCGCGCTGACTTGAAGCACTCGCTGGCCTCATAGGCCTGTCCCATCTGCATGTGGAGCAGGCCCAGCTCAAGTTGCAGTCGCGGATTTTGAGCGTCAAGCTTTATTCCTTCCTGGCAAAGTTTTATTGCGTCGCTAACCTTTCCGCTAACTGCCATCTGCGAAACTACGTTCAACCGGGCACTTACATTTCCCGGCGCAAGTTCCAGGGCCTTTGAGAAGTGTTCGTCGGATCCGGCATGTTGACCTGTGCGTCCGAGAAGGTCTGCAAGCAAAAGTCTTGCTGCCACATGGTCAGGCGCACATTTGATTGCTTCCTTTAGCTGTATCTGCGCTGAGCTCATGTCGCCTTCGCTTAGATGAATCCGTGCTAGCAACATGTGTGCTTCAGCATTGCGTGGATCTCGATGCAGTGATTCATCGGCGCACGCGCGGGCCTCAATCGGACGATTGAGCATCCAAAGTATTGCGGCTTCTTCGGCCGGTGCAGCGGCATTGCGCGGCTGACTGCGGCGGAGAAAGCGGTACATCTGCAAAGCCTTCTCGTACTGCCCATTTTCACGGGCCGTCTGTGCCTGGTTTAGGAACGTAGGTTGAATGTGCTTGGTTGCTGCTTGTTGACCAGCTGGAACAGTTGATCTAGTTTTAGCCGCACTGACCTTGCTTCTTATTTTTTGCAATTTGCTATCGTCGATTTCGACTGAAGAGAAATCCCGAATCAGTTGTGCCTGCGCCGACACTACAGTCGTCGCTGAAAAGATGCACAGGGTAACGTTTAGCCAACGCATGCGCATATTTTAGCCGACGGAATCTGGGCCTGTTGAAAGTGGTAGGACAAAGAGTCACATTTGTCCTGCTGACAGGCGACAAGCTGACTGTCCGTGATAGTTTGTTATTGGAAGACCATCCTTAACCAAAGCACCTTGCGATGATGTCGGGCATGGGGGAGGATGCTCCAAACCACTCCTAAATCTCCAACTTTGGGCGTTAAGCAGTGAAGGCATTTTAAAGTCTGACTGAGGGACCATGAATAATAGCTGTCACGCAAGACTTAGACTCTTCATCGTATTGGTGGCCATGGCAGGTCTGAACAGCTTCGTCCCTGGATATTCAACAGAATCCACGACAAAGGTGCAGTCCGGCGCAGTCTCGGTAATCGAATCCCCGGCAGGCGAAGATTCGACCAAGGTAAAACCGGCATTCAAAGAGCCGCCACCAACGGAAGAGCAGCTACGCAAATGGAATGCGCCAATTAAGGGGTTCCACCCGATCAAGCGATTGATGCGCCCGGTTTGGAAGGTGCGCTCGAATATGATGCAACTTGAAGAAAAGCTCGTAGCGCTTGAGGAACCGATGTCCAAACTGGCTCCGGCGCTTGAGAGCCTTGAAAGAAAAATGACCGGACTGGACAAGCAAATGGGCGGCATGGTGCCTTCTCTTGCTGGAATGAATACTAATATTCCCGAGCTAAACAGCCATGTGTCCGAAATCCAAAAGCAAATGAACGAAATTCGTCAAGATCTCCATGAAACTGCGGGAATCAAAAAAGAACTTCGCGAAGTTCTGAAAATGGGCAAACATATCGAGAACCTTGATGATCAGATGACCGAGCTTAAAAAACCGCTGCAAAACATGGTCGGACCTCTGGGCACCGTTGAAACGCGAATCAGCGGAATTCACGATCAAATGTCCAGCATGGGCGGCGAACTCAGTCAGCTACGTAATCAGGTCAATGAGACCAATGCGCAAATTCATGACTTGAAGGGCGTAATCAAAGAGCTGAAAGTACCGATGACAGCCGTGGCTTCGCCACTGTCGAACATGAATGGTGGTCTCAAAGAACTAAACTACATGCTAGTGCTGATTCTTAGAACGACAATAGTTATCGCTTCATTGATAGTCATCGCGACGATTCTACTCCTGTACCGCTTTCGTCATCACATCGCCAGCTTCGGTACGAGTCGTCATATCAAAATGTCCGATCTCAAGGAAGTCGTTAGATAGTGAGACTTTTGCTTAGCAATGTCCTAAATCAAGGAAGAGGGCAGCTGTTACAGCTGCCCTCTTTTCTCTTAAGTTGCCGCTACTTCCACCAATCCGCTGTGCTCAGCGGCGCCCCTGTCTGCTTCGGATTGGTAGTTGCTCCAAAGCGTACTCAGTTCACCGCCTCGGCTCAGCAACGAAGGCAAGCTTCCCTGCTCAAGAAGTAAGCCGTGTCCGAACACGTAGATTTCATCGAACAATTCCAATAAGTGCAATTTATGGATCGACGAAACTACACAGCGATCCTTGCTTTGAGCCAGTATATTGGCGTAAATGATCCTTTCGTTTAGAGAGTCTACGCTGCTGGTTGGCTCGTCCAGCAGAAGAATGTCGCTGTCCCTGGACAGAAAGACACCACGAGCTAGAGCCAGTCGCTGCTTCTCACCGCCGCTCAAGTTGACCCCCTTTTCAGCGATGTTCGTCTCCAGTTGTCTCGGTAGTCTCGTCAACACCTGATCGAACCTGGACAACCGTGTTGCAGAGTCTATTTCGTTTGAAGTAGCCGGCATTCCGAAGGTTATGTTGAATCCGATCGTGTCTGAGAAGATCTCAGGATCTTGCGGAATCAAGGTTGTGTGTGAGGCCAGGTGCTTGAGTCCATGAGCCATCAACTGTCCGTCGCAGCGCATGGTGACAGAATCTGCATCCTGAAGTCCACGCAGCAACAATAGCAAAGTACTTTTGCCACATCCACTTTCCCCGACAAGTGCGATTCTCTTGCCGCGCTCCAGTTTGATTTTCACATTCTGCAAGTGGTGCTCTCTGTGCTTCTCATCATGGTATTTGAAACATAGATCATTTACCTCAACGGTCGTCCAGCCGGCCGGCAAACTGGCAACATGACTCTGGTTCATGTCTAAGAAGGCACGGTTTATGGATTCGGCACTTTCCACATCGGCAGCGTTCTTAACTACGCGCCCATACAAGTCCGTAAAGTCATAGAAGGAGTCACCAATCATTCTCAGGTATTGAAAGAGCGTAAAGAAGGTGCCGGCAAGGATGGTGTGCCCGGCATTCAATTCGCCGTAAGTGTAGTGAAATAGTACAGCTACAGTCATCGATGCAATTAGCATTGAGGTGATGCCCCACTTTGTTTCGTTCAAGAAAATATTTCGTTTGAACAGCGCAAGCGGAGCAAGCATTCTTGCCATGACCTCTTTACCCACGCGCTCTTCAAGGCGCAGCGTGATCACAGTGGCTATGTTGGATACATAGTCGTGCACAGCAGCCGCCACTCTGTTATCTAAAGAGTTGAGTTGATCATATTGTTTGGTCAGAAAGTGATCGAACACATACACACTTGCAAATGCCACAGCCGTGGCGATCATGGCAATCAAACCGGAATACGGCATGAATAAAAAAAGCACCACAAGGGACCCGAGCAGCCGCGTGAGCATATAAGTTATTTCGAACGTATAGTCGAAGAATGTGCCAAGCGCGTTGGTTGCTCGGTTGATTTTATCGATGCTTTCACCGGAATGGTGCTGGCGGTGCCACTGCAAGGGCAGTTGCGCAATCGCGTCAAAGAGATATTGTTTATAGTTTGCTTTGATGTGATACGCCGCGTAGCGTTCCAAAACACGGGCCGGCCCGTGAAAGAGCCAGAAGACGAACTGGATCCAGAAAATCAGCCAGAGGTTCAAGGTCACATCCGACCACATATGTTTGACGGTTGTGGCCTTGGAAGCAACGGCTTGCACGGAGTTCAAAAGGCGTCCAATCACGTAGGGCTCAGCCAGCATGATTGCCTGCGCGACTACGAACATGCCGAGGCACAAAACTAAAAGAGGACGTAGATTTCCGGCATACTGCCAGCCCTTGCGCAGCAAAAGAATAATGAGATTATCGACAAAAAATCTAGACACGGCGACTTCCTCGCTGGAAACAGAATCATGAATTTCAAAAGGCTCATAACACGCGTAACGTGCGTTACGCGCTCATCTACACCGACTGGGTCAGGTGCTTAGTGATTGAGCCTAAAGGGATTCATGTTTGGTTCCTTGAAGTCGCATTGCCGGGATTCTCCCGGAAGAGCTACTTTATCATACGCAGGCAGAAACCTATACGGCGAATTGTCAGACCTTTGCGCATCATGTTTATCCGTTAACTGTCAGCATTATAACTTTTGTCCGACCGTCGGCTCCGCGCATCACGGTCGCAACGGGCAAGCAAGCATCTCTGCTTTCAGCTCTTTATATAACTCCGGAAGCCAACGAGGTTGTTGTTTCTTGAAATTGATTGCCGGATTGAGGGCTGTTAAATCGCATGGTGCAATAATCAGCTTTGTATTGTTGCAACCAACGTCGTAAACGGCGACGAACACTTGTTCCATGTCATCGTCAGAAACAACAAGGCAGCCAGTAGATAGTGAGCCTCCGTGGATCAAAATGTCGCCTCCAAGATTGTTGCGATGATCGGCGGTGGCATTTTTCTTGTCGAGTTCATTTGGATAATTGACGCACAGCGCTAGCATGTTGTGGGACTGAAAACCGGTCAGGCGATAGATGCCCTCCGGTATTTGCAAGTCGCCCTGTTTCAGCTTCGGCCCAAGAATCCCGCTATAGCTGACTAGAAGAAATGATCCGATCAGCTTCATCTGTTCACTTCCACCAAATACTAGTAGCTTGCGCTCATCTTTCAAGCCGATCAGCACCAGTCGTTTTGGCGGGTAGGATATGCCGGAGTCCTTGCATTTTTTTCTTAGACTTTGTCTTGCGTATGGTCCGTAGTGCTTTATTGCCTGCGACACGGTCAGCCGAAGCGCCGTAGTCGTTTCAAATGTGATTTTCAGTTCTAAAGGATTAGCACTACCGGGCGGCAGCGGACTGAAGGGGACACTTCTGCGCACAGCATCGAGAACTTTCTGCTCACTGGTAACCGGGACATTGGCTCGATTGCAAACTTCAATGTTCGAGACAGAGCCGTTTTTGTGGATCTTGAATTTTAGCTCAATTGGACAAACTTTCGTGCTGCGAACCGGAATCCAATTTCTCGCTACTTTCGAAATCACGGAGCGCCGGTATTGCTTGAAGCTAGAATCGCTTAGCGCTGGGGTGCATGGCCAAAGGCAGCACAGCAAAATGAATATTGATAGGATCGATTTGCCAGGCACTAGGCGCGTTGCCACAAAATCCACCAGAAGCCGTCGGTGCCAATTATACCAGCGACTCTTCAGCGGCTCACAGCTTGCGCCGTTCACCTGCGCGATTTAGCTACTCATTGAGATTGCGACGAGAGAGTCTTTCTTTGCCGATTGATAGAAGATGAAAAGGAACTGAGCGACCTGGTCATTGATTTCTTGACGGCGGGCAATTACCTGGTCGACCATGCTGCCGATGGACAGGAAGCCTTAAGCCGGCTCAAGATGTTTCCCTATGACCTGGTCATTATGGACTGGAATATACCCGGTATGACCGGACCGGTAGTAAGGACATACATTCAACGATTGCGTTCAAAAATAGATAGAGAGGGACAGAAATCGATGATTGCCATCGTTCATGGATTTGGCTACAGAATCGATCCTTAGTGGCGCGGCAGCCGGTCGCCACCCCTAGCATTCCCGTCGAATAATTGCTCAACTAGAGTAAACCGTGTTTCTTTGCCAGCGTTTGAAAGAGCTTGAGCCCTTCGAGGTGCTTAGGCGTCAAATCGAAATTGAGTTGAGACTTGTAGTAGTGTTGCAAGCGTGAACGTGCAAGCCCGGTGCGCTGCTCTGCTTCATCCAGCACGGCCTCGAATGCTGTGCTCAAACCGATGAATTTACTTTGTCTCAATGCATCACTTGTGGTGGCATATGCTTTAGGGTATTTCCCAATCCAGTCCATGCGAGCTGCCCACAATCCGAATACCATCGGTAAATTGCAGGTTCTCCACCACCAATCACCCATGTCGATACGCAGGTATCTTGTTGACCACGCAGTATCAACTTCCAGTGCGCGATCTCCGATCACGAGCACAGCGTCGATGCCCTCTGGGTCGATCTCCGGATTGATATCAGCTGCCAACGTAGGCAACGTGCCGAACTGCTCCAGCATCAAAATTTTGAACAGGTTAACTGAGCTTGCCGATTGGGCCGAGGCGATAACAAGCCGCTGGCCATTAGCCAGATCTTCCAGCGAGTGCTTGCTGAACAGCAGCACACTGCCGACTGGTCCTGAACAGGAAATGGAGACGTCAGGAATGTAGGCAAGGTCATTTCGAGAAAGGAATCCGAAGGAACTCATTGCACTGACATCGAGTGCGCCTTCTGAAATAAGACGGTTCAATCGCGAAGGTGCTTCAAGCGTAGTGTCCGCATGTATCGCCACCTCTCCTTGCTGAAGCGGCAGAACAATTGGCAGCGAGTTGATGAAGGATATCTGCCCGATCCGCGTCTTGGGTGTTACTAGAGCTTGGGTGACAACAGTTTCCGGCGACGTTCGAATTCCGCAGTTTGAATTGAATACTGCCTGGCTCGTGCCGGTATTTGATGCGATTGTCACGTGACTATCCTCCGATCCGGCTTAAGGATAAAACAAAGCCGTCATCTGAGTGTGAAAGGCAACAAAGATAAGCGTCAAATTACGAAGCGAAAACGGCTCTCGAGAAGAGGGCCGTTTTTGCAAACAGAAGAAGGAGGGAGGAGGCCGATCGGTTCTTGGTAAGCTTCACGCGGCCTCACTCCCACTACTTTATAAACCACGCCACCGCCACTGTTGTCAAGTATTTGGCGGGTGGCAGTTTGCTATATCCAATAAATATCTAAGCAGCTATTTATTGGCTGTAAGCGCATGTGCGCGTTCAGCGCGCGCTAGAATCTCAAAGAACTGACAGTGAGGGCTTTTATCGTGCGCATGATCGACTTGATTCTTGCCAAGCGGAACGGGAAGGAACATTCAAAAGACGATATCAAGTTCCTCATTGAAGGATTGATGGACCATACAGTGGCCGATTATCAGATGTCGTCCTGGCTGATGGCGGTTTGCTGGCGCGGCATGACTATGGATGAGACTGCTGCCTTGACCGATGCCATGGCCAATTCCGGTCAGGTGCTAGACCTTTCCGATGTCGGCAGCATTGTTGGAGACAAGCACAGCACTGGCGGAGTGGGTGACAAGACGACACTTGTGTTCGTACCGATGTTGGCGGCATTGGGTATCCCGATGGCAAAGTTATCCGGACGCGGACTCGGTCATACTGGTGGCACCATTGATAAATTGGAGGCCATACCTGGGTTTGATTGCAGTCTTCCGATCGATAAGTTCATCGCCCAAGTGAAGAAAATTGGTGCGGCCATTGCCGGACAAACTCAAGAGCTGGCTCCGGCTGACGGAAAAATTTATGCCCTTCGGGATGTCACTGGAACGGTCGAATCGATTCCCTTGATCGCTGCCTCGGTCATGTCCAAGAAGATTGCAGCTGGTT
>Ga0163151_10002155_pt1 | contig 31368 bp, 26 predicted proteins | sample OliLakLV19MP5IB2_FD_145596 | JGI IMG/M metagenome (GOLD analysis project Ga0163151, IMG submission 145596) | Freshwater microbial mat bacterial communities from Lake Vanda, McMurdo Dry Valleys, Antarctica - Oligotrophic Lake LV.19.MP5.IB-2 | ecosystem: Environmental > Aquatic > Freshwater >...
CGCCAGCTTCTTGCTCGCCTGCGTCTTCGTGATCGCCGCCGTCAACGTCGTCTTCCCGTGATCCACGTGCCCGATCGTCCCCACGTTCAAGTGCGGCTTCTTCCGCTCGAACTTTGCCTTGCTCATACCTTCCTCCGCTACGCGCCCACGGCCTTGGCCGCGATCTCTTCCGAAATCGCCTGCGGCACAGGCTCGTAGTGAGCAAACTGCATGCTGTAGTTGGCGCGCCCCTGCGTCTTGGAGCGCAGATCCGTCGAATAGCCGAACATCTGAGCGAGCGGCACGTGGGCGTTGATCACCTGCGCACCGGCTCGTGAATCCATTCCCTGAATACGACCTCGGCGGCTGCTCAAGTCGCCCATGACCTCGCCCATGAACTCCTCGGGCACGACCACCTCAACCGCCATGATGGGCTCGAGGATGATGGGCCTTGCCTTGGCTGCGGCCTCTTTGGCCGCCATCGAGCCCGCGATCTTGAAGGCAATCTCGGAGGAATCGACGTCGTGGTACGAGCCATCCGTCAAAACGGCCTTCACGTCGACCATCGGATAGCCGGCGAGCACGCCGCCCTCGAAAGCCTCGCGAATTCCTTTTTCAACGGCCGGGACGAACTCCTTCGGAATCGGAGCGCCCTTGGTGCCGTCCTTGAACTCGAATCCACCACCAGGCGGAAGCGGCTCGAGGGTAATCCAGACGTGACCGTACTGACCGCGACCGCCGGTCTGGCGAACGAACTTGCCTTCCTGCTCGACCTTCATGCGAATGGTTTCGCGGTAGGCGACTTGTGGCTTGCCGACGTTGGCGTCGACTTTGAACTCACGCAGCAGACGATCGACGATGATCTCGAGGTGGAGCTCGCCCATACCCGAGATGATGGTCTGCCCGGTTTCCTTGTCGGACTGGACGCGGAACGACGGATCCTCGGTCGCAAGCTTCTGCAGTGCGATCCCGAGCTTCTCCTGATCGTCTTTCGTTTTCGGCTCGATGGCGACGTCGATGACGGGATCAGGAAACTCGATCGATTCGAGGATGATCGCGTTGTCCTCGTCACAGAGCGTATCGCCCGTGGTCGTCGAGCGGAGCCCGACGGCCGCCGCGATGTCACCGGCGTAGACTTCCTTGATCTCCTCGCGCTTGTTGGCGTGCATCTTGAGGAGACGGCCGATGCGCTCCCGGCGGGTCTTCGTCGAATTGTAGACGGAGCCGCCCGCGGCAAGGACACCGGAATAGACCCGGAAGAAGGTGAGCGTACCGACGAACGGGTCGGTCATGATCTTGAATGCCAAGGCCGAGAACGGTGCGTTGTCTTTGGCCTCGCGCTCCGTGTCTTCCTTGCTGTCCGGATCGATACCCTTCACCGCGGGCACGTCGAGCGGAGACGGCAAGAACTCAACCACGGCATCGAGCAGCAACTGCACGCCACGATTCTTGAAGGCGGAACCGCAGAGCACGGGAACGTGCGTCATCGCCAAGCAGCCCTTGCGGATGCCGGAGCGAATTTCGACTTCGCTGAAGGCCTGGCCCTCAAGGTACTTCTCCATCAGCTTTTCATCGGCGTCGGCGACGGCCTCGACGAGCTTCTCCCGATATTCATCGGATTGCGCGCGGTCGGCTTCCGGAATTTCAGCCTCGCGGTAATTCGAGCCGAGACTGTCGTCGTCCCAGATGATCGCCTTCATCGTGATCAGATCGATCACGCCGACGTGGGCGTCTTCCGTGCCGAGCGGCAGCTGCAACACGACCGGATTGGCACGCAGGCGATCCTTCATCATTTGCACGGTGCGGAAGAAATTCGCGCCGATGCGGTCCATCTTGTTGACGAACGCCATGCGCGGAACGCCGTACTTGTCGGCTTGTCGCCATACGGTTTCAGACTGCGGCTCGACACCGGCGACGGAGTCGAACAATGCAACCGCACCGTCGAGGACGCGGAGCGAACGCTCGACCTCCATGGTGAAGTCGACGTGGCCGGGCGTGTCGATGATGTTGATGCGATGATCCTTCCAGAAACAGGTCGTCGCGGCGGAGGTGATCGTGATGCCGCGCTCCTGCTCCTGAACCATCCAGTCCATCGTGGCAGTGCCTTCGTGGACTTCACCAATCTTATAGTTGATGCCCGTGTAGTAGAGGATGCGCTCCGTACACGTGGTCTTGCCGGCATCGATGTGGGCCATGATGCCGATGTTGCGCGTACGGTCGAGTGGGGATTGGCGAGCCATGACGGGTTACCAGCGGTAGTGAGCGAAAGCCTTGTTGGCTTCGGCCATGCGGTGCGTGTCTTCACGCTTCTTGATGGCCGATCCGCGATTGTTCGCGGCGTCGTTCAGCTCGCCAGCAAGCCGCTCGATCATCGATTTCTCCGGCCGTGCGCGCGCCTGAATCACCAGCCATCGCATGCCGAGCGAGATGCGACGCGCAGGACGAACTTCGACTGGGACCTGATAGGTCGCGCCACCGACACGGCGAGAGCGCACCTCGACGAGAGGCTTCACGTTGTCGAGTGCCTTCTTGAAAATCGCCAGCGGCTCTTCTTTCGTCCGCTGCTGAATCAGGTCGAGCGCACTGTAGAACGTACGCTCGGCGAGACTCTTCTTCCCGCCGACCATGATGGTGTTCATGAACTTGGTGACCATCCGATCGTGGAACTTCGGATCGGGCAGTACTTCGCGACGACGAACTTCTCCCTTACGCGGCATCGGACGACCTCGACCCTACTTCGGTTTCTTGGCGCCGTACTTCGAGCGCCCCTGCCGACGATCCTGCACGCCGATGGAGTCGAGGGTGCCGCGCACCACGTGATAGCGAACGCCGGGAAGATCCTTCACACGGCCGCCACGAATGAGCACCACCGAGTGCTCCTGCAGATTGTGACCGACGCCGGGAATGTAAGAAGTGACCTCGATGCCGTTGGTGAGACGCACACGCGCCACCTTACGAAGTGCCGAGTTCGGCTTCTTCGGGGTGGAAGTGTAGACGCGCGTGCAGACGCCCCGCTTCTGCGGGCAGCTCTGCAGCGCAGGCGCCGCGAGCTTTCGCCGCTGCGGCTTGCGCCCTCCACGAATGAGCTGGTTGATCGTCGGCATCGTTACTCCTGTCTCACAAAGGGGCGCGGGAGATTGCTCCCGGCGCCGAAAGGTCAGAAAAAACGCGCAAAGTATTCGAACCCGTATGGGCTGTCAAGTTTACGTCACAGACGCCACCGCTAGAGCTATGCGCTGGCGCTTTCGGGCTCGACTTTGGCCGTCGGCACCTCGAGCAAGTCCTCTGGACGCTCTTCGGGCTCGTCGGACTCGATCTCGACCTGGGCGTAGCGCTTGATACCCGTTCCGGCTGGGATCAAACGGCCCATGATGACGTTTTCCTTGAGACCAGTCAGACGGTCGACCTTGCCATTGATGGCGGCTTCGGTGAGCACCTTGGTGGTCTCCTGGAAGGAGGCGGCCGAAATGAAGCTCTCGGTGGAGAGGCTGGCCTTCGTGATGCCCAACAGGAGCGGCTCGGCGGTTGCCGGCTCGCCGCCCGCCTCCTCGATCTTCGCGTTGGCATCCTCGAAGCGCCATTTCTCGACTTGGTCGCCGACCAAAAATTCTGCATCACCGACCTCTTTGATTCGGACGCGCCGCAACATCTGGCGCACGATGACCTCGATGTGCTTGTCGTTGATGCGCACACCCTGGAGTCGGTAGATCTCCTGCACTTCGTCCACGAGGTACTTGGCGAGGGCCTTCTCGCCGAGAATGGTGAGGATGTCGTGAGGATTGGACGAGCCGTCCATCAGGGGCTCACCGGCGCGCACGTGATCGTTCTCATGCACGCTGATGTGCTTGCCTTTCGGGATCAGGTACTCGCGCGCCTCACCCACCTCGGGGGTCACGACGACCTTACGCTTGCCCTTGGTGTCCTTACCGAACGAAATGAGTCCGTCGATCTCGCTGACCACCGCGAACTCTTTTGGCTTCCGCGCTTCAAAGAGCTCGGCGACGCGCGGTAGACCACCGGTAATGTCTTTCGTCTTCGTGGTTTCGCGAGGCATCTTCGCGATGATGTCACCGGGCGAGAGCTGCTGCCCCTCGTACACGTTCAGGTGCACGCCGACCGGCAGCTGGTAACGCGCCTCGTTGCCGTTCGGCAAGCGGGCCGTAATGCCGTCGGCAAGCTTGATGGTGATCCGCGGCCGCTTCTCGACGTCTTTCGTGTCGATGATGACCTTGGTCGAGAGACCGGTACGCTCGTCGACGCGCTCTTCGACGGTGACGCCCTCGATGAGATCGCCGAACTTCACGGTGCCACCCACCTGCGTGAGCGTCGGCAGCGTGTAGGGATCCCACTCCACGAGGAGATCGCCGCCTTTTACCTTGGCACCGTCGTGCTTCTTCAGCTTGGCGCCGTAGACGACGGGATAACGCTCGCGCTCGCGCTCACGGCCAGCTTCTGGCACGTCGACGATGGCGAGCTCACCGTTCCGGTTGATGATGATCTCGTCGCCTTCGTTATTCGTGACGGTCTGCAAGTTGATGTACTTGACGGTACCTTCGTTGCGCGCTTCGAGTGTCGTCTGCTCGGCACGCCGACTGGCGGTACCGCCGATGTGAAACGTCCGCATGGTGAGCTGCGTTCCGGGCTCGCCGATCGACTGCGCCGCGATGACGCCGATCGCCTCTCCCATATTCACTATGGCGCCACGCGCCAGATCGCGGCCGTAGCAGAGACCGCACACGCCCTGGCGCGACTGACAGGTGAGCACGGAACGAATCTGTATTCGCTCGAGACCCGCCTTCTCGATGGTCTCTACGATCGCTTCGTCCATCTCGTGATTGGCTCGAACGATGACGTCGTCCGTGTAGGGGTCGCGGACGTCGACGAGCGCCGTACGCCCAAGCACACGATCGCCAAGGCCCTCGATGATTTCGCCACCCTCGACGAGTGACGACATGTCGATGCCGTCCGGCGTTCCGCAATCCGGCTCGGTGATGATGGAGTCCTGCGCGACGTCGACGAGACGCCGCGTGAGATATCCGGAGTTGGCGGTCTTGAGCGCGGTGTCGGCAAGACCCTTCCGAGCGCCGTGCGTCGAGATGAAGTACTGGAGTACGGTCAGACCCTCGCGGAAGTTGGCCGTGATGGGCGTCTCGATGATTTCACCCGACGGCTTGGCCATCAGGCCGCGCATACCGGCGAGCTGACGGATCTGCTGCGCGCTACCACGCGCACCCGAGTCGGCCATCATGAAGATGGGATTGAAGCTCGGCGACGTGCGCTCGTTACCCTTATCGTCGATGAACGTCTCGGTGCCGAGCTGACGCAGCATCTCGTCGGCGATGCGGTCGGTGACCTGGGCCCAGATGTCGACGACCTTGTTGTAACGCTCACCGTCGGTGATCAGACCCTTGTTGTACTGGTCTTCGATCTGGCGGACTTCGTTGGTGGCCTCGTCCAGAAGCGCCTGCTTCTGCGGCGGGATCAACATGTCCTTGATGCCAATCGAAATGCCCGCCTTCGTGGCGAACTCGTAGCCGAGATCCTTCAACTTGTCCGCAAAAATCACCGTCGCCTTGTTGCCCGCGCGACGGTAGGACAGGTCGATGAGGTTCCCGAGCTCCTTCTTCTTCATGACGCGGTTGACCTCGTCGAACGTGATCTCCGCCGGGACGATCTCGTACATCAGCACGCGCCCGACCGTGGTATCGACGAGGCTACCATTGAGGCGCACCTTGATCGTTGCCTGAAGATTCACCTCGCCTTGATCGTAGGCGATGCGAACCTCGTCGGGGCTCGAGAATTTTTTCCCCTCGCCCTTCACCATCGGCTTGTCGCGGGTCATGTAGTAGAGCCCGAGCACGATGTCCTGCGTTGGCACGATGATCGGCCGGCCGTTGGCGGGTGACAGGATGTTGTTCGTCGACATCATGAGCGCGCGCGCTTCGACCTGAGCCTCGACCGACAGCGGCACGTGGACGGCCATCTGATCGCCGTCGAAGTCGGCGTTGTACGCAGCGCAGACGAGCGGGTGCAGCTGAATCGCCTTGCCCTCGATGAGGATCGGCTCGAAAGCCTGGATGCCGAGTCGGTGCAGCGTCGGCGCACGGTTCAGGAGAACCGGGTGCTCGCGAATGACCTCATCGAGAATGTCCCAAACTTCGGCCTTCTCTTTTTCCACCATCTTCTTGGCGCTTTTGATGGTGGTGACGAAGCCGCGCTCTTCGAGCTTGTTGTAAATAAAGGGTCGGAAGAGCTCGAGGGCCATCTTCTTCGGCAACCCGCACTGGTGCAGACGAAGCTCCGGGCCGACGACGATGACCGAACGACCCGAGTAGTCGACGCGCTTACCGAGGAGGTTTTGGCGGAAGCGACCGCTCTTGCCCTTCAGCATGTCGGACAGTGACTTCAACGGCCGCTTGTTGGGACCGGTGATGGCACGGCCGCGGCGACCGTTGTCGAACAGCGCATCGACCGCCTCTTGCAACATGCGCTTCTCGTTGCGGATGATGATGTCGGGAGCGCTCAACTCCATGAGGCGCTTCAACCGATTGTTGCGGTTGATGACGCGCCGGTAGAGGTCGTTCAAATCCGAGGTCGCGAAGCGTCCACCGTCGAGCGGCACGAGAGGACGGAGATCCGGAGGAATGACCGGGATGACCTCGAGGATCATCCATTCGGGACGATTGATCGAGATACGGAACGCGTTCAGCACCTTGAGACGCTTGGCGATCTTCTTGCGCCGCGCCTCGCTGCTGACCTCGCGCATTTCGATGCGTAGCCGCTCCGACTCTTCATCGACCTCAATGTCGGCGAGAAGCTTGCGAATCGCCGCAGCACCCATTTCGGCCTTGAACGAATCCGGGCCGTGCTCCTCCATCGCCTTCCGATAACGCTGCTCGCTGAGCACTTCCTTGTATTCGAACGGCTGTCCCGGGAGCTCTTTCTTGGAGCTCGTGACCACGAACGACTCGAAGTACAGGATCTTCTCGAGATCCTTGAGGGTCATGTCGAGCAGCGTACCGATGCGCGACGGAAGACTCTTTAGAAACCAGATGTGCGCCACGGGAGTCGCGAGATCGACGTGGCCCATGCGCTCGCGACGAACCTTGGACTGAATGACCTCGACGCCGCACTTTTCACAGACGACTCCGCGATGCCGCATGCGCTTGTACTTGCCGCAATTGCACTCGTAGTCCTTCGTCGGTCCGAAGATTTTCGCGCAGAAAAGACCATCGCGCTCCGGCTTGAAGGTCCGGTAGTTGATCGTCTCCGGCTTCTTTACTTCACCGTGCGACCACGAACGGATCTTGTCGGGCGACGCCAACGAAATGCGCAGCGCATTGAAGGCGATCGGATTCTTCGGCTTTTCGAAAAGGTTGAAGAGATCTTCCATTACCATGTGATCGTCTCCGCTCTAGCTCTGGGCCTGAGGGGCCGCCGGGTGCTCTTCGACCAATTCGACGTCGAGCGCCAAGCTCTGCAGCTCTTTGACCATGACGTTGAACGACTCCGGCAATCCGGGTTCGAGGACGTTCTCACCTTTGACGATCGCCTCGTACATACGCGTCCGACCCGCAACGTCGTCGGACTTCACGGTCAACATTTCCTGGAGAGTGTAGGCCGCGCCGTATGCCTCGAGAGCCCACACTTCCATTTCACCCAAACGCTGACCACCGAATTGCGCCTTACCGCCAAGAGGCTGCTGCGTGACGAGCGAGTACGGGCCGGTCGAACGGGCGTGAATCTTGTCGTCGACCAAGTGGTGCAACTTCATGATGTACATGACGCCGACGGTGACGGGCTGCTCAAAGGGCTCGCCCGTCCGTCCGTCCGCGAGAGGCATCTGACCGCTCGGCGACAACCCCGCATGTTTCATCAGGTCGAAGATCTCGTCTTCGGTGGCGCCGTCGAAGACCGGTGAGCCGACGTGGATGCCGCGGCCCGCTTTGCGCACGATCTTCGCGAGGTCCTCGTCGCTGATCCCTTGGAGCAGCTCGACGGTTTCCTTGTTGGTGTACAGAGCCGCGAGCTTCTGTCGCACGCTCGGGATCGCGGCGAGACCATCGCGTTGCAGCTCGGCGGCCAATTGTCGCCCGAGCTCACGTGCCGCCCACCCAAGATGCGTCTCGAGGATCTGACCGACGTTCATACGCGAAGGAACGCCGAGAGGGTTCAGCACGATGTCGACTGGCGTGCCATCCGGAAGGTACGGCAAATCCTCCTCGGGAAGGATGCGCGAGAGCACGCCCTTGTTACCGTGGCGGCCCGCCATCTTGTCGCCGACCTGTAGCTTGCGCTTGATGGCGACGAACACCTTCACCATCTTGATGACGCCAGGCGGCAGCTCGTCGCCACCCTTCAGGCGTTCGATTTTCTCTTCGAAGAGCGTCTTGATGCGCTCACGCTGCTCGCGCATGGCGTCGACGACGCGCGACAGCTCGTCCTCGATCTTCTCGTTCTCGACCTTGATGTCGCCCCAGTAGGCCGACGGGATCTGGTCGAGATCTTCGGCCTTGATTTCGGCGCCCTTGGGCAACAGCACGCGACGGCTGTCGTCGGCGAGGCGGATACCGGCCGTTTTACCGACCAGCAGCTTCTTCACTTTCTTCAGAGTCGAATCTTTGATGATGCGATCTTCGTCGTGCTGATCCTTCGTGAGGCGGGCAACTTCGTCTTCTTCGATGATGCGGCTGCGCTCGTCTTTCGTGACACCCTTCCGAGAGAACACACGGGCGTTGATGACCGTGCCTTCGACTCCCGGCGGCACGCGCAGTGACGTATCGCGAACCTCCCCTGCCTTCTCGCCGAAGATGGCTCGCAGGAGCTTTTCTTCGGGGGAGAGCTGGGTCTCGCCCTTGGGTGTGATCTTGCCGACGAGAATGTCGCTGGGCTTCACTTCGGCGCCAATTCGGATGATCCCGGAATCGTCGAGATCCTTCAGGGCCTCGTCGCCGACGTTCGGAATATCACGCGTGATTTCTTCCGGCCCGAGCTTGGTGTCGCGCGCAACGCACTCGAACTCTTCGATGTGCACCGACGTGAAGTAGTCCTCACGCACGATGCGCTCGCTGATGAGGATCGAGTCCTCGAAGTTGTACCCACCCCACGGCATGAAGGCGACGACGATGTTGCGACCGAGCGCCAATTCACCCATCTCGGTGGAGGGTCCGTCGGCGATGACGTCGCCGGCTTCCACGCGGTCACCGACCACGACGATCGGACGCTGGTTCATGCAGGTGTTCTGATTGGATCTCTGGTACTTGATCAGATTGTAGATATCGACGCCGGCGTCGCGGCCGTCCGTGCGCGGCTTGTCGGCTTTCACCACGATGCGGGTGGCATCGACCGTTTCGACGATGCCATCGCGTTCCGCGACGACGGTCACACCGGAGTCACGCGCGACGACGCGCTCCATGCCCGTACCGACGAGCGGCGCATCCGTCCGGAGCAGCGGCACCGCCTGGCGCTGCATGTTGGATCCCATGAGCGCGCGGTTGGCGTCGTCGTTTTCGAGAAACGGAATCAACGAGGCGGCAACGCTGACGAGCTGGTTGGGCGACACATCCATGAACTGCACCTGCTCAGGCGGCACTTGCATGAAGTTGCCGCCCTTGCGGGCCGAAACCAGATCGGCCGTGAAGGCACCCTTGGCATCGAGCGGTGCGTTGGCCTGGGCGATGACGAGATCTTCCTCCTCGAGCGCGGAGAGGAAGCGAATGCGATCCGTCACGCGGCCCTTATCGACCTCGCGATACGGAGTCTCCACGAAGCCGTAGTCGTTGACGCGGGCGTAGGTGGACAGCGACGCGATCAGACCGATGTTCGGGCCTTCCGGAGTTTCGATCGGACATACGCGACCGTAGTGCGTCGGGTGCACGTCGCGCACCTCGAAACCGGCACGTTCGCGCGTCAGACCACCCGGTCCGAGTGCGGAGAGACGCCGCTTGTGCGTGATCTCCGAGAGGGGGTTCGTCTGGTCCATGAACTGCGACAGCTGGCTGGACCCGAAGAACTCTTTGATGACTGCGGACACCGGTTTGTAGTTGATGAGCTCCTGCGGCATCAGCGTCTCGATGTCCTGCAGGCTCATGCGCTCCTTGATGGCGCGCTCCATACGGACGAGACCGATGCGGTACTGATTCTCGACGAGCTCGCCAACGGCGCGAACGCGACGATTGCCCAGGTGATCGATGTCGTCGATCTGACCGTTGCCGTTCTTCAGCTCGATCAGGTAACGCACGACCTCGAGGATGTCCTCGCGGCGCAGCGTGCCCTGCTCGAGCGGCACGTTGATGCGCAATTTGTGATTGAGCTTCAGGCGGCCGACCTTCGAGAGGTCGTAGCGGTCGGGATTGAAGAACAGGTTGTGGAAGAAGGCCGTCGCCGTTTCGGGCGTCGGCGGATCGCCCGGACGAAGCCGGCGATAGATCTCGAGCACGGCCTCTTCGGGCGACGCAATCTTGTCCTGCAAGAGCGTATTGCGAAGGGACGGCCCCACATGGAGGTCGTCGATGAAAAGCACCTCGAGCGTGTCAATGCCGCGTTCACGCAGCTGGTCGAAGCGCTCCTGAGTGAGCTCCTGGTTGCCTTCGATCAACACCTCACCGGTCTTGGGGTCGGGCACGTCGTGTGCCGATACCCGCCCAATGACCTCGTCGAGCGTGATCGGCACCTGCTCGACACCGGCCGCCTCCATCTGACGGATGACGGCCTTCGTGAACTTCCGGCCTTCCTTGACGATGATGTCGTTCGTCTCGGGATGACGGATGTCACGGCTCGCCTTGATACCCACGAGCTGATCGGGACGGAACACCTTCGACGCCTTGCGGCCGTCGAGGGTGAGCGTGTCGCGCTTGTAGTAGTAATTCAACAGGTCCTCGGTGGTCATGCCGAGGGCTCGCAACAACACCGTCGCGTGGAACTTACGGCGCCGATCGATGCGGACGAACAGACTATCGCGGGCGTCGAACTCGAAATCGATCCACGACCCGCGGTATGGAATGATCCGCCCCGAGTAGAGCAGACGACCGCTGGCGTGCGTCTTCCCCTTGTCGTGATCGAAGAAGACGCCCGGCGAACGATGCAACTGGCTGACGATGACGCGCTCGGTCCCGTTGATCATGAAGGTGCCGTTGCGAGTCATGAGCGGAATTTCGCCGAAATAGACTTCCTGCTCTTTGACGTTCTTGATCGAACGAACACCGCTTTCCGGATCAACGTCCCAAATCACCAGCTGAATCGTGACCTTGAGCGGAGCGGCGAAGGTCATCCCGCGCTGATGACACTCGTCGACGTCGTACTTCGGCTCGCCGAGCGAGTAGCTGACGAATTCGAGCGAGGCCGTTTCGTTGAAATCCTTGATCGGGAAGACCGACTTGAAGACACCTTGGAGCCCGGTATCGGCACGACTCTCGGGTGAAACGTCGCGCTGCAGAAACTCGTCATACGACCGCTGCTGAATGTCGATCAGATTGGGGATGTCGACGATTTTTTTGATGCGGCCAAACGTGCGTCGCAGACGGAAGTTATTCGCGACCTGTACAGAACTCATGCCGTGCCTTTCTTGATGAACCGGAAAACCCCGGCCCCCGACCCGATGCCCTCGAAACGACACCACCAAACAGCGCGTTACGTCACGACGACTACTTGATTTCGACTTGACCGCCAGCTTCCTCGAGCTTCTTCGCAATCGTCTCGGCCTCGGCCTTGTTGACGCCCTCTTTGACGTTCTTCGGCGCGCCGTCGACGAGATCCTTGGCTTCCTTCAGCCCGAGACCCGTGAGCTCACGCACGACCTTGATGACCTGGATCTTCTTTTCACCAGCGCCCTTGAGCACGACGGTGAACTCGTCCTTCTCTTCGACCGGGGCCGCACCAGCGCCCGCAGCCGCACCAGGCATCGCCGCCATCATGGGAGCCGCAGCGCTCACACCAAGCTCGGCTTCGAGCTCCTTCACGAGGTTCGCCGCCTCCATGAGGGACATGTTCTTGATGAAGTCTTTGACCTGCTCACGCGAAACGTCTGCCATGGCACTGCTCCTTCTTGGTTGGGGACGCGGCAACGGGGCCCGTCCATGTTCGAACTTTGCGGATGGACCCCGCGCTCAAGCCTGCTTCGACTTCTCGATCGCCCCGAGGAGCCGGACCAATGAAGCCCCCGGTTCTTGAATCGTACGCAGCAACTGCGACGCCGGCGCCTGCAACAATCCGAGCAATTGCGCCAACAACACTTCTCGGCTCGGCAACTTGGCGAGAGCACTCACGGCCGAGGCAGGAAGCGCCTCACCGTCCAACACACCGCCGCTGATCTTGAACTTGTCGTTCTGTTCGGCGAATTTGACGAGGACCTTGGCGACGGTCACCGGATCCTTGCCCGTCGTCACCAGCCCCGTCGGGCCGCGCAGCAGCTCGTCGAGCCTGGCAAACGCCGTCTCTTTGATCGCGCGCCGCGTGAGCGTGTTCTTGCTGACGCGATACGAAGCGCCGGCTGCCTGCAACTCACGACGCAGCTTGTTGAGCTGAGAAACCTTCAGGCCTCGATATTCGGTCACGACACCGAGACTGGCGGCCGACAGGCGATCGGTGAGCTCGGTGATGAGCGCCGATTTTTGATTTCGATTCACGAAACTCTCCTCATTGCAGAATCAGCTTACGCCGCGACCGTCGCCGCGCGTGCAGCGTTGGGATCGATCATCACGCCCGGACCCATGGTGGTGGCGACCGACATGCTTCGCAGGTAGTTGCCCTTCGACGCAGCCGGCTTCGCACGCACGAGCGCCGCAACCAGCGCGGCCGCGTTTGCGATCAATTTCTCGGGGCCGAAAGATGCCTTGCCGATCGGCACGTGAACGATGCCAGCCTTCTCGACACGGTACTCGACCTTACCGGCCTTTACTTCCTGGACCGCCTTCGCGACGTCGAACGTGACCGTACCGACTTTCGGATTCGGCATGAGACCGCGGGGACCCAAGACCTTACCCAAGCGACCGACGGCGCCCATCATGTCCGGCGTCGCGATCACGACGTCGAAATCGAGCCAGTTTTCGTCGGCGATCTTCTTGGTGAGCTCTTCTCCACCCGCGAAATCGGCGCCGGCAGCTTCGGCTTCTTTGACCTTGTCGCCCTTACCGATCACCAGGACACGGACGGTCTTGCCCGTGCCGTGCGGAAGGATGACGGTGCCGCGAACGTTCTGATCGGCCTGCCTCGGATCGACGCCGAGCCGGACCGCCATTTCGACGGTCTCGTCGAACTTTGCGTACTTGCTCTCGACTGCGAGGGCGATCGCTTCGTCGAGGCCGTACAGTTTCTCCGCCTCGATCTTCTCAGCGCCTGCGCGATATTTCTTACCGTGTCTCGCCATTGTCAGCCCTCGACCGTAATGCCCATGCTGCGTGCCGTGCCTTCGACCGTCCGCATGGCGGCCTCGAGGCTTCCGGCCGTGAGATCCGGGGTCTTCAACTGCGCGATCTCTCGAATCTGCTGCTTGGTGACCGACCCCACTTTGTTCTTGTGGGGGATCCCCGAGCCTTTTTCGACCTTCGCGGCGCGCTTCAAGAGGATGGAAGCTGGCGGAGTCTTGGTCACGAAGGTGAACGAACGGTCGGCATAAACCGTGATCACCACCGGAATGATCAAGCCCTGCTGCGCCTGCGTCTGCGCGTTGAACTGCTTGCAGAATTCCATGATGTTGACGCCGCGCTGACCGAGCGCGGGACCAACGGGCGGACTGGGATTCGCCGCACCTGCGGGAATCTGCAACTTGACTTCAGCGACGACCTTCTTGGCCATGCGATTGGGGTCCTTTAGGCTTTCTCGACCTGAATGAAATCGAGCTCGACGGGTGTAGCCCGCCCGAAGATGCTGATCAGAACTCTGAGCTTACCTTTTTCAGGCTTCACTTCCTCGACGACGCCGTTGAAATCCTGGAAGGGGCCGTCGACGACTTTCACGTTTTCCCCGGTCTCGAAGAAGACCTTCGGCTTCGGCTTGACGGCGCCTTCTTCGACCTGTTGCGCGATCTGCCGCACTTCGGTCTCGGATATCGACGGCGGATCCGTTGCGCCGCCGACGAACCCCGTGACTTTCGGTGTCGACTTCACCACGTGCCACGTGTCGTCGTTGAGCTGCATATTGACCAGAATGTAGCCTGGGAAGAATTTGCGCGACGAGGTGCGCCGCTTGCCTTTGACGAGCTCGACTACCTTCTCCGCGGGAACGAGGATGTCTCCGAAGAAGTCCTCTTTCCCCATGGATCGGATGCGCTCCTCGAGCGCCGCTTTCACCTTGTGCTCGTACCCCGAGTAGGTGTGCACGACGTACCACTTCTTCTCGATTTCGGCGGTGGCCAGGGTTGTCATTGCACGCCCAAGAAGCGGGTAAAGAGGAAGGAGATCGCAGCGTCCACGAGTCCAAGCCAGAGCGAAACGATGAAGACCACGACGATCACGACGATCGTTGCGGCCACCGTTTCTTGCCGGGTCGGCCAGTGCACTTTCCGCAGCTCCGACACGACCTCCGTGAGGAATAGGCGGGACTGCGGGACAATGTCTTTGACTTGTTGCAAACGCTCGTTCGGCATCGGGTCGCTTGTCTCGTGCGCTCTCTCGCCGTCAGGCGCGAGGAGCGGGCCAGGCAGGATTCGAACCTGCAGCCCCCGGATTTGGAGTCCGGTGCTCTAACCAGTTCGAGCTACTGGCCCTCACTCAGACCTTACCTTCTTTGTGCTGAGTATGACTCCGGCACGCCGGGCAAAATTTCTTGAGTGAAAGTTTCTCGGTCATCGTCTTCTTGTTCTTGCTCGTCGTGTAGTTCTTGCGCTTGCACGACTCGCAATTGAGAGTGATCAGGTCGCGCATGGCCTACTCCAGGATCTTGGTCACGACGCCGGCGCCGACGGTGCGGCCACCTTCGCGGATCGCGAAGCGCAGCCCTTCATCCATCGCGATCGGCGTGATCAGCGTCACCGACAACTTGATATTGTCCCCAGGCATCACCATCTCCGTGCCCTCCGGCAACGTCGCGACGCCCGTCACATCCGTCGTCCGAAAGTAGAACTGCGGCCGGTACCCGTTGAAAAACGGCGTGTGCCGCCCACCCTCTTCCTTCGTCAACACATACGCTTCCGCTTCGAACTTGGTGTGCGGCGTAATCGAGCCCGGCTTCGCCAGCACCTGCCCGCGCTCAATGTCTTCGCGCTTCACGCCGCGCAGCAAACACCCGACGTTGTCGCCCGCCTGCCCCTCGTCGAGCAGCTTCCGGAACATCTCGACGCCCGTGACCGTCGTCTTCGTCGTATCTTTCATCCCGACGACTTCGATCTCTTCCCCGACCTTCACCCGCCCGCGCTCGATCCGCCCCGTCGCCACCGTCCCGCGACCACTGATCGAAAACACGTCCTCGACCGGCATCAAAAACGGCCGGTCCACGTCGCGCTGCGGCTGCGGAATGTACGCGTCGAGCGCCTCCATCAGCTTCTGGATCGCGACCATCCCAAGCTCGCCCGGATCACCTTCCAGCGCCTTCAACGCGCTCCCCCGGATCACCGGAATGTCGTCGCCCGGAAACTCATACTTCGACAGCAACTCGCGGACCTCGAGCTCGACCAAATCGAGCAGCTCCGCGTCGTCCACCATGTCCACCTTGTTCATGAACACCACGATGTACGGCACCCCGACCTGGCGCGCGAGCAGGATGTGCTCCCGCGTCTGCGGCATCGGGCCGTCCGCGGCGCTCACCACCAGAATCGCCCCGTCCATCTGCGCCGCGCCCGTGATCATGTTCTTCACGTAATCCGCGTGCCCCGGGCAATCCACGTGCGCGTAGTGCCGCTTGTCCGACTCGTACTCCACGTGCGCCGTCGCAATCGTGATCCCGCGCGCCTTCTCTTCCGGCGCCTTGTCGATCTGGTCGAACGCCACAAACTCCGCCAGCTTCTTGCTCGCCTGCGTCTTCGTGATCGCCGCCGTCAACGTCGTCTTCCCGTGATCCACGTGCCCGATCGTCCCCACGTTCAAGTGCGGCTTCTTCCGCTCGAACTTTGCCTTGCTCATAGAGTGCGTCTCCCTTGGCTGCGAAAAACCTGCTGACGGAAAAAGCCCAGGAGCGGGATCGAACCGCCGACCTCATCCTTACCAAGGATGTGCTCTGCCGACTGAGCTACCTGGGCATTGTGAGCGCCGTTGCCAGAGAGCGGGAAACGGGATTCGAACCCGCGACCCTCAGCTTGGAAGGCTGATGCTCTAGCCAACTGAGCTATTCCCGCATGGAAGCTTGTCATGTGATGGTCACCACAATTCATATGGAGAGGGGAGGATTCGAACCTCCGTAGGCTAACGCCGGCAGATTTACAGTCTGCTCCCTTTGGCCACTCGGGTACCTCTCCGCTGCCAACCATGAAGACTCCGCCGACCGGTCCTCCGAAGCTGGCGATAGGAATCGAACCTACAACCGCCTGATTACAAATCAGGTGCTCTACCGTTGAGCTACGCCAGCGGCCGATGTCGCGTCACAGCGATCATCAACAGCTCGAACGTTCATCTCGACGATGCCTGCCTCCACTCTGGGGTCCGGACCCCCGCACGATGCTCCCCCGGTTTGGGTGCTGATGGTGCCGGAAGTCGAGCCTCGCCGAGCTTTTCGAAGTTGCTGTTAGAGAAACGGATGACGTGCGAACCGCCTTACATATCGACGGACCGTAAAGGTGTCAACAAACCGGCAGGTTCGAAAGCTCAGGATGACAGGCGAGACCGAATCTCGTGGATCCCGATGGCGGCCGCAGCGCCTGCATTCAGGGAGGAAACTCGCCCTCGGACGGGGATCGACACCGTAAAATCACAGGACCTGGCGACCAAGGGACGCATCCCTTTTCCCTCCCCCCCGATCACGATGGATGCCAGTTCGAATGTCGGAAGGTCTTGAAATTTCGAGGTCCCAGCCGCATCCAGGCCAATTATCCAGTAGCCCGATTCCTTGATCTGCTCGAGTGCGCGTACGAGGTTGACTACCTGCACGATGGGAAGGTGGATAGCCGCTCCGGATGACGCCCTGATCACGGTCGGGGTGACGCCAACGCTCCGATCCTTCGGGACGACGACCCCCCCAGCCCCGAGCACCTCTGCCGATCTCACGATCGCCCCGAGGTTCTGTGGGTCAGTGATCCCGTCCAGGACGACCAGGAGCGGAGGGGTCGCTTGGAGCAGGTCCTCAATGGCCATGAAGGCGAAAGGCTTCGTCCGGGCGGCCACCCCTTGATGGTGGGCGCTGCCGGTCATCTGGTCGAGGACGCTCCGGTCGGTGATCTCGACACCGATACCGAGGCCACGCGCCTCGGCAGCGATCCGCTCGCCATTTTGCAACGCAGGCACGAGGTAAAGCTTCTCGATCAAGGTCGGCGAGGCATGCAACAGCTCGAGCACGGGATTCAGCCCACAGAGCACGTCGCCCTGTGGGGACGTCTCGGGACGACGCTTGCGGAATGATTGGCGGGCCATGACGGTTTTCAACGAGGACGGAGCGCTATAGCATGCCCCGCTTGGGAATGGGTCCGACGCTCCGGCGATACTTCCTGCGTGAAGTGGCTGTCCCCTTCCTGCTCGGCATCGGCGTCTTCACGTTCATCCTGCTGATCGCCCGCATGCTGAAGCTGGTGGAGCTCGTCGTCAATCGGAGCGTTCCGATCTTCGAGATCGCCCAGCTCTTCGCCTACATCCTGCCGACATTCCTCGAAGTGACCGTTCCCATGGCGCTGCTGCTCGCCGTGCTGCTCTCGTTCGGCCGGCTGTCCGCGGACAGCGAGATCGTCGCGCTCAAGACGTCCGGGATCAGCCTCTACCAGATGGTTGGGCCCGTTATCGGCTTCACCGGACTCGTGACACTCTTGGCCCTTCTCCTGTCCGTGTACGCGCGCCCCTGGGGCAACAGCAATCTGAAGGCGAGCCTCTACGAAATCGCCAAGACGCGTGCGAGCGCCGGTCTGCGCGAACGAGTATTCAACGACGACTTTGCAGGACTCGTGATTTACGTCGAGCGTGTCGAGCCGCCCGGCGACCAACTCGAAGGCATCCTCATCGCCGATGCCCGCGACCCGAACCAGCGGAATACGGTGCTCGCGCGACACGGTTTTCTCGTCGGAAACGAAGAAGCGCACATCGTCACCCTGCGCCTTCTCGACGGCAGCATCCATACGTTCCTTCCGGGCGAGAAGAGCTACCACAAGACCGACTTCACGACGTACGACGTCAGCTTGAACCTGGCCGTCGCATTGGCGCGCTTCTCACAGCGCGAGAAGGACGCACAGGAGATGACCCTCGGCGAGCTGCGCCGCGTGATCGCCGAACGCTCCGCTGCCGGGAGATCGGTCAACTCCGAGCTCGTCGAGCTCCATCGTAAGTTCTCACTTCCGTTTGCTTGCCTCGTCTTCGGCCTGGTGGGCGTCCCGCTCGGCGTTCAACCGGTACGCGCCGTACGCTCACGCAGCTTCTCGGTGAGCTTGGGATTGATCTTCCTCTACTATCTCTTGCTCACGGCCGGTGAAGCGATGGCGGAGAAGGGCGTGCTGCCCGCCATCGTGGCGTTGTGGATTCCGAACGTCGTCTTCACGATTCTCGGAATCACGTTGTTCGTCGCCGTCGCTCGCGAACGATCCTTGGACCTGGGCGCCCGGCTACGTGGAATGCTGCCGCGCACGCGCGCCCCCGGTCACGCGAGGGCGAGATCATGAGCGTCGTCGCCCGTTACGTCCTCTCCGAGTTCCTGCGCCTCTTCGCGTTGTGCATGCTCGGTTTTCTCCTCATCTACGTCCTCGTCGATCTCTTCGATCGCCTGGACGGGTTCCTGAAGTATCATGCGAGCGTTGGAGCCGTGATCCGGTATCTGCTGTTCAAGATCCCGTTGATCGTGACTCAGCTCGTTCCCATCGCGACGCTCGGCGCGGTGTTGTTCACGTTGGGGACGATGGCTCGCCACAGCGAGCTCACGGCCATGCGCGCCTCAGGCATCAGTACGCTGCAGATTGCGACGCCCCTCTTCGTCACCGCCGTGGTCCTCAGCATCGCCATCCTCGCGTGGAATGAGACGATCGTGCCGTATGCGACGGAGCGGTCCCGATACGTCGAGATCGTGGAGATCCGGAACAAGCCGCTGAAAGCGCTGCTGAGTGAAGACGGCATCTGGTTTCACGGCAAGAGCGGCATCTACAACATCGAGCACTTCGACGCGCGCACGGGCACCGTCGTGGGTCTCACTGTGTACGAATTCACTCCGGGCTTCGTTTTGCAGCGCCTCGTTGAGGTCCCGACGGCACAGTGGCGCGACGACCACTGGGTCATCACCAGCGCCATCGAACGCACGTTCGACGACACGGGAAACGTCATCACTCGGCCGCTCAAGCCGAGCGAGCTGGTACTCCCCGAGAAACCACAAGAGTTTCAGATCATGGAGAAGGATCCCGAGGAGCTCAGCTTTCGTCGATTGCGTCACCACATTCGCGAGCTCAGTCGCAAAGGCATCGATACGACCGAGTCGCGTGTCGATTTGCATTTGAAACTAGCACTGCCGCTCGTTCCCCTGGTGATGGTGCTCGTCGGCGTGCCGCTGGCGGCGCGCAACCCTCGACGACGGCCGCTGGCGACCAGCGTAGCCATCGGCCTCGTAGTCGGGTTCAGCTACTGGGTGCTGCTCGCCCTGACAATCTCACTCGGACACGGGGGCGCAATCCCACCGGCTATTGCCGCGTGGACAGCGAACGGCGTGTTCGGCGTACTCGGGGCGTTTCTGTTCCTCGGCCCTGAATAGGCCCCGGGAACGTCAAGGCACGACGGCCAGGTGATCGAGGCCCGTCGCTTCCGGGAAGCCCATCATGACGTTGAAGTTCTGGATGGCCTGCCCCGCGGCGCCCTTCCCGAGATTGTCGATCACCGACACGATCACCGCCAAACCGCTGCGAGCGTCGAAGCCCCAGCCGATCGCGCAATCGTTGGTGCCTGTGACGTCGCGGATTTCCGGCGGCCGATTGCCCGAGAGCACGATGAACCGTTCTGCTGCGTAGCGGGCTCGAAAACAGTCATCGAAGGTTGCGGCATTCACACCCGCAACTGGTCGTACGTACATCGTCGAGAGAATACCGCGCCGGATCGGCAGCAAATGCGGCACGAACGTTACTGCGACATCGGCTCCCGCCAATGCGTGTAGCTGCTGGTCGATCTCGGGCGCGTGGCGATGCTGTCCGATCTTGTAGGCGCGTAGATTGTCGTCCACCTCGGCGAAGAGATACTCCGCCGCGACAGTTCTCCCCGCACCAGTCACGCCCGACTTGGCGTCGACGATGATGCCTTCGCGTTCGATCAATCCCTGCTCGACCAGCGGCAAAAGCCCGAGTAGGGCTGCCGTCGGATAGCATCCGGGATTGGCTACCAAACGCGTCGCAGGAAGCGACGCGCGGCAATACTCGGTGAGGCCGTACACGGCTTCCGCCAGAAGTTGCGGCACCGGATGTGGTGCGTATACCCGAGCGTATTCGACAGGATCGCGAAATCGAAAATCGGCGCCAATGTCGACGACGCGACACCCGGCTTCCAGCAGCGCGGCAACACCGGTTGCTGAAGCGCCCTGCGGTAGCGCAGTGAAGGCAACTTCGGCCTTGGCCGCGATGCTGGCGGCATCGAAGGACTCGAGCCGAAGATCGAGTTTACCGCGGACCGATGGCAAGACCTCACTGAGCGGCTTGCCTGCACTCTGCTCCGAAGTCGTCGCGACGAGTCGGACGTTCGGATGCCGGGCGAGGTAACGGACCAACTCCGCACCGGCGTATCCGGTCGCCCCAACTACGGCGACCCGGATGGCGTCGGTTGGTTGGGTCATCGGATCAGCGCTTCGAGTACTGCGGGCGCTTCCGGGCCTTATGGCGCCCGTATTTCTTACGCTCGACCTCGCGGGGATCGCGAGTGATGAAACCGGCCTTCTTCAGGACGGGGCGAAACTCCGGGTGCGCCAGCATTAGCGCTCGCGTGATGCCGTGCCGAATGGCCGTGGCCTGGGCGGCGACACCGCCACCACCCACGTTTACGTTGAGGTCGTACTGCCCTCCAGTGTTGGTGAGCTCGAAAGGCTGGTGCACGATCATCCGGGACGTCTCACGCCCGAAGTAATCTTCGAGTGTGCGCTGGTTGATCAAGAACTTGCCTTCACCCATGAACATTCTGACCCGGGCGACGGCGCTTTTGCGCTTACCGGTAGCGACGTGAACCTCTCGGCGATCGGCCATCACTGATTTCATTCCCCTAGCTGAGGCTCAAAGCCTCGGGCTTTTGAGCCGCGTGCGGATGATCCGCGCCTCGGTAAATCTTGAGCTTGGTTGCCAGGCGGCGTCCCAGGCGGTTCTTTGGGAGCATCCCCACGATCGCGGACCGGAGCACGCGTTCGGGTCGCTCGGTCATGAGACGACCAGCGGTCGTGCGCCGGACACCTCCGGGCCAACCGGTGTGACGGTGATAAATCTTGTCGGTGAGCTTGGCGCCCGTCAGCCGCACCTTGGCGGCATTTACGACCACGACGAAATCGCCGGTATCGATGTGCGGCGTGAATGTCGGCTTGTGCTTTCCGCGAAGGACGTTCGCGACCTGCGTGGCGAGGCGACCGACGATGCGCGACTCGGCATCGACGATGAACCATCGTCGTTCCGCCAGCGCATCTTCCCGCGAAGCCATGTACGTGTCTTTCTTCACTGCCGAGATTACCTTTCTAAAGAGCGGGGCCGACGAGACTCGAACTCGCGACCTCCTGCGTGACAGGCAGGCGTTCTAACCAGCTGAACTACGACCCCGAAATTGGAGGGGCTCTCCTATCAACCGAGCCGCCCGAGTTCAATGGGCGGTGCTGGTTTCGAACCAGCGACCCTCGGCTTGTAAGGCCGATGCTCTGCCGCTGAGCTAACCGCCCGCTCCACGTACGCGCGAGAACGTTAGTTCAGACTGTCCTTGAGCATCTTACCTGGCTTGAATTTCGCCGAGCGGGAAGCAGAGATCTGGATCGCCTCGCCGGTCTTCGGATTGCGCCCTGTCCGCGCTTTACGATCCGAGACTTGAAACGAGCCGAACCCAGAGATGTGCACCTTGTCGCCACCTTTGAGTGCCCCAACGATGTCATCGAAGATCGTGCTGACGATACGTTCTGCGGTGCCCTTGGGGAGATCGATTTTCGAGGCAACGGAATCGATCAACTCGGCCTTGGTCATGCTTGCTCCTTCGTAGGCTTGAAATTGGCCCCGCCATACCAGTCGAGGTAGGGGGAGTCAATTCAAAGGGTTGGCGAGTCGAGGTAAGCAAGAAGAGGAATCTGCATCGACGCGACGCAGATTCCTCGCCTGCTCAGTGAGTGATGATTTCAGGCGTGACGGTCGTCGGCTGCGGGAATGGATGCTGCGCTCCCGCTTCGGAAGCCAACGGCTGCCGAAGAAAAGTCTCGGGCTCCGCGAGTACCAGCGCCTTTCGCAGCACGTCGTCCATGTGATCGACGAGCTCTATTCGAATCGACTTCAGGATAGTGGCGGGAATTTCTTTGATGTCACGGGCGTTCTCAGCCGGAATGAGCACTCGCTTGATACCCGCCCGGTGCGCCGCAAGGACCTTCTCCTTGAGACCGCCGATGGGGAGGACGCGACCCCGGAGGGTGATCTCCCCAGTCATCGCGATGTCGTGACGAACTGGCGTCCGCGTGAGCGCCGAAGTCAGCGCCGTCGCCATGGTTATACCAGCTGACGGTCCGTCCTTCGGAATCGCCCCCTCGGGAACATGAATGTGGATGTCGACCTTCTGGTAGAAATCGCGATCGAGACCCAGGGCTTCAGCCCGCGACCGTACGTAGCTCATCGCGGCCTGAGCCGACTCTTGCATGACGTCGCCGAGCTTACCCGTGATGATGAGCTTGCCCTTGCCGGGCATCACCGTAACTTCAGTCCCGAGCATCTCGCCGCCGAGATCGGTCCAGGCAAGACCAGTCGCCACGCCCACCTTCTGCTCGTCATCGGCTTTGCCGTAGCGGTACCGCGGCGGACCCAGCAGCTTGATCAGCGCCTTGGGCGTCACCTTCACCTTGGCATTGCGGTCGGTCTTGACCACCTCAACGGCAGCCTTCCGACACACGGATGCGATTTCGCGCTCGAGGCTCCGGACGCCCGCTTCCTTCGTGTAGTGACGGATGATGCTCATGAGCGCCGAGTCGGCGAACTCGATGTTGCTCTCGGCGAGACCGTTGGCTTCGCGCTGCTTCTTCACCAAATAGCGCTTCGCGATGTTGAGCTTCTCGAGCTCGGTGTAGCCGGCGATCCGGATGATCTCCATGCGGTCTTGCAGCGGTCGCGGAATCCGCTCCAGCGCATTGGCCGTCGTGATGAACATGATCTTCGAGAGATCGTAGTCGACGTCGAGGTAGTGATCGTTGAATGAAGCGTTCTGCTCCGGATCCAACACCTCGAGGAGGGCCGACGACGGATCCCCACGGAAGTCGGTCGACATCTTGTCGATCTCATCCAACAAGAAAACCGGGTTGCCCGAGCCCGCCTTCTTCATCGACTGGATGACCTTGCCGGGCAGTGCCCCAATGTAGGTCCGTCGATGACCGCGAATCTCCGCCTCGTCGCGAACGCCGCCGAGGGACACGCGGACGAATTTGCGACCCGTGGCACGCGCGATCGACTTGCCGAGCGAGGTTTTGCCGACGCCCGGAGGGCCGACGAGACAGAGGATCGGGCCCTTCAACTGCCCAACGAGACTCTGCACGGCTAGATACTCGAGAATGCGCTGCTTCACCTTCTCGAGCCCATAGTGGTCTTCTTCGAGCACCTTCTCGGCATCACCGATGTCGAGCTTGTCCTCGGTGAACTCGTTCCACGGAAGGCTGATGAGCCAGTCGATGTAGTTTCGAACGACCGTCGCTTCAGCGGACATCGGCGACATCATCTTGAGCTTCTTCAGCTCTTTTTCCGCCTTGTCGCGCGCTTCGGCCGACATCTTCTTCGCTTTGATCTTCTCTTCGAGCTCTTGGACTTCGTTCTTGAACTCGTCCTTCTCGCCGAGCTCCTTCTGAATCGCTCGCATCTGCTCGTTGAGGTAGTACTCTTTCTGGGTCTTCTCCATTTGCTTCTTGACCCGAGTACGGATGCGCTTCTCGACCTCGAGAATCTCGATTTCGGAACGCATGTAGCCGAGCACCTTCTCGAGGCGTTCGGCTGGATCGAGCAATTCGAGCAGAGTCTGCTTGTCTTCGAGCTTGATACCGAGATGCGCGACGATCGTGTCGGCGAGCCGCGCCGGATCTTCGATCGACGCAACCGACATGATCATCTCGGGCGGGATCTTCTTGTTGAGCTTGACGTAGTTCTCGAACGTCGAGTTCACGCTCCGGATGAGCGCCTCGAGCTCGGTAGTCTTGTCGCTGGTTTCGACGATCTCATCGACCTCGACGAGAAAGAAGTCGGGATGATCGACGTACTGCGCAACGCGGGCGCGCTTCTTCCCCTCGATGAGAACCTTGACGGTGCCATCGGGGAGGCGCAGCAACTGAACAACGCTCCCAAGGGTCCCGACCTGGTAGATGTCCTCCTCGGTAGGATCGTTGGTCTTTGCGTCTTTTTGCGCAGCCAGCAGAATGAATTTCTGCTTGCCCATCGCTTCTTCGAGCGCCCGGATCGAGCGCTGGCGGCCGACGAACAGCGGCACGACCATGTGTGGAAAAACGATGATGTCCCGCAGCGGCAACAGAGGAACGCGCAGGGCTCCGGGTTTCGGCGGATCCTTCTTGTCGTTGCGAAACAACATGCTTTAGCGACCCCTCCTCACGCAGTCTCGGCCGTCTTCTGGTAGAGCATGATCGGCTGCTCTTTCCGGGTGACGACTTCCTCGGAGATCAACACCTCTTTGATGTTTGGCTGCGACGGAATCTCGTACATCACGTCGAGCATGATGTTTTCCATGATCGCACGGAGCCCACGGGCACCCGACTTACGCGTCAGGGCTTCGCGCGCGATCGCGGTGAGTGCGCCCTCCGTGAACTTGAGGTGAACGTTCTCCATGTCGAAGAGCTTCTGATACTGGCGCGTGAGCGCGTTCTTCGGCTCTTTCAGAATTCGAACGAGAGACTGCTCGTGGAGCTCCTCGAGCGTGGCGATCACCGGGAGACGCCCGACGAACTCCGGGATGAGACCGAACTTGAGGAGATCCTCGGTCTGCACTTCGTGCAGAAGGTCGGAAACGGTGCGCTCGTCACGACGACGAATGTCGGCACCGAATCCCATACCCTTCATACCGATGCGCCGCCGAATGATGTCCTCGAGGCCGACGAACGCCCCACCGCAGATGAAGAGGATGTTCGTGGTGTCGACCTGCAGGAATTCCTGCTGCGGGTGCTTGCGACCCCCCTTGGGCGGTACGCTCGCAGTCGTCCCCTCGATGATCTTGAGGAGCGCCTGCTGCACGCCCTCACCGGAAACGTCACGAGTGATCGACGGATTGTCACCCTTGCGCGCGATCTTGTCGATCTCGTCGATGTAGACGATGCCGCGCTGGCATTTCTCAACGTCGTAGTCGGCATTCTGGAGGAGCGAGAGAATGATGTTCTCGACGTCCTCGCCGACGTACCCGGCCTCGGTGAGGCTCGTGGCATCCGCGATTGCGAATGGCACCTGAAGAAAGCGCGCCAACGTCTGCGCCAGCAGCGTTTTGCCGGAGCCCGTCGGACCGACCAGGAGGATGTTCGACTTCTGCAATTCGACATCGCCGCTGACCAGTGACGAATCGATGCGCTTGTAGTGGTTGTGCACTGCGACCGCGAGAATCTTCTTCGCGCGCTCTTGTCCGATCACGTACTGGTCGAGGACCTTCTTGATCTCGGACGGTTTCGGCACCGCCGAGGTAGAGGTGAGTCCCTCTTCCTGGTCGCACTCTTCTGCGATGATGTCGTTACAGAGGTCAATGCACTCGTCGCAGATGTAGACCGTTGGACCGGCGATCAGCTTTCGGACCTCGTCCTGGCTCTTTCCGCAGAAGGAGCACACGAGATTTCCGGTCCGCTCGTCTCCGTGCTTCGCCATGGTGTCTCCCTAGGCCCGCTTGATCGGTCGATTGACGAGGACTTCGTCGATCAACCCGTACTCGACCGCCTGCTTGCCGGTCATGAACATGTCGCGGTCGGTGTCTTTCTCGATCTTTTTGATGCTCTGACCCGTGTGCCTGACGAGAACGTTGTTCATCGTCTCACGGATACGAAGAATCTCGCGCGCCTGGATGTCGATGTCGGTGGCTTGTCCCTGCACGCCACCCAGCGGCTGATGAATCATGATCCGGGCGTGGGGCAGTGCATAGCGCTTACCCTTACCCCCGGCGGCCAAAAGCCAGGCCGCCATGCTCGCAGCCTGCCCGAGACACAGAGTTGACACCTCGGGCTTGATGTATTGCATGGTGTCGTAGATCGCGAGGCCGGCCGTCACCGATCCGCCTGGCGAATTGATGTAGAAATGAATGTCCTTTTCAGGGTCCTCGGATTCGAGGAAGAGAAATTGCGCGGTGATGAGGTTGGCGACTTCATCGTCGACCTGGGACCCGAGGAAGACGATGCGGTCTTTGAGGAGACGGGAGTAGATGTCGTAGGCGCGCTCGCCCCGGCCGGTCTGCTCCACCACCATGGGGATGAGGCTGGCTCTTGTCATGTCACGGCGAGCTTAACTGCTTTTCTGCCGTCCGGCAATCAAGTTTGAGTGATTGCTGCGTGTTCGACGACCCAGGTGAGCGCCTTTTCCTGCGCGAGTCGTTCGGCAATTTCTCGCCGCGCTTCCGGATGGCGATAGAACTCGGCAAGGCGATCGCGCTCACGGGGAGCGGACCGCACGACGTCCGCAATGCGCTCGTCGACTTCTTCGTCGCTGGCCACGATGTTCTCTTGTGCTGCAATGCGTTCGAGCACGAGCGCCGAATGGACTGCCTCACGCGCTCGCACCCGGAGCTCCGTACGAATCTCGTCGAGCTTGGCGGTCAGCTCCGCGTTGTCGCCGCCTTCAGCGCCGTGCACGCCCACCTCGCGTGACATCGACTCGAATCGTTGCCCGGTGAGCGCTTCCGGCACATCGAAGGGATTGCGCTCGACGATCTGCTTCACCAGTGCGACGCGAATGCGTTCGTCGGCTTCTCGTTCCGCCTCGGCACGCAGACCCTGTCGCACCTTGTCGCGCAGCTCTTCGAGCGATCCGCATTCGCCATGGTCTTTGGCGAACTCGTCGTCGACGGCGGGAAGCTCTTTCCGACCGATCTCCTTCACCTCGACGCGAAACGTCACCGTCTTGCCGGCCACGTCCTTGCTGTGATGACCCTCCGCGTACGGCACCGCGATGTGCGCGCTTTCGCCGCGCTTCAGACCGACGAGCTTTTCTTCGAATGGCGGCGGAAACGTACCGCTGCCCACCTCAACCACGCGATTTTGAGCCTGCGCACCGGTGAGCGCGCGACCATCGGCGACGCCGGTGTAGGCCAGCGACACCAAGTCACCCTGCTCCACCGTGTCACGATCTGCGACCGGAACCATCTGCGCCAGCGACTGTCGAAAGCGTTCGATCTGCGCATCGATGGCGGCTTCCTCGACCGGAGTCACCGCGCGCGCGACCGCGAGCTTGTCATAGCCCTCGACGCGAACGTCCGGCTTGATCTCGATAGTTGCGGAGTAACGGAGCCCTTCGGCCGGTCGCACTTCTTCCGCAACGATCTCGGGGCGCGCGACCGCCTTCAGATTGTGCTCCTCCAGCGCGTGGATGAACGAATGCTGGATGAGCTCGCCGATGACGTCGCTCTCGACCTGATTGCCGTAGAAGCGCTCGAGGACGTGGCGCGGCACCTTGCCCGGACGGAAGCCCTTGATCCGAGCGCGCTGAGAGAGACCACGGTACGCGGCATCGATCTTCGCCTTCACTTCTTCGGGCGGGAGGGCGATGCCGAGCTTCTTCTTGATGGGGCTGAGATCTTCGACGGTGACTTCCACGGATATTCCTTACGCAGTCCGTCCTGCCCTGACAAGTCGAACGGGCGGCGAGAGCGATCGACGAAAAGTGCGAGAGGGGGGACTCGAACCCCCATCCGCTAATGCGGGCTAGATCCTAAGTCTAGTGCGTCTACCAGTTCCGCCACTCTCGCCCGGATCGCGACGTCCGTTGCGACACCGTCGTGCCGCGGGACAGGGCTCGGTCGTACACCAAAGCCGACGCCGCGCGCAAAGCGCGCTTGCGAGGTGAGGCGGTCGCGGCTACGAGCCCCCATCGTGCACGATCGTGCTGCCCTCCTCCGTACGCTCGCCGCGTTGTCCATCATCGGGTCCCTGACGATCCTCGCCTACGCCGCCAGCTTCGAGGGTCAGTGGATCTCGGACGACGTCACACTGGTGGCGGAAGAGCCGACGGTACATTCCCTGTCGCCGGAAAACCTGCGCGCGATCGCGACGTCACGAACGGACGGCGTCAACTACATGCCGCTCAATTTCCTCTCGATCGCGATCGACTATCACCTGTGGGGACCGTCCCCGGCCGGCTTCCACCTGACGAATCTCGTGATCCATCTCGCCAACGCGTTCGCGATCTATTTTCTCCTGCTGCGACTGCGCGAATCGGTGGGCATGGCCACGGCTGCGGCTCTCCTATGGTCGCTGCACCCCGTCCAGGTCGAGACGGTGGCGTGGATCAGCGAGCGCAAGAACGTCCTTTCGACCCTGTTCCTCCTCCTCGCGTTTCACACCTACCTCCGCTACTCGGCTCGCCCGCGGCTCGTCACCTACCTCGGTCTCGTCGGTGCACATCTCGCCGCACTCCTGTCCAAGGTGAATACGATCGTGCTGCCAGCGCTCACGCTGGCCCACGAGCTCGTCTGGCATGGACGCCTTCGAGCGCGGACCGTCCTGGCGACCATTCCTCTGTTCGCGTGTGGGTTCGCCGTCGCCTTCGCCAATCTCCACGGCAACACGTCGCACGGTGCCGCGTATCACGGAGGCAGCCTCGCCGTGACGATGCGCACCAGCAGCACGACCATTCCGCGCTACCTCTGGAACGCCGTCGCGCCCTTCGATCTCTCCTACGTGTACGAAGTACCGCTGCGCGCTTCATGGACGGATCCTCCCGTCGTCAGCGCTTTGTGCGTGATCGCTGGACTCGTCGCGCTCACGTGTTGGCTCGCCTGGCGACGCCAGCCGGATGCCTTCTGGCTCGCGTGGTTCGGCATCACCCTGTCGCCGATGCTGAACCTCGTCCCCTTCCCCGCACTGATGAACGATCGCTACCTCTACGTGCCGCTCCTCGGGCTGGTGGTGCCGATCCTGCGCCTCGGCCGTCGCATCCTCGACCGGATCGGCGCCGCCGCGGCGGCCCCATGGGTGGTCGGGAGCGTCGCCTGTGGGCTCGGGGTTCTCACCATGCAACGCGTTCCCGTGTTCCGGAACGAGCTCAACCTCTGGGCCGATGGCATGTTGAAAACCTGCTACATCACCGCCGACCAACCCTGGGGACCGCCCCCGCGCCAGGCGGAGAAGCGCATGCTCGAAGACGAACGGCAACGATATCCCGAGCGCGCGTGCCTCTACAACAACCTCGGCGGCTTCGCATTCGAGGACGGCCGCTTCGCCGACGCGTTGCCGCTCCTGACACGCGCGGCAGAGCTCGACCCGGCACAGCCGACGATCGCCCTCAATCTCGGCCGGACGCAACTCGCGCTCGGACGCAACGCCGACGCGATTCGGACGCTCGAGCTGGCGACCACCCTCGAGCCGCCATCCTTCTTCGCCCAGTTGAATCTCGCCCGTGCCTACCTCCGCACGAACGATCTCGCCCGCGCGCGCGCCATCCTCACCACGGCGAAGACCATCAAGCCCCATCCGAACTTCTGGCTCGGGTTCGAACAACAACTGTCAGCAGCCGAACAACGCGCGTCCTGAGCCCCGCCGAAGCTCAGGCGCCCGCAAGAAACCGGCGCGGGTTGTCGACCAAGATCGTTTCGATGTCCGCCTCAGTAAGACCGCCTGCCCGCAGCTGCGGCACGATCTTCTTCGGGATGCTCGTCGGACGCCATTCCGGGAGCATGGCCAGCACGTCCTCGTAGCGATTGGCGAACGGCACCGGCCGACCCTGCCAACAGACGATCGAGTCGTGCGAGAGCAAGATGTTGCGGGTGTGACCGGACTTGGCCAGCGCCACGACGTTCTTCACGCGCACCTCGTCCGGCAGGATGAGCGTGATCCCGAACCGATCGAAGCCGACGAACGCCCCGCGCTCGGCGAGCGACCGGTGATAGTCGGGGTCGTCGACCCCGTCGGAGTGGCCCACCACCAAGCGGTGCGGCTCGACGCCTTCGCCCGTCACCAAGTCGATCTGCTCGTGACCACACGAGGCCTCTTGGGTGTGCGAGATCAAAGGGACCCCGGTTTCTTTCGCCGCCCGGGCCCCCGCCGTCACGAGCTTCCGCTCGTAGTCGGAGATCTGGTGGGCTCCGGTCGCGATCTTCACCGCCCCAGCCCGAATTCCCGTCTCGCCCACCCCTTCGGTGATCTCCTTTATATAGATGGCGGTGATCTCCTCGACCGGGAGGTGCCGGAAGGTGTGCGTGATGCCCTCCGCCTCGAAATACGCTCCGGTGGTACAGACGATTTGCATCCCGCTGCGCTGCCCGAGCTCCGCCAGGAATTCGACGTCACGGCCGAGGTCCATCGGGCACGGATCGACGAAGGTCCCGACGCCGAGATCGCGGAGCTCGTGCATCTGGTCGATCGCACGCGCCATGGCGTCTGCGCGGACGAACTTGGGCGCGAACGCGTCGAGATTCCACCCCGGGAAACCGATCAGCACGTGCTCGTGAATCAAGGTCCGACCCAAATCTTCCGGACGGACACGCCCGGTCACGGTCTGCACGGCACGCGCTTCGGTGGTCATGCGGTGTTCCTTTCGATTCGCGACCGGGGACGATCGACTGGGACCGGAGTAGCAAGCGCCATCGGGTCCGACAAGACGAACGGCGATAACCCGCCGCCGTCAGAGCACCGTCGCGACGCCGATCGCCTTCGCGACTCGCCGCAGGTACTCCGTCCGGGAAATCTCGACGACGCCGAGCGTGCGCAGGTGATCCGTCGCGAGCTGCACGTCGAGCAACTGAAAGCGGCGCTCCGTCAGCCAGTCGACGAGACCGGCGAGCGCGATCTTCGACGCGTTCGGCGCGCGGTGGAACTTCGACTCGGCCGCGAACAGGCCCCCGATCGCAACCCCGTACACGCCGCCGACGAGATCCTTGCCGCTCCAAACCTCCACGCTGTGCACCCAACCGAGCCCGTGCAACCGTTCGTACGCGCGGCTGATCGCGGGCGTGATCCAAGTGCCTTCCC
>Ga0163151_10002159_pt1 | contig 31328 bp, 31 predicted proteins | sample OliLakLV19MP5IB2_FD_145596 | JGI IMG/M metagenome (GOLD analysis project Ga0163151, IMG submission 145596) | Freshwater microbial mat bacterial communities from Lake Vanda, McMurdo Dry Valleys, Antarctica - Oligotrophic Lake LV.19.MP5.IB-2 | ecosystem: Environmental > Aquatic > Freshwater >...
GGGTGGAAGCTGAACATGCCAGCCTCGACAGTGCATGCCGTCCCGGTGCGTTGTCGGCTCAACAAGCTGCACCACATTGATAAACGCACCGGTGAGGTGGTGCGACGTTACGAGCACGACCATCCTAAGGCGCTGATCCATGTCGACGTGACGAAGTTCGGCAATATCCCCGACGACGGCGGGCACCGTTACCTTGGACGGCAACAGGGGAACAAGAATCGGGCCGCGACCGTCGGGGCGCCACGCAGCAGACACCGGGGCCCGCTGATTGGTAAAGCGTTCGTGCACACCGTCATCGACGACCACTCCCGTGTTGCCTACGCCGAGATCCACGACGACGAAACAGCGGTCACCGCGATTAGCGTGTTGCGTCGGGCCGTGTCGTGGTTCGCTGCCCGCGGCATCACCGTCGAACGTGTCCTCTCCGATAACGGTTCCGCCTACAAATCCCACGCCTGGCGCGACGCGTGCAACGAGCTGAACATCAAACCGAAGAAGACCCGCCCCTACCGGCCTCAGACCAACGGGAAGGTCGAACGCTTCCACCGCACCCGGGGTGAACGATGGGCGTTCAAACGGTTCTACGCGACCGAGTCAGCGCGCAGGAACGCGCTCCCGGCCTGGCTTCACGAATACAATCACCACAGGCCCCACACTGCAATCGGAGGCCACCCGCCCATCAGCCGGTTAAATGACCTCCCTGGGCAGTACAACTAGGGCAGCGCGTCATAGCGCGAGAGGAACGCAGCCATCGCGGCGCGCGTTACTTGAAGCCCTGGCCGATAGCTGACCAAGCCTTCGCCCTCGTTATACCCGGTGGAGATTCTTGAAAACTTCATCCACTCGATGTTCTTGAAGAAGTTGGCGCCTGGTTGGACGTCGGTGAACGAGGCAACGCTGGGTTCTGCAAAGTCGTCTGCGTAGCCCTGATGCAGATACAACCTGTTGAGGAATGCGCTCATCGCCTCGCGCGACACTGAAGCCGCAGGCTTGTACAGCAGCGATCCGCTGGAGGCTGAGCCGGTCGAGATGCCGGTTGAGTACATCCACTCGATGTTGGTATAAAACGGATGCGTACTGGGCACGTCGGCGAACGTTGGAGTCGCCGGGAGGCTCACAGTCGGCGAGCCTGCGAGCCGATAAAGAAACGCCGCCATTGCGCCACGGCTGACGCTGTCGGCGGGGCGGTATTCGAATCCGCCAGTCACCGCGGAGCCGGTAGAGATGCCCGCGCTGGACATCCACGCGATCTGAGTTGCGAACGGATGCGAGTTGCGCACATCGAGGAACGGCCCGGCCAGCTTAAGCGCAATATCCTTGTCGACGACCGCTGACGGCACGGAGACGACGAACGTATCGGCGACGCCCTGTGCGTCCTTGTTGTTCCACCAGCGATCCTCATAGATCGAACCCCCTGTCGGGCAATCGATGAAGTGGAGCGTGTAGGTGCCGGCGGGAAGGTTGGGGATTGAGTATGTGCCCGCGGCCCCCGTCGTCGCTGAGCCACGAGTGACTCCGGCGCTGACCGCATCAACGCAAATTCCGCTCAAGTTGACAGCGCCCGGCCCCGTGGCCCGGCCAGAGATGGTGGCTCCCTGAATTTGAAAGGTTACAGGAGCCGAAAGGCCCGACGTTGACCACGTGCCCCAGCGAGCACGAACCTGATAGGTGTGGCTGCCAGGCGAGAGCGCGGCGAGACTCGCCGACCAAGCGCCGGCGGTCGTTACCCCCACTGTCACCGGCACACTTGAGCCGTCGAAATAGATCTCAACGCGATGCCGTGTGTTGCCGGCGACAAGCGAGCCACCGATGCTCGATGTTGGGCTGACTACTGCTGCCGCTGCTGGCGCCGCGACAGTTGGTGAGTCCACGGCCACCGCAGGTTCCCACGTACCCGCATACTTCTTCGCGGCCGTCTCGATTATCGGGTTGCTGTCGATCAAGACTGAGAATCCCGATAAGTAGTCGGCGCCCGCGCAGCTTAAGACGTTAGTTGCCCACGAGGTGATCCCCACGGCGGTGGTACCCATCAGGAGTGTGCCGCCGCTGTCGCCGGCGTTTACGCAGGCGTTGGTCACGATGCTTGCAACGAGGATCGGCGCGGCATCTGTGCCGAGGTCGGCGTACGCGAGTTGGAGAATCTCCCCACACGACCAGCCCGTTGTCGCTCCCGATTTGCACACTAGCGCACCGACGATTGGTTCTGCCTGATCGCGAACGACTGTTGTTGTCTTGGCGGCGCCCGGAGCACTCGTGACGACCCCGGGCTTCGCGACCCATGCACGCGGCAATGCGGAGTTCAGGTTCACGAGCCCAATGTCGTAGCCGTTTCCCTCTTCATAGCTGCCTGCGACGGGCGTACCGATGCTTGCACTCGGGGTAGTCGGAACGATGTATGAGGCACCCTGCAGCCATTGAACAGGAAGCGCTTTGTTTTGCGGCTCACAGTGCCCCGCAGTAGCAAAGCGAGACGCGCCTGTGCTCACCTCGAAGCCGTTGAATCCGACCGAGCAGTAGAAAAAACCGCCTCCAACGAAGTTGTAACCGTACGGCTCGCCGCCATCAAGGTCCTGTGCGAACGTCGCGCCTTCAAGGTTCAATTCCGGCGCGACAGGTGCACCAACTTCGGCAATCGCGCCGGTCTGCTCGACCGAGGCCACGTCGGCCTCCGACGCGACATTAACGATTAGGTCAGTGCCGTCCATGCGCGCACCGAGCACCGTGTCACCGAGCTGCTGGTCAAGTTCGTCAACGACAGCGGCCGCGTCGGTTGCAGCGTCGCCCTGCGCGAGGTACTCCGCACCAGTGAGGCCGGTGTCGCTGAGAGCATCCAAGAGTTCTGTCGGCAGCTCGGCGACCTGCTCGGCGTAATCCGAGATGGCATAGTCGCCCATCTCCGGACTCAGGCCCGACTCGACGGTTGCGACAACGACGTCAGCTTGTGCGACGCTTGGCACCGCAGCCGCCGCCGGGACCCACACCAGCGATGCCGCAACGACAACGGAAAGTCCTATCGCGGCAACAGCTTTCGCGACAACACGGGAATTCGCCATCTGCGACACTGCTCCTCGACGGGCGACCGAGCCATTCTCGACTCCCTCACCCAATTATCTCGTGCTGCAACACTTGAGCAACCCCCAGAACGAGTGTTCACGGAAAGCAATACGAGTGTTCACACCACCGAGACTCCACTCCCAATCGACTCTACGGGTGCGTCCCCAACGATGTGCTCGCACCGACCCAACGTTTCGCTCGAAGTGCTCGTCTTAAACGGTATGACGACAACTTCACTCTCGGAGTCCTTCTCGTCGTGGACAATGGACGCGAGGTCGAGGAGGCAAGCGGTGGTGGGAGCGGCGGAACGCGCACCAGAGTGGCACACTCTCGTGGCTCGACTCGTCGACGAGCGCGGCGAAGCGCTCACGCGCTATGCCTACTTTGTCTCTGGTGACCGCGAAGGGGCATCGGATCTGGTGCAAGACGCCCTAGTGAAAACCTTCGGCCGCCTGCGCAACGGCTTTACGATAACGAGTGCCGAAGCCTACGTGCGCCGCACAATCCTCAACAGCCATCTCGATGCGGGTCGCCGGTTGACGCGCTGGCGCAGGATCGCGCACCTCGAATACAGTCCTGAGAACGATGAGCCGAAGGATGCCGCTACCGAGGCTCGATTGGATCTTGAGCGCCAGCTCATGCGGCTTGCACCGCGCGAGCGTGCGTGCATCGTGTTGCGCTACTACGACGACTTGAAAGTCGACGACATTGCGGCGACCCTTGAAATTAGCGCCGGTGCAGTCAAGCGCTATCTGAGCGACGCGTTGGCGAAGTTGTCAATCAGCCTCCGAGAACCGGACGACGATCGCGCTGAACCGACTACGGCTGGCATCCCCGGCTCGAGAGGATAAGCGCATGCCAACCGAATCGGACCTGCGCGACCTGTTGTCTCGCCCGCAACTGAGCAACACGATTGATGCGGATGCCGTCATCAAGCGCAGTCGAACACGCCGCCGCCCGCAACAGCTTGCGGCAGGCGCCATTGGCACCCTCGCCATTCTCGGCATCAGCGTGGTCGGCGTCCAAACTCTGCGACTGCCAGACCAGTCAGCGGTCACGGCGACCGAGCAGGAGAATGCCCTTGCCGTTCCCGAGGATGCTCTTGCCGGTGACAGCATTAAGCGCGCTCCCGCCGAACGACTGAATCTCTGTGAGGGCACTGTGGCCGACACCGTCCCGAGTCGCTCCGGACTGCAACTTGACGTTGAGTTTCCCGCATCCTCGCCGGCCGGGGTCGAAGCGATCAACGGAGTCGTGCGTTTAACGAATGCTGGCAGCGAGACTGTTTCCGGCACGACTAGCGCCACGACTGCCGTGACGGTTTCAGAGAACGGGATCGTGCGCTGGCACAGCAACGGCCCGACGATCCTGTCGCTCGTCGTTGTCGATCTCGCGCCCGGTGAGTCGCTCGTGTACGAAGCGTGGATTGTGCCGGTGCGCTGCTCGGTCGATGACGATCTCGCCGAGAGTTTTCCGGCCGACCTTCCCTCGCTTGCTCCAGGCGTGTACGAGCTGTCTGCCGCCATCGACTTCAGTCCAACGGTCGCGGATGGCGACGCTGACTTTGATGGCGGTGCGGACCTTGTCATGGGTCCGCGCGCAACGATCGTTCTTGAGTAATCGGCCGCTCTCAACGCTTCACTGAACGAGCCAGCAACCGTCGCCGCAGCACCGGCACTGTAATGAAAGGTCGCGGATGGCTACACTGACACCGTCGATCCGGACTGATCGGCCAAGACGCAAACTTCACCTATTGGAGAACTCATGACCGGGCGGGCTCAACTCCGAAAAGTTAGTACACTGCTCGGCGGCGCCGCGTTTGGCGCTGCGCTCGTGCTTGCGCTTCCCACCGCAGCCGCGGCCGAGGCGCCCGTCGATCTCGATGGTGCATACATCCTCGATACCGTCGGGGCGATTGATGGCGACGAAGCCAGAGTGCTTGCGGCCCTTGACGATCTCTTCGAAAGTGCGCGCATCCAGCTTTTCGTTGTCTACGTTGACAACTTCACCAGCTCGACAAACTGGGCCAACGACACAGCCGTGCTGAACGGGCTCGGGGGGAATGATGTGCTCCTTGCTGTCGCGATCGAGGAACGAAACTACGAGATCTCGATCGATTCAGACTTTCCGCTGAGCGATGCCCAGGTCGCGGCGGTCGAAAGCAACGCCATCGAGCCTCGCTTGCGTGACGACGACTGGGCGGGTGCCGCCATCGCGGCGGCCCAAGGATTCCAAGCCGCAGCTGCCGGCGGGGAAGTTCCAGCGAATCCGGATGGCCCGGCCACCCCGGTCACTCCAATCAACGACTCCGGTGGCGGCATCCCGATCCTGCCGATCCTTGGCGGCATCGCGGTCGTCGGAGGAGGGGTCTTTGTGTACTCGCGACTGCGTCGTCGCTCCGGTGCGACAACGTCCGGTGCAACGCCATCGAGCGCCGATCCCGCTGGGCTATCGCAAGACCAGCTGGATCAGCGAGCTGGCAGCCTGCTCGTGCAACTGGATGATTCGGTCAAGACCAGTGAACAGGAGCTCGGATTCGCTGTCGCCCAATTCGGCGAAGCGGCTACCGCGCCATTCGTCAAGGCCCTGGCGACCGCCAAGGATCGCGTGAGCGCAGCATTCGCTTTGAAGCAGAAGCTTGATGACCACGAACCCGACTCTGAACAAGAGCGGCGCGCGTGGACAACCGAAATCATCCAGCTGTGCGAATCGGCCGACGCCGAACTCGACAGTCAGGCCGACGCATTCGACGAACTTCGCGAGCTCGAACGGACCGCGCCGGAGGCGCTAGCAGCAACGAGCACCCAGCTCGATACCGCTCGAGCGAGGGTCGCCGCGACGGCAGGTACGCTCGCGACCCTTGCCGCAACCTACACTGCGAGCGCGATAGCACCCGTGAAGGACAACGTTCTTCAAGCTGAGAAGCTGCTCGCTTTTGCCGAGACGTCTCGCGACAATTCGGCGGCGTCGATTGCCGCCGCCAAGCTGAACGACGCCGCCGTGGCGATTCGGGCAGCCCAAGCCAGCATCGGGCAAGTCATGGAGTTGAGTGAGGCAGTCGAAACGCGCAGTGTGAGTCTCAGCGAGGCATCCGCCAAGCTCGGGGCGCTTGTTGCCGACACCACGAGCGACATTACGGCGGCACGCGCCCTCGCTCAGGACGCGTCGGCAACCGAGCTACCCGGAGCCATTGCTGCAGCGACGACAGCTCTGCAAACCGCTTCGATGTCGCCGGGTGACCCGATCGCAGCCCTCTCGGCAATCGCTGCAGCCAACGAAGGACTTGACGCGGTGTTCGCTGGTGTTCGCGACGAACAAGCCAAGATCGCCAAAGCCAAGAGCCGACTGGACGCCGCGATCGCCGCCGCGCAGGCCCAGCTGCTCAGCGCCAAGCAGTACATCTCGACCCGGCGCGGCGGCGTCGGTGAGAGTGCGCGAACCCGAGTGAACGAGGCGGAGCGTCGCCTCGCACAGGCCGAAGCGCAGGCGGCAAGCGATCCGGTCGGCGCGCTCGCCGCAGCACAGCAGGCCCGCGATCTCGCTGAGGGGGCGTTCGCTCTCGCCGAGGCCGACACGAATAGCTTCACAAGCCGTCAGGGCGGTGGCAGCGGTTCATCCTCGCGCGGCAACGAAGGCGCAGCTCTCGGCGGCCTGTTAGGAGGCCTCGTCGGCGGCACACTCGGGTCGAGCGGCGGATCCAACCGCAGCCGGTCATCGGGCGGCGGTAGCTCACGCAGCAACAGAAGCGGCTCATTCGGTGGCAGTTCACGCAGTACGAGTCGAAGCAGCGGCCGCAGCAGTGGTGGACGCACCAGCAGCGGCGGTAGGTTCTAGTCAGCGCAGATTCCTCAACAATCGAAAGGCAATCCAGATGGCAAAGCAGTCAATTCTCGGCCGCATCACTCAGCTCATGAAGGCGAACATCAACGCCCTAATCGATCAGGCAGAAGACCCCCAACTCCTGCTCGACCAGTTGGTTCGCGACTACACCAACAGCATCGCCGAGGCCGAGAGCGCAGTCGCTCAGACGATCGGCAACCTCCGCCTCATCGAACAAGACCACGCCGAGGATGTTTCGGCGGCCGCGGACTGGGGTCGCAAGGCCCTCGCTGCTAGTGCGAAAGCTGACGAACTGCGCGGCGGTGGCAATACGACTGACGCGGACAAGTTCGACAACCTCGCAAAGATTGCCCTTGGCAAGCAGATGGCATCAGAGAACGAAGCGAAAGTCGTTGAGCCGACGATTGCCTCGCAGACGGTTGTTGTCGAACAGCTCAAGAAGGGTCTCGACGGCATGCGCGGCAAGCTCGGCGAGCTGACCTCGAAGCGCAATGAACTTGTCGCGCGTTCGAAGACCGCAGACGCTCAGCAGCAAGTGCACGACGCTGTCAAGAGCATTGACCTTCTCGACCCGACGAGCGAGATCGGACGGTTCGAGGACAAGATCCGGCGTGAAGAGGCCAAGGTCCTCGGGCAGCAAGAACTCGCTGCATCCACTCTCGATTCGCAGTTCGAAAGCCTCGACAACCTCGACAAGCAAGTCGAGATCGATGCGCGCCTGGCGTCATTGAAGTCCGGCGGCGCTCCGAAAGCCGTGACTACTGGCGAGTAGCACGCAAGAGTTGACTGCCGGAGCGTCGTAGCCTGAGCACATGACCAACCGTTTCGTTGTTGTTCCGCAATGGCAGGGCTCTGGTTCTTCTCGCGCCATGAGATTGGTCGAGGGGGCTGCTGCGATCCGCGGTGACTTGCCGGCCGCACTCACCCAGTCAGTCGAGGTTCCTCTCGAGGCCGGAGATTCGCAAGGCACCAGCGTGCATCGCCTGAGCGCGATCACGCTCGTGTGCGAACGACTGAGCGAAGCGCTGAGTACAGTGCGGGGGCCAGTGGTGACGATCGGTGGGGATTGCGGCGTTGAGGTTGGCGCAATCGGTCATGTCAGTGATCGCGATGTCGCCTTGGTGTGGTTCGATGCCCACCCAGATCTCAACACACCAGAGTCGAGCCCGAGCAACGCGTTTCACGGCATGGTGCTGCGCACAATCCTGGGCGACGGCCCCGCACCGCTGGTGCCGTCAACGCCACTGAGCGCCGATCGCGTCATCCTTGCTGGCATTCGAGCGTCGGATGCCGCGGAGGAAGAGTTCGCGACCGCGGCTGGCATTCGCTGCCTGAGCGTCGACGAACTCACGCCGGAATCGCTGGTTGCAGCCGTCGAGGCGAGCGGTGCGGCATCCGTCTACCTGCATATTGACCTTGATGTACTTGACCCGGCTGACATGGCGCAGGTCGGCTTTCCCGAGCCGTTCGGGTTGCCAGCTGGGGTGCTGATCGCGTCGATCAAGGCGCTGCTCACGCGGTTCCCGCTCGCCGGCGCTGGAATCACAGAATTCGCTCCAGCGAGCACGGCCGAAGCGGCCGACGACATGCCGACGGTGCTTCGGATCATCGGCGCGCTCGCAACTGAGACTGCGCCTGGTGCTCAGACGCAGTCAGCTGCGAAGGCCTAGTTGTTTGGTTCTGCGGAGACGTCGACGTTGACGACGTAATCTAACCCGTCGACGTCGCTGATTGTTACTGGGGCGTCATACGTGAGCCCGGTTTCCGGGTCGGTCAGCACGCAGTTGACGACGGTGCCGTTGACGATCTCGATGGTCTCTGTGCCGCAATCCATCTCGGGACGACTTCCGACCTGCTGCTCGAGGGCGTCGGCGGCGGTCGCTGCAACATCGGCAGGGTCAGCTGTCGGTGTGCCAGAAACCGAACATCCAGTCAGCAGAGTGGCTGCTGCTGCACAGACAATGAGCGTTTGGGCGATTCTTTTGTACATGCCGCCTCCTGAGAGTCACTGCGAGTTAGCCGTGTTGGGCTGAGTCGAGCATAAGACACCACAAGTTTGAGCGCGCGCTGCGACCGGCACCTAGTCTGGAGGCATGACTGAGCACCTCGATGCCGAGCAACGAATCACGGTTGAGCGAGACGGCCACGTGCTGCTCATCGGCCTCAACCGGCCGCAGAAACGCAATGCCGCCGACTTGAGAATGCTGCAGCAACTCGCCATCGCCTATGCCGAGCTTGAGAATGATCCAGAGCTGCGGGTCGGCTTCGTCTTCGCCCACGGTGATCACTTCACCGCAGGACTCGATCTCGCCGATGTCGCGCCGCGTATCGGCAAGGACGGGCTCGCGATGGTGCCGGATGGCGGCATTCACCCGTGGCAAGTGGCGGGCCAACAGTTAAGCAAGCCGGTCGTGATTGCGGTGCAGGGAACCTGCCTGACACTCGGGATCGAGCTCATGCTGGCAAGCGACATCGTGGTTGCTGCCGATTCTGCAAGCTTCGCCCAGTTGGAGGTCACGCGCGGGATTCTGCCATTCGGCGGTGCCACGATCCGCTTTCCGAGAGCGGTCGGTTGGGGGAACGCCATGCGCTGGATCTTGACCGGCGACACGCTCGATGCAAACGAAGCCCTGAGAATCGGGCTCGTGCAAGAAATCGTTTCCCACGGCAAGCAATACGGTCGTGGGCTCGAACTGGCCAAGCGAGTCGCCGCGCAGGCGCCAATGGCGGTTCGAGCTGCGCTGGCGAATGCGCGAATAGCGATTCGAGACGGGGATGCCGCGGCCGAAGCGGCCATGCAACCAGCCTTGGTGCGCCTTGCCGCGAGCGAGGATGCCCGTATCGGCATGGAAGCGTTTCTCAGTCGAAGCACCGCTGAATTCGTTGGGAGGTGACTGATGATGACTCAGACCACTGAATGGGACGTCGTGATCATCGGCGCAGGGGCCGTCGCCGAGAACGTGGCCGACCGTGCCGTCCAAGGCGGGTTGACGGCACTGCTCATTGAGAGCGAGCTTGTCGGGGGTGAATGCTCGTACTGGGCCTGCATGCCATCCAAAGCACTGATCAGGAGCGGGTTTGCACTCGATGCTGCGCGCCGGGTTGGTGGTGCCAAACAGGCAGTGACCGGCGAGCTTGACGTTGCAGCGGTGCTTGCGCGTCGCACCTCGTTTACCAGCAACTGGGATGATGCGGGCCAAGTCGAATGGGTCAAGGGCGCTGGCATTGAACTCGCTCGCGGGCATGGTCGACTCAGTGCCGAGCGCGAAGTGACCATAACGGGCTCGGACGGGAGCACCCGAGTCGTTACGGCTCGGCACGCGGTCGTCATCAGCACCGGGTCCGATCCCCTCCTTCCGAACATCCCGGGCCTCGCCGAGTCTGCGCCGTGGACTCCGCGAGAGGCCACCAGCGCCACAAGCGTTCCGAAGCGGCTCGGGATCATCGGTGGCGGTGTTGTAGCGGCAGAACTCGCGACCGCATACGCGAGCCTTGGCGCCGAGGTCACTGTTCTCGCGAGAAGCGGGCTGTTGAGAACCCACGAGGACTTCGTCGGACCACGCGTCGCTGCGGGCCTCCGCTCGCACGGCGTGCGAATCGTCGAGGCCTCCCCCGCGAACGTTCGTCGCAGCGACGCCGGGGTGCACCTCAAGCTCAGTGATGAGGAGCTCATCGTCGACGAGGTGCTCGTGGCAACCGGGCGCACACCGCGCACAACGGACATCGGTCTCGACACGATTGGCCTGACCCCCGGCGAGTGGATAACAGTGGATGACACCCTGCGCGTGCCCGGATTCGATTGGCTGTATGCCACCGGTGACGTCAACAACCGCGCGCTGCTCACCCACCAGGGCAAGTATCAGGCGCGAGCCGCCGGAGACGTCATAGCCGCTCGGGCTCACGGACAAGCGGTGGATGATGCACCCTGGGGCAGCCATGTCGCCACCGCCGATCACGCTGCAGTTCCGGGCGTTATTTTCAGCGATCCAGAGGTCGCGGCGATCGGACTGACCGCGGACCAGGCACGCAAGGCGGGTTACGACATCAAAGTTGTTGACTACGAGCTCGGGAACGTCGCTGGCGCGAGTCTGCACGCCGATGACTACGACGGCGCAGCCAGAATGGTGGTCGATGAAGCTCGCGGGGTCGTTCTCGGCGTGACCTTCGTTGGGCAGGACGTGGGCGAACTGATCCACGCGGCAACGATCGCCATCGTCGGCGAAGTTCCGCTTGCGCGACTGTGGCACGCTGTGCCCGCGTATCCGACAATGAACGAAGTGTGGTTGCGACTTCTCGAAACGTACGGGCGACCCGTTGGCGTCAAGGGGTCCGGCGCTGAGGAAAGTGCCGGTGGCGAGGGCGCCTGAGCGGAGGTCCCGCCTCGAACGCGTAGCAGGCGCGCTGACTCGCGGTGCCGTCGCTGTGCCTGGGCTGCGCCGCGTGATGCTGTGGCCAGCTATTGCCAGGCCTGGGTACTGGTTCGCTACCGGGTGCGGCTTGATCTGGGGCGGCATACTCAGTCGATTCCGGCTGCGGAGCCGCGGCGGGGTCATCGTTGCCAAGGGCGTGCCGGGTTGGGCGTTCGGTCGAGGCGGCACGATGATCGGTGCCGTCTTTCTCACTGGCAACAAGACGAGCGAAGCCGTGCTGGCGCACGAGGCGGTACACCGTGCCCAGTGGAAAAAGTACGGTCTCGCCCTCATCCCGCTCTACGTTGCCGCAGGCTCGAACCCGCTCACGAACCGCTTCGAGGTCGAGGCCGGCCTGAAAAAGGGCGGCTACACGCGCTGACAGGCGCTTCAGTACGCAGTGTGCACGGTATTGCCCTCGTAGTGGCGAGCATCACGATCGCCGCCAGCCTCGACATGCGAGAACCTGCTCGATCCGGACCGACTGGCCAGCATCACTGCAAGCGGGTATGACGTCGATGCGGTGAACGACTCCGTCAATAAAATCCGCGGCGAAGGATCGCCGCTCACGCTGCACTTCGACCCAGTCCTGCAGGAGGGCGTCGACTTCGAACCATGATCCCAAGCAACTCCCCTGCCTCGTAGCGATTAAGGTTCGCTGGCACCTTGACACGCCGTTAGGAGTATGGTTAGTTACTCAACTAAGTAACCAATGAACATCGCGTACGGCGAGAGATGGAGACCGCGTGGATGAGTCAAAACCCATCTTCGTGCAGATTGCCGAACAACTCGAGAACGACATCTTGAGCGCTCAGATGACGGAGGAATCTCAAGTGCCGTCGACGAACGAGCTCGCTGCGTTCTACCGGATCAACCCTGCGACGGCCCTCAAGGGAATCACTCTGCTCGTCGAGAACGGAATCGTCTACAAGAAGAGAGGCATCGGAATGTTCGTAGCGGTCGGCGCGCGCGACCGCATCGTCGCTCAGCGTCGCGAGCAGTTCGCAGCGCAGTTCGTGCAGCCGCTCGTTGCGGAAGCATCCAAGCTCGGCATCAGCGCCAGCGAGCTCGCCGACATGATCAGAAAGGAAAACCAAGCGTGAATGCAGTTATCGAGGTCACTGGCCTGACCAAGCAGTTTGGAAGTGTCACCGCGGTCAGTGACGCCACGTTCAGCGTTCAGGAAAACACGATCTCCGGGCTGCTCGGCCGCAACGGAGCAGGCAAGACCACGCTCATGCAACTGCTGACCGGCCAACAGTTCGCTACGTCGGGCTCGATCAAGGTCTTTGGAGAGTCACCCGTCGAGAACGCTCGCGTGCTCTCAAACGTGTCGTTCATCAAGGAGAGCCAGAAATACCCAGACGACTTCAAGGTCAAGCATGTCTTTCGGAGTGCGCCATGGTTCTTCGCAGAGTGGGACGCTGAATTCGCCGAGCTACTTATCGACGAGTTTCGGTTGCCGGTACATCGGCGCATCAAGAAGCTCTCCAGAGGTCAGCTGTCATCGATCGGGGTCATTGTTGGACTCGCGTCACGCGCGCCGCTGACGTTCTTCGATGAGCCATACCTCGGTCTCGACGCCGTTGCGCGGCAGCTGTTCTACGACCGACTGCTGCAGGACTATGCCGAGCACCCTCGCACCGTGATCCTTTCGACTCACCTGATTGACGAGGTCGCCAACCTGCTCGAACACGTACTCGTTATCGACGCCGGTCGGATCATCATCGACCAGGATGCCGAGTCGCTGCGAGGGAGCGCAACCACCGTTGTCGGCACTCGTGGCTCGGTGGAGGCTTTCGTCGGCGATCGCGAGGTCCTCGATCGCGAAACGATCGGCGGACTTGCCTCAGCCACGATCAACGGATTGGATGGCGCGGGTAAAGCCGCTGCGACCGCTGCAGGCCTCGAACTCACGCCGGTATCTCTTCAACAACTCGTTGTGAAACACACGGCCACCACAGACATGAACGACCACAAGCAGGAAGTCGAGATCAACCGATGACGACCGTCACCGCACCCAGAATGATCACACCGGCCACGACCCAGAGCCGCATCTGGGCAGTGACCAAATTGACGCTCACGAACCCATGGACCGCAATCATCCTGCCGTGGATCATCCTCGGAATTATATTTCTGGCTAATGTCGCAATTTGGCTGCTGATCACCCGTGCCGCCCCGATCGGTGCAGCCCGAGATGAGGCGATCGAGGGCTTCAACTACGGCGGGGCCTCGTCCTTCATCTTTATCTATATGCTGATCGTGGCAATCCAGACGATCAATCTCACCTTCCAGTACGCGCTCGGGTACGGTGTTACTCGCCGCGATTTCTACCTCGGGTCGTCCTTAACCTTCGTGCTGCTATCGCTCATGTACGCAGTTGGGCTCACAATCCTTGCCGAGATCGAGCGGGCGACCAACGGCTGGGGGCTTGGCGGCAGAATGTTTGCGCCCGTCTTCTTTGGGGACGGGATCTGGTTCGAGCGCCTGTGGATCTTCTTCACGGCGTTCCTGTTCTTCTTCTTCGTCGGCGCCCTGACGGCAGCCATCTATGTGCGGTGGAGGTCGAACGGCGTCGTGGCGTTCTCCGTCGGAATCGCCGCACTCCTGATCGCAGCGGGTGCGCTCCTGACCTTCACGGGGAATTGGGCCGCGATTCCCGACTTCTTCGCCGCGGTTCAGTTTCTCGGGGGGTATTCACTGAGCCTCGTAATCAGTCTGATTGCTGCGGCGTGCGGATACTTCGTTTTGCGCGGTGCGACGCCGACAAACTGAGCGACCCAGGTCGATGATGGGTCCGAACGAACGTACTATTTGAGCGACTTTTGCATCAGGACGGTGCCGAGCCAACGGTCGAACTTGTAGCCGACCTTGCCCATGTGACCGATCTCGACAAAGCCAAACTTTTCGTGGATCGCGATGGATGCCTCGGCTCCCCGATCGGCAATAACCGCGATGATCTCCTTGAGTCCCGCAGTCCTCGAGCGTTCGATCAGCTCGCTGAGCAGCGCCGTTCCGAGCCCGCGCCCGGTTGCTGCTGGACCGAGGTAGATCGAGTTTTCGACCGTGTAACGGTAGGCAGCCTTTTCCTTCCACGGGTAGACGTTGGCATACCCGAGGATCTGCCCTGCCGGATTCTCTGCGACGATGAACGGCATCTTCTTGCCGGTGACCTTCTCGTACTTCTTGCGCATCTCGGCGTTGGTCATCGGCTTCTCGTCGAAGGTGACAGTTGAGTTCATGACGTAATGGTTATAGATCTCCCGCACGCTTGGCAGATCGGCCAACGTCGCATCCCGAACTGTGTACGCGAATGGCGTTTCCTCTTGCGGCTTCGCACGCAGGTGCGGAGGCAGCGTTCGGCGACGCTCGTACTCCGACTCAAGCACCCGCCATCACCGCCCGCTGCCACAACCGGCGCCCGCTCACGTGACATCCTTCCGCCAGGATGTCATCGCGCCGGCGGCCGCAGAGGTCGTAGCGATGCCAATGAGCACGAGCCCACCCTGCCACCATTCGAGCGTTGCGGTCGCGGCTGCGGGCGAAAGCGTCGTATAGAAGCTCGCACCGACTAGGGCGTCGCTCGCCGCCCCCGGCAAAAACTTGCCCACGTCAGCAGTCCATTCCCAAATGGATGCCGCGAATCGCAGAATCGGTTCGACGAACTGTGTAAACGCGAGCACGACAACAATCGCGGCGATCTGGTTCGGAATGAGGGCACCGATACCGGCCCCGACAACGGTCCAGATCGCCATCGTGAGCACGATTCTGGCGAGCAGAAGCCAGGTCTCGCCAGAGTCGATGGCCGCCTCATTTCCGGTCAACGCAAGAATTGGCGCTCCGAGGCCGACCGAGCCGAGAACACCGGCAACGCCGTAGACCGCGCCAGCACCGAACAGCACCACGAGTTTGGCCGCGAGCACTCTCGAGCGTCGTGGGGTCGCAAGAAACGTCGGTGTCAAGGTCTGATGACGAAACTCGGATGTCACAACAAGCACCCCGAGGATAAGTGGAAAGACATACCCAATCGCGGTCGCTGTCGAGTAGATGATCGGCGGCAAGCTCGCCGAATCGACTTGCGGTGCGCCCTGAGTGCCAGCGAGTTGCTCGCCGAGCGCCCCGAACAGACCGGCAAGCAGAGCCGCGGTGAAGCCGACGTAGCCGACCAAGATAAGCAGCAGTATCCACCAGCCGCTTGTCGACGTGAGCTTGCGATACTCGGATCGAATCGCTCGGATCATGCCGAGTCTCCTGAGCTGTCTGCGTCACCGACAAGGTCGAGGAAGACCTCCTCGAGCCCGACGTGCTCAGCGGCAAGATGGCGCAGTGGAATTCCCGCGCTGAGGGCCAGCTCCCCGACCTGCTCCACGCCAACACCGGTTACGCGAAGCATTCCCTCAACATCGTGCACCGCGGCGCCTGCTGCGAGCAGAATCCTAGCGAGTGCGGCGCGATCCACAGCGTCAACATTGACGTGCGATCCGGTCTCGAGTGCATCGAGGGAGCCCTGAAACACCGAACTGCCGCGACGGATGATCACGACGCGATCAACACTCTGCTGCACCTCACTCAGAACGTGTGACGAGATAAGCACCGTTCGGCCATCCTCGGCCAGGCTCCGAAGGAAACCGCGCATCCAACGGATGCCCTCCGGGTCGAGCCCGTTGCTCGGTTCGTCGAGAACGAGCACTCCGGGGTCGCCGAGCAGAGCAAATGCCAAACCGAGTCGCTGGCGCATTCCCATCGAGTACCCGCCAACTTTGCGATCGGCAAACTCGCTGAGGCCGACGGTTTCGAGCACGTTCGCAACCCGACCGTCGTCGATGCCTGCTGCGGCCGCGTAGACCCGCAAATGGTTTCTGCCGCTGCGGCCGGGGTGAAAGCTCGAGGCTTCGAGCGCAGTGCCGACGGTTGAGAGCGGCTGGGCAAGCTCGTGATATGCCGAGCCGCCGAAGGTGGCTGAGCCGCTCGTGGGTCGAACGAGCCCAAGCAGCATCCTCAATGTCGTCGTCTTGCCAGCACCATTCGGCCCGAGAAACCCGGTCACAACTCCCGGCTCAACGGTGAAAGTCAAGTCGTTGACAGCCACGACGCCGCCGAAGCGTTTCGAGATACCGCTGAACTCGATCGTCGATGAAGCTCTGAACGCCATGCGTCCAGTCTACGAATCTAGGCGCCAATCGACAGGTGCAGCGTCGAGCGAGTGCAGCAGCTCATTCGCTCGACTGAACGGCTTCGAGCCGAAGAATCCGCGGTGTGCCGAAAGCGGACTCGGATGGGCGCTCGTGATTCTCGGCATCGCACCGAGCAGTGGCGCGAGAGCCACGGCATCTTGGCCCCACAGGATAGCGACGAGCGGGCCGCCGCGATCGACCAGGGCGCGGATCGCATGCTCCGTCACCTCTTCCCAACCTTTGCCGCGGTGCGAACCGGTGAGCCCACTCTGGACTGTAAGCACTCGGTTGAGGAGCATGACCCCCTGCTCGGCCCAGCCGCTGAGGTCACCGTGGCTCGGCGGAGCGAACCCGAGGTCGTCCTGAAGTTCGCGGTAGATGTTCGTGAGGCTGCGCGGGAGAGGACGCACACTGCGCTCGACAGCGAAGGCGAGCCCGATTGGATGCCCAAGAGTCGGGTACGGATCCTGCCCGACGATGAGCACGCGAACAGCGGCCATTGGGTAGCTGAAGGCTCGAAGCACGTGGTCCCCGCTGGGCAGGTACGACCTTCCGGCTTCGACCTCGGCGCGGAGGAACTCCCCCATCGCCGCGATCTGGCCATCCACGGGGGTCATGGCACTCGCCCAGCCGGCATCGACGAGCTCAGCGAGCGGTCGCGGCATCCGCTATCAGCTCGTCTTCAGACCGTTGGTTCGACCGGCGGCAGTGCCGACCAAGGAGAGGTGATCCACAGTGACGTGCGACGCCAAGTGTAGCGGGGCTCGTGCACCCTGCCCGGTTTGGTGTACAGCACGACGGTTCGTACATCGGCACCCATCTTCTCGATGGTCGTGTTGACCATGGCACGGGTGCGCCCCGAGTCGGAGTCGTCGTCAACAATGATCCGGGCGGGTCCCCGCGAGGCGCCTCCGAACTCGCTCCAACCAAGCACTTCGCGTTCTTCGGCCACGCGGCTCGGCGAAGTGGTCATTGCACAACGCTAGCCCTCCGATAGCATCCGTTCATGTCACTGCTTCGTGGAAAATCCGGCGCGATCACTTTCGGACTCGTTGGGTACCTCTTTCTGCTCGAGATCGTCAGCGGAATCATCCAGGGCTACTACATTCCGCTCATTCCCGACCTTGTCGAGTTTCTCGGCATCCGCGACGCCGACTTCAACTGGTTCGAAGCAGCGCAACTGCTGCTCTCCGCTATCGCCGTGCCGATACTCGCCAAGCTCGGCGACATGTATGGCCACAAGCGCATCCTGCTCATCTCGACCGCGCTGACTGCTGGCGCGACATGGTGGCTCGCGTTCACCGGAGACTTCACCAGTTTTCTCATCGCTTGGGCACTGCAAGGCTTCTATGTCGTGTGGTTGCCGCTCGAGGTGGCGCTCATCTTCGACCGAGGACGCAAGACCCACACCGGTGCATCCCAGACGAGGCGCGCAGCCGGATACCTCGTTGTCGCTCTCCAGGCGGGCGCCATCATCGGCGCATTGAGTAGTGGTCGCATCTTGGCGGCCCTCGACGGGAACATCACACTGACCCTCATGGTGCCGGCTGTGGCCGTCTCGCTCGTATTTTTCGCCGTGTTGTTCGGGGTGCCTGAGTCAACGCCGCTGCAGGGCCGATCCCTCGACTTCTGGGGATTCGTGGGACTCACGATCGGTTTGCTCCTGATTACCTCCGGCCTGACCTTCCTGCGCATCAACGGCCCGGCCACCTGGTGGGTCTACGCGATCATGGCACTTGGTGTTCTCACCTTCATTCCATGGGGTCGCAATCAGCTCAAGAAGGATGACCCGGCGATCGACCTCCGGGTCCTGCGGCAGCCGACAATGTGGCCAGTTCAACTCACTGCCGCCCTCGTCGGCATCAGCCTGCTCGGCGCCCAAGCGCCCCTGGCAACGTTCGCAGGAACCGACCCGATCAACGGCTACGGGCTCGGCCTCGATGCCTCCGAGATCTCAAACATCATTGGCGCTTACCTCGTCTCGATGATCGTGGGAGCGCTCATCTTCCCGCGGCTTTCCAAGTGGACGAGTCCCCGCATCGCGATGATCGTAGCGACGTTCTTTGTTGCCACCGGTTACCTGCTGTTCTTGCCCTTCCACCAGACAGTGCTCTCGGTGATCATCAACATGGCGATCGCTGGCCTCGGCTCGGGTGCACTCGTCGGCGCGCTGCCAGCCGCCGCGGCCGCGGCAGCGCCAATCGGCCAGACCGGCATCGCGACCGCCCTCACGAACACCACAAAAACGATCGGGGGCTCGTTCGCCTCAGCGGTTTTTGCGATCGTACTGGCCGCAGGAGTGGCATCCGCTGCGACCTCGACCGCGTCAAGTCTGCTCGGCTACCTCACCGTCTTTGCCATCTGTGGCGCCGGTGCGCTGGTGGCCGCAATCCTGCTGTTCTTCGTTCCAAAGCTGGCCTTCGCTGACGTCGAGCCGGTTGGCGAACTTGAGTCCGAGGAGCCAGCCCCCGCACCCCCGGTCACGAACGAGGGCTGAGCAGTCCGCGAATCACCTTGTGCGGCGCAGCCTGGGCAACGGGCTTGATCGTCACAAGGTCGAGGTTGACGAACGGTGGCAGTTCGACGGCGTGAACGATCGCCGCGGCGATGTCTTCCGCCGAGAGCGGATCGCCGACGTTCTCATACACGGCGTCTGCCTTCGACTGGTCTCCGTCAAACCTGACGAGCGCGAACTCCTCGGTCTTGACCATTCCCGGCGCAACCTCAATCACACGGATCGGTTCGCCAGCGAGCTCCAACCGCAGAACTGCCGTCATGGCATGCTGGGCGAACTTCGCCGCGTTGTAGCCGCCGCCACCCTCGTAGGCGATGTGACCGGCGATCGAGGTGATCATAACGATGCTCGCGCTCGAGCCTGGCGTGATGCCCGCCCGCAGGAGCGGCAGCAGCGCGCTCGTCACGCGCTTCGATCCAACGACGTTGACGTCGAACATGCGCACCCAATCTTCTGGATCGCTCGCCTCGACGGTGGCGAACCCGAACGCGCCACCGGCGTTGTTGATGAGCGCGTGGATCGGACCGAGCTTACGAAGAAAGTCTCTGAGCGCATCCACTTGCCCCTGATTGGTTACATCGGCAACGAACGCCAATGCGCCGGTCTGTGCTGCGAGCGTGTGAAGTCGCTCGCCCCGGCGGGCAACAGCCACGACCTGCCAGCCGTGCTTGCGAAACAGTCTGACCGTTGCAGCACCGATACCAGAACTTGCGCCGGTCACAACCACGCGACGTTTCACCTGAGGTTGCGCCATGCACCAAAAGTACCTCCTCTCGTCACGAACGCAGGCCATAACCGCTTCGCGTTCCGCCCGTCGGCGCTGAACGGGCCCCTCGCGTTTCGTTACGCCGTGTGTCGGCCCCAATTGCCGTGCACCAAGGCGATGCTTAGGCTCACTCATCGAGTGGGCGACCGTCCCGCGCATCACCTCTCCGAAGGAGTTCCCATGTCTGACTGGAAGTTCGAGACCAAGCAGGTGCACAGCGGGGCGAAGCCTGACCCCACCACCAACGCGCGCGCGACGCCGATTTACAAGACGACGTCGTACGTGTTCAACGACACCCAGCACGCACAGAACCTGTTCGCGCTCGCCGAGTTCGGCAACATCTACACGCGCCTCATGAACCCGACGACAGACGTCGTTGAGCAGCGGGTAGCGGCACTCGAGGGTGGCACCGCGGCGCTGGCCGTGGCATCCGGTTCGTCTGCAGTCACCTATTCAGTGCTCAACATCGCTGGCGCCGGTGACCACATCGTCTCCTCGTCGTCGATCTATGGCGGAACCTACAACCTGTTCAAGTACACCCTCGCCAAGCTCGGCATCGAGGTCACCTTCGTTGAGAACCAAGATGATGAGGCCGAGTGGGCGGCAGCGGTACGGCCGAACACCAAGCTGTTCTTTGCCGAGACCATCGGCAACCCGAAGATCAACATTCTCGACATCGAGAAGGTCGCGGGCATCGCTCACGAGAACAACCTGCCACTCATCGTCGACAACACGATTGCCACGCCGTATCTCATTCGCCCGTTCGAGTTCGGTGCAGACATCGTCGTTCACTCTGCCACGAAGTTCCTGGGTGGCCACGGCACGGTCATCGCCGGCGTGATCGTCGATGGCGGCAAGTTCCCGTGGGCCGCCAACGCCGATAAGTTCCCTGGGCTCACCGAGCCGGACCCGAGCTACCACGGCGCGAGCTACACGACCGTACTCGGGGATGCGATCGCCTACGTCATCAAGATCCGCGTACAGTTGCTGCGCGACACCGGTGCAGCGCTTTCGCCCGACAGTGCATTCCAGATCATTCAGGGAATCGAAACGCTCAGCTTGCGCATCGAGCGCCATGTGCAGAATGCCCAGGACATCGCAGAATGGCTCGAGAACCACGAGGACGTCGCATCGGTCAACTACTCGGGGCTCCCATCGAGCCCGTGGTACGCCGCAGCCAATAAGTACTCCCCGAAGGGTGTTGGTGCCGTGCTCTCCTTCGAACTGAAGGGCGGTGTTGATGCGGGCCGCGCGCTCGTTGAGAACGTCGAGCTGTTCAGCCACCTCGCAAACATTGGTGACGTACGCAGTCTGATCATTCACCCGGCGTCGACGACGCACTCGCAACTCACCCCGGAGCAGCAGCTCACGACCGGCGTAACGCCGGGCCTCGTGCGCCTGTCGGTTGGCATCGAGAATGTCGACGACCTCAAGGCGGATCTGGAGGCGGGCTTCGCTGCCGCGCGTTCGGTTTCGGCGGCCAACGCGCGCGCCTAATCGTTGAGTGGCAGACGGCACGTGCGTAACACGCACGTGCCGTCTGCGGTTCTTGGGGATACTTAGTCAGACATGGACTGGCAAACTCCCGAAGACGCTGTGCCATCGGCCTTCGTCACTCAAGCGAACGCGCGGCAGGTCGTCGGCAAGCCTCCGTCCAGCGGCGCGTGGCGCGAAGGTGACCCGGTTGGGAACCGGCAATTCCTATCGTTCGGCGAGACTGCTCTCGAGCAGGGCGGGGTGCTCCCGGCCGTCAGCGTCGCCTACGAGACCTTTGGCACTCGCAACGCCGATTCCAGCAACGCGATCCTCGTGCTGCACGCGCTCACCGGAGACAGTCACGTCGCCGGCGACCCTGGCCCCGGGCATCCGACTGCCGGATGGTGGAACGCGCTCATCGGTCCGGGAAAGGCGATCGACACCGATCAGTGGTTCGTTGTGGCGCCAAACATGCTTGGCGGTTGTCAGGGCACAACCGGGCCAGCATCTGTTGCCCCCGATGGCCAAGAGTGGGGAGGGCGCTTTCCATTCGTGACCATCCGCGACCAGGTGGCCGTGCAGTTGGCAGTGACCGAAGCGCTCGGCATCAAGTGCTGGGCCGCTGTGATCGGCGGCTCAATGGGTGGCATGCAGTCGCTCGAGTGGGCGGTCACCCATCCGGATCGAGTAGCGCGTGTTGCGGTACTCGCCGCACCTGCAATCTCGAACGCAGATCAGATTGCGCTGAACTCAGTGCAGATCGAGGCGATCCGCATGGATCCGGCCTTCGCCGACGGCCAATACTATGACGCCGCCGACGGCGAAGGCCCGCACCGTGGGCTTGCACTGGCCAGACGAATGGCGCTATTGAACTACCGTTCCCCAACCGAACTCAACGATCGATTTGAGCGCAGTTGGCAGAGTGGCATGAGCCCGCTCGGTGGCGGTGGTCGCTACGCGGTTGAGAGCTATCTCGACTATCACGGCAATAAGTTCACCCGGCGCTTCGACGCCAACTCCTACATCACCCTGGTCGAAGCGATGAGCTCGCACGATGTTGGTCGTGGTCGGGGCGGCGCCGCTGCCGCGCTTGCGCGGGTTACCTCTCACACCCTCGTGCTCGCCATCGACAGCGATCGACTCTTTCCTCCGAGTGATCAACATCACATCGCCAAGCACGCGCCCGGCAACCTCGATGCGGATGACGCACATCAGATCTCATCACCGTTTGGTCACGACGGCTTTCTCATCGAGGACCGGATCGTCGGCGAGCAGTTGCTCCGACTGCTCAGCATCGGCTCCTGAGCAACGAGTCTTCAACACTGGCCGCCAACGGATGCCGGCTGATGCGAAAGGCCGCGACGCCGTGCGTGAACTCCCCGGTGGTGCACCCCCAGTTCAGGGGCGGTGTGTGGAATTATGGCGGTGCAATGGACCTCATCGCCAAGGAACGGGATCGGCTCCTCCAGCGCACCGCGCGGCTCTACGGCTTGAGCTTTACGGTCGTCTCTCTGCTGTGCTTGATCATTCCGGGCGCAGTGGACTTCACAACACTCATAATCTGTCTACCGCTCTACGCGACGTTGGCGTTCATGCAGGTGCGGCTAGGTTCGAGCCGCGCTATCTGGTGGATCTTCGGTGCCATCGCGGCGGCGCTCGGCATCATCGCGGCCGTCGCTGTATTGCCCCCGGGTGGGCCGGGCCAAGCGGGCATCTCGGCGATTGCACAATTGGCCGCGGCATCGATAGCTTCTGTGGCAATCGTGCTCACGACTGAACGGAGGCGACTGGCAATACTCGCCGTCGGCTTCATCGCAACGAGTGCAACCACGACCGTGCTCCTTGCTCCTCTGCAGCCACCGCTACGCACTATTGCGCTACTGATTCTCGGTTGGACAATCCCGACGATTATTGGGTTTTGGATCAGCGCAGGAGTGCCGCAGGCGGCCCGACGTATCGCGAGTATCGGTCGGGCCCACCGGGCAGAACGTCAAGCGAGTGAGACGGAGGCCGAGCGTCGGCAGGGTGCTCGCCTCTTGCACGACACCGTACTTGCAACTTTAACGCTTCTAGCACATTCGGGAGTTGGTGTTGCGCCAGAAGCATTGCGCCAACAGGCAGCGGATGACGCCCGACTCCTTCGCCAGTTGCGCCTCGGGGCGACGCCCACGCCCGGGACGTCCGGCGACTACAAGCTCGAAACCGGCGGTGAGACCGTGCTTGGCACAACGCTCGAATCGGTCAAACAGCGCTTCGGAAGAATGGGTCTGGAGGTGAGCTGGCACGGCACGGGCCAAGTGCTGCTCCCCACCGAGGTGCTCGACGCGTTCCTCCTCGCGCTCGCGGAGTGCCTCGAGAACGTTCGACGCCATGCCGGCGTGAACGAAGCACACGTGACGATCACCGACGACGAGACCACCGTGCGCGCGATGGTCACCGATGCGGGGGTCGGGTTTGCGCTCGACGACATCGATTCGGCGAGGCTCGGGCTCAAGGAGTCTGTCGTCGGACGGCTTCGCGAAGTCGGCGGTCGCGCCCGCCTGTTCTCTTCCCCCGGTTCTGGCACGACGGTCGTGCTCGAGGTGCCGCGATGATCCTCCCGTTGACGCAAGAGAATACTCTTGGCGTTGTTCTCGGGCGGGGACGACGCCACCAGTCGAATGCCACCGCCCGTGTCATCCGCGACGCCACCCCGCGCCGCGCAAGCCTCGGCACCGGGTTCATCGGAGTCGGTGCTGCCGTCGTGTTCGCTGTTGGCGCGGTGTACGGGTTCATGTGGTTCATTGGACTCTGGTCGGTGTACCCACAACCGGTGCTAGCTGGCGCGGCATGGGCGGTACTCGTGCTCGTCGTCGCCGCGACGCTCGTCGGCTCCCAGCTCACCGGTGACCACCTGCCGAACTGGAGGTTTGCGATCTTTCTTGCAGGGCTCGCGGTTGCCGTCGGGCTCGACCTCGCGGCGATTTGGTCGCTCGGTGATATCGGACGCAACGCGACGGCGGCGCTCAGCGCGGGTACGGCCATAATCGTCGTCGTAACTCGGCGACGGGCACTCGACATCATCGTCAGTACGGGGGTTCTCGCGGTCGCACTTGCCGCTGCGATTGTGGTGAACTCAAGTTTGGCGCCGGAGAATCTTGCCCCTCAGCTCACCTCGTTCGCGGTCGCTGTCCTGCCTCCGCTGCTCGCGCTGGCTATCGTCTCTGGTTTTCGTCGGCTGGTGCAAGTCGAGTTGGATCGAGTGCTCGTGCAAAGCACTGTCTCCGCCCCGCGGTTCGCGGTTGGCATGATGGCGTCCGAGGAACTTGCTCGGCTTGACCTGGCCGCAGAGGATCTGCTCGAGTCGGTCGCGGCCGGGCAAATTAGGCTCCCGCTGAACCCGAAGACAGCCTCATTTGCTGCATCCCTTGCAACTGAGCTTCGACTGCACTTGATCGAGGGCAGGCGCGAGACTTGGCTCTATCACGCGATCACCGAATCCCAGATGCTCGGCAAATCCGTCACGCTTATCGACAAGGGGAGCCTCGCGGGACTGCTCGATCCCGGCCAGCGAGACGGACTGCTGGCTGCGGCGTGGCTGCTCGTCAGCGACATCGGTACCAGCCCGAGCGGTCGAACAGTCACCCTCGCGATCGGGCCCGCGACAGGCACCGTCGAGACTCCGACAGGTCACCGTCTTTCCGTGCCCATTGCGATCACAACCGCCGGTGTCGCGAGAAATCGTGTCGACCCGGCAATCTGGGAAGCGATCAGGAAGGTGGGGCAGTACAGTGACTCCACCCAGAACTCCAGTCTGAGAGTCGACATCGAGTGCCTCGTCGAGAATCCTGCCAATGAGTAAGTGACCAACCGGATATGAACAACGGAGGATCCCAGTGACGATCAGACTCGCCATCGTTGACGACCACCGCATGCTGCTCGGGGCGTTGACGGAGTGGATTCGGAATGCGGCATCCGACATTTCGATGGTCGCAGCGGTGCCGACGTGGCCGGAGCTCATCACCCACCCGGAGTTTCCGGTTGACGTCGTGCTACTCGACCTCGACCTCAAGGACAATATTCCGGTTTCCCTCAAGATCAACACGCTCAAGACGACCGGGGTCAACGTTGTGCTGATGAGCACGTACTCGGAGCCAAACGTGGTTCGCGAGGCACTGGCCGCTGGAGCGCTCGGCTATCTCGTCAAGAGCGAGGACGCTGACATGATCGTCGAAGCGATTCGCGCCGCCGCCTTGGGGGAATCCTTCATTTCGGCAGAACTCGATCTCGCCCTGAACTCCGGTGACATCGGCGGCGCGCCGAAGCTGAGTGCCCAGGAACGCCGGGTAATGGCGCTCTACGGCGCCGGAGAGCCCGTGAAGTCGGTGGCGGTCGGCCTGAGCATTTCAGAGGAGACTGCTAAGAGCTATCTCAAGCGAATTCGTGAGAAGTACCGCATTGCCGGCTTCGATGTCGGAACCAAGGTGGCGCTACGAAAGCGTGCGATCGAAGATGGCATCCTCATTGAGTCGGATGTGCCTCGAGGGCTCTAGGCTCCGACTCTGGCGCTCGACGGTGAGCGCAACCACTGAGAAGCCCAAGCCGATCAGACACAGCGCAAGCCCGATCCAGGTCGGCGATAGGTAGCCGAAGCCAGCGGCAATCGCAACACCTCCGAGCACGGCGCCGAGAGTGTTGCCAATGTTGAGCGATGCGTGGTTGATTGCCGCAGCGAGCGATTGACCGTCGCCCGCGACATCCATCAGTCTGGTTTGGATCGCTGGCGAGAGTGCGGATGCGCCAAGCCCGACCAAAAAAACGAAGAGGAACAGGCCGACCGGCCATCGGGCCGTCAACGCAAGTCCGATCATGGCGAGCGCGAACACGGCGAAGGAGATGAAGAGCGCTCCCATAACGTGTCGGTCGGCGGCGCGACCGCCGAGGAGATTCCCGATCGTCATGCCAAGCCCTGAGGCAACCAAGACCCACGGCACGATCTCGATGCCGAGCCCCGCGACACTCGTGACCAGCGGCGAAATATAGGTGTAGACAGCGAAGAATCCACCGAATCCGATTGATCCGATGGCGAGGGCAATCCACACTTGCACGCGACGGAAGATCCGGAGTTCGCGCTTGATTGTCGCAGCCGGGTTGCCGGCCTGGAACGGTACCGCAATTGTCACGGCCAGAAATGTCAGCGCAAACACGATGGCAACGGCAACGTAGGCAACTCGCCATCCGGCGATCTGCCCCAGAAGTGTGATCGACGGCACGCCGATAACGTTGGCGATTGAGAGTCCAGCTAATACGAGCGCAACGCCCTGGCCGCGCTTGCCTGGGCCCAAGAGGGATGCCGCGACGAGCGCGGCGATGCCGAAATATGCGCCATGCGGAAGCGCCGCAAGAAAGCGCGCCGCAAGCACGAGTTCGAACGTTGGGAGTAGCGCAGATGCGAGCGTGCCGAGTGTGAACAGTGCAGCACATGCCATCAGCACCTGTTTACGCGGGAATCGTGCAGCGAATGCCGCGATCGACGGGGCGCCGACCACGACGCCCAGCGCGTAGGCGCCGATCAGCCAACCAGCCTGGGCATTGGCGCGCTCCTCCGACACCCGCCACAGGTTTGGGAGCAGATCCGCCGCTAGGTTCGGCAGCAAACCCATAGCGACGAACTCGGTTAGACCGATTCCGAATCCACCCAACGCGAGAGCCAACAGCGCACAGCGCGCGCGGGCGGGGCTCAGAGTCGCGTTCACGAACTCTCGGCTATGGCGGCCTCAAGACGCTCGACCTTGCCGAGCAGTTCATCGGTATGGCTCGGCCGGATGTCCGCCTTCAGGACCAGGGATACGCGCGTGCCGTACTGCCCAACCGCCTCGCTCGCAAGTCGAATGACGTCGAATACTTCATCCCACTCACCCTCGATGGTCGTGAACATCGCGTCAGTATGGTTTGGCAATCCAGAATCACGAACAATGCGAACCGCGGCTGCCACCGCTTCGTGCACTGAGTCGCTCGGTACGCCATCTTGCGCGGAGCCACCACTCGGGGCAAGTGAGAATGCAACGAGCATCGTCAATCTCCTTCTTCGGTTTGCCAAGCGGTCGCAACCGCAAACACTGCCCAACCAAGCAGCACGAACAAGAGGATGTTGCGCCCGGTGAGCACGAGCAGCATTGCCGGATCTGCGGCAATTATCAGCCCGTACAGGTAAGGGTAAATCAGTTGCGTCAGCGCTGCGATCACGAGAGTGAGAATTGCCGGGGTTCGAAACGAGTGCCCGTATCCCGCCGCGCTTGTGACGATTCCTAGGATCACCGGTGCCGCGAGCCAAGTAATGTACTGCGGCGAACCGACCTTGTTGATGGCAATGAGAGCGGCTGTGAGCGCAAGAGCAAGCGGTGCGAGAACGGCCAAGTACGGTGCTCCGACGCGTACGGCGCGAATGCCGAGCAGGGTGATTACAACGACCGCGATCCCGAGAATCGGGGTAATGAGGGCGGCCACCGCGTCCACCCCCGTGCCACCGACTTGGAAGGTGAGAATCTGCCGGTCGTAGTAGACGACCGCGCCGCCAAGCCCGAAGCTCGCCTGCCACATCCAGAACGTGCTGACAGGGGCCTCGATCTGCAAGCCTCGTGCGGTCTGCTCGGTCACGAAGCTGAACACGTTCGCACCACTCCCAAGCAGCAGTGCGACCGCGACAATCGCGAGCGAAACGAGAGCAGCGGTCGACACGATCTCGCGCCGTGAGCGTAGAGCGACGACCGCGGCAAGGAGAATCGCGGCCGGCCAGACCTTGATCCAGGTTGCGATCGTGAGGAGCGCGGCCGCAGAGCGCGGGCGACGGCTGAGGATCACAACGGCAACAATGGCGAGTGGAACCGTGATCGAATCGATTCGACCAACGGCGATGGGGCCCAGCAAGACGAGGAAGGCCAGCCACCACCAAGCGACCTGCGTGCGACTGCGATCACGCCCGAACCCCCTGAGTACGCCGAACGCGACAGCGTTCAGAATCATCACCATCGAGAGCCACGCGCCCGCGTACATCTCGAGGCCAGCGACGGCTGCGAGCAACATTGGCACGAGCGCAACCACGGGATAGACCCACATCGTGTCGATTCCGACCCATATCCCAAAGTCGAGCGCCTGCTCCATCCAGAACCGATACACAAGGGTCACGTCGCCAAGGGGCAAGCCTGGGCCAAAGAGCGCCAAGAATCCCAGCCACAAGTGCACGAGCACAAAAGCGAACCAAGCAGCGAGCGGATTCCGGGTCACTTCGCTCGAGACTGCCGAGACGCGCTCGCGGAACGGCGCAGGCATCGTCACATGGCTAAGCGTAATGCGGTAACAATTCGTCGCGGTTTCGCGCAAACAGTGCTGGTGTTGCCACAATAGAAGTCCACACAGCACACTCAAGGAGACCGATATGCACTCAGTTCCCCGCTTCTCTCGAATCATCGCCGCGGCCGGTGTCGCCGCACTGGCCGTTACCCTCGCCGCATGCGCGCCAGCAGCGGAAACCGTAGACGAGGCCGCGAGCGGATACGTCACAGACGGCAAGCTCACAATCGCAACCGGCGAGCCAGCCTTCTACCCGTGGGTGATCGATGATGCTCCCGAGTCCGGCGAGGGCTTCGAGTCGGCGATCGCCTACGCGGTCGCAGAAGAGCTCGGCTTCGCTGCAGAAGACGTCGTCTGGGTGCGCACCACCTTCGACGAAGCGATCGCTCCAGGCCCGAAGGCATTCGACTTCAACCTTCAGCAGTTCTCCATCACTGAAGAGCGTCGCGCAGCCGTTGACTTCAGCTCCCCCTACTACGAGACGACCCAGGCAGTCATTACGACCGAGTCGTCCGCAGCGGCCGGTGCCACATCAATCGCCGACCTGAAGGGCCTCCTCATCGGTGCCGCAACCGGCACAACGAGCTTCGACGCTATCGAGTCGCAGATTGCACCGACCGCTGGGGCTCAGGCCTTCAACTCTAACGACGACGCGAAGCTCGCACTTGAAAGCGGCCAGGTCGATGCGATTGTGGTCGACCTCCCGACGGCGTTCTATCTCACCGGTGTCGAACTCACTGGTGGTCTCATCATTGGCCAGCTCGAGGCCAGCACCGGTGGCGACGCATTCGGTCTCGTCCTCGCGAAGGACAGTCCCATTACGGCCGCCGTCACCGCAGCCGTTGATGCGCTCCGCGCCAGTGGTCGGCTGCAGGAGATTGCAGACGAGTGGTTGGCCGATGCGACCAACGCACCAGTGCTCCAGTAGTTTGCAGGAGTGACTTCGCACGACGCCTCGGCTCGGCAGCCCAGCTCAATCGAGCTCGGCCGCCGGGCCGTTCGTCGGCGGCAAAACACAAAGTCGGTGCTCGTCGCCATCATCAGCACTGTGGCATTCGCCTTCATCGCCTGGCTCACGCTCATCAACACACCCGGCTGGGCGGTCGTGCAACGAACCTTCTTTAGCCCGGAGGTCGCCATCGAGGCTCTGCCTCGAGTCTGGGACGGTTTTCTCCTCAACCTGCGGGTGCTCTTCTTCGCCGTCATCGGTGTGCTCGTGCTCAGCATTGTCATAGCGACCGTCCGCACGCTGCGCGGCCCGGTGTTCTTTCCGCTGCGGGCGATTGCTGCTGGCTACACCGACCTCTTCCGCGGTCTACCGCTCATCATTGTTCTGTATCTCGTTGGCTTCGGCATCCCCGGATTGCAGGCGCCGGGTGATGAGCGGATCCCATCGGCTGTGCTTGGAACCGTCGCACTGGTCCTCACCTACTCCGCATATGTCTCGGAAGTCTTTCGTGCCGGCATCGAAGCCGTGCACCCATCGCAGCGCTTGGCAGCGCGCTCGCTCGGTCTCAGCCACGGCAAAACGATGCGCCTTGTGGTGCTGCCGCAAGCTGTTCGCAAAGTGACGCCAGCGCTCATGAACGACTTCGTCGCCATGCAGAAGGATGTCGGGCTCATTTCAGTGCTCGGGGCGGTTGACGCGGTCCGCGCGGCTCAGATCGAAACGGCACAAGCCTTTAACTTCACGCCATACGTTGTTGCCGGCTTGCTGTTCGTGCTGCTTGCGCTCCCGATGATTCGACTCACCGACTGGTATACCGCGCGGCTACGAGCGCGGGAGCAGATCGGGGGCATCGTATGAGCGAAACGGTGCTGCGACTCGAAGGTGTCCACAAGTCGTTTGGCGAAACAGCTGTGCTTCAAGGCATTGATCTGACGGTGTCGTCGCACGAAGTGGTTGCGCTCATCGGAGCTAGTGGCTCGGGCAAATCGACGCTGCTCCGCACCATCAATCTGCTCGAACGACTCGACGACGGGCAAATCTGGCTTCGCGACGTTGATATCACTGACCCACAAATCAAGCACGACGCTGTTCGCGCTCGCATCGGGGTCGTATTTCAGAGTTTCAACCTTTTTCCGCATCTATCGGTGCTCGATAACGTCACATTGGCTTCGCGCCATGTGCTGGGCGTCGATCGCGGCGCAGCCGAGGCGCGCGGCCGTGAATTGCTGTCGCGCATTGGACTCGCCGATCAGGCGAAGTCGTTCCCGGATCGGCTTTCTGGCGGTCAGCAGCAACGCGCGGCAATTGTGAGAGCAATCGCGACAAACCCTGAGCTGTTGCTGCTGGACGAGATCACAAGCGCCCTCGACCCGGAGCTCGTCACGGAGGTTCTTGACCTCGTTCGCGAACTGAAGGCTGACGGCACAACCATCATCATGGCGACCCACGAGATGGCCTTTGCGCGAGATGTCGCGGACCGGGTGGTGTTCCTCGACCGCGGGATCATCGTCGAGGAAGGGCCACCGTCCCAGGTGTTCGGTTCGCCACGAGAAGCGAGGACCCGCGAGTTTCTCGGTCGGTTCACGGCCGGTTAGCAGTTCAGAGGCTGGGTTCGTTGCTCAGCAAGTCCGCCACCGTCGCGGGAATCGCAGCGCAGAGGTCAAGAATCGTAAACGGTCCTCCAGCGCTTGCTCTGATTGCGGCAAGCCCATGGACGAGCGCCGCAGTCGCCGCGAGCTGCGCCAGTTGCGTGGTTCCCGCCATCGCATCCGCGGCGTGGGTGGCGACGAGCGCACCGAGGATGCCACCGAGCGCG
>Ga0163151_10002160_pt1 | contig 31318 bp, 27 predicted proteins | sample OliLakLV19MP5IB2_FD_145596 | JGI IMG/M metagenome (GOLD analysis project Ga0163151, IMG submission 145596) | Freshwater microbial mat bacterial communities from Lake Vanda, McMurdo Dry Valleys, Antarctica - Oligotrophic Lake LV.19.MP5.IB-2 | ecosystem: Environmental > Aquatic > Freshwater >...
CCTCCGAAGCATTCAACCCAGCAAAACAGACAGGAATGTCTGTATCACCTTTTTCGGAAATCGCCCGCGACGCCTGATCGTGCCCGAGGTTCGAAAGTGAAACAGACATTCCTGTCTGTACCTCCGAATCATTCAACCCAGCAAAACAGACAAGAATGTCTGTATCACCTTTTTCAGAAATCGCCCGCGACGCCTGATCGTGCCCGAGGATTGGGAGGCTTCTGGGCGGAACGACCGACAGGAATGTCTGTTTCACGGCTGGCTTGAACCCCGGTTTGAAGGCAAAGACGAAAACGGGATTGATTCGGGACGGAGCGCGCTTCACTTTCCCGGGTTCACGTCGGACGCTTAGCTCAGTTGGTTAGAGCACGTGCTTCACACGCACGGGGTCACAGGTTCGAGTCCTGTAGCGTCCACGGCGTTTGAACGCATGCGCTTACGCAAGCCCTGAGGTGGAGTGGCAACGTTCAGTGACAATTCAACCGCGGATTACGGGATGGAGCGGATAGCTGAAGGTATTCTCGGTCTTATCCGCGAAATCAGCGTAATCAGCGGTTGAAAGTCTGAGGTTTGGAAAACCTTGACCTGTTCACAACCCGTTTGGCCATTCGAGACTCGAGCTGGATTGCCGCGCCCTCGTTCCTCGGGCTTCTCTCAAGAAACACACGTGTTGTCATCACGAACGCGGCTCCGCCGGGTGTGGTGATCCAGATGGATGGCCAACGTCGCTTCGCTCATCGCCATGACAATTGAGGATGTTCTTTGCCTAACGGCCCAGCCGCCCAACGCTGCGTTAGTCCAGCTCTCGCCATGACAAAGCGGGGTGTTCATTTTGCTCTCCACGCAAGCGCTTCCGTTAATCCCCGTTCTCGCAATGAAAATAGAAGTGTGCCGAAGGCTGCGCTGCGGGCTTGCGCGTCCTTGGAGTTCTCGACTCTGCTTGCCGTTTATGCCTCCGAAAAAAGTCGCGATCCTCACCGCCGGTGGTCTGGCCCCCTGTCTCAGCGCGGCTGTGGCCGGTCTCATCGAGCGCTACACCGCGGTTGCTCCCAACGTGGAGCTAATCTGTTACCGCGATGGCTACAAGGGGCTCCTGCTCGGTGATCACCTTGCGGTCGGTCCCGAGGAACGGGCCGCGGCCGGCGTGCTCAAGCGTTACGGCGGCAGCCCGATCGGCAACAGCCGCGTGAAACTCACCAACGTGAAGGACTGTGTGAAGCGCGGTCTGGTGCGCGAAGGCCAGAACCCGCTCCACGTGGCGGCCGAGCGGCTGATCAGTGATGGTGTTGATGTTCTCCATACCGTGGGCGGCGACGACACCAACACGACGGCCGCCGATCTCGCGGCGTTTCTGGCAACGAACAACTATCAGCTCACCGTCATCGGTCTGCCCAAGACGATCGACAATGATGTCATTCCGATCCGGCAGAGTCTGGGGGCCTGGACCGCGGCGGAGGAAGGGGCTTCGTTTTTCGAACGGGTCGTGGCGGAGTCGGGAGCGAATCCCCGCATACTGATCATTCACGAAGTGATGGGGCGGAACTGTGGCTGGCTCACAGCCGCGACCGTTGAGGCGTATCGCAAACGCCTGGACGCAGCGACCTTCGTGCCGGGGTTGGGGCTGACCCGCGATCGGCGCGAAGTGCATGGGGTCTATATTCCGGAGCAGGCGTTGGATGTGACGGCCGAGGCCGCCCGGTTGAAAGCGGTGATGGACCGCGTTGGAAACGTGAACCTGTTTATCAGCGAAGGCGCGGGCATTGAGGCGATCGTGGCGGAGATGACCGCGCGGGGGCAGGACGTGCCGCGCGATGCATTTGGGCACATCAAACTCGACGCGGTGAATCCCGGGAAGTGGTTTGGAGAGCAATTTGCCAGGATGATCGGAGCGGAAAAAGTGCTGGTGCAAAAGAGCGGTTATTTCTCCCGCGCGGCGCCGGCCAACGCCGCGGATCTGGAATTGATTCAGCGCTGCGTGGATCACGCGGTGGACTGCGCTTTGCGTCATGAAAGCGGTGTCGTCGGGCAGGATGAGGAACAGGGCGATGTCTTGCGAGCGATCGAGTTTACGCGCATCAAGGGGGGGAAGCCCTTTGATATCAAACTGAGCTGGTATGGCGCCTTGCTGGGCGGGATTGGGCAGCCGTCCGGAGCAGCGGTGTCGGTGGCGCATTAGAGCGTAGCTGCGGCCGGGTAGGTAGGAGTGCCGATTACAGAGGGTGATTTGGCTCGGAGTGGAGAGGGGCGTGCTCACCGCAAGTCGGGGTGGTCTTGGCCGCCCGGCCCGGCCGGGGGCCACCTCAAGGGCAGGGTTCTGCTGAGCGGTTGTGAGTAGTACTACCCGCCCTGATTTTACCGCGTATTTGCTCCTATGATCTCGACTTCGGGAAGGAAGAGTGAGACTAAGGCGGTGCCTTTAGGGGCTTATTTCGTGACCGCTTCCCGCTTACCCGATGAAAACTCCATCCCGTTATATAGTGTCCGCGCTGGCTTGGGTCGTATTTATAGTGCCGTTCTCTGGCGCCGCTCAATATGATCAGCGTCTGGGAAATCTTTCGACCCGCGCACAGGTTGGCACGGGGTCGAATATCATGATCACGGGTTTCGTCGTGCAGGAGGGCGCACCGAAGCGGGTACTGATTCGGGCGGTCGGGCCGCGTCTCGCTTCAGCGCCGTTTAACCTGCCCGGAACGCTGGCTGATCCGCAGGTTCGCCTCTTTAATAATAATGGGGTGTTGGTGCTCGCAAATGACAATTGGGTCGCGAGTGATGCGGCGACGATGGCGGCCGCCGGAGCCTTTTCGCTGCTCGCCAATAGCCGTGACGCGAGCCTTGTCGCGACCTTGTCGCCGGGTTCCTATACGGCCCAGGTGAGTGGCGTCAATAATGGCACCGGCATCGCAATCCTGGAGATTTATGATATTAGCGGCTCGGCCCGATTGTTGAATCTCTCCACGCGGGCTCTGGTGGGGAATGGGTCCAGTACTTTTTTCTCGGGTCTCGTGGTGGCCTCCGGCGGTGGGGCGCGGCGCGTGCTCGTGCGGGCCGCGGGCCCGGCGCTGACGGGTCTCGGAGTGGGCGGGGCATTGAGCGACCCGGCGGTCGCAATTCTGCGTGACGGCGTGCAGATTGCCGGTGGCACGAACGACAATTGGGAAACGGCCGGTGCGCCGGCGCTGACAGCCGCGTTTGCGCAAGCGGGTGCGTTTCCGTTCGCGAATGGCAGTCGGGACTCCGCCTTGTTGGTCGATCTCGTGCCGGGAAATTACGTGATTCAGGTTAACGGCGTGGCCGGTGCCACGGGCACGGCCCTCGTAGAAGTGTACGACCTTTCCCCTGAAACTTTGTCAACGGTCAGTGTCACTGCGACCGTCGCAACAACCGACACCACCAGCTTAAAACCAGCCGTATTTACGTTCACCCGGGTCGGCCCGGTCACGTCTCCGATTACCGTCGCCTATGGCGTGGCGGGAACGGCCCTCGCGGGCACTGATTATACGCCGGTGACAGGAACAATTGCCATTCCGGCTGGCGCCTCGACGGCGACGCTTTCACTCGCGCCCCGCGCGAACCCGGAGAATAATAACAATCGCATCGCGACGCTCACGGTTACGCCGCAGTCAGCGTATGGCGTGGGCGTGAACGATCAGGCAAGTGTCACGATCTTCGCCAACTCGGGGTCGCTCTACGTGTCGACGCTTCGCGCGATGCCGGAGGCGGTCACCTCCACGGCCTATGGCACCGCGACGGTGCAGCTTTCCTTGGACGAGACGTTCGCGTTTGTGAATGTCTCGTTTTCCAACCTCAGCTCGCCGGAGGTGGTCGGGCATCTCTCGATCAATGGTGACTATGTCTTCAATCTGCCGCCGGGGCAGGTCAGTAGTGCCTATTGGAATTTTGCGCCCGTGGGTACCTATAGCAAGGCGGACCTGATTGCTGCGCTCAAAGCGGGGAGGGTGACGGTCAGTATTGATACCGCGCTTTATCCCACGGGAGAGTTGGGCGGAGGCTTTGTACGCAGCAGTGGCAGCGCGGCCTTTAATCCGCCTCCGCCTCCGCCCGCGCTCAGTCAGGCAGCGGTGGCGGATCAGGATGCGGCACGATTTCTCACCCAGGCCACCTTTGGCCCGACCCTGAGCAGCATCGCCGCCTTGCGGGCGAAAGGCTATCAAGGCTGGATTCTGGAGCAGATGGGATTGCCCGCGACGTTGCATCGGCCGGCGGTGATGGCTGATTTCGCGGAGGTCAATGCCGGGGGACTGGGCGCCGTTAACGGTGTGAACACCCGGCCCGGCGGTGCGCATCGTCAGGCCACCTGGTGGAAAACGGCGGTCACGGCGGATGATCAGTTGCGGCAGCGGGTCGCGTTCGCCCTGAGTCAAATCCTCGTGATCTCAGACGCGAATGGCACCATTAATCAATGGCAGGAAGGCGCGGCCAATTACTATGATATTCTTGTGCGCGGCGCCTTTGGTAATTTCCGTGACGTGCTCGAAGAAGTGACGCTCAGCCCGATGATGGGGATTTATCTGAGTTCGTTGCGCAGTGCGAAAGCGGCGAATAATACCACGCCGGACGAAAATTATGCGCGGGAGATCATGCAGCTGTTTACGATCGGACTGCATGAATTGAATCCGGACGGCACGCTGCGTTTTGATCCGAACGGGCAGCCAATTCCAACCTATACGCAGGAGACCATCGTCCAGATGGCCAAGGTTTTCACCGGTCGGGGCTATGCCAATATGACGGCGAATGCCACGGCGAATGCTAATCTCTTTCGCGGTAGTCCCGCCAACTATGTTACGCCCATGATGTTGTGGCCGGCGTTTCATGATGACTCGCCCAAGACCATTGTCGGCGGCAAAGTGCTGCCGGCGGCGCAGGGCGGAGTGAAGGATCTGCAGGATACCCTCGACGCACTCTTTGCACATCCCAACACGGCGCCCTTTATTTCGCGCCAGCTCATTCAGCGTTTGGTCACGAGTAATCCCAGCCCCGGCTATCTCTATCGCGTATCCCGCGTGTTTGCGGATAATGGCGTGGGTGTCCGGGGCGATCTCGGCGCGGTCGTGAATGCGATCCTGATGGACTACGAAGCGCGTTCGAGTGCGGTGGCGACAACGGCGACGTTTGGTAAATTGAAGGAGCCGTTATTGCGCGCCACGGCGCTCTTCCGGGCGTTTGGGGCGGCTTCGAACCGGGGCCGTTATCTGATTTCGAATCCGGAAGGCCAACTGGCCCAGGCGGCGCTTCGGGCGCAGACCGTATTTAATTTCTTCGAGCCGAATTTTGTGCTGCCGGGAGCGGTGGCGGCGGCCGGGTTGTATGCGCCCGAGTATCAAATCATGTCGGATACGACGGCGCTGACCCAGCCGAACTTTTACTACACCTATATCTATAATAACCGATCGACGACTGACATGCTGCAACAGACGATAGGTTTGACGCTGACGGATTGGCTGCCCCTGGCGCGCACGCCGCAGTCGTTGGTTGATGCATTTAATCTTGTCCTCGCGTCCGGTTCGCTGCCGAAAGTGGCGACGGACCGAATTGTCGCGGCGATCACCGCGATGCCGGCAACGTCCACGGCGACGGAAACCGAGCGGGTGCGCTCCGCGATCTATCTCGTCCAAACCTCTCCCCAGGGTGCCATCCAAAAATAAAGCTGCGCCATGAACTCCAAGAATCCAGCCTTCGACCCGAATCGTCGCAAATTCCTCGGTGCCTGTTGCGCCGCCGTCGGCGCCACCGGCATGCTCTCCACCCTCGCGCAACTGCGGGTGCTGGGTGCGGTCGCAAGTTCCGAAAACGGTTCCCTGCCGCCCGCCCGGGCGGGCGCGCTGCCGTCTGATTACAAGGCTTTGGTGTGCTTGTTTCTGGCGGGTGGAAACGACGCCAATAACATGATCGTGCCGTTCGATGCGGCGGGCCACACGGCCTATGCTTCGGCGGCGGGGCGCGGCGCCATCGCGCTCCGCCAGGATCAACTGCTTGGCATCACACCCAAACGCAGTGATGGCCGGAGCTGGGGGCTTCACTCCAGCCTCAACGCGGATGTCGCGGGAACGAACACGACCGGACTCAAAGCGCTCTTCGACGAAGGTAAGATGGGAATTATCGGGAATGTGGGCACCCTCGTGGTGCCGACCACGAAGCAACAATATAGTGCGCGCTCGGTCCCGTTGCCGCCGCAGCTTTTCTCGCATAACGATCAACAGGTGGAGTGGCAGAGCAGTGTGCCCGACAAACCGTTTTCAACCGGTTGGGGTGGTCGGGTGGCTGATCTCACGAATGCCTTCAACGCGAACAATAGCATCTCGATGTCGATCAGCCTGAATGGGCAAAATTCATTTCAGGTGGGCAAGAACGTGGTGCAGTTCGCGGTGAATGCCGGTGGGGCCATCTCGCTGAGCGGATCGTCGACGAGCGCCACGGCGGCGGCGGGTTTTCGCACCCGCGCGCAGAACGATCTGCTGGCGGCGAAGAGTGGTAACCTCTTCGAAACCGCCTTTTCCGGCCTGACGAGCAACGCCATTTCGGACAGCGCCATGCTTTCTGGCATTCTCTCCGGAACCGCGCCGTTCACGACGACGTTCTCCAACTCCAGTCTCGGGCAGCAGCTGCGCACGATTGCACGACTAGTGGTGGCCGCGCCCCAGCTCGGGTTGAAGCGTCAGGTGTTCTTTGCCCGGATTGGCGGCTGGGATTTGCATGACGCACAACTCAATGCTCACGCCAACTTGTTTGCGGACGTGAGTCGGAATGTGTCCGCGTTCTATCGGGCTACGGTTGAACTCGGGTGCGCGGACCAAGTCACGACGTTCACCGCTTCGGACTTTGGGCGGACCTACAATACCAACGGTGACGGTTCCGATCACGGCTGGGGCTCGAATCATCTCGTGGTGGGGGGAGCGGTCAAAGGCGGTGATATCTACGGCACGATGGCCGACCTGACTATTCGTGGCCCCGATGACACGGGTTCGCGTGGTTCCTGGATCCCGACGACGAGTGTCGACGAATATTCAGCGACGCTCGCCTCTTGGTTCGGGGTGAGTCCGACCAATCTGCCCTTGGTATTGCCGAATATTGGTCGGTTCGGTTCCCCGAGCATGGGCTTTCTTTGATCCGACAGGGCCACTCTCGCTTTGGACATGCTGCCTTCGAGTGTACGCGTCTGCAGTGGACCTCTGCGGGTTGAGAACCCGACGATCGGTTGGGCAATAATCGCTTCCGATTGATGCGCCGCCTGGTTCCTAGCGGCGTGTTGCTGATTTTGCTCGTTGGCGGCTGGCTGATGTGGCCGCGAGACGATCGGCCGGACACCGCGAACGCCGGTACCGGCGAGACGAAGACCAGCGTTTCTGAAACGGTGATTGCGCCGGTGGAGGCCGACGCTCTTCCGGTTCGTCCGGGCGCGAATGCCGCCCCGGTAGATCTGCGGACCCTCGAACACGATTTCCCCATTGTGGCACCGTTGAATCGACCTGACTCGACGATCGCGCGGGATCTGGCGACCTTGGCGCTGGTTTTTGATTCCTGGCGGAGCAATTTTCCGCGGGACGGGAACCCGGTTGGTGAAAACGCCGACATCACCGCGGCGCTCGCCGGCGATAACTCTTTGGGCTTTGTCCTGATCCCGCGCAATCATCCCGCGATCAATTCCGACGGGGAGCTTTGCGACCGCTGGGGCACACCGTTTCGATTTCACCAAGTGAGTGGACAAGTCATGGAGATCCGCAGCGCCGGGCCGGATCGAACGTTTGCCACGGGTGATGACGCAGAGTGGACGCTGTTGCCGTAGGCGCGGGCAGAGGAAGCGGCAGACCAGCTAGAGGGATTGCTTCGTCGCTGCGCTTCCCGCAAGGACAGATGAAAGCCGTCCGACTGACACCGCGAGCATGGTTGGATTGCGTTCGGTCGGACCTCCGTGGAGCAATGATTCGACGGTCCGACACATGGAACGTGTTCCGGTGGAGCCAGTGCTGCAGGTCGATGCAACTTTCGACCCGATGCGCGCGTCTCGACATCCTGGTCTTGGTTAACATCGTTCCCTCCGTCATGCCTCTCTTTGTCCAACCTCTGTCGCGCCGCTCCTCGCGGATTCGCGCCGCCCGTCGTGGCTTCACCCTGCTGGAAATCCTGGTGGTCCTTGCGATCATCGGGCTGCTCGCCGGTCTCGCGATCACCAATGTTGATAAGATTTTCGGCGGGGCGCAGGTCTCGACAGCGCAGCTCTTCGTGCGGGAGAGCATGAAGACCTCCCTGACGACCTACCGGATTCACATGGGTGACTACCCAGGGACCGCGGATGGCGTGCAAGCGCTGGTGACGCGTCCAGCCACGAAGGCGGATCGCTGGTTCGGTCCTTATATCGAAGGTGGCAAGGTCCCGGCTGACCCGTGGGGTGAGCCGTATCAGTACGCGTATCCCGGCAATCGGAACAAGACCAGTTACGACCTGTGGTCCAAAGGGCCGGACAAGCAAAGTGGGACGGAAGATGATATCGGGAACTGGGACGCTGGAACTGAGAAGTAATGTTTGCGCCGCCACGGGTGCCGTTCGGCGGTGTCTTCGGTTCGCTCGCTTCGTGCATTTCCTTCCTGGCAACTTATTCATTCGAATTGGCGCGCGGCGTGGCGTGACCAGGCGATACTGCGTGACGCGCTTTTGGCGCCGGGCCTTTACGCTGCTCGAAGTGCTGCTCTCGCTCGCGATCATCGCATTGCTCGGTTCGGTTCTGATCGGCGGTGCCTCGAACCTGCTGAACGAACAACCCGTGACCAGTGACCAGGTTTTTTGGAAAGCCGTACAGGAGGCGCGCAAGGCGGCCTTGAAGGCGGAGCATGATATCCGACTGAAGTTTGACGTCGAAAAGAAGCAGTTCGTCCTGATCGACGGCCTCGCGCCGTCGGTGCTCGCCGCGGATGGGTTTACGTTGGAAGAGACGCCGCTCAAGGTGCTGCCCATTGCGCCTGCATTGGCGACGGATCTCACGGTCGAGTTCCTGGCGGCGGTCAAAGGCGGCAACACCATCCTGGTGGGCGGCGTGCTCATCGAGGCGCAGACGGTTCCTTACGTGACGTTTTACGCGGACGGAACCTGCAGTGCGTTTCGAGCGCAGTTCACCCGGTCCGGCTCGGCGCAGGTGCTGACGGTCGATCCGTGGACATGTGCGCCCATGCTGGTGGCGGCGGATCCCAACTCGCTTAACTCGCGCTCAGTGCGCTGACCGATGTTATCTCGCGCCCAGAGTTCACGATTGAGCATGCTCGCCCGTCGGCACCTGCCTCACTCCCACGTTCGCGGTGACTCAAACCGCGGCTTTACGCTGTTGGAGGTATTGGTGGCCTTGAGTATTTTCGCACTGGCGGTGGTCGTGCTCGGTTCGACTTACCTGAACGTATTGAACAGCTATGAGGCGGTGTCGCGCGGCGTGCAGATTGGCGAGGATTTTGCGTTCGCCCGGCAGTTGGTCTTGAGCGAACCCGACCGCGAGAAACTCGAAGAAGGCGGCCAGTTTGATACCGCCAGCGGACAGCGCGCGGACTGGCGGGTGGTGATCGAGTCGACGACGGTCGCCGATCTTTTCAACGTGACCTTCACCTGTGAGATCACCGATCCCACGCGCCCGGAACCGGAGCGGGTCGTGCAGAATTTTCGTTTGTTGCGGCCCACGTGGTCAATTGATCCGGCCGAGCGGAGTCAGCTCAAGGAAGACGCGAAGACGCGGATTTACGAACTGCAAGGAAAGCTGAAACAGCCATGAGGGGCGACGATCGATCAGACGGAATTCGGTGTGCAGGGGGCGGCGATGTTTGGCGAGTGCGTCGGGTGACTCGGTGCGTTCGCGTCAGCGGCCGCGCAGTGCGCGGGCGGGGCCGGTCGCAATGGGCAGCGACCTCGCAGCGGGCGTTCACCCTGCTGGAGATTTTGCTCTCATTGGCGCTGGTGGCGCTGATGTTGGTGGCACTGAACACCTTCATTTTTTCGATGGGCGAACTCTGGGGGCAGCGCGCGGAGCCGCGTTTGTTTGATCAGCACGTCCGGGCGGTCACGCGGTTCCTCGATGGCGAACTTCGCACCGCCTCCTTGCCGCCGGCGGCGCGGGCCAACTCCACTCCGATCGCGCTGCAGGAAATTCGGCCGCAGAACGGGATGATGGAAAAGATGCTGACCTTCGAGTTGCCTGCCGGCAGCCGGCTCTTCAACTGGCCGGAGCGGTCGTTGCCGGAAGTGGTGTGCTCGTTTCAGGCGCGACCGAATGAAGGCTTGGTGATGCTCTGGCATTCCCGGTTGGAGAAAAACTTTGAAACTGATCCGCCTCGCGAGACGGTGATCACGCCTTTCGTGACGGAGCTCGCCTATGATTATTTTGATCCGGATTCGAAGCGTTGGACGACGGAGACTACGTTGAAAATGGATCCGCAAGGGCAGCCGATGACGCCACAACGGCTGCGGTTGAAGTTTAATTATAATGGGCTGGCGCGCGAAAGCGTGATCACCCTGCTGACGCCCGGACAGGCGTTGCCGTCGTTTTGAACATGGTCGAGTTGCGAACACGTTTCCGGTGGATCGGCCGTCGTTTCCGCCTGACGGCAAATGACCGCGGCGCCGCCGGCGTTGCTTCGCGAACGCGGGGTTCCGTGCTCGTGATCGTGATGGTCACGCTCTTGTTCGCGACCTTTGCACTGCTGGCGTTTTTGGAGAAAGCGGCGGTGGATCTGCTCGTCGATCAACGCGAGGCCGTGACGCGGCGACTGCGGATGGAGGCCTATTCGGCGCTGGAGACGACGCTCGCGGTGCTGGAAGATTTTCGCGAAGTCGGTAACGGCCTGCGCAGTCCGGCGGAAGGGTGGGGCGATCCGCTCGCGTTTGTCGGGTATGAGCCCTCGGAAGGTCGCACGGTGGAGATCGCATTTGAGGACGAGAGCGGGAAACTCTCGCTGCCGCGCGTGAACGCGCAGATTCTGACCAACCTGTTTCTTCACTGGGGGATCCTGCAGAGCGAAGCGGAGGCGCTGGCCGATGCGATGCTCGGTTGGATGAAGCGTGACCACATCTATGCCTCGGCGGTGGTGCCCACGTACGATCAAGGCGTGATTCCCTTTGAAGTGCCGGGGCGTCCGTTGCGTTCGTATCACGAACTCGCGGCGATCGGGAAAGTCCGTGAAACGTTTTATGACGCGGACGGCCGGCCGAACGAGTTTTGGAAGCGCTTTGTGGCGAGCGTTTCGCTCCTGCAATTTCAGCGCCCTAATATCAATGGGGCCAAAGCGGATACGCTCGCCGCGCTGGGGCAGTTCGACGAGACGCAGCAGCGGACTATTAGCGAATATCTGAATGGCGGCGGCTCCTATCTTTCGAAGGGGCCGGGCTTTTTTCAGAATCCCACCGATGCCCAGCAGATCGCCGGTCCGACGGGTGATGCGGGTGCGTTTAGTACCACGATCAGCGCTTTGCGCATTTTCGTGACCGTTCGGGATGGTCGTACCGAGTTCCGCCTGGCGGCCGTGGTGGCACCTCCGAATGGGGCGACGACGGTGCAGGCGACTGCAACTTCGACCCGGACCGAGACGTCTGCCAGCTCGGCGCAAACCGCCGCCCAACAGCAGAATCGGCCGAACGCCGGCCAGGCCGCGACCACTCCGACGCCCAATCAAAATCAAGCTTCAGGGAACCTGCGCTATCCCTATACGCTCTTGGAGATCCGCGAGAATGAGGAGATTCCTCCACCACCAAATTTGATCGCTCCGTAGCGAAGGGCGAGTCGCTGATGGCGAGCATGTTTGAAAGCTAAGTCCACACCTTAACTCTCCTTCGTTTCAATTTTTTCTCGCATTGGGTCTTCTCTCTTTCTTCCGCCGGTGAATAGATTCCCTTCTCTCCTTTCTCCTCTCCACTCGCACCTCGTGAATCGCTCCTGATCGTTCGCTGCTCGTTACTTCTTTCGCATGTCCTCGCCTTTAGGTTTTTTCCGTGCCGGTCCGCCGCCTCCGAAGGTGGCGCTGCTTCCGGATGCGTTGTTCTTCACGCGCGCGTTGCCGGTGACGAGTGGCGCCACGCCGACGGAAGCAGCGAACCAGATTGAACTGGGCCTCGAAGCCGTGGCGCCGTTTCCCCTTGCGCAACTTTACTATGGCTGGTTCTGGCGGCCGGGCGCTCAGCATGCGCTCGTGTTCGCGGCCTATCGGCGGCGATTCACGACGGAGCAAATTGCGGCCTGGGAAGGTGCGGAGCTGGTTTTGCCGGCCTTTGGCGCGGCGCTCGGAGCGCAGGTCGAGCCGGCCAACACCGTGGTGTTGGCGAGTGAGGAAAGTTTGACCGCGGTGCACTGGGCGACCTCGGATGCGCCCTCGAGTATCCTCACGGTTCCGGTCGCGCCCGACGCTACGGACGAGCAGCGAGCGCGGGCTCGTGAACAGCTGCTCCGGACGGTCGGCGGGAGCAAAACCGTGATCGATCTGGGATCACCGCTGGTGGCCGATCCGGCGCGCAGTGATCGGGAACGGGTGTTTCGCTCGGGAGATTTTGTTTCACGATTGCCGGCCGACGTGACCGCCGCGCTCGATGTGCGCGACAAGGCTGAACTCACCGCCATGCGCAGTGCGCGGAAGCGCGACATCCTGATGTGGCGCGTGGCGGTTGGCTGTGTGCTGGGTTTGTTGCTGTTGTTGCTCGGCGAAGCCGGACTCTTTGGAGCGCGGCAATGGCACAGCGTGCGCGTCCGCGAGGTCAATGCGCAGAAGCCGTTGGTCGATAAAATCACGGGTCTGCATGAACTCGCCAACCGGATCGACGAACTGGCGACGCGGCGTCTGCTGCCGATCGAGATGGTCACCGCGATTGTGGGCGTGGACAATGAACGGCTGCCGGCCGACATCACCTTTACCCGGGTCGTGGCGGACCAGGAGCGCCTCTACACGCTATTGGTGGAAGGCCAGACGCTAAACCCGGCGCAGATCAATGTCTACGAAGCGGCACTACGCGCGCTGCCCGAAGTCGAAAGTGCGAATGCCGTGATCGCGCAATTGCAGGGCGACCGCGCCCGCTTCAACCTTACGGTCGTGTTCAAGCCTGAAGGGCTTCGGCCGATCCAACCCCTCAAAGCCGCATCCCGATGATTCGCAGCCTTCGCGCCTTGTTCCTTGGTCGCGCTTTGCGCGAAAAATTACTCGTGGTGACCTTTATTGTCATCGCGCTCGCCTGGTGGGGCTCCGCCTTTAGTACGCGGGCGGGAAGCTTTTTGACGCGACTCCGCTCGACCACGACCGAGTTGAACGTGCAGGCGGAGTGGATCCGGAACCGCACCCAGATTGAGGATACGGCGGAGAAGGCCGCGGCGCGACTGGATCCGACGAAGACCTTGAACGCCAATCAGCTCGCGACGACGGTTCAACAAATCGCCAGCGAGGCGGGCCTCCGTGAGGCCGGTACGGATGGCGCCGCGGTTACCCGACGTCTCAGTGGACAGTTCGCGGTGCATCAAGTTCGCTACACCATTCGTCGCGCCGATTGGCCCGCGATCACGAAGTTCTATGAAGCATTGCAGGCGCGGGCGCCCTACCTTGGAGTGGAGCAATTCGCTCTGGCGGCGGCGGCAAACAATCCGGCGCAGCTGACGCTTTCACTGCGTGTCGCATCGGTGGAAATCGCGCGTTAGCCCGGATATTTCACGACTACTCCTAAACGTGCAGCGGACTGTAGTTCATCGGTCATTGCGAGAAGCGCAGCGACGAAGCAAATCATCTGGCGGGGCAAGCCTCAGACCTTTAAACCACGGATCACTCGGATCGCACGGATCAATCCCTGATCCAATGCCTTTATCCGTGTTATCCGTGGTCAAACAGGATTGAAGTGAACTTCATCCGGCATGTTCATTCGGGGGAGATTCCTAACGAACTGTTACATTTCGTCCGTTGCACGATCGCGCTTGCAGATTCAATTACAGAAAACCGTCTCACCCTCGATGAACCCCGCTATCGCGCCTAAATTTCGAGTCTACACCCTCGCGATTTTTCTGTTGGTGCTCGCGCCGCGCATGGTCCGGGCCGAGAGCTCGGTCAGTTTCAAGCATCAGGATTATCGCGAGTCCGGCGGACGCGTGGTGATCCGCACGCAGGGTGCTTATGTCGAACAGGACATCGGGACGGCGACGCTGCTCAAGGCGGAGGGCATCATCGATGCCATCGCAGGTGCGACGCCCACGGGTCAACCGGCTCCGGTCGGCAGCGACCAGGTGCCGCTCGCACAGCTCACTGACCGGCGGAAGGCCTGGTCCGCCTCGCTGGGTCACCAATTCGCCCGCAGCCGGATCACGGTCGGCCTCGCAAACAGCCGCGAGAGTGATTACGTATCCACAGGTTGGTCACTGAATACGCAGACGGATTTCAACGAGAAGAACACGCTCTTGCTTGCGGGCCTGAGCGGGACGGACGACACGATTGACGTCTTCTATCAAACCGCGGCGGTGAAGAAGCGAACGCACGATGCCATCTTCGGTGTCACGCAACTACTCGATGCGAAAACGTCAGTAACCCTTAACGTTTCGTGGGGGCGGCAGCAGGGATATTTGTCGGATCCGTATAAGTTGGTGCAACGCCGGACCGAAATCATTCCCGGCCTCTTCCTGCCGCTGACCTTTGCGGAGAATCGTCCGGGCGAGCGGGAGAAATGGATTGGCCAGTTCACGCTGAACCGCGCGGTGCCGAAAGCGCGCGGGGCCGTGGAAGCCTCGTATCGGCTTTACCATGACAGCTTCGACACCGCCGCACATACCTTCGACCTTTCCTGGTTCCAGCAGCTGGGCGGGCGCGTGATCCTCCGGCCGAATTTGCGCTTTCACGATCAGACCGCCGCTAGCTTTTATCGTTATCGTTGGGACGATAGCGATGTCGTGCCGGTCGCGGGCCCGCCGCAGCCGCAGGGGCCGTTCTACTCGTCGGATTATCGTCTGTCGGAGATGCAGACGTTTACCCTCGGTTTGAAATTCATCTGGAAGGCAACGGAAGCGTTGGGTTTCAACGCGGCGTACGAACGTTACGAGATGCGCGGCACGGATGGCGTGACCCCGCAGAGCGCGTACGCGCAGGCGGACATTTTCACGGTCGGTGCCAGGTGGGCCTGGTGACGACGGAGTACGTTTAACATGGCCGTCGGCTCATCCCTTTCCCGAATTCCTGTTTCCGCGCCGCGGCCGGTGGCGAGCGAGGCCGCCGTGCCTCTGCGCACGCTTTCGTTTCCTGCGCTGGGAACGTCATGCCAGGTTCAATACGCGGCTCCGCAAGGCGACGCCCAGGCTTGGAGCTTCGAGAATAGAGTGATGGGTTGGGTGACGGCCTTTGAAGCGAAGTATTCGCGTTTCCGCCCGGACAGCCTGATCAGTCGCATCAACGCTGCCGCAGGTGCCGAAGCGGTGGCGATCGATCCGGAGATGGAGGCGATGCTGGCGTTGTGCGATACGCTGCATTTCATGACGCAAGGCGTCCTCGATCCCACGTTATTGCCGCTGATTCGGCTCTGGGATTTTAAGGCGCCCCAACCTCGACTTCCCGCGCGGGAGGACATCGCTGCGGCGCGCTCGCTCGTGGGGTGGAAGCGCGTGGAGCGGAGTCCGGGCAAGGTGTTTTTGCCCGTGCCGGGAATGGCGATCGATTTTGGCGGGTTCGGAAAAGAGTACGCGATCGATGTCGTCGCCCAGCTGGCGCTCGATCACGGAATCCCGAGTGCGCTGGTGGATTTCGGGCACGACCTTCGCGCTGTTGGCGTGCCGCCCGGCCGACCGGCCTGGCATATCGGTTTGGAAAACCCGCTCAAGCCCGGGACGACGTCGGGCAGCATGGCGATCATCAACAAAGGGATTGGATCGTCCGGCGATTATATCCGCGGCTTCACTTTCGAAGGGAAACGCTATGGTCATATCCTTGATCCGAGAACCGGGTGGCCGGTGGCGAACGGGTGTTTACAGGCCACGGTTATCGCGAGCACCTGTTTGCAGGCTGGCGTGCTCTCGACCACGGCTTTTGTTCTCGGCGTGCCGAAAGGCATTGAGTTTATCCAATCCGTTCCGGGTGCCGAAGGATTGCTGGTGACGGAGAAAGTGCGCGCGCAAACGCGGGGATTTTATAACTATGTCGTGGCTGCCTAATTCGCATTCCTGGTTCGCCCGAACCGTCGCCGTGGTCTTCGCGCTCTGGGTCGGTGTCAGTGCAAACGCGCGGGCGGAGATCAAAGTGGGCGACCTGTTTCCGTCGCTTGCGAACGCGGGCCTCGTGAACCTTGCGGGCGGAGATCTGCCCGTGACGGCTGGCCAAGTCGTGCTGGTGGACTTTTGGGCGTCGTGGTGTGCCCCGTGCAAGGCGTCGTTTCCCGCGATGGCGCGGCTGCATCAGGAATTTGGCGGAAAGGGGCTGGTGGTAACGGCGGTTAGCGTGGATGAAAAGCCGGCGGCGGCGACGGCGTTTTGGAAACGTTTGGCTCCACCGTTTGCGACGTTGCACGATCGTGAACTCAAGCTGGTGAAGGCGGTCGTGGTGCCGACGATGCCGACCAGCTATCTTTTGGCCCGGGATGGCCGGGTGCGTTACATTCACCGTGGATTCCGCGGCGACTCCAGTGAACGCGAACTGCGCCAACAGATTCAGATCCTACTTTCCGAAAAAGCCGGTTCGACCCCATGAAAACACGCCTCCTTACTTTCCTCTTTGTGATCATCGCAGGCCTTGGTTCCGGTTGTGCGAGCACGACGCTGGTGCGAGTGAAACCTTGGGAACGCGGGATCTTGAGCGACTATACAATGCGCCCGGATCGCGATCCGCTTTATACATCGATGGCTGAACATATTTACTTCTCGCGCGAATCCGCCACGGGAGGCCGAGGGGTCGGCGGCAGCGGTTGCGGATGCAATTGAGCTGGGTCAGGCGCTTTTATCCGCCTGAACCGGGTCGCGCGCTTGACCGTTTTGCAAGGGCAGCGGATGGTGATGCATGGCGCGCGTAACTCACCCGCGGGCCCCCGTATGCGGATTCTCGTAATCGAAGATGAACCTCAGTTGGCCGGGCACATTTCACGCGCTCTTGTCCGGCAAGGCCACTGCCTCACCGCTTATCACGATGGCGTCAGCGGACTACAAGCCGTCTTGAGCGAAGCGCCGGACCTGGTGGTACTTGATTTGAACCTGCCGGGCCTCGACGGCCTGGCGGTGCTTACCCGCCTGCGCGAGGCGAACTGCTATTCCCGGGTTTTGGTCCTAACCGCACGGAGCGAGCTTGATCAGCGGATCAAGGGTTTGAAATCCGGCGCGGATGATTACCTGGCGAAACCGTTTGCGATGGACGAACTTGTTGCGCGCGTCGAAGCGCTCGGCCGACGTGGAGCGTCCTCAGCGCCCTCGGATCTTCTGCGGGTCGCGGATTTGCAGGTCGATGTGCGGCACCGGCGGGTCACGCGGTCGGGCCACGCCATTACACTTTCGCCGCGTGAGTTCGATGTTCTTCACGTTTTGATGCAAGAGCCCGGAAGGCCGTTCTCGCGCACGGAGCTGTGCGAGCGCGTGTGGCAGCGTGATCACGAGTATGATACGCGCACAGTGGAGATCTTCATCACGCGACTGCGAAAGAAAATCGACTCAACCCACACCCCGCCGCTCATCCATACGTTGCGCGGCATCGGCTATACCTTGCGGGATCACGAATGAGTTCCTCGTCGGCCAATCGATCGGTCTGGTGGTGGCGCTTCATCGCGGCGCTCTTCGGCGGCGGGATTGTCGCGACCGTTTTCGAGGTCGCGGCGGCGGCTGCGACCATTGAAGGACGGGTGACGCTTCCGAAAACGCGTGCGACTCCGGTTGTGAATCAACGTTACGAAATCGTGAGCAAGGGAGGCACGCTGTCCACCAACCCACCGGTCGCAGTCGTTTACCTGGAAGGCTCGTTTCCCAGGACTTCCGACGCACCTGTCGTTGCCGAGATCCGGCAAAAGGACCTGACGTTTATCCCCTCGATTCTCCCCGTTCGGGTGGGGACCCGCGTGGAGTTTCCGAATCTCGATGATTCGTACCACAACATCTTTTCTTTCTCTCCGCCGAAACGTTTCGATCTGGGACGGTATCGGGCGGACGAACGGCCGGTGCCGTCGCAGCTTTTCGATGTTCCAGGTTTGGTGACCTTGCGCTGCGATATCCACGAACACATGCGCGCGTTGATCCTGGTTTTGGATACGCCTCATTTCGTCCTGACGAGTTCCCAAGGTGAATTTCGGCTGACCGGTCTGCCGGAAGGGCGCTACGTTTTGAAGGCGTGGATCGACAGCCGGACGACGCGGGAAGTCACGGTCGAGGTGAAGGACGACGCAGTGTTGCGCATTGATTTTCCGTGATTGCGCCCTCCCAGCCCCAGGAATCGCGCGTCGCTGGCTTTCGCACGAAGCTGGTGATCGGAACGATGCTGGTGGTCGCAACCGTGACGCTGCTGGCGCTTTACTTCACGCAGCGCCGGTTGGGCGCGGATGTCACGGAGGCGTTGGAACGTGAGTTTCAGAGTGAGCTGACCGCATTGAATCATGCTCAGGAAGTGCGTCGCGCCGCGTTGGTGGAACGGTGCCGTGCCCTCGTGCGCAAGCCGCGCATTCATGCCGCCCTCGAGGATGATGCCCTGGATCTGTTGTATCCAAGTGCTGAGGACGAACTGCGTGATGTCATGGTACGGGGCGACGCCTCCAACGGCCCGTTCAGGGAGGGGCTCCAGGCGGAGTTCTATCGATTCCTGGACCGGGACGGTAAGGTCATCCCGCCGACCCAACCGCGTAGCGTGGGTTTGCTGGATCCCTCCGCTGAGTCGCGTCTGCGGCTGCCGGGGCGCGTCGACCGCCCGCAGATTGGCTATCTTCCCGTGGGCGTGGCGGCGAACGGCGAGCCCGGGGTGTTTGAGTTGGTCGCCATGCCGATCATCTCGCGGGAGACCGGCGAGTCGATCGCGGTTCTCGTTTTGGGGTTCAAGCCGTTTGAAGTGAGCGTGGGTGAGGCGACCGAAATGAAGAGTGGGATCTGGTTGGAAGGGGCGGTGTACGGCATCGACCTTCCTGCTCCGGTGGTGGCGGATCTCTCCCGGTATGGCGCGGAAGCGACCCGGCCGATGCGGGTCATGCTGGATGGTTCGCCGCATCTCCTCCTGTCCAAGCATTTGAATCCAGATTCTCACTACGCCGCGGCCTTCGAGGTTTGCGTTTATCCGCTGGCGGGCCTCGTTGCGCGGCAGCGGCAGGTGCGCTGGCAGGTGCTTGGGGCCGGTACGCTGATGTTGCTGGTCGGACTGGCCGGGAGTCAGGTGTTGGCTGCTCGCTTATCTGCGCCCGTGGAGAAGCTGGCGGTGGACTCCGAGGAGAACCGCACGCAACGCCAGAAAGCGGAGGCCGCGCTGGAGATGACGAGCACAGAGTTGCAACGCTCCGCACGCTTCTCGGCTGACGCGTCCCATCAGCTGAAAACGCCCGTTACCGTGTTGCGCGCGGGCCTTGAAGAACTGCTCACGCACGAACGGCTGACGCCTGAGCAATGTCATGACGTTTCCGCTTTGATTCATCAGACGTTCCGCCTCTCGACGCTGATTGAGGATCTCTTGTTGTTGTCCCGGATGGACGCAGGCCGACTGAAGCTCGAGTTTGCGCGGGTTGATCTTTCCCAATTGATCGAAGCATCGCTGGATGATCTGAGCGCATTGCCGGATGATGTAGACATCCAGGTGGAGACTGATTTTCCGACTGACCTTCAGGTCGTGGGCGAGAAGCGCTATACCTCGATCATACTGCAGAATCTCCTGGAGAACGCGCGGAAGTATAACCGTCCCGGTGGCCGGATCCGTATATCGGCCCGGGTTCACGGAGCGTTCGTGCACGTGGCGATTGCCAACACGGGTCCGATGATTCCGGTGGGCGCACGCGCTCATATCTTCGAGCGCTTTCATCGGGCCGCAATGGGCGAGAATGTTCCGGGTTATGGGCTCGGGTTGAACCTGGCGCGCGAACTGGCGCGTTTGCACCGCGGTGACCTGGTGCTCACGCGTTCAGACGAAAATGGGACGGAGTTTGAACTCGCCTTGGCGCTGGCTGCGCCCGGAACGCCTTCATGAAATTGCGTTTACTGGCTGCACTATGCGGGATCGTTGCCTTATCCGACAGGGCGAGCGGAGAAATCCTCGATCGGCTTGAGGACGCCTTGACGTTCAGCAGTCCCAGCGGTCAGGCGCGAATGCGGCTGAGCGGCACGCTCGATCTGGAGGGTTACCAGACGCAATTGCCGGCGGTGGGCGTGATCGACACGACCAAGGATCAGTTCTTGAACCCGCGCTTGAGCGTGTTTCTCGACGCGCAGTTGGGGCGGCGGGTCTATTTCTTCGCGCAGGCCCGGGCGGATCGGGGATTCGATCCGGGAGATCGATCCGCGAAGGTTCGGCTCGACGAACTGGCGCTGCGGTTTATGCCGCGAGACGACGGTCTCGTGGTCGTTCAAGTGGGCACGTTTGCGACCATCGTGGGCAACTGGGCGCAGCGTCACGCCTCATGGACGAATCCCTTTATCAATGCGCCGCTCCCTTACGAATATCTTACGGGCATGTGGGACAACCAGGCGGTGGATACGAGCGACTTGCTTTTCCGGTGGTCGCACGTTCGGCCTGGTTTGCGACCCGCGATCGAGGCGGTGGAGAAAACGCGGCGGATCCCGATTGTCTGGGGACCCAGTTACGCGGCGGGCGTTTCCGTGGCGGGAGAGTCCGGAGTTCTAAATTACGCGGCGGAAGTGAAGTTCGGTTCGCTCTCGTCGCGTCCGCAGGCCTGGCATCATCCGCGGGAGCAGCGGCACCATCCCACCACCAGTGTACGTCTGGGCTATCGTCCGAGTCCGACTTGGAGCTTCGGAGTCTCAGCGAGCTCCGGCGTGTATTTGCGGGAGATGGCCGGGGGTTCCCTCCCGTTGGGAATATCGCGCGGTGATTATCAGCAGCGCGTGCTGGCGGCCGACCTGGCGTATGCGTGGCGGCATTGGCAGCTTTGGAGCGAAGTTTATTTTTCCCGCTTCGAAATTCCCCTCGTGGGGGACGCGGATACGACGTCCTACTACATAGAGGGAAAATACAAATTCACCCCGCGGCTCTCCGCGGCCGTGCGCTGGAACCAGCAACTGTTCTCCACCCTGCCGGATCCCGTCGGGCCGACGCGCTGGGGGCAAAACGTGTGGCAGGTCGAAGCCGCGCCCATGTTTCGCTTCACGGCTCACACGCAGGTCAAACTTCAATACACGTTGAAGCACGGGGACTCACGCAGCCGCTCGACGACGCGAGCGCTGGCAGCGCAATTCACGTTCCGCTTCTGAGCAGGAGAAGCGGGAACGTTGTTGCCAGCGCATGGCGTAAAGCTCACGCCTGAAGGTGCGGTGGGAGCACGCCCCTCTCTACGGAGCAGCTATTTTCATGAGATTTTGCGCGTCCTGGAGCCATATTCGAATTGATGTCGTCCCTCCGTAACAGCCTTGTTACCGTCTCCCCCTTTCGTCCCGCCGCCGCTTCACTATCAGTCTTGTATCGAGGTTCACCCTACATGAAGAGATTCACTGCATCCGTCGCTCGCTGGATTCCTTGGCTAAATCTGCCGATGGGCGTTCTGATCGCGTTGCTGCAGCGGACGCCGGCGTTGCGGGTGGTGGCGGCGGCCGGTGATTACGTCATCGCTTCTCCGGTGGGTCAGGTCCTGCGGGCGGCTTTCACGCTGGCGACACTTGGTGCGATGCACTCCCGGGCCGGGGCGACGACGTTCGTTACTTCAGAGCCGAGCCCGGTGTCTGGCAACGTCGGTGTGGCGCTCAGTTATGCATTTACGTACACGGGCACGCCGAGTGCGCCGCAATCCTTTACGGTCAGCGGAACGTTGCCTCCGGGGTTAAGTTATATTCCCGCGCCGCTTAACGGAGTGCTGAGAACGGGCACTCCGGCGATCTCCGGGACCCCGGCCCAGGCAGGATCGTACACGATAATGGTGCGCGGCATTGGAGTGGGCGGGCAAGGGCCACTCGAACCGATCCAGTTCATCATCTCGGGTGGTGCCACCACAACGGCTCCCGCAATCCTTACGCAGCCCTTGAGCCAGACGGTCACCGCCGGTACGACTTCGAGTTTCAGCGTGAGTGTCACGGGCTCCCCCGCGCCCACGTATCAGTGGCGTAAGGACAGCGTGAACATTGCGGGGGCGACCTCCGCCACTCTGGCGCTGGCTAATGTGCAGCTGGCGCAGGCGGGAAGCTACTCCGTGGTCGTGACCAATTCGGCCGGAACTGTGACAAGTGCAGGTGCAACCCTGACCGTGATGCCATTCGTGCAGGAAATCCCGCCGGCGATCACGACGCCGCCGGTGGCGCAGACGATCGCCGCCGGCGGCACCGTGGTGTTCCGGGTCGAGGCCACCGGCACACCCGCCCCGACGTATCAATGGAGGAAGGACGACGTGAACATTCCGGGAGCGACGGGCGCCACGCTAGTACTGGCCGCAGCGAGTCCCGCCGATGCCGGCTATTACACCGTCGTCGCCAACGGCAGCGGGACGGCTGCGATCAGCGTTCCTGCAAAGCTTGTCGTCAATGCGGGAACCGATCTCGTGCGTCTGATTAACCTGTCGATCCTGACGGACGTCACGGCGGAGTCGCCGCTCTTCACCCTGGGCACTGTGATCGGGGGCGCGGGAACCAGCGGGACCAAGCCGTTGCTCGTGCGGGCGGCAGGTCCGGCGCTCGAGCAACTCGGGGTGACGTCGGCACTGGCGGATCCCAAGTTCGAGGTCTTTAACGGGCCGACGGTCACGTCGGCCAACGACAACTGGGGTGGAACGGCGGTGCTGCGTTCCGCGTTTGCGCAGGTGGCGGCTTTTCCGTATGCATCCAATGACTCGAAGGATGCCGCGACGTTTGACGCCAGCCGGCCGGCGGGAGCGTATACGATCCAGGTTAGCGCCGTGGGTGGTGCGACCGGTCTTGTCATTGCCGAGCTTTACGACTCCTCCCCAAGTGCCACGGTCACGGCGAGCACGCCACGACTGGTGAATGTTTCTGTGCTCAAGCAGATCCCGACGGGCACCATCCTTACGGCCGGATTTGTCATTGGTGGCGGCAGCGGCGCAGCAAAGACGGTGTTGATCCGCGCGGTGGGACCCTCGTTGGCGACACTCTTCGGGGTGGGCGGGGCGATGCCGGATCCCAAGTTGCAGCTCTTCAGCGGACAGACGGTGATTGCGACGAACGACAACTGGGGCGGCAACGCGCAACTCACAACCGTGGGGAACCGGGTGGGTGCCTTCGCGATCGCGGATGCCGGCAGCCGTGATGCCATCCTTCTCGTGACGCTTGCTCCCGGCAGTTACACCGCGCAAGTAAGCGCGGTCGCTGGCGGAGGTTCCGCGATCGTCGAGGTCTATGAAGTGCCCTAGGTAATTTCTCCGGGGAACAAGGCGCGGCAGGACGCGTCCACCGTGGCCTGAATGCGTCCCGTCTCCCGGCCCTGATTCTTCTCCTCATTGGCTGTGGGAGTGGTGGTGCCCGCGCGCAGGAAAGCGGGCCGGTGGTGTTGCAATCCATTCCGGATCAGCCGCTCGCTCCCGGTGGACCCGCGGTGACGATCGATCTGCGTAATTACTTCGGCCTGCCTGGCATTAATGGGGACGCACTTCTGGTGCAGTTCGATACGAACTTCGGCCGCTTCAACGTGGAGCTTCGGCCGGATGCGGCACCGCGGCAGGTGGCGAATTTTCTGTCGTACGCCGACGCAAATGCGTACGCGAATTCCGTGGTCCATCGCTCGACGTCATTTGACGGCGGTCCGGTTTCAATCGTCCAAGGCGGCGGGTATCGGAATCCACCTGCGCTCACGGAAATCCCCCGGTCGGCGCCGGTCCCGCTGGAGTCCAGCCTTCCTCATGCGCGTGGCACTTTCGCCGCCGCGCGGGGAGACCAACTGGATTCCGCCACCAGCGAATGGTTCATCAATGCGCGCGACAATTCAGCCGCCCTCGCTCCCGGCAATCGAGGCGGCTTCACGGTGTTCGGTCGCGTGCTCGGTGCCGGGATGACGGTGGTCGATCAAATCGCGGCGCTCCCGCGAGCCAGCGCCGGGCCCGCGTTCGCCGGGGTTCCCGTGCGCACTTATTCCGGTGGGCCGCTCGTGGCGGAAAATTTTGTCGGGATTAACTGGATACAGTCAGCGACTTTGTTTCCCACCGGCGGCGGCGTGTCGGCAATCGATTTGTTTGTGGAGAACACTGCTCCGGCAGTCGTCGCCGTTCTGCTTTCCGGCTCAACGCTGACGCTCACTCCCCTTGAGCCCGGCAGTGCGGTCATCACCGCTCGGGCCGTCGACCCGCAGGGCAGCGCGGCGGCGATCCGTTTCGCGGTCACAATACCCAACACGGCGCCGGTTGTTACGACTCAACCCGCATCGCCCGCAATGACGATTGCGACCGGGAGCACGGCGGTCGTGAGCGCGTCGGTTACGGGTGCGGCGAGTTTTAGGTGGGAGTATAACGGTGCCGCGATGACGAGTGGCACGAGCAACGTTTTGGTCTTGGAGAACGCGACCGCCGCTCAGACCGGGATGTATCGCCTGGTTGCCACGAATGCTCTCGGGGAAACGGCGAGTGGTACGGTGACGCTGACCGTGGTCGACGCGGCTCCCGGAACCGGTGGGCGATTGGTGAATCTCTCGATTCTCACGCAAGCTGGAGCCGGTGCCCGCGTGCTGACCGTGGGCGCGGTCGTGGGGCCTTTCGATGCTCCCGGTGCGCTGCCACTGGTGGTGCGGGCCGTGGGGCCGACTTTGGCGGTGGCGCCTTTCAATGTCCCGGGGGTCCTGGGTGATCCGGCGATGACGCTCTATGCGGCGGGCGGTAGTGCTGTAATTGATACGAACGACGATTGGGGAGGAAGTGCATCCACGGCCGCAGCGTTTGCTTCCGTCGGCGCGTTTTCGTTGCCGGCGAACAGCCGGGACAGTGCGCTCGTGCTTCCGTCGCCGGGGCTTGGGGTCGGCGGCTACACGGTGCAGATTTCAGGCAAGGCCGGAGAGTCGGCGGGACGGGTGCTCGCCGAGATTTATGATGCCAGTGGGTCGGCGCGTGCTCCGGCTGGGCCGCGATTGATCAACGTTTCGACGCTTGCGCAAATCGAGGCCGGGGCGGATCTCACGGCCGGGTTTGTGATCGGCGGGCAGACCGCCCGAACCGTCCTTGTGCGCGGCGTCGGGCCTTCACTGACGAGGCTGGGCGTTGGCGGCGTAATGCCGGATCCGATACTTGAGCTGTACAACAACGACACCGGACGAAAAATTGGCGGCAACGATGACTGGGCGGGCGCGCTGGAGGTGTCGGCCATTGCCGCAACCGTCGGGGCGTTTCCACTCGGAGGTGGAACGTCGAAGGATGCCGCGTTGCTCGTGACCCTTTCGCCCGGCGCCTATAGCGCGCGCGTCAAGGCCGCGACGGGCGCAAGCGGGACGGTCATTATCGAAGTCTACGAGGTGCCTTGAAGCTTTTTTTGCGGGTTCCGAGACCACCTCCTCGGCCACCGCATTGACAAAAGGGAGCTTCTTTTCATTTGGCAGGGCAAAAACTATCGCCTCTACAAGGCACGTAATATTGTATTTTTATAAAGCGGAAACCGGAAGAACTTGGTCAAGTGGCAACTCAAAAGAAGAAGCCAACACCCGAACCTTTTCGTAAATCAAAATATTCTGCTTAGCTCCAGGCTGATTCTCAGCTCTATTCCACTCTCTTACGGGATTAATCTTATCTACCTGGTTCACAACGATAAAAACCGGACTTCCTTTATCTACATAGGGCTTTATGCATGATGACCAAATCGTCAGATCAACCGTAAGAGCCCTATCATCTGACTTAATAAACCATAAAACCAAGTCAACTTTCGGCATCAGCGAGTTGTATAGTTCATGATATTCCGCATCCCGCTCAACGGACTCTCCAACGCCAGGAACGTCTAACAGGGCAATCGACTTACCATCAGCGATGTGAGCTATATGTTTTTTCGGTGTTCGTGTGCATGCTTCTGTATCGCTAACCGCAGCTGCATCTCTGCCGAAGATTACATTACAGAGCGGCGATTTGCCGGAGGCAGTTTTGCCCAGAATAGCCACAACGGGTTGATGCGCTTCCATCTCTTTAACCTTCAACGCAACCCCATGCGCTTGTTCCCCTGTAAATTGCATGCTTTTCTTTTTAAGATGATCCAAAAGAAGTGGTATCACTTCCTGCACGAAGTCTTTTTGGAGTATGTTTTTTTGCGGGTTTTCATGTTTGTTTTGCCGAACTTCCGGGATGATCCACGCGGGGGTTGCGCACAAGCCGTCTTTGCGGATTACAAGGCCGGCTGGGACGGAGAAGCCGTACCCGGAATCGCAGGCCCAGTCCCCGCGTTGCGCTCTGGCGACTGGTTAGCATTTCCTCTTTTTATCTCACGAATCTTCTGAGCTGCGCGATCCAAGTACATGTCATAGATCTCCAAAGCTCGCAATATCGGAAGAACGACCGAGGGTCGGGCACTATACCAATATGTGTGCTTTTCCTTCATTGGATTCTGAAGCGCAGGGCTTCGGCGTTTTAAGCAATGTCTTTTTCCTGAACTGGGACACGATTGAGTTCCCAAATTGCGACACCCAAAAGCGACACCCAGGCTACTTTGGATGCGCTGTAGCTGTATACGTCACTGGGTGTCGCAATAACGGAAAATCGGGAGACGCCGGCCACACTCCTACGAATTGGGGTGGTCTGATTTTGGCTTCTGCATTGCAGCGTGTTCGGCAATCCCGGCAATGTCTTTATCGATGGATGCCGTCGAACCTAAGTTCCCGAAAAGCGACACCCAGAAGCAACCCACCCGGTGCCTTTTGGACCCAGCGAACCCAATTTCTTTAAATCATGGAATGCGGATAGGAGGTGTTCGGTTCCTGCAACTCCCCGCGGTAAGGCAGATCCAAGCGATCAAGCTTTTTTTAACCGCGGATAACGCCGATCACGCGGATCATACACTCCACCCCAAAGCCTCGTCTGCACGTAGGCCGACGACAACCTCGGGCATCCGCTTCATCCGCGCGATCACCGGTGGATCGATTTCCGAGCGCCGCAGCCGGACTGGCATCGACGTTGTCCCCATCGCCAGCGGTTCACCTTGATCGTGATCGGCAAGCTGTCGCGTGCTCCGCCATGAACAGGGTGTGGATAGTATATATATCCGTCTCCATTACTGATTGCCGATTGGTGGTCGGCAGCGAGGAGGGAACACCGCAGGCTTCACCCTCACCCTGCTTTTGTCGTGCGACGAGGATGAGGGTGAAGCCTGAGGTGTTCCGTTCCGTTTGATCCGCTATGCCAAACGTTCAAACTATGCGGCGCTCAACCGGAGAGAGGATTACGATTTGATTGGGCTATCAGGAATGAAAATGGACGGATGGTGAGCGTTCGCAGACCGAGTGGTCCGGCTTTCTTACCCGATGAGTTTCTCGAGCGCCGTTTGAACCTCCTCGGCTTCATCGGCAGTGTTAAGAACAATCTGAAACGAGCGTGCTGTGAAAGCCGAGCGCAGGCGCACCAACGGCGCGGCTAGCCGTGAAAATCACGAGGGCGTTCTCGGCGAGTTTGAGCCAGTCGAGGGTGGCGAGAATCTGACCGACGCTCCAATCCAGTTCACGAATGAAGTCGCCGTATTTGCCGGGGGCGTTGCCCGTGAAGTTTGGGTTGGGCACGATGGGGCCGTGGACGGCGTTGGGCGCGAAGTAGAGGAAGAAAGGCGCGGCGCGGTTCGCCTCGATCCAGCGGGTGGCGCGCGTCGTGAGCGTTTCCATCACGCGGTTGGGCTCCCATGGTTTCTCAATGCCGGTCGTCTTCGCACTCTGCCCGCTGTCTTCCATGACGATAGACTGACCGGCAATGTGGCCGACCACCGCACTGTCTTCGATGAAGCTGTGCGGTCCGTTCGGGATATTGGCCGCCATGCCGAAATAGTGGTCGAAGCCGAGCTCGCGGGGGCCGGGCGTGAGCGGCGTGCTCCAGTCGGTGACCGGTGCGGACGTCCAGCCGGGGTGCCACTTGCCGAAGGCCGAAGTCGGGTAGCCCTGGTTCTTGCACAACGAAGCGAGCGTCGTGCGATCGGTTTCGATGTGGAGCGCGGCCCCGGGGGCGAGCACTTCGCCGTCCTTGATGCTGGTGCGCCAATAGTAGCGGCCCGTCATCAATCCGTAGCGTGTGGGCGAGCACACCGAGCCGGGCGCGTAGCCGTTCGTGAAGCGCCGGCCTTCCTTGGCGAGCCGGTCATGTTCGGCGTCCCGACGCCTTTTGCTCCGTAGCAACTCGCGCGGCCATAGCCGTAATCATCCGCGAGGATGACGACGATATTGGGCTTCGATGGCGCTGCGGCGGGGAGGAGGGCGACCGCAGCAAGCGATAATAGTAAAATGAGTAAAGAGCGTCTAATGGGCATTGGGGGAGAATAAAATCTGGCGGTTGAGCGCCCAATTCAGCATCGTTTTGCCGGTGCATTTTTATTCTGTATCGGGAGGCTCCGTTGAGCGGTATGAAGCGACCAACGGGGGCTGGGAACACCGAGCTTCCACTCGCGAGTGGCCGGCGGCTCAAACTTCGAATCTCCCTGGGAGTTTTTCGTCTCTGGGGTGACGCGTGAGTCGAATCGAGGTCGGGCCGCCCATTGACAGACACCAAAGAAGTGACACGGTGTGACACATGAAAACGATCAGTATTCGGGAGCTGCATGCGTCGACCGGAAAATGGGTGCGCAGTGCCGCGACTGGCGCGGTTCACGTTACCGAACGCGGACGTTTGGTGGCCAAGATTGTGCCCGCCAAGGAAGCGCCGACGCAGCCGTTCTTTGCGGCCCCCCCGTTTACGCGGGCCTTTCTGGCGCAACGCAAGAATCTGCGCGGCGGGACGGATTCGACCCGCATCGTGAGTGAAGAGCGGGACCGCGACATCGCGTGATCTATTTCGACACGAGTTACCTGGTCCGGCTCTATTACGAAGACCCCGGAGCCGACGCGGTCCGTCAACTCGCCGCGACCGACCATGTCGCATGCGTCGCCCACGGTCAGGCCGAAATGATGGCGGCGTTTCATCGCAAGCTGCGCGAGGGAACCCTGCGCGAAGCCGCCTATACCGCGCTGCTCGGCCAGCTCCGCGCCCACGACGAGGCGGGCGCGTTCCACTGGCTCGCGCAAGGGCCGGAGATTTACGGGCGAATCGCCAAAGTCTTTGCCCGGTTGCCGGCGACCGTGTTCCTGCGGGCGGCCGACGCGCTCCACCTGGCCTCGGCGGCCGACCACGGATTGAAGGTCGTGTATTCCAACGACACCCATTTGCTCGCAGCTGCGCGCCATTTCGGGATCGTAGGCAAGAATGTGATCGGCGGGGGTCGCTAGTTTCCGGGAGTTCCGGTCGCTTCGCCGGTTTGGCTCCGCTCCTGATCGGAAGCCGGATTTCGAGGATCGATCCCGGAGGGATTTATTCGCGGCGCGCCCTCCGACGCAGTGGGCCACCTTTTTTTCGGATGCTTGGCGAGACGACGAACTACCACACCACCTTCGATCGCGTCGGGTTGACGACTACGCAAGCGACGTTGCGCCGAGCGGCCCAGCCTCCGATCAAGCGATGACTTGGCAGTGACTGGAAGGAACGGGGATTTTCAGTAATTCCTTCCACGGGTGAGTGCAAAGCGCAAAGTTTGACCCCTTTTTCTGGCCTCTGGGTTGGGCTTATTCGACGTAATCAACGCAAGTCACAATCACCTGCTTGGCGGCGTGATCTACCCAGAAATCGAAAACGAATCCGTCGGCCATGAAGTGCGAGATATCTCTTCCTGTCGAATCTTGGGAATGAAAGTCCGGTACCAAGAACGGGTCTGCCGCAAGTTCGTGAGTCCGATCCAAAAGCTTGCGCTGACTCCGCTTGGATAGACCAACGAAAAAATCGATGGCCGCCGAAGCATATACTGCCTCGTAGCCTGAGCGACTAACCACGGCGGTAGATCGCCTCTAACTGATCCATTGTCGCGAACTTGCCGGACTTAACCTCCGCAATCCGCTTGGCAGTTGCTTTCTTCCAAGCTGGTGTACGCCGCCTCAATTGGTGAAGGTAAATCTGAATCTCGCGCTGCTCTTTGGCGGACAGGCGGGATAGGCTTTGCTTGATCTGAAGTACGCTCACGCACCGCAGAATAACACGCGTCGGCTACCGGTCAAGCGGAGCCGACCTCACGGGGCCTGCCTGTTACGTGTTACACGAACGCCAGACCGCGACGCGAACGGCCAGCGGAGGACCCATTGACAGCATGTCGGCGATCCAGGAATAGGGTGCGCCCGAAAGCTCTCGGACTCGTGAAGCAATCTCCACTTTCCGGCGCGGACGACCCGGCGTCGAAGCAAGTTCCTGCCGACTTTTGTGCCGCTCGAGCAGTGACTGCTCGAGTGCAACGTTCCATCGCTCTTCCTTGAGGGCGCGAGTTTCTTGGCGCGGCAAATCTTGCTCCAGCGCTCGATGTTGGTGTTCGCGCGCAATTGCCTTCTTCCAGGCATCCGTGCCGACCAGACACCCGCGGGAAATCGCATCGAATCCCAACCTTTCTTGGGCAGCGGAATCACCGGCTATTACGGCCAACTGGTCAATATAGCGGGCCCAACCCTCACGGGAGTCTTTAAGGTGCAATTCGCTCAACCAGGCCGTCGGCGAGAGCCAATCGGGTCGGAGCACCATCCAGGGGGTAAGTCCGCTAAAAGTTAATTTCAACCCAACGATTCGGCACTCGACCTCACTGACTGCAAAACGAAAGGGAATTAGCTTCTACCGGACTGCCCCCGTCGCCCCGCTCTCCTTACGGCTGGCTTGCCCACCCGTTGCACATGGGAAAACTAGCCTCGGCGCGGTATACCTTTCGCGGAGGAATTAACTTCTAGCGGACTGACCCCTCGGATCGGCACCGTTGGCAGCGTCTGGCGCTCGTCCAGGACAACGCAGAATTTGTTGCCGAGCTGGCCGAGGAGGAAGCTGAGCTTGCGGACGAAGAGGCGTAAACGGAGAGTCCCGCCCCATGAGCACCTTGGAAACCATCGTCGAAGACCTGCGCGCGTTGCCGCCGACCAAGCTGGAGGAAGCGGCGACTCTCATCCATCGCCTGCGCGAAAACGCGCGCGCCGAGCGATTGACGGCGTTGGAGCGAAGCGCAGGAATTTTGACCGATGAGGAAGGCGCGGAGCTGGAGCGTGTGATCGAGGAAGGC
>Ga0163151_10002163_pt1 | contig 31290 bp, 38 predicted proteins | sample OliLakLV19MP5IB2_FD_145596 | JGI IMG/M metagenome (GOLD analysis project Ga0163151, IMG submission 145596) | Freshwater microbial mat bacterial communities from Lake Vanda, McMurdo Dry Valleys, Antarctica - Oligotrophic Lake LV.19.MP5.IB-2 | ecosystem: Environmental > Aquatic > Freshwater >...
TCGGAACCACTGCATTGCCCAGGCACTTAATTCTGTCCACTCGATTTTTTACCCCAACTTCGACTCGCGGGACTTCCCACTCTTTGTCCCACCAATTTGCCGAAAAATCTCTTGGTCTACAATCGTCCAACCCATCGGATAATTCATCATCCACTCGACAAATGGCGGATTCAGGCACCCCCCCACTTGCATCGAAAGAGCTGTCCCGCCCTGTGCATATTTCTTTTTCCGGTGGCTCGTATCGTCTGCACAGGGTGTCGAGAACACAACATTTACGGCTACTCCCAAGTTCGAGATTTTCTTTTTCGTATTCGTCTTGGGGTCTTTCGACCTGGCCATTCTTGCCAAATATCCCGCCGGCGTTTCGTCTATCTCCGTTGCTTTTGGAGTAGGCCAACAAAAACCATCTTTCTCTTTTATGCGGCGCTCCCATGTCGTAAGCGGATAACATACCCCATCGACAATCATACCCTGCGCCGGATAGTTCCCCGACAACAGTCTCAAGCCCTCTGGTTCTGATTGCGGGGACGTTTTCAAGGAATATGAACACCGGCTTGATTTCTTTGGCCAACCGCACGATCTCAAAAAATAAGCCGCTCCGCTTTCCTTCCAAGCCTTTGCCAAGTCCTGCAACGCTGATATCTTGACATGACTACGGGAAACCGCCGTAGATAATATCAACGGACGTGCTTCCTTCTTCACCTCCTTTCCGCAATTCGGTAGGCAACATGGAAGCATTGAGCGTAGTAACGTCGTCCCAGATAGGGGCAACCGGAAGTAAACCTTCTGACATTCGGGACAACAAAACAGATTGAGCGTATCTGTCGTTTTCACAATACGCGATTGGATTGACCCACTCACTAAGGGCGATTGTGAGCCCTCCAATTCCGCTAAATAAATCCAAGCCATTCATTCCCCCTCCTCCTTCACATCGCGGCTCTTTGTGGTCATTTCTTGCGTAGCATTTTCCCCAATCTCTTTCAGTTCTGAGAGTTTCATTTAAACTTATCTTCCTCTTCCGCTAGCTGCACCTGCAGTCGCAATACAGCTTTAGCGAGGATTACAGAATCATGTGAACAGAACCCGAAATAAGCACACTGTTCGGTAGTGAATTTCTCATACTCCGCCAAACACTTTTCAGCCAACGCCTTCAGTTCAGAATCGGTCATTTCACTCCCCATCCAACTTGCTCCGCAAACGCGATTAGGCGCGTCAATCTTTCATAGCCACTTCCCAAGCGGTATATACAGCGACACACATCACAGCAAAGACGACCAGGCGGATGGCGAAGTCAATCATCACTTCACTTCTCGCACGCACAAAAAAACGGACGCAACGTCACCGTAAACCTTCGCAACATCGGCGCGCACTATCTGACTATCATCAACCCACACAAGACCATTAGCAGCATCAGCTAGACCTTTGAGTACATTGTCGATATCTGGCACAACAACCATATGCGGGCGCTTCTTAGCTGTGACGCTCTTTGGTCTCACAAAAGTGAAGATAGCTTGTATATGCAATGCGCATTCCAGTGGAGGCCCAGAAAAATACTTGCCTAGGTAGAACCTCATGTCCTGCTCAGCGCGCACAGTTTTGCTCGGTGTGTAGGCTCTGCCTTTGCTCGTAAAGCGCGGACGGCCTTTTGCAACCGGCATGAGTGGAATGATGAATTCGTAAGTCAATGCACTGCACCCTTTTGGATGCAGGCTCAAAACAACGTGGGGGTGCTAATTTCTAGCAAAGGCGAGGAATGGAGTCAAGTGCCGCACATTCTCATACCAGGCAAAGCTCCACCACCATTCCTACCTACGCCCCTGTAAATGGAGATTGTCGCTGAGAGCTGGTTTGGTGTTCGGTTCTCCAACTCAATACTCTGCTTGTTATAAAGTAACTGCCAGGCCCCCGGCAGGGTCATTCATTTCAAGAGAGTACTCAGTAGGGGAGCCGACAAGATGGGCGCGTGAATTCCCACCGACATTGCTCCAACTCCAATCCTCTTTGCCGCATCCATACATAGAACAAAGGGGACCCCGCATCTCTGATATGCATTACTGCACCGAGCGAATTGCCACGCGTTTTGTGGCTTCTGTAATCACTACTGGTTTAGGTCTAGAGGACTAAAAGGAGACGACCCCTGTGAACAGGTATTTGATTGATTAGCGGACCTGAATAGGAAGTCAACGCAAATTGTTAAAAAGTAATTGTCCGGCCCCCGGCAGGGTCATTCATTTCAAGCCAATGACAAATGGGCTTTCGGATCTATTGTGACGCTCAAGAATTTCAGATATCGGGGTATCGATCCCAAGAAACAACTGAGCCGCTGACCAGGGATATGTATCTAGTATCCTGTCTATCTGTTTGGCATTTGGCCAGCGGGTTCCCTGAATCCAGTGCGTTATGGTTGATGGATTGACATTTATATCCCGTGCAATCTGGGCAGCGGACAAGCCCTTTGTATTAGCTATCAGTGCCCGAAGGTTTACAGAGAAAGTTTTTTTGATATTCGACGCCATATCGAAAGCTTTACCCAAATTCATGTGACATCCAATCGGCTAACGCTATAAAAACATTATGATAATTACAACAAGCAACTATTAAATTGCATTCCTGTAAAGATTCTGGCAAAAGTACCAATAGAGGGTGTGGGTCGCGAGGCGATAACCCTTGGTAGGCAATAGGTATGGCGGTTCATGTTCACATTATTGATGCAGGCTCAAAACAACGTGGGGGCACGGAGTAAGCCGGAATCAATCGTGAACGCGGAAGAGACTACCGGTAATTCCAGACGAAAGCAAACGGCTGCGCCACAGCCTTAAAACACAGATTAAGCCAACTGGCTTTCTAACTGACCCTCCTTGATCTCGTGGCGCGAGTGACAGGAGGGTTTCGAATTTAGGAGTGCAGAATGCAGACTATGAGCAACGCGGAGTACCACAGACATCCCGCAATTAGCAAAAGCGGACTGGATCAAATCGCCAAGTCACCTGCGCATTTCCAGCTGTATCGTAATACTCCAAAAGAGAGCACGACCGACATGGACATTGGTACGGCGTTTCACTCGCTGCTACTTGAGCCCGAGAAATTCGATTCTGATATTTTGGTCTGCGATGCGAGCACACGCTCAACGAAAATCTACAAAGACCTCTCAGCAGCTAATCCAGACAAGACGATTATCATGCGAGACGAGAAAATCATGCTCGACGGCATGAGGAAGAGCTTTGAAGCCAATACTACGGTCAATGGTTTGCTTGGAAGCTCGCTTGTGGAGAAGTCCTTCTTTTGGACTGACAAAGAGACGGGTGTAGAATGCCGATGCCGGCCAGATATCATTTTCAACGGGCATATTCTAATCGACCTAAAATCGACTCGTGACGCCCGGGGTTTTAGCCGTAGCGCTGCTGAGTATCGACTTCATGTCCAGTCGGCTTTTTACATGACCGGCTTTCAAGCAGTGACCGGGGTTAGCCCAAAAGAATTCCTATTTATTACAGTAGAGAAATCGGCTCCACATGGTGTTATCACATATCGTGCAGATGACTCATTCTTGAAGTCTGGCTTTGAGGCCATGCGCAGGGACCTAAATCTCTACGCTGCTTGTCTTAAGACAGATATCTGGCCCTGCTACCCCGAATCAATCCAGGACCTCAAATTGCCCGTTTGGGCCGTATAGGAAGACACCATGCTTAAGTCTGACACGATCGAAAAACTTGTAGCATCACTAGTCAAGTTTCAAAGTGAAGTAGAACCAGTAAAAAAGGGCATGGATAACCCATTCTTTAAGAGCAAATACGCTGACTTATCCGGTTGCATTGAGGCGGCAAAAAAGGCACTAGCCGCAAATGGTCTAGCGGTCCTTCAGCCGACCAGGATTGATAACGGACATATCATCGTAGAGACCATGCTGTGTCACTCTTCCGGACAGTTTATTGCTGGGGAGTATCTGCTCAACCCGGTAAAAAATGACCCACAGTCGATGGGTAGCGCTATGACATACGGGCGGCGCTATGCCTATTTAGCAATCCTGGGCCTTGCTCCTGAAGACGATGATGCCGCATTAGCATCTGGCACAGTCAAAAGGGATAATACTGAGCTGACTAACCAATTTAGATCGGCAGCGCCAAGAGTAGCAGCCGCGCCCGTCCCACAAATGAGCGATATTCCTCCGCCGCAGGACATCGACGCTACTGCTGCGATAGAGTCCGATCCCGGAGAATTTGTGATCAGGCACAACGGATACAACAAAGGAAAGAGGATCCGGGATGTCACAACCAAGAATCTAGAAAAAGACATTCAGTTCTGGAGTGGTAAGCCGTCTGCTGACTTAGAGTTTATTCACAACGCGACGACGTTTTTAGGCATGAGCTAACCGTGTTCTGGATCAAGCGGATATACCGGTGCATATTCCCTAAGAAAATCAGGCACTTCCAAATCGATCCGTACAAATTAGCGGATGCATTGAAAAGAGGTAAAAAATGATCACAGACAAAATCAAAGAGCAGCTGGACGGATGCACTGTGCAGGTCTCTGAGATCGAGACGGCACTAGGCGAGCTAGACAAAAGGATGGATATGAGCGCGAATGGTTTGAAAGGCTAAACCTGAGTCTCATAGAAGCGTATCGAAAGCTAAACGGGGATATAAAAGATGGACGCATATAGCCAAGTGCTTTTGCTAGTTGAAGAAATCGAGCGGCTTGAAAGCCGGTGCGCCGAACTAGAAGACTTATCGACAGACCCAGGCATCAAGCAAGCCGATCTTGAAGGGGCCATAGACCAGGTCCGCTACAAGCTAACTGACTATATCGACAAACTGCGTGCTCAAAAGTCGTTGCTGACGAGGGTGAATGCTCGAGAGATAAGGGAGTCTATGTGTGAAGACTAGGCCCAAGATAGACCACAGTCAGTTTGACCAAGCCCTGCTCAGAAGGCTTAAGGCTGGGGACACTATAGAACAGTGTGCAAAGTTCCTTGGGTGCAGTCATAGCAAGGTCGGAAGTAGGCGCAAAGCCAACGGCTGGTACGACCAGCAAAAGCACGAATCAGGAAAGATCGGCTTTGAGAAGTGGCAGGCCAAAGGCACCGACCCCAGGAAAGACTGAGAAACAAACGAGACCCGAAAGACACCATCTAACCGCTAAAGTTTGAGCCACAACGTCCGAAGCACATATGTGTGTGATTCTCCAATGTTCCATCTCCTTGGGTGGCCACGCTGCAACGCGGCAGTGGCTATTCCCACTATTTGACTACTTGAGGAATCGCGAAAGAATGCGGCGGAACAGCTCGGACTGGCTAATCTGATCGGCCGCGACTTTTTCCAGAAACCGCTTCCACAATTCCTCATTGATGGAAAACCCAACGCGAACAGTCGCTTCCGACTCTTTTATTTTTGGCCTACCTGTTTTCATTTTGCTACCCCTGGTTTTTAACGTTCTCCCTGTCTTCTAGCAGCGAAAGAAATTCGCGGCGGGTTTCGACCCATCCCGCTGTATACGAGCTAGTCTTATTATCCTGCCATACCGCGATATGATGCTGATGATTGTGGTAGGGGTCGCGTCCCAGATATCGTAAGCCATTAGCTTCACATAACTTTTCAGCTTCTTCTGAAGTCAATTCGGTATATTCATTCATTACTTTCTTTTTCATTTTGCTACTCCTGGTTTTTAACGTGTCCCCTGTCTTGTCTCACCACCCCTTATCGGCATAGTTTACGGAAACTTTAGTATGAATGCAAATAAAATATGAAGATCCATACATCTTATTAAGTAGTGGCTATTCCCACTATTTGACCTATCTGCCTTTGTTATGCACAATATGCATATAGACACGTCTCATCATTCATGTAATGAATAACGAGCTGTCCAGGATGGGGCTGCCTAAAAGGCACATGCTCTGTTTTTGGAGGAGACGATGCTTTCAGAAGCGCAACGCAATCAGGTGCGCGAGCTCTGCAAAAAGAAAAAGTGCGGGATGCTCGAATTCCTGCCCGATGGCTCGATTCGATTTTCGGCCATGACTCCGCTAGAAACTTCCATGCAACGCACGTTCCCATATTTCCGTGTCATCGATTCCGGTAGCTCCATTTGGGAGGACAGAATCGACGACATGAAGCAAGGCTATTGGGTGACGGTGATGCCGGACTTTGACTGAGCGTGAATTCTGGCAGTGGACACAGAAAATACAAAACCTAGAGCAGAGGGTGAAGTCTTTATACGACAAGACATGCACCGACTATTTGCTGTCCTTAAAGTCGCAGGAAATGAGTACGTCGAGCGTCTACCGCTTCAGATCCAAAAATATTCAGACGAAACAAGGCGATGGTGGCTTGAGAAAGTCGCTGACCGGCTCATGAAAATGGCAGGGATCAAGAAGGCCAAAACGCTTAGCCCGACTAGGATCATTACTAAAGATAAGCCTCTCAACTGACGAGTTTAAGCATTTTACAGCGACGTTACTGCGATAGGTGTTTGTGGCAAAAGGCAAAAAGACAGGCGGTAAAAACTTTGAACTGGGTCACGGTCTCAGCAAAGGCAGACCACCGCTTCCGCAATGGGTCAAAGAATCAAGGCGGCTCTCAACTGAGGAGTTCGTCGCTGCCCTACATCAGCTCTCGCACATGTCGCTTGAGCGCATCAGAGAGATCAGCAATGACGAGTCACTACCAGTCAAGTCGATCATAATGGCGAATTGGCTGGTGGCTGCGACGACAGACGACAAGTCCAGACAGTCTCTTTTTGATCGTCTGTTCGGCAAAGTCAAAGAGACAGTCGACCTAAATGTATCCGGAGAAATCAAAAAGCTATCTGACGCCGATATACTTCGCATACTCCGCGACCACGCCCACCTATTAGGTGAGGGCGCAGGGGAATAATGGGTGCAGCTCTTAAAATAACACGTGAGACAATGCAGCTGCTGGCAAGCGAATGGGAAATTAGACAGGGAGTCTACTCAAAGCTCAGGGATGAGCGTTTCCCAAAGCAAGTCAGCTACATCGACGATAAGGCCAGACTATCCGCCTCACTCTGCACGCGACGCGCTGGAAAGACTGGCGGTAATGGGCGGCTCATGCTGCTGGATGCCATACGTCATCCAAAGAGTCCAATACTGTATCTGCTGACAACGCGGGATGAGTGCAAGTACGTCATGTGGGAACCAGTCATTAAGCCGCTCAACGATGAGTTCGGCCTTGGCGGGGTTGCAAACGAAACAGAACTATCAATGAAGTTCCCAAACGGAAGCTATATCCGCTGTTTTGGCGTGGACGCTAAGCCAGACGAAATGAAAAAAGTTCTCGGTGTCGGCTACCGTCTAGTCATCATCGACGAGGCGCAAAAGTTCCGTGTCGATTTGCGCAAGCTAGTCTTTGAGATGCTCTTGCCTGCGATGGCCGACTTGCAGGGCAGAATTCGCCTATCGGGAACGCCTGATGATTTGACCTCAGGCCTGTTCTACTCAGTGACTCGTCAAGAAGGACAGCGCGAACCGGGCTGGTCGGTTCATGAGTGGAATACTTTTGAAAACCCACACATGGTCAAGCAATGGACCTCAGACATTGCAATGCTTAAGGAAACGCAACCACGCATTGAAGAGACGCCGAGCTTTCAACGCATGTACTTGGGAAAGTGGGTTGTCGATACCTCCGCGCTTGTCTATAAGTTTGACCCGTCTCGCAATCTCGTTTCAGCACTGCCGGAGGCTAATTGGACGTATGTGCTCGGAATTGACCTAGGCTATAGCCCTGATCCTTCGGCCTTTGTCGTGTGCGCTTACAATCTAAGACAGCAAAGTCTATATGTTGTTGAGACCTACCGTAAAACAGAAATGATCATATCAGCTGTGGCTGAGCGCGTGCGCTACTACCAAACCAAATACAACCCATCACACATGGTCATTGACGGCGCAGCAAAGCAGTCAGTTGAGGAAATGCGCCAGCGCTTTGAACTACCGCTTATCTCAGCGGAAAAAACCGGGAAATCAGACTTTATAGAGATTATGAATAGCGACCTCATCCAAGGGCGGATCAAGCTAGTAGATAGCGAAACAAAAGAGCTTCAAGAAGAATGGAAGTCTCTAATTTGGGACCAAATGTCATCACGTCGTGAGGAGCATCCAAACTGCGCCAATCATCTATGTTTTGTCGCCGGCACCATGATTCAGACCAAAGATTGCGCAATCCCGATCGAGTCACTGGAGGTTGGTGATTTTGTAGAAACAAGAAAGGGTCTGCGACGTGTAGCCCATACGATGCATAGCGTTGCTGACACAATTAGACTAGAACTAAGCAACGGGAACGTTATAAAAACTACTCCTGAGCATCCATTCTGGAGCGATGGCCGATGGGTAAAAGCAAAAAACCTAACAGCAAACCATCCGTTACTCTCTTGGAGAGAAGTGAAAGAGCGGAGAGAGCCGAATTCAACGGGCTTATCTATCGCCGCTATAATGACTCTCGCTACTTTAGTCGCCAAGACGTCAAATCTATTCCGAAGTGCCTACAACTTCATAGAGTCGTGTGGGCATACTTTAACGGCTCCATACCACCAGAGCACCACGTTCACCACAAAGACGGGAATCCAGGCAATAACGACATCTCAAATCTTGAGTGCATTTCAGGTGAAGCTCACAGACTGGAGCACAAGCCGGCTGCTATTAAAAGAGCGCGCAGCAAAAAGAATCTGGACCTACTCGAACAGATTCGCCCCCTCACAGTCGCGTGGCACAAGTCAGAAGAGGGAAGAGAATGGCATAAGCAACATGGCAAAGAGACGGTTAGCTTTGTTGACGCAAACTGTTCTTGTTGCAATGCTTCATACAAGAAACCTCATATGCAGAAGAACAAAGACGGCTGCTGTTCTGCTAAATGTTTCGCAGCTAAACGCCGCGCGTCTGGCACCGACGATATTTCCAAAACTTGCCCAGCTTGCTCAAAGAGCTATCGCACGAATAGATATAGTGGATCACAGACATGTTCCCGTGCATGTGCTCAGTATCACAGGCACTACGGAAGAAACAGTGTACAACCTGACGGTCGCAGGCGAGCATGAGTACTTCGCTAACGGTATCTTAGTCTCAAACTGTGACGCGATGCTGTATGCATGGAGACACTGCTACCAGTACCTATTCAAGCCAGACGCCGGGCCAAAACTATCTGAACACACACATTTCATTCCAGAGAACATGCTGACCACGACGGCCGGCAGTTCTATAGCAAAAGCATTCACATTTAGGGGATAGCATGGAAGCTTATTGGGCATCAGTGCTGACAGAAGAACTACCGGATAAGGTCGCCGAAAAAACAGACGCCTATTATAAAAATCTGCAAACGGACGGTAGACTTGATCTATGGCGGAACTGCTATCGTCATTATTACGGACTAGACAGCAACTGGCGGCATGTATCTGCTAAACCGCAACGTGACGGAGAGATCGGCGAGCTAGTCAAGGTCAAGGCCTGTCATGCAGCGAACCTAGCGCAGCATTTAATAAATCTCACAGCTCAAAGCAAACCGAGTTTCGAGGCCAGGGCATTAAATACTGACTATAAAAGCCAAGCTCAGTGCATTCTCGGGCAACAAATTCTTGAGTTCTACATGCGCGAGCGAAAGCTCAGTCAGCTCTTCAGGCTTGGCGATGAGTATGCTGTCGTCATGTCTGAGGGCTATGTCATAACAGATTGGGATCAGGACCGTGGAGAGTCATACATGGTCCATCCAGAGACGCAGAAGGAAATCAAGGCAGGTGACGTTGATGTGAGGGTGTTTCTACCCACTGACGTGGTGCGTGAATATCATCAGGACGAAGACAACAAGCCGGACTGGTATATCGTCCGTCGTCGTCAGAACCGCCACAAGCTAGCCGCCATGTATCCTGAATATGCTGAGAAAATTCTGCGCATGCCAGACAGCCGTCCGGGCTTTAATTTTGATGACGTGCACGACTTTACCCCAAAGGGGGATTCAGACAGGATTACGACCTGGACGCTATACCATGACCGCTGTCCGCAACTGCCTCGGGGTAGGAAGTCTGTGATCATAGACAGCGAGACGGTGCATGATGAGGAATTCCCATTTAAGAAATTCAACGTGCATAGAGTTTGTCCGCGCGTGCAAATGAAGACGCCATACGGATATTCTGCAATGTTTGACCTGCTTGGGCTTGAGGACGTGATGGACATGCTCTTGTCCAGTGTGGTATCTAATAACAACAATCACGCAATACAAAACATTTGGACAAAGCCAGGGGCGCAGCTCACGGTCAGGCAGCTTTCGGGTGGTATGAACCATCTGGAGTCTGTCGATAAGCCTGAACCTATCCAGCTGACTATGTCATCGCCTGAGACGTACAACCTCATCAAGTATCTAGAAACGCTGGTTGAGACTATCTCGGGTGTCAATTCAGTCGCACGAGGCAACCCAGACGGCGGACTTAAGGGGGCTTCTGGTTCTGCATTAGCCCTGTTGCAGAGCATGACCATTCAATTCGCGAGCGGTCTACAAGAAGCTCACGCTCAAATGGTGGAATCAGTCGGTGATAGCATCATTGACATTCTGCAGATCAAAGCAGAAGTTCCGCGCATCGCGATGATTGCTGGAAAATCTAACAGGGCTTATGCCAAACAGTTTAGCAACAAAGACATTTCCGCCATTTCACGCGTCGTGGTCGATATGGGGAACCCCGCTGCACGAACGTCCGCTGGGAGATTGCAGATTGCCGACAATCTCTTGCAAGCTGGGCACATCAAACGTCCTGAGCAATACATAGAAGTTCTATCGACCGGCAGACTTGAACCTATCATTGAAGCAGAACAGGCCGAGCTGCTCTTGATCAAAGCTGAGAATGACGAGCTTAAAGACGGCATGGGTGCTACGGCAATACCCACTGACAATCATCCCCTGCATGTCAAAGAACACAACGCAATACTTGCCGATCCCGAGACGCGCCGGCAGCCGGACATCGTGCAGTCTGTCCTTTCGCACATTCAAGAGCACATAGACACGTGGAAGGAGATGAGTCCTGAGCTTCTGCAATTGCTGGGACTACCAGTTCCGCCTATGTCCGGTGGTCCTCCTGGTGCTCCTCCGCCAAACGGTGCGCCTAGCTCGGGTGGTCCGTCTGGACCTATGCCTGAACAAATGCCAGACCAAGGAGGAAACGCCAATCTACCTCCAGAATTAGCCACGCAAATGCCGCGAATGCCCACTAACCCGATGACGGGCGACCAAGCCCCAGCACCACAAAATTAAAGGAGAGGCACCATGGGAGGCGCGTCAACAACAGCAGCAGGTTCAGAATCACCGGCATCGACAGGCGAGACACAGGCACAACCCAAAATCATAGGCACACAGATACCCGAAGGCTATCGCGACTCATCGGCCCGGTCAGAGGCCAAGCAACAAAACCGATCAAATTCATTTCAAGAGGCTGAGGTCACAGAAAAAGCTGACCCCTATACAGCCGAGTGGGCAGAGCTATCTAAAAAGAAGGCCCGCGTCAAAGTAGACGGTCAGGACATGGAACTAACAGTTGAGCAGCTTGCCAAAGACTACGGCCTTAAAGCTTCGTCCATGAAGCGGTTTGAGGAAGCGGCCAAGGTTCGAAAGGAAGCGGAATCATTCGTGGAGAACCTGCTCGCTGACCCTAAGTCAGTTTTGTCTCATCCCAAATTCCAAGAAAAAGGCTTTAATTTGCGGCAATTTGCTGAGACCGTGCTGAGAGACGAGATTGAAAAAGAAATGCTGAGCCCAGAAGAGCTACAGCAGCGGCAAAAAGACAAGGAATTCGATGATCTTAAAGGATGGAAGCAGCAACAAGAGGAGGCCAAGCAACAAGAGAGCTACCAGCGATCTAAGGTGGCGGCTGAACAAAAGTATTCCACTAAATTTCAAGAGGCGCTGGATGGCGCAAAGCTACCCAAAAACCCTTTCACTCTCAAGCGTATGGCAGAGTATCAAAGACAAGCTCTTCGCACTGGTTATGACCTAACGTCGCAAGAGCTGGGCGACCTTGTGCGTGATGAGGCGACAACCGACTTAAAAGCGCTAACGTCACACCTCGATGACGAGACGCTTATCAATATTCTAGGCGAGGAAGTTGTTAAGAAAATTAGAGAGTACGACCTCAAAAGAGTGCAGGGTGGAGGACGTCCAGCGCAACAGGTTCAAAGCCAAGTGCTAAACCAAAGGCGACAACCTGCCGAGAAGAAGATGACTGTGCAGGCTTGGCAAGAGATGAGACGAAAGCAGTACGGCGTTTAGATCACTTGCTCGGTTTGTCTGTTAAGTGCATACTTAAAGCGGATTCGCAAATTATTCGGTGAGACCTAAGGTCCCGCTAACTACGCATCAAACGATACCTCGTCCTGAGATTCGCGATGCCAGCGGTAAGCCTAAAAGTCGTTAAGACACTGCGCGACAGCGATACCCGGCGATAGAAGTTCCAAAATCATTATTAAAATCGCAGGCCAAACGGCCTCCTAATCTATTGGGGTATTTCCATGGCTCAGTACAATACAGAATCGACACTCAACGCGCTTTACAAAGAAGTTTACGCCGACAAGCTCGAAAATCTCATCCCAGAGAACATCCGCCTTCTCAAGATGATTCCCTTCCAAGAGTCTGATTCGACCGGTGACAAATATATCCAACCGGTAATGCTTTCGCACGAACATGGTTTCTCGGTTGGAACAGGCGCATACTCTCTTAACAACCATATTGCATCGGTCAACGCCGAAGCTCAGGTTGAGGGCTACCAAATGCTGCTCCGTACAGCGATTGGGTATGACGCAGCTGACCGCATGGCTGGCGGAAAGAAGTCTTTCGTTAAGTGGGGTGATCAGCTTTTCATGAACATGCTGAATAGCATCAGCAAACGCCTTGAAGTTCTTCAGCTTTACGGCCGCTCTTCTTTGGGCCAGGTATTGTCTAACGTCACTGGTGTGCTCACAATGACCGTGCCTAGCTGGGCACCAGGCATCTGGGCAGGCATGGTGGGCGCTGAACTCGAAGCATATACCGCCGTCGCTTCCGGATCACAGCACGATGCTACCTTGACAGTCACCGCTGTTGACCTTGGCGCTCGTACCGTCACTGTATCTGGTACCTCGTCCGCCGTCGTCGCTAACGATTACCTGTACTTCAAAGGTTTCTACGCTGCTGAGCAGTACGGTCTCGACGCGATTATCACGAATAGCGGTACGCTTTACAACATTTCTGCAGCTACGTACGAGCTGTGGAAGGGTAGCAGCGTTTCTGCCGGATCGGCTGCCTTGACAATGGCGAAGGTGCTTAACGGATCTTCTAAAGCAGCTGAGCGCGGCTGTGAAGAGGACATGACCCTTATTTGCAACCCTTCTACCTGGGCGAATCTAAACAGCGACCAGTCAGCTCTTCGCGAGTATGACGGCAGCTACGGGAAGGATGCTGAGAACGGCTTTGGGGGCATCAAGTATAATACTGCAACCGGCAAGGTGAACGTGGTTAGCTCGATCTACTGCAAGCAAGGCGAAGCCTTCTTGTTCCCAGAGAAACGTTTCAAGCGAATCGGCACCACTGACGTGACGTTCAATCGTCCCGGGCAGTCTGAAAAAGTGTTCCTTGAATTGCCTTCGGCAGCTGGCTTTGAACTTCGTTGCCGGTCTGCTCAGACGCTGTTCTGTGAGCGTCCAGCATACTGTGTGAAGTTCACTAGCATCGTAAACGCTTAATTTGAATTGTACTTTGGGAGTGGCGGGCCTTCGGGTTCGCTCCTCCCTTCTTAATTGTAGGGGTTTTTCACCATGGCATCGCTCGCACTTCTCATTAAATCAAGAACCGGAAAAAGTCAGACGTTCGCTGATGCTGCAGTGACCGCAGCGACCGATATCATTGTTCTGCCTGGGCACACTTTTGCGACAAGCGACCTAGTCAGGTTGTCGGCTACTGTCGCGCTTCCAGCTGGTCTAGTAGCAACAAATAAATACTATGTAATCAAAGTCAGCGACGGCTCAATTAAACTAGCTACCACGGCTGCTCTTGCAGTGGCAGGGACGGCGGTTGACATTACAGCAGCGGCTGGCGGCGGAACTCACACCATTCGTTTGGTGGAGGCAAGTTTTGCGGACCTGATCGGAATCTCTCACGGGGACGCACGCAAATTCGCAAAAGACATGGCAGATTGGTTTTTAAGGCACGCTGCTGGAGCAGGCAACAACGGCGCGAATATCGATGTTTCAGAAGACAATCAGGACCCGGTTGCTGCAGCTGGGACCATTACGCTTACTTACGCAAACCTCGACGCGGATGACACTGTCACGATTGGCGGCCAGACCATTACAGCTAAAGCTTCTGGGGCACTAGCAGGGGTTCAGTTCAATAAGCTGACAGATGCAACGGTGACCGCCGCTCTCTTGGCTGTTGCTATCAATGCTAATACCGCTCTAAGCCAGATATTCACCGCAACCTCGGCTCTTGGCGTCGTTACTTTGACTTGCAAAATCAAAGGCTCGATTGGCAATTTGATCGTGATGTCCACTTCTGACGCCACTGCTTTTGCCTTTGTGCAAATGGTTGGCGGTACTGGCGGCGCAGGTAATACCGTGACTAATTACAGCTTAGGATTATAAGGGGTTTCAGATGTCAAAGAATTACGCGCTAGACTCTGCTGGGTATGCTGTAGCGGCTGCAGTTATCGAACGGGTAGTGAGCCAGCCGTTCGGCTTTAAGGACCCCTGGTATGTATCAGTAAAGGTTGTCTTAAAGGATGTCAGCGAGACGACTGGTGTATCCTTTAAATTGAAGGACTCCTACGACGACGGCACAAGCTATTATGACGTGGGCAGTGAGTCGGCTTTGACACTGACGAAAAAGACTTTTATAGGCGGCACTGGAGAAGTGACCGTAGTGACCTTCCCAACCTTTGCAGCTTCGACTCAATCCGACTATCTAGGCTTTGAAACAACCGGGGGCGTAAAGTACGCCTTTTGGTTAGACAAAGACGCGGCGGGGACGGTACCAACCGGGGCGGTCTATGTAGCGGCTACTAATAAAGTATTAGTGCCCATCGTCACCGGTGATAGCGCTGCGGCGGTAGCACTAGCAGCGGTCACAGCTATCGGGACCATTGCGAACGTCACAATCACTAACAATCTTGATGGGACGGTGACATTCACTCAACTGGTTGGCGGCACTTGTGTCGATGCTGCGCCTAAGACCGCAAATGACGGCGGGGCTGGATCAATCTCTGTCAGCGTAACGACCGCGGGGGGCAACGGCACTGCAATTGTTTTGGTGACCGATCGAATTACTATCACCTCTCACGGTTTTTTGACTGGAGACCCGGTCATATACAAAGTCGGGGTGGCTGTGCCAACCGGCCTTGTGTCTGGTACCACTTACTTTGTAATCAAGGTTGACGCCAATACCCTTAAGCTTGCTACGACTTTAGCCCTAGCTTTGGCTGGCACGGCTATCGACATAACCGATTATGGCAACGGCACGCACGCGCTCTATGCCGCTCACTATGAAGTCAGAATGTACAAAGAAGACGCAACCGATGCAGCTCAATTGCCTGTTTGGGAGGACGTTGTCCTTACCTGCACTACTGGCGCTTCTGACTCGGTGTCAATCTCAGGTGTTTGGTTAGCAGATAAATAAGGTGGTGAAATGGCAACTAATGTCAACCTAAACGCGGTCACTTATGCGATCCCAGCAACTGGTGAGAATTCTTGGGGAGACGCGGTCAGCTCATACCTGATTGCGCTTGCTACTGGGGTTCTAACCAAAGCTGGAGGCTCGTTTACGCTGACTGCTGAGACAGACTTTGGCGCCACCTATGGGCTGAAATCGACTTACTATAAATCTCGTGCGACTAACCCTGCCAGTGCCGGGGTTTTGCGGCTTGGCAACGCTGAGTATGTTTATTGGCGGAACGCAGCGAACGGCGCTGACTTAGGACTAAGGGCCAACGCCTCAGATCGACTGGAATACAACGCAGTAGTAGTACCTACGATCTCCAGCACAGATACGCTAACCAACAAAACCCTAGACTTTGCAAGTAATACTGTCAGCAACATCGTTAACGCGAACATTTCAGCAAGTGCGGCTATCGCTTACTCCAAGCTTGCCCTGACAGGAGCGATTCTAAACGCTGATTTAGCTGGAAGTATCGCTTACTCAAAATTAAGTCTAACCGCTGCAATTCTAAACGCTGATCTAGCTGGCTCTATTGCATACTCAAAATTAAGTCTAACTGGCGCTGTCCTTAATGCTGATCTAGCGGGTAGCATCGCTTACTCGAAACTGAGTCTCGCGGGCGCCCTTCTTAATGCAGACATCAATGCTAGTGCAGCTATCGCCTATAGCAAGCTCACCCTTACAGGAGCAATCCTTAATGCAGACGTTAACGCTAGTGCAGCTATTGCATACAGCAAGCTTGCCTTAACTGGTTCTGTTTTAAATGCAGACTTGGCCGGTTCTATTGCATACGGCAAACTGAGTCTCACCGGAGCGATTCTAAACGCGGACGTTTCAGCAAGTGCGGCTATAGCTTATAGCAAGCTCGCCTTGACCGGTGCCGTTGTACTTGCAGACCTTGCAGCAGCAATCAAAACCGGTACTGGTACTAAACTAGCAACAGACATTGGCGCGTCGATTGCAAGTCCGACTATCTCCGATTACGCTCTGCTTACCGAATCTGCTGCTCCTTCCACTCCTGCTTCAGGGAAGGTTGCTATCTATGCAAAGACAGACAAGAAGATTTACAAGAAAAACTCAGACGGGGTTGAAGCCGAGGTAGGCGCAGGTACTGCTTCAGGTGGGGCTGTTAACTACATCAGCAACACCTCTTTCGAAGACAACAATGTTACGGGTTGGGCAACGTATCTCGATGCTGCTGCCATCACTCCAGTAGATGGAACAGCGGGCACAGCGGTATCGACTTTTGCTTCTTCAGCAACTACACCCCTGCGCGGAACTTACTCTGGCCTATTCACCAAAGGAGCCGCCAACCGTCAAGGTGAAGGCTTCTCGTATGACTTTACAATAGCTGCTGCTGACAAGTCCTTGCCTCTAGTGATCTCGTGGGAAGGGTTGGCTTCTGCTAACTATACCGGCTCCACTGGCACTGAGTACATGTCGGTCTACGTCTATGATGTGACCAACTCTACCCTAATCTACCCTGCCAGCACTGTCGTCGCGCAAGGTTCGAGCAAGGGCAAAAGTTTCTTTGTTGCAAGCACATCAACTTCATACCGATTGATTTTCCATGTTGCAGGCACCGGAACGAGTGCTTGGACGTACCAGATTGATTCGGTATCGGTTGGGCCTCAGAGTTTGGGAGTGGGGGCAGCGGTAACGGATTTTGTATCATTTACTCCCACGGGATCGTGGACGACAAACGCGACATACACAGGACAGTATCGTCGAGTGGGCGATATGATGCATTACCGGGGAAAAATTGCTACTTCAGGCGCTCCTGATTCGGGCGCTTTGACTGTCAATTTACCAACAGGGTTTACAATTGATACCACTAAGGTCTTAGATGTAACCGCTCCTAACATGTCGTTCGGTGAAGTGAGATTCAACGATAGTGGCACAGCGTATACAGGGCACGCGCTTTATAGCAGTACTACTGCGATCAGTCTTTATGTCCTTAAAGCAAACGCTGATTACACTTTTGATACCGGCGCTACCTACATTTTACCTTTTACCTTCGCATCTGGAGATTCAGTCACCTGGGATGTTTGGGTACCAATCTCAACTTGGTCTTCCAACGTCACCCTAGCTGATAGAGCACTTGAAGAATATGCAAGTCTTGCTAGTACCTGGGATGCATCGGATACTACAGCTTCTGGAACAGTGTCGGGGCCTGCCGGTAGTGTCATGGGTGGTGCCTTAGCAGCAGCGAGGACCAAAAGAATTGTTTGGCAAAACCCTCGCCAAGCAACAGACAATGTCTTTGTCGAGATCGATCAACTAGCGACCGGAAACTGGCAGCAAGTCCCCGTCTCTGGGTTTGCAGATTCTCCCAGTTCAGTAAATGATTTTGGAGTTGCATGTAAGCCGGTGTCTGGACAAGCAAGCCAAACTGACGTTGTATTCTCACGCTATAGAACTACCGCAACAAATGCATGGGACTCTACCGCGAGATGGCGTGTTCGCAAAGTATCGGGCGGTGGAGTCTGTGGGTTTCCTGTTAGCTCGGCTAACCTTGTGGGTAGAACTGATGGTGTTGCTCCTAGTGCAGGATATGTCGGGGAGATTCTTACTGCATCAGCTACAGGAGCATCAGTCACTTCAACTCAATATACTGATGCTGTCAGCTTATCTCTGACTGCTGGTATCTGGGATGTAACGGGTGCTTGTACGTTCTCACCAGCAGCAACGACTTCAATCACAAGGCTTGGAACAGGAATCAGTGTCACTTCAGGCAACTCTGCTACAGGCCTAACGAACGGCTCAAGTTTAGCTACTCTCTATCAAGCTGCAATGGTACCGGCAAATGACGTAGTACAACTTGCTCCCACGGTTCGAGTCGTCATTAGTGCGACGACTATTCACTACTTGAAAGCGATAGGTAATTTCTCAATCTCAACCATGACGGTTGCAGGGTTTATTCGCGCAGTGAGGGTCGCTTAATGAACCAAGATCAATTGGATCGAATCAAAAATAGACAAGTGGGACCGACTTTATAATTGCTGCCCATCTCGCATGGGTGGCTTTGGGGGGCATGAGAAATGATGAATCCAATGATGCAAAAAATGATGTTAGCCAAAGGTCAGGTCGAAGAGGAAAAAGAAGGTCCAGAGGAAAGCTCACTCTCCGACCTTATCGGCATGCTTGAGGATGTCATTGCCAACAAGGGCAGGACCAAAAAGGGTATGGACATGTCTGTGTCTATCATGAAGCCAAAAGACGGCATGGCCGGCATGGACTGTGAGGAAGAGACAGACGATAGCAAAGCATCTGACCTCATCGCGATGCTTGGCGGCGACAAAGACGACGAAGAAGAAAAAATGAAGAAAAAATTCTTCTAGGCGGGCGCTATGGCATATACCACAACGGACTTTATAGCTGACGTAAAGCTGCGCGCTTTTTTGCCGACCTCCCAAGCTACTTTTGGTAGCACGGATATTTTGCTATTGGCTGACGCTGAGATGCAGACAGCGGTCATACCACTAGTGCAATCGGTTCGCTCCGACTATTGGGTGACATACGCTGATAGCGTCATAACAGTGGCAGTGGCGAATTACGATATCCCTGTTCGCGCTATAGGAATGGCGTTGCGGGATGTGCAATATGTGGAGTCTGGAGGCCTCATTCGCAGCCTACCACAGATCATGATTGACGATATTAAGACCACTATTCAAGGTGAACCAGAAGCGTTTTATGTGCGACAAAATCAGGTGTATTTGTATCCTACACCTAGTAGCACGACTGGCACCTTGCGGCTTTACTATCAATTACGCCCAGGGCAGCTTGTGCTCACCACAGCTACAGGACTTATTAGCTCAATCAGCACTGTGGCAAATACCGCAACCGTTTCTAGTATCCCGTCTACATGGTCAAGCGCATTCACATATGACCTCATCCGCCAAGACGGCGCGAGCGAGCCGCTGGCATTAGACCAGGCTGTTTCCACCGTCGCCGGTACCACGCTCACTTTTACAGCTACCATGCCGACCTCGTTGCGTGTGTCTGACTATGTAGCATTAGCTGGTCAGTCGCCTATCCCACAGATCCCCGCTGAGCTTAGACCGGTATTGGCGCAAGCTACGGCCGTTCGCATGATGGAAAGCATGATGCTTCCTGGTGTAGATTTTGCCCGCAATACTTTGAACAAAGAAATAGAGACGGCGACCAAGCTGCTTAGCCCGCGAGTGTCTGGGGAAGTGAAAAAAATACGCGCAAGTCATGGGTGGTTATGACTCAAAGCGTAGTTCTAAAAATTAGGGGCCTCTATACTTCTGACAATGACCTCTCCGCTGTCCCGGAAGGTGCGCTGCTGAAGGCGACGAACATTGTCATAGATAAGACAGACGTTGCTGAGCCTAGGCGCGGCTTTGACAGGCTATCGGCTGGCTTTGCGAGCAGCTCTTATCGTGCCTCGCGACTGTGGGTGTATCAAAGCAAAACGTTCAGCCACACTACAAATAACCAAGTCACATACTGGGACGGCGCTGCCTGGCAGGTATTGCCCGGCACATATACGGCACCGACCACCGGCAAGGTCTATACTGCTGAAGCAAATCAAAACCTCTATTTTACGACCAATTCCGGTGTGAAAAAGCTCGCAGTCTATACCGGGACACCAGTTGCAGCTGGGGCTTATAAAGGCCTGGATATGACGGCCTCGCTAGCGACGGCATTGCCAACTTGGTTCACTACTGCCAACTATGTCGCCTACCGCGTGCTTTGGGGATACCGAGACGCTAATAACAATTTAATTCTTGGCGCACCGAGTCAACGTGAGACGCTCAGCAACGCATCTGGAGTCACGAAGTCAGTGAGTCTGACTGTGACTATCCCATCTGGTGTGACAACGTCCTGGTTCGTTCAGGTGTATCGTAGCGCTCTATCAAGCGCTGACCCACCGTCAGACGAGATGCAGCTTGTCTATGAAGCCAACCCCAGCGCGGGCGAAGTCACCGCCGGTTCCATGACCATTGCGGACATTACGCCGGACTCTCTTAAAGGCGCTACGCTGTATACTTCGGCATCACAAGAAGGCCTCGCGAACGGCAATGAGCAACCTCCTCTGTGCAAAGATATCGCAGTATTTAAGGGGCATACTTTTTTCGCGAATACGACTTCTAAGCATCGCTACTACAGCACGATTTTAGCTGTGGGTGGCTCAAATGGCGTAGTGTTCAATGACACTGTCGGCATTGGCGGAATCACATACACGGCCAAGCTCACAGAGACAGCAGCCAGCGCTCAGTTTGCTTGTCAGGGTTTTACTTTCGCTGATGCAGACGTGAGTGTGGCGTCCGATACCATAACTTTGACCGGTCATGGGATGGCAAACGATACGGCTGTGACGCTGACGAGTTCGGGAACCTTGCCCGCTGGCTTCACCTCTGCGACTACCTACTATGTCGTCACTACTGCGACGGACACGTTTAAATTGTCCGCTACAAGTGGCGGGGCAGCAATAAACATAACGGCTGCAATTGGCGGAGGTACTCACCGTGGGACTACAGGAGCCGGATCGGCGGCGCAGAATATTAGAGATACTGCTGTTTCTCTGTCTAGGGTCATCAATCGTTATGCTAGTTCGACGGTGTACGCATACTACATATCAGGAAGCTCAGACCTCCCAGGAAAGCTTTTATATGAGGAGCGCTCCATTGGAGGCGCAAGCTTTGCCGTTGTTTCATCTAGATCGCCTTGTTGGAATCCCGATCTACCAACCAGCGGAACCACCGAAAGCTCCACTAATGATTCCTACGCCAACGGCCTATATTTCTCGAAACAAAACCAACCAGAGTCTTCGCCACTAACTCAGTTTTTCACGGTTGGCAGCAAAGACAAAAACATTCTCCGCATCGTGCCGCTGAGAGACTCGCTTTTTGTTTTAAAAGAAGACGGCATATATCGTCTAACCGGCGAAAATGCTTCTAGTTTTTCTGTGTCTCTGCTCGACAGCTCGACAAGGCTGTTGGCCTCGGAAAGCTGTGGAGTACTTAATAACCAGATATTTTGTCTAACCGATCAGGGTGTCGTGACGGTCTCAGAGACAGGTGTCTCAGTCATATCAAGGCCTATCGAGCAGGACTTGCTCGCACTGTTTGGATCATCGTTGTCGGCTGTTCAGAACTATAGCTTCGGGGTTAGCTATGAGACTGACCGAAAGTATCTGCTATGGACCATAACAAATAGCTCAGACACCTACGCAACGCAGTGCTTTGCATATAACACGTTCACTAACACATGGACAAAATGGGACTTGGCCAAACGATGTGGCGTTGTGAACCCGGTAGATGACAAACTGTATTTAGGTGATTCGTCAAGTTCGTTCGTCAACAAAGAGCGAAAGACTCGGACTTACACAGACCATGCCGACTATCTTAGTACGCTCACTATCACCGCTGTATCGGTCGATTACCTCACTATCACGCTGAGTAGTGGTACAGACACATTATCGGCTGGCGACGTGCTCTATCAGAGCTCCACTGTGTTTAGTATCATCAGCTCAGTCAATACCATTACATCGACTGTTGTCATGCAGTTTGCTGCCATCTTTGTGAACGGGTCAGTGGACGCGCTGCAGCGGATTAGTACACAAGTTCAGTGGGTCCCTGCGACCATGGGAAACCCGGCCACGATTAAGCATTTTCACACAGCTATTTTCCTGTTTAAAACTGACTTCGCTGGCACGGCCACTATTAAATTTAGTTCTGATCTAAGCACCGACCAAGAATCGGTGACGTTTACAGGGCAAGGTATTGGCAATTGGGGTCTCTTCGCATGGGGTTCGTCGCCCTTCGGTGGCACTAACCAAAAGAGGCCAATTCGGACGCTGGTACCGGTCAATAAACAGGTTTGCAGTCAACTCACTGTGGAATTTGACCACGCTTTTGGATATTCGAGCTGGCAGCTGGCTGGTGTGTCACTCGTCGCAGAAGTGGGCGGAGAGAGAATCACACGATGAGTCAGCTACCTCCAATCAATCGCCTCATTGTTGAAGATTTTAAAGACCAAAAGGATTGGATCAGCCGACTCCTTCAGCCCGTTAACCAATTTTTTGAATCAATCTATTCGGCGCTGAACAAAAATCTCACTATCGGCGACAACATGGCGGGCGAGGTCAAAACAGTTGAGCTAGACGGAAATATGCCCGTGAAACTGTCATGGTCTCAAAAAAGCAAGCCTCTGGCTGTAATTGTCGGTGATTGCTACAAGTCAAGTGGGGCAAGCTTTACGCTCATATCTGCAGTGCAGGTGCAGTGGCAGTATAACCAGAGCGCGCAACTGCAAATAGATACAATTGTCGGAGTGACGCCATCGGCAGAGACAAAATACAAAATAGTTCTCCTTTGCTTTACAGGGTGACGCGATGCCTTATTTTTCTGACCCAAATTTGGACAATGACCAGCAGAATGCTCAGCAGGGTCAAATTTCTGGGCCGTCTGGCGTCATCACCGGAGGTGAACAAACACCGGGCGGAAACGCACAGAGTCAGTCAGGAGCACCATCGCGCTCAGGGTCATGGGCTAACCTCGTCTCATATATTAACGCTAATCAAGGTAATGATTCGGCAGTAGGCGGGCAGATCAAGGCCAGTGTCGGCAAAGACGCGAGCCGGGCGGATCAGGCAACGCAGCAATATCAGGACTCCGCTAATAAGTCGATTAGCGACCAGACCACGGTCAATCAGAGCGCCGTCAATGCGAGTAAAACGACTCCCATCACTGGCTTTAAGCAACCTATTGGCTCGTCAATGTCTGCGCAATACAACGGGCCAGCTTCCTCAGACCAGATCAATGAATATGCGAAGGCGAGACAGCAGAATGACAGCGTCCAAAACACGGCCACTCTTGCAAAGGGCGGAGAAAATGACCGAGTATCGCTACTCGACAAAACATTTGCACGGCCAGGCTACACACAGGGCGAGAAGAGTCTTGATAGTTTCATTCTGGGTGGGGGCCGGGGCGGTCAGCAGACTTTGCAAGATATTGGATCTACCTATGGCAATTACGGCGATAGGTTCAAGACGCTCGCTGGAACGGTCGATAGTAATCTCAACAAGTCCGGCGCGGAGACAAAAGCGGCAAATGACACGGTGAGGGGCAACCTTCAGACGACGGCGCAGCAATACAAGCAACAGCTCGCGGACCGTGTGGCGTCAGAAAATGCTAACCGAAAGTCATTGGAGAGTGATCCGGCCCGCTTGGCTTGGATACAGGACCAGGCCCAGAGTGCATTCAATGATATCGGCAATCAGGTGCTTCCGGACTCGGGTAATATCCCACTGTCTCTACTGGGTAGAGATGCTTTTGAACAGTATGGAAAAACGAAAATGACCAAAGAGTCTGATCATGGAGAAAAAACAGACCGCCCATATTATAATTTAGCGGATCAATTCTATCAGGGGGCTGGCCAGGTCGATCAGAATCAAATGACGACCGCTGACGAGGCGACCGGCTACAACAATTTGATGCAATATTTGGGTGTAAACGACCAGCTCCAGCCCATGGCATTGGCACAAGGCCAGCAATTTAATCGGGGCGGCTTTCAGGACCTTATTAGAAATCAAGTTCAGAGCAAGGTCAACGAGCAAAAAAGAAGGGGCAAATAATGGGCTTTTTAGATAGCGATGCTTCTAATTATGCAATGGCATCGACCGGCATCGGCATGGGACCGGCAATGTTTAATAAGGCGGCTGGTGGGAAGGGTATCAAGGGCCTTGTGACCGGCAGCGTATTTTCTGGTGACGAGGACCAGGCGGCCAAAGACTACCTCGACCAAATGATGCAGGAATACAATGGCATTACTCCTCCCAAAATGGGTGAGCTGCAAAAGTATAATGCTTTAGATTATAGCCCTGAGCTTATCAATGCTGGTCCAGATGTTCAGGCGCGGCTACTTGAGGCTCAACAAGCCAATGCTACCGATGCCGGCCAATCTGCTATGCAGGGCATCTCCCTTGACCCCGCGCTTCGTCAACAGCAAATGGCGAGTATGGCTGCGCTGCAAGATATTGCATCCAACGGCGGCATGACGGCAAAAGACCAGGCTAACTTATCTCGCATCCAAACTGACAACGCTTCAGCAGACAGAGGGCGGCGCGATGCTATTCAGCAAGGTATGGCATCTCGAGGCATGGGTGGCAGTAGCATGAGCCTACTTGCTCAGCTGCAATCCAATCAGAGCTCTACTGACCGTTCAGCACAGCAGGGCCTCGACGTTGCTGGCATGGCACAGCAGCGCGCACTAGACGCAATGGCACAGTCTGGAACCATGGCTGGTGGGCTGCGCAATCAGGACTTCGGAGAACAATCGCAAAAGGCCCAGGCAGCCGATGCCATTAATAAGTTCAACGTTGCAAATAAGAACCAGTTTGCACAGTACAACGCTAACCAGCGAGCACAGACGGGGCAGCAGAATGCTCAATCGCAGATGGAAACGGACCGTTTCAACCGTGGTAATTCTATGCAGACTCAGCAATTTAATGCAGGGGCAAAAAATCAGCACAACCAACAACTGCAGAACATGGCTAACCAGAATGTCGATATGCAGAACCGCCAGAATGTCGATCTACCTCAGCAGAACTTCCAGAATCAAATGAGTATGGCGTCTGCCAAGTCCGGCGCGGCTGGTCAGGGATTGGGCTACTACCAAGGACAGTCTAACAACGCCCGCGAAGGGTGGAGAAATATGATTGCTGGCGGGGCGCAGGCGGGGGCGGCGGCAGCGGGAAAAAGGGGTTAGCCTCTCAGAAGCAACAGTTTGTGGCAGTGAAGCACGCAATTACAGCTAGGGGGCATTATGTGGCCGTTCGACGAAGATCAATACGACGAAGTGACGGGCAAACCAATCGGCCCAGGCGTTTCGGCTATGCCCAATGATGGGCTACAAAAGCCTTTAGACCCCACTATCACAAACTACTACAAGCAAAAAGCTGGGTTAGATCAGAAATTTGATCAGGCAAGGAAAGACGCCGACAGCTCCAACATGATGCAGGGCATAATCCAGGGCCTATCGACTGCTTTTGCTGGCCACCAGAATACTGATGGCGGCTTTTACAACAACCTCCGATCACAAAATGAGGCGCGCGTTTCCCAGGCCGACTCTGCCCGCAAAAACCTAGCTGGTGAATTCGGCCAAATGCGTCAGATGAAGGACTGGGAATCTAAAGACTCCGACACAGCCGAAGACCATGACCCCAATTCCATGAAATCTCAGGTAGCCCGTGCGACAGCCATCAAATTTGGCGGCAGTAAAATCATACCGGCAGACAAAATAGCGACCATGAGCGCTGCTGATATCATGAAAAATATGCCGTTTCTAGAGAGGGCATACCAGTCTGACATGCAGGCATCTACTCGCAAGGACGCGCTAAGCGCAACATCTCTTCAAAGGCAACAGGACCAAGCCAACAAAGACCGCGAGTTCTCACTCAAAGAAAAAGAGTTCGCTGGGAAAACCGAGCCAAAGGACTTTACTGCCAGAGTCGCCAAATTAAATGCTACGGACAAGGCGCGTTTTGACAATGTCGTGATGTCATCGACCGCGCTTAAAGATATGAGTGCGGCATTAGACGCAGGTCAAAATACCTTCTCTATTATCGGAGACAATGACTTTACTGCAGCCAATGCCAGGTTCACAGAGGCCCTTGGGCGTATGCAGTCGGGCGGTGCAATTGGGAAAGACGAGCAAAAAAAATTCATGGCTATGGCACCGAAGGCCTCAGATTCTGCTGTGATGCAGCAAAAAAAGCTAAGCGCTCTACAATCAGAGATGACTAACCGGCTTTCAACGCTTGGGTTTCAAAGAGATGAGGTTCCAGCATTACTCAGCTGGAAGAGCCCTATTACGGAATTTGACAAAGACGGCACCGCGATGGCTGCTACTCAACCCTTAAACGACGACGACAAGGCAGCCATTCAATGGGCGCAGGACCCCAAAAACAAGGCAGACCCGAGGGCTGCTCAGATACTTAAACTGCATGGAGTTAAGTGATGCCCTTTGACCCAGATGCTTATCTAAAGAAGGCGGCCGAGTTTAATCCGGACTCCTATTTGGACAAGAAGAATAACCCGGTACCAAAGACTTCGGGCGGGACTTCGTTATTACGCGGGGCGGCGCAGGGTGCCTCATTTGGGTTCGCCGATGAGATAGCTGGAGGATTGGGTGCAGCGTCTGATTACATAGCTGGTAATGACGGCACATTCACCGACCAGTATGCAAAGAATAGAGACGAGTCTCGTGCGGCATACGACAAGGCTCAAAAAGACAACCCAGGTCTGTATACAACCGGTGAAGTCGGGGGTGCTGTTGGATCGGCCTTCCTTCCCGGACTAGGTTGGGCCAATGCTGCCAAAGGCGCGACAGTGGCCGGACGCCTTGGGACCGCAGCGCTTGCCGGTGGTCTGTCTGGGGCTGGCATGAGTACGGCAACGCCAACCAATTCGCCAGAATCTTTAAAGCAGTTTGTAACCGATACCGCGACAGGGGCAGCGACAGGGGCCGCATTCCAAGGGACTGGCGATGCTGTTGGCAAAGCCGCGTCAAAGATGGGTAAGGGTCTAACCAAGGGCCTCGATTCATTCGCAGACTGGAACACGCTCAAGGCCAGCGGCGCTATGACTAAAGACCGCAAGGCAATGCGTCATCAGGGTGTATCAAAGGACGTGGCCGACTATTTGCGCCGCAAAGGTGTCGTTTCGTTCGGTTCGACAGTTGACGACGCTGTAGAACGTTCAAAGCCGCTTGTTTCGGAAGCAAAAGAGACGATTGGCGATGCCCTCATGATGCTAGATGACCATGTGGGTGCGATGAACAAGCTAGATCCTGTTGCCGTCGAAATGGCCAACCCGGCCATGTCAGTAAACTCTTCTGGGCAGTCATTTCCTACTGCCAGCGGCGAGGTGAGCAAGCTAAACCGCCCACCGCCGAAAGGGTTCAACCCCTCAGAGGTTGCGGACAAGATAGAGCAAGAGCTAATTGCTCCAATGAAGGACGGGCCAAGGGCTGCCAAGCAAATAGCCGAGAAGCTTCAGGAGGAGGTAGATGACCTCCGAGCCCGTGGCGACACGATGAGCTTTGTGGACGCCAACAAACTGAAAAATAAATATTACGACATTATCGGTGACTATGGACGAGAGAAGTCCCCATATATCGAGGGCCTCAAGAAGTACGGCGGCATTTTCAACAAGTCCATGGAAGAGGCGGCCGACAAGGTAGCGCAACAGGCCGACAATCCGGGCCTGTTCACTGTCTGGAAGCAAGCCAAAAAAGACTTCGGGCACGCAAAGACCTCCTCGGAAATGGCCTCGAACCGAGCAGATCAGATCAGAACAAACAACCCATTTGGCCTGACTGACTACCTCGCTGGAGGTGGTGCAATCGCGGGCGGACTAGCAAACGACGACCCTTCCACCGCTGCCATGGCTATACCACTGATGGTCGGAAATCGCTTAGCAAGGAGCAGAGGCCCTGCAGCGTTAGCGATTGGTTCAAAGTCTTTAAGTAGCTTCATGAAGGCCCCACCTGCTGGGCTTGAGAGATTTTCCAAAGTGTTAACGAATGCAGCAAAGCGTGGTAATAATTCGTTAGCAGCCACACATCTATTCCTAATGCAAAACGAACCGGACTATCAAAAAGCCATGGGAGAAAAATAATGGACGCACATCCGACTAAAGAAAATTTAGAACCTGTCAAACGCGTTATCAAGAACGCTATCGCACTTATCGAGGAAGGTTCATACAAGGGTGGGGCAGCGCCAGCGGTCGCTGAGGTCCTATCATTTCTTGCCAATCTTTTGTCTGGAACCGCTAAACAATTGGAGGAACTCAATGTCCCAGCAGAACAAAACACAGCCGCCGTTGAACAACCAAACGCCGAGTGATGACGAGACGACTTGTCTGCAAGTCGTTCGAAAGGGCAGCAACTATGCTCTGGTCACTCTGAAAATTAGGGGTGACCGGGTATTGTCTCGCACGGTAGGCGAGGAAAGCATGAAAGCCCAGGTTTTAGCTAACGCCTCGTCATTCTGGGCAAAAAATTGCAGCTTATCTTAGACAAATTCAGTTTTTCTAGTGTGGCTCTTCTTTTTGCCTTCGCGTACGCGTGGCGAGGGGAGGGCTGCACTATCTCCGCCGCGGTCATGGTCATTGGCGCTCTAGCTGCCACAACATTTGAGAAGTTCCATTTTAAGTCTGGTCCAGAAATTGAGCTGACTCAGCTTAAAAAAGATATCTCATCCCTTCAGGACCGGATGGGACGCACTGAGCTGAGCATGGGGATCAAACAAAATAGATAGGGGCCGAGCATGGACCCGTTCATTAAAGAAATGGCGACCAGTCTTATTCCCATGATTTTGGGAGGAATAGGAACCGGCCTCGGCTGGCTTGGTCGATCTATTTTTAGAGTCAAGTCTGACCTAAACGCCGCGCACTGCAAAATTCGGAAAATAGAGGACCTAATAGCAAAGCAAAGTGCAGAGCTTTTAGACGTAGAAGACCGTGTTTCATGCTTGGAGGACTGACATGGAAATGCTTATCGGAATTTTGGGTGGTTTAGTCGTTAAGCTTGTGACCGGAAAGGTTGTGAGCCAGCTGATGGTTATTTTCGGTAGGGCTTGGGCACAGCACACGGTCAACAAATTTGACGACCAAGTAGTAGAGGTTCTTGCTCAAGGCCTTGGCATGGACCCAGTCCCAATGAAAGACAAGCTGAAGGAACAAGGGAAATGATGCTCACATCCCATTTCTCTGAAGCCGAACTAGCATGCAAGTGCGGTTGTAAAAGAGTTGACATGGACCGCGACTTCCTGACTAAGCTTGAGTCACTTCGGAACGTCTACAATCAGACAATGGTGATCACTTCAGGATTCCGCTGCAACAATTGGAACCAGAAATGTAAGGGTTCACCTAACAGTCAGCATACTGTTGGCAAAGCTGTTGACATATTAGTGACTGATGCGGGCAAGCGATACAAGCTAGTCGAAATGGCTTTGACGCTTGGTTTTAAGGGTATTGGTATCGATGGGTGTTTCGTTCACGTCGATACTAGATCTCTTGACCCGGCGCTGTGGATCTACCCGGTCAAAAACGAATAGTTGACACTTAGCTTAAATCTTGCACTATGGAAGATAGGGTCGAAAGCCCCGCTGCGCACAGGGCGTGACGATGGACGTTGCGTGATAGGGTGGGCAGCTCAATAGTACCATGGGAGTGAGAACAAAATGGCTAAGGTATCAAAAAAAGTCGGCAAGAAAAAAGTAGTGAAAAAAGCGGCTAAGGCAAAAACCAAATAGCCCAGACGCTTTTGGGTGGATTGCTAGAAGGCTCCTTTGCGGAGTCTTTTTTTGTGGTCATCCCCCTCCTCCTTCCCCTCGCGTTGCTCTGTGGTCATTTAATCAGCGCCGGTAATTACTGTTAAAGCCGCACGGCAAGATTCAAAAATACCTTCGCAATATTCTGCATAAGCTTTGTCGTCTTCATTCTTACGAACGCGTTCAATAGCATCTCTTAGCATGAGCCTAATGTTTCTTGCGTCACTAATTGTCGGACTCATTTCACAGCATCCATCGTCATTATGCTTCCTGTCATACATAGCCGATTGCTCTGCATGAAATTCAGCTTCGCGATACATTTTTAGTTCGTCGATCATCGCGTCAATGCTGTTTCTCATCGCAGTAATTAGCTTGGTGTCCTTGTCCCACCACTCCCCGTCATCTTCACCTGTCGGAGTGTCGTCTCGCCAAGGCGCAGGCATCGCGTCTTTTGACAGCTTGTCTAGTTCATCTAAATCAACTTTCATTTCACCTTCCCCTCCCCCTCGCGTCGCTCTGTGGTCATCGAAATACCTCAACTAATATATCGGACGCGCCACCCGAATTTATTTCAATTGCTGAGACTAAAACAATCTTCGCACGCATCATAGGTGGGGAAGAATTCGGTTCGGGCCAATAGTTACCCATAGCCCAGAGTAACCAAGCATCTGGCTCTAGGCTAGTAATGTCGTTACTCCACACGTCAGTAGAAAAATCTCCCTCATAGTTTTTTATAAATGTGACTAGGTATTTTTTCATTTCACTGCCTCCAATTCCGTTAGTGCTTCTTTGATTGCCAACATATTTGACGTAGACGAAACGACGAGCGCAATTTGTGCTTTGTCCAAAACTTTCAGCATTGCATCCCAATGGTTCCGCATTGCGGCGATTAGTGTCGCATTATCTTCTGTATCTTTTAGCGGATAACGCTGAGGCTTATTTTCCGGTGGGTCAAGAACGAAACGCGTTTCGTTCGGATAGACAAGCCAAGACCTTAGAGGATTGGCATTATGTGCCCCCCACGGTCCTTTTGACGCCTTCTCCCCCAACGCTTTCAGTTCTGAGAGTTTCATGATTCCCCCTCCTCCTCATCCGAAGACCACGATATTGCTGACACCGACCACGACGATGACGACGCCCACGACCACGACGACCCCGACCCCGACCACGACGACGACGAACCAGCTCTAAGCATTGCAGTGGTCATGATTCCTCCTCATCCGACGACGACACTGACACCGCCTCCGACCACGACGACCCCGACCACGACCACGAGGACCACGACCACCCCGACACCGCCGACACCGACCCCGACACCGC
>Ga0163151_10002167_pt1 | contig 31244 bp, 41 predicted proteins | sample OliLakLV19MP5IB2_FD_145596 | JGI IMG/M metagenome (GOLD analysis project Ga0163151, IMG submission 145596) | Freshwater microbial mat bacterial communities from Lake Vanda, McMurdo Dry Valleys, Antarctica - Oligotrophic Lake LV.19.MP5.IB-2 | ecosystem: Environmental > Aquatic > Freshwater >...
TTTAATTTGGACTCTTGTATCTCTAACTAAAGAAATAATATTATCACTTGGAACTTCCTTTTCTAAATAATTCTTAGGAAGTGGACCTTTTTGAGAAAGTAATTTAATAAGCTTTGACGATCTCTTTGAAAATTCTTTCTCTTTTAAAATACTCCTTACCCAACGTTTATTTTTTTGATCTTCACTAGGTAAATTCCAATTCTCATACTTCAGTGGTTCAGGTAAAGATAAAAATCTGATTAAGAAATCTTTTTTTCCGATTGCGAAATCAAGCAAACTAATATTCATATTCATTTACTTTTAAGTAATATACCAACTCAAAGTTATTTAACCAAGTAGGAAATAAGGATAAGGGGTAAGAAATAGGTAGTATTAATACTTGTAAGTCTTGGTATTGTCTCCGTTTATGGTGTCAAAGTATACCTCCAGCTGATGATATCCGGAGTTTATATTCCTAGTATAGGATCCAATAAAATGCTTAAAATATTCATCAGACTGCTCAGTAGATAATTTACCTAGGTCTGTTTCATCGCGCATTTTCGCTGCGCCTAGATCGTCATAAATATAAATAAATGCATTTCTATCATTTTTTGTATCCTTGTATAATTTATCACCGAGAAGCTGCATATCACTTTCATTAAAATATGATGGATCAACTACGATAACTTTTCCTTCTCCTCCATTTGGAATTTCCCATCTTCTTACTATTTCATATTTAATTACTTTTTCCGCCTTCTTTTCAGCTGTCGCAGATTGTTTTGGTTTTTCTTCAGTACCTGAAGATCCTCCAATAACAACTATTATTACAAAAACTAAACCAATGCCAATTGCTCCTCTTCCCAAGCGAGTCTTATACCATTTCTTCTTTTCTTCCATAACAATTGAAGCATAAACCTTTTTATTTCAAAAATCAAGGCTTTTTCAAGGCTAAATCCTAAGCTTAGCTTAGTTCTCTTCTCTAAGCATCACTTAGATAATAAAGCCATGAGAAAGAACGCTCAACTTCCTAAATCGCTTGGCAAAAAGATTCAGAAACTACGTAAAAATAAGAATATGACGCAAGCTGAATTAGCGGAGAAAGTAGGAATAACAACAACTTATCTTGGCTTTATAGAACAAGGTAGATATGCTCCCTCTCTTGAGGTTGTAGAAAAAATATCTAGGAGATTAGGAGTTAAAGTTAACGATCTTTTTTAATTCTGGGTATTAAGCGTCTCCATTCTCTTCATCTCTTCGGCTGCTTGCCTACCTAACTCTTCATAGTCACTGGCCATTGGATCAATAACTTCAAATGTAATATTATTTTGTACAAATTTATTTTGACTGACTATTGTATTTAACGAAAATTCTTCCGGCAGCTTTCTTTCCAAAAACCACTCTGCAACTTTTACATCATTTAAAGAGTTATAAACTGTAAATCTGGCTTTTAAAATTGGGTTCTGTTTCCAGGCGTGAACATTGTCCGAAAAGTCTGGATTCAGCTTCTTAAATTCGGACAGAGTTGATCGAGCAATTCCTACCCCAGCACAGGCTTCTTCATCCGTGCAACCCATTAAGAAAAACTCTTTCAATTTTGCGAGAATTTCATCTGTCATAACACTTGGTCTTCCTATCATAAAACAATTATAACTGATATTATTTACTTGTACTTAAAGCTAAATAGAAGTAAAATATAGCCATGGCAGATCCTAAATTTATTGGCACAGTTAGCTTCGAAGAAATAAAACCTACGATTAATTATAACCCCTGGCAACCAATGCATTTTGATTTTGCTCCTTACTCTGTTATTAAACCGTCTCCAAGTTATCTTTTTACATTAGGATCCGGCTGCTTAAATTCTATGGCAACTACATCAATATTTGGTCATAAATATAATTCAGGCATTGATGTTTTTAGACAAGATTGGAACAATGGAACAGCTGTTATAGATGTTGATCATTATGTTGCAGAAATAGGTCAAGCCTCATACAATATTTTTAAATATCCTCCAGATATTAATCATCACCTTAAATCAAATAATAAAATACTCCAGTATATAGAACCTGGATGGACCGCATATGTTAATAAGGTCTTAGCTGGAAGTATGACCTTATAATTCCACATGATTTCTGAAGCTTATTATATTAAAGATGACCTTGAAGGATTTACATCTGAAGAAATAGCTGAACTTTCAAGCGACCTACAAAAAGCTGGATTTCAATTCTACGCACCGCAACTTGGTGGTGGTGGAGATGGAGTAAAAATAGTTGAACAGATAATTGCTTCGCTTAATTTTCATAATTTTTGGTTTGATATCTTTGTTGGAGTTCTCGCAAATAGACTAGATAAAGCACTTTCTATTATATATTCATGGATGTCTAAACACGAGTCAAAAAAGAAAGAAAACCCGGTAATTCAAATATTCATCTATACCCCACTTAGGGGTAAAAATAATTGCTATTACATTAGATTTAAGGCGGATAAAAAATATTCGAAAAATGAGATTGTTCAATACCTAAAAAAAATGAAAAAGGAACAAAAATGATAGAAGTATTAAATCCATTTACAATTTATCACGCGGTAGGAATAGCAACGGAAACGCACAAAGATCAGAGAGATAAAGCCGGACAGCCCTACATAAATCACCCATTGGCTGTTATGCGAGGACTTCAGGGAATTGAAGCGCAAATGAGCGCGATTCTCCATGATGTAGTTGAAGATCATCCAGATAAATACAGATTTGAATCTCTCGCGCAAATGGGCTGTCCTCCTACCGTCATAGAAGCACTTAGGTTAGTAACTCACCCTACTACCTATACTGGAACTGAAGAAGAATATATGACAATGATTCAAGCAATCGCGGAATCAGGAAATCAAATCGCGATTGATGTAAAATTCAAAGATCTAACTCATAATTCAGATCTTTCCCGACTTCCCAACCCTACAGAAAAAGATTTAAAACGAGTTGAAAAGTACAGAAAAAGTATAGAACTTTTAAGGCCCAAGGTAAGTAAATATCTTCTGCTATAATTTTGCCATGGACCCTATCGCTAGAAAAGAAGATTTCGAAAAAAGTGCACATGAATATTGGAGATGGACACTCTCAGCAGAAGACTTACTAATAACCGCAAATATACTAGAAGAAAAATATACTGCTGCAGTAGAATCAATTAAACATCATAAAGGCGGAAAGCTACCTTTAGAGTTTCAAGTTTTAGCTCCCATGATTTATTTTAAGGCAAAAAGCTTGGAGCTTTTTTTAAAAGCTATTTATATCAAAGAAGGAAATAAAGTTATTAAAAATGGAAAATTTATCTATGTAACGCATGATTTAAATCTTCTATCAAAAAACGTAAAACTTGTATTCAGTGCTGAAGAAGAAAAGCTTCTTAATAAACTAAGCACCTGTATAATCTATTGGGGAACGTATCCAGTCCCTGTTAATGAAAGAGATTGGAGACCAGACACTGAAGGAATTACCGGCATACAGCCAATTTATTCTTGGAGCGGAAATGATGATAAAAATTATTTATCAGTCTTAAGGGTAGTAAGAGAAAAATCAGCTTTACCTGAAGATAAAAATATTCCTACTGCTTTCACTAAATTTCCTTGAATCAAGATAATAATTTCCAACATAGTTACTTAAGGCCTGCAAAGTACCATACGATACCTTGCTTCGCCTAATTTTAGAAGCAAGTGAGAGTGGGACCGCAGCCAGATACCGCATGGTATCTGAGCGAAGACAGGATCAGAATTGTACCCGACAAAAAAAGTGAAATTCTATTACGTTTACATTCTCCACAACACCTCTAAAAATTTTATCTACATTGGATATTCTGAAAATGTTAAGTCCAGATTTGAATCTCATAATAAAGGTGAAGTAACCTCAACTAAATCATACACTCCTCTAGAATTGATTCATTATGAAGCATATAAAAATATGAAGGATGCCAAACGCAGAGAAACCTATCTGAAATCAAACAAAGGCAGAACCACACTAATGACAATGTTAAAAGAATATTTTGAAGCTGTTTGAACCAGGTGTCGCATGGCACCTGGATATATTTTGATATACTCTCTTCTTTGTTGACTTTCATATTCCCATATGAAATGCTTTATTTATGGAAAATCAAACCGTGGATCAAAATCCTTCTGCCGATACTCAGACTACAAATATTAATACTTCTCACAATTTAAACAAAAAATTAATCCTAACTATTGGTGGAGTTATTTTATTAATAATTATCTCAATCCTTTCTGCATACTATTTGGGAACACAGAAAAATAACAATATAACCAACTCTCCAGCTTCAAATTCAGACACAAATAGTCAAAATGTTGATGAGACTCCAATTGCTTCTCCAAGTCCTATGAATAGCAACAACTACACGAATTCATCTATGAATTTTAGTCTTAATTTACCAGAAAATTATGAAGTTATAAGCGAAAACCCAAACGAAGTAATTTTTGGAGTTAAACCAATCTATGCAGAAAAGCCAATTCCTTACTTAACTATTAGCAAAAACTCAACAATTACATATAAAACTTTACAATCCTGTAATCCAACTCCAAAACCAGGCTGCGGTGATACAACAAGCTATTCATTAGATGGATATAAAGCTGATTATACAAAGGTATTTAATATAGATGCCTCATATGATGAGGTCACAATAACTGATCCAAGCAACACGCAGGGCCCTGAGCAGTTAAAAATGATCGTTGCAGGACCAAGCCTGCCTCAGGCGTTTGAAAAAATCCTAGAATCATTTACTTTCATAAAATAACTTCCAACATAGTAGCTCAGGGCTTACCAGTTGACAAACGGCTATTTGTGGCATAAAATGGTATCATTATGGCACAAACTATTCGACTTACCATTACTCCCGATGTAGAAAAAGCCTTAGAGATTTTACGTCAATCAACTCTAGGTACCCTTAACACGACCGAGCTTATTAAAATGGCTGTTGGTAGCTTTGCCAAAATAAAAGCCAAAGATGCGTCAGAAGTGAGCGAAAAAGAATTGAGTCTTATGTCTGCACGACAATTCTATGAATGGGCGAAGGAAGATGGAACGCTTGAAGTAGATAATATCTCACCAAATGCTAAGTTAAAGCCTTTTATCCCAGAGCCATATGTATCAAATAGTTAAATTCTTATTTCCTTTTGCGGATGACTTAGATAAAGGAAAGCCTCGTCCTTCACTAATTATTTCACCTTCTTTTAGCAAACATAAACATATAATTATTGCGTATATAACCACAAATGCAGAAAACATATTAGATACTGATCTTGTACTCGATTCATCTGATCCAAATTTTCAAGCTACTGGTTTACGGTCTTTGTCTATTATTAAACTTCATAGACTTATTACTGTTGCTCCTTCTCAAATTGGAGAGGTTATAGGAGTATTACCCACTGAGCTTATTCCTAATGTAAAGAAACGACTTACCAAAATTTTTCAGTTGGATAATCTAAAATAATAACTTACAACATAGTTGTTCAGGGCCTGCCAGGCACAAGTCAATACCTTGCTCCGCTATATAGTTTGTTCTCTTGAAATTATTAATTTAAAAGTTTATTCTGGTTCTATGCTAACAAAAACGGACTTACAACAAATCGGTGAAGTTATTGATATAAAATTAGAACCAGTCAAAAAAGACTTAAAGGTTCTTAAAAAAGATGTTAAATATCTAAAAAAGTCGGTTGACCTTGTCGTCAAGAAATATGACGAGGGTGACGTTTCTTTAGGAAAAAGAGTTTCGAGGATCGAAGAACACCTCCAGATCTAGACCTGCTGATATATTTTATATATTCACCACTTTATTGACATTCATCTACCGCTAAATAATAATAAATTCATGCAAAGAAAAAAAATAAAATCAAGGCTTTCAAATTTAAAAGGCCCCCTTTTGATTTTTATTATTCTTTCGATAGGCTTAATATTACTTACTTATTATAGGTTAAATCAAAATCCGGCACCAAAAACTTTAGATTCATTTCAGGAACTTCTAGTTAAAAATTGCAAAGAAAGTAAAGTTCCTCGTGACTTTCAAATAAAAAAAATAGATTTATCTTCACTACCAGTTTCATTTGGAGACTTGGTTGTTAAATCTGGTTGGTGCGATAACTACGGCAAATATATTTGGGTGCCACTTGATGGAAATGATGAAAACAGTTTTTCTATTCAACCATTTATTACGGTATCAGATAATTCATCTTCTCATTGCTGTCATGGACCTTCAAGCATTGAACCAACTGGTAAACTTATAAAAACCGATGGTGATGTTAAAGTTTATCTTCATACTGGAACTTGGGATGCAGGGCCTAATTCAAATTATAAACCAGTAATTGCACGAGCAGTTAAAACTTTAAGCTTACCAAACGGCGAAGAACTGAGAATCGTTTTAGACAGGGTTATTATTGATGAAAACGACTCAAGCCTTCAAGCCTTGGAGAATCAATATAAAGTTATTGACTCAATTACTGGAAGTGGAAAATACATATTTACTCCTGACACAGTAAAAAATATGTTTGAAGATTCATATTTCTCAAATATCAGTGAAGACCCCAAAGTATCTGCAATTATTACTGAAATTCAAGGTATCAATCTAAAATAACTTCCAACATAGTTGCTCAGGGCCTGCTAATTACTCCTCATTTCAACTTTGACTAATCACTTCAAAGATCACTATACTTAAATTGGTAATTCAATTTTTAGTATTATGAATATTACTACTGTAACCCACAATGATCTCAAGCTAGTTGATGTTCATACTTTGGGAGAACTAGAAATTAAAGAACTAAAAAACAGTTATGGTTTTAGTCCAATTCATATTGAGGACTATCTTGAAAGAAAGCAATTTCCAAAGATTGAAATGAGCCAAAATTATGTCCTGGTCACGCTAGATTTCCCCTTTCTGGAAAACAGCTCACAAAAAGAAAGCAAGAAAGATATACCCGTAGATCAAAATTCATCTAAACCAGAAGCGATTGCCTCAACAATAAAAGATGTAATATCTGCTCCTGTTACAATTCCCTCCAAGCTTCTTTTTAACGAATCTTATAAAAACAGAATTAATGTAGCTCATATAAACTTTTATATTGGAAAAGATTTTGTGGTAATTTTACATGATGAAAAAACTCCGCAAATTGATGAAATGGTTAAAATTTGCCAGCAAACATTAAATAAAAGAGAAGAGGTTATGGGCAGTGGGCCTTATTTTCTGTTTTATGTTTTAGTAAGTATGCTGGTGGATTCTACATATACTGTTATGAGTCAAATTACAAGCATGATAGATGAAATTGATATTCATTTGCTCAAAAATAATCCTCCGATTAAAGTTGTAGAAGATATATCTGTCACCAGAAGAAATGTGGTTTTCTTTAAATCAATGATAGAGCCTTCCCTGCATATATTTTCTGATCTTGCAAATGGAAAATACGAGGATATAGGGAATGAAAATAGAATTTATTGGAGCAGTATTCAAAATCATCTGCAAAAAATTAAAAATAGACTGCATGGAAGTCAGGAGTTAGTCGAAGGAATAGCAAAAAGCCATGAATCATTACTAACTGTCAAAACAAATGAAATTGTAAAAGTTCTGACAATGTTCACAGCAATTCTTTTACCATTAACACTTCTGGCAAGTATCTATGGCATGAACATAGTTGGCCTTCCTATTGCACAAAGCCCGGAAGTGTTAAAAATCTTATCACTTATAATGCTATTGATCGGGCTCATTATGATTGCGGGTTTTAAAATTAAAAGATGGTTTTAGTATTTAAAATATTTTTGATCTAGTCCTCTATTCCTTTTGCTATACTTGATCTATGACCTTTTGGGAAAAGTGGAAATATAAAAATTTAACTTTTCTTCTCATCTCAATCCTCTTTGCCTTAGCTTTATCAAAATATGAACCATTTCATGAACTCCTTATTCGCCTTGGAGATTATGGGTATATTGGAGCATTTGTAGCTGGTATTTTATTTGTGTCTACCTTTACCGCTGCAATTGGAGCTGTAATTTTACTTATCTTGGCAGAAGAACTCTCTCCTTTGGAAATAGCTCTAATAGCAGGCATGGGAGCAGTCTTTGGAGATTTTATGATTTTCCGATTTATAAAAAATAGCCTAACAATGGAAATTAACCAGCTTTATGATCATATAGACGGTCGCCACCATTTTAAGAAAGTTCTTCACTCAAGATACTTTAGCTGGACGCTGCCTGTAATAGGATCAATCATTATTGCCTCTCCGCTACCGGACGAGATAGGAGTAAGTCTTATGGGAATTTCTAAGATGAGTATGGCTAAATTCCTGGTTATATCATTTATTTTAAATGCAATTGGAATATTTTTAATTATTTCTGCTTCAATTATTATTCACCCATAGAAATTCTCAATAAACATAAAAATTAGTCCTCTTCCCTTTTCGTACTTTCTTTTTGTATACTTGCGCGGTGAGTATCATAGAGGCTCCACCACCAATCGATATAGCTCGAAGAGAATCTGGAATTATAATTCCAGATAGACTGCTTAATCCTGAGTCTTATCTCTTCCCAAATCCTTTTAATCTGGCAATTGATACAGACTTTGCAGATCCGAGTGTCCTAAAACATAATGGCAAACTTTATGCATTTGGGACTCATACAGAAGGTCGGGATATGCCAGATTTCATACTCTGTGCACAAGCCGGAGAAACGCTCTTAGACTGGGAGATTAAGCCTGGAAATGTATTATCCAAACCTCCCAAATGGGCCAATGCATACTATTCCTGGGCACCCAGTGTCAGATATAACCCAGAAACTAATCTCTTTAATATGTACTACGCGACTTCTATTGATGGTCATGCCATGGGAATTTCTTTGGCAGAATCTATGTACCCTGATCATGGCTTCATAGACTATAGCGAAAAACCAATCGTTGGCGGGTACCCAATTGATGTGGACAGACATAGAGTCAATCGTGTTATTGATCCTGATGTTTATATGAAAGAAGATGGACAACTCATGCTGGTTTATGGCTCAGCTGGAATTCCCATATATGAACAACCGCTTGATCCAAGTGGAAAAAATGTTGTTCAAAATAGTGTTCCGAGAACTATATTAAAGCCAAGAGAACATGATTATGAGTGGCGAATTGAAGCAGGCTCCGTAGAACCTGATCTTTTTGGGCGCAAAAGAATAACTTATGCTGGAAATGATTGCTTTGGAAACGGAGTAAATAAATAAAGAAATTATGCAATTATGCAGGTAAGATTTAATGAGGAGACTGGTAAATTCGAAAGACCAACTGATGTAGATTCTGGGGCTGTTGACAATGTTCTTCTTGAAGGTAATTTTGAGTGGAAAAACCCGGGACACCAGAACATATTTACGCTTCCAGGTCCTGATGGCGAGGAATTAGCTTTCTAATAACCTCAGCAATTGATAGAGCTTACCAATATCATCCGGGGCCTGATAGAAAAAACAGAAGACCGGCCATTATAGCAAGAGTCTTAGAAAAAGATGGCTGGCTTTATATCCCCGGAGGAAAATATCCCCAGGGAGAAAAACTAGCAGAGGAATATTTCAGGTAGCAATATTGACTTCCCTTCTTACAATTGAAATACTCAATACATGGAAGAGCAAAATACTAGCCAAAATCCACAAGCGCATATTGAGCCAGAAGCTCAAGTCCCCAATCAAACTTCACCGCATCATAAACATTCAAAAAAGAAGTTAATCTTCGTAGTCTTAGGTGTAATAATTCTTCTCATAATCTTTAGCGGTGCTTTCTACTACATGGGCATGAGTAAAAATAATAATGAAACCACAAGCACAACAGCTCAAATAGAGACCTCTCCTGTTCCCACTGAGGAGGCAACCAAATCTGCAGTTATAGGAAAAAACCTTGTGCCAATTACAGAAAATACTGTCTCTTATGGATATCAAGGCGATAAACTCCTTATGAACTATAGAGGTAAAGTTTACTCCGACTCTGACTCGAGCAACGGCACGGACGAACCGGAACCAGCAGCCAAGTATAAAAACATCACTTGGTATGGATTAGTAGATGCACCCCAAAGCGTAAATGATGCACTAAAAGCACAACCCACAACATACGATGAGGTGTTTAACTTTACTCCACTGATGAATAACGATTTCTCATTTGTTATGCGCTGGGATCGCTTGATTGGTGACAACAAATTTGCTAGTGATCAGAAAATTTATTATTTTGACGTTAAAACCCAAACTCTTAAAGAATTGGCTTCATTTACACAGAATGATAAGAATTACTCCTTCCCCATCTTTAACTCAGCAAGTCCAGACGGAAAAAATTTAGCTTTTAATATGTTTGGATGCTGGAATTGCGGCGGACATTATCCTGAAATTAGATTAATTAATGTAGATACAAAAGCTACAAAAAATCTCGGCAGGGTCATAGAATTTAAATGGACAGGAAGCAATACATATTCATATAAAGAATATAAAGAAATCGAATGCTCTGAACCACAACCAGGACCTTGTCTTAAAGACGAAAAAAACCTTCCTTTAAAGACTGGTACATTTAATTAAGTCTACTCCTCTTGTTTGTAAGAACTTCTTTTGCTACTATCCGCTTGTGTCTAGCCCCGAAGGAAGACCGCGCCCTCCCATAAAACGGGATGCAAATCCCCTAGCTATAGGAGTGCTCTCAATGGCAATGTCCATGGCCCCCATGACCTTTGATGATATCCAATATATTGACTGTGACTATGATGAAGGCAAACCATATACTACTCAACTAATCCCCCCAACTACAACACTCGAAGAGATATGTCCTCCATTGGAGCGTGCACAAGGACAACGCTTCGGTACATTTTATTATGGCCACAGAGAGCCTGCAATGATTATGGAAAATGGAAATATAGCGGATGGATTTATTCCGATAAATGGTGAGGAATACGGAGAAGAAGATGTAAAACTGATCTATGCTCAGCTTGAAAAAATGAGATATGCAAATATTGACCACATAATTGTTTCCTGGAATAGAATTGGTGATGATAGAGATCGTTTTATGAAGTTTTTAATTAAAGATGTTATGAAACGAGCGGACAATCCACATAAAGAATTACGCATTGCTGAGATTTTTGAGGAAGAATCAACTGAAGGAAAAATTCCTGACGAAAGACTCAATGCGATAATGCAATATCAGAAGGAAGAATTTCTTGATGATGAACATTTTCTAAAAGATGAGGACGGAAAATCTGTGGTTTATGTGTATGCCCAAAGTGCAGATGGATTACTAGATAATCCAGGACTAGCACAATAATGGTATGAAACAGGAGAGAGATTTGGCTTTTCTCCTATTCTAGAAGCTTATCCTCTTAATAAGCTGAATCCATATTATGAAAAGGTAAAATGGTTCAATTACGCTGCCGGAAATATTTGGGAAATTATTCCTAGTAGTACAAATAAAACGAAAGACAGGTTTAGGGTTACTATCTCTTATCTAAAGCTTCCAAAAGGCATTCACCAGGGAGATATTAAACGGCTTGATTATGATCCCGAAAGATTTAGAGAAGATCTAGAAGAAGGAGTCGAATCAGGATTAACAGTGGTTGAGACTGCCTGGAATGAGTGGTTTGAACATGCAAACACAGAAAATAATGAAGATGCACTTGAGGCGATGCATGATATTATCCCCTCTTTACCCCTTAGACCAAAAGCTGTATCAGGTGACCAATACGTGCAATTTGCTATGAGCATTTACGAAGAGGCATCGAAAATCGAAATACCGCCTACTCTTCCACCGGCTCAACCAAGAGAGCATCCTATATTTGCAATTGAATCCAGAAGGAGAAAAGAAGAACAAGAATTGAAAAAACCTATTTTAAAACATAAACCACTTAAAAAAGTAGCATAATTTTCTTTCCAAATTCTTACTCGCTTTTTGCTTGATTAATGCTTAATTACTTTAGTATTAGTTCAGGAAAGGAGGTAATTAAATGGTTAAGAAAACAAAAACAAAAGCTGCAAATCAAACAGGTAAAAAAGGTGGCATTAGCGCTATTTCTCCTGAGATGGTAGGAGCAATGACAGGTGCAGCAATTGGCGGAGTCGCAGGACTCATGCTTGCAAATAAAAAGACACGCGAAAATCTCGCAGTGGTAAAAGACAGAGCTCTTGAATCAGCTGGAGATATTCTAAACAATGTCCACATTGACACAAAAGAAATTAGAGAAAACGCAAAAGATTCAGCAATTGATGCTACAAATAAAGCAGAAAAAAAGATTAATAAGTCTTTACCCAAAAATATTAAGTAGAAATGAGGGTTAAAAAATAAAAAGACTTCCTAGCGATAGGAAGTCTTTTTTGGGGTCATGAACTGTTTTACTTTTACAGCAACTGTGTCAGCGATTCCTTCCCCAATTACTGCAGCCATTTTTACCGACTTCTCTGCTGTTCTTGTAACGAAAAGAACTTTTCTCGCAACAATGTACAGAAAAATAGAAAGTGCAATGAAGAGCCCCAGCATAAAAATCATAAATATCGTCGCTACTGCAAAAAATATTGTTTGCCAATCCATCCTTCAAATTTAGCAATATTAAACAAGAATATAGCAATAAATCTGTATGATTTGGGTAGCAATAAAGCTATTGAAGGACAAAAAAAATAGGTTTATAATTCCAAATTAGGTTTCATTTAAGAGTGACTACTCAAATCGCGCCATATCGCGGCTAGATGGAGGTTGTCTGCTTACTGGACTTATTCGCGTTCGCACATTGATTTTAGAAGAGGTGTTATATAGCATAGACTTACCCCAAACGCCTGAAGAATTAGGCTACTACGGAGTAAGAAGTGGCAAAGAGACATCAGCGACCTCAGACCATCCGCCGAATGAAAGGCACCTGGCTGATCGACGGGAGATTCTATCCCCAGATCTGCCTGGTAGAGATCGGCTCTGCAGGTGACAACGCTATTCGGGCACTCTCCGAAGATGATCCGAGAAGCGTACGCATCCTTGAGGACACTGACATCCAAGGCTGGAGATCATTCCTGCCGCGCCAATGCTCACCAAGCAACCCGCAGCGTTTTCTCGACCGAGCGACGCTACTAAGCGGAGTTCCCTTCCGAGTGGAAGACTTCAAGCCAGCAGCAGTGAGAGAAAGGTTAGTTCGACATGTAAGAGACCAGCAGCCAAGGCGCTATATTCCCGTCCGTTCACACTAGAGGAGGAGAAAACCATGGGCAAGACCAACAAGTGCCTTCGCTACCAGACGCACAACACGTCCGCGTTCGACGCGATCGCTACGGGCAATCATGCAACCAAGCTTCGGCATGGCTGCAGATCGATCCAGGGATTCCTGAAAATCATCAAGGATGATGGGAGTACCGTCGTAGCCAGGTTCAGCATGGCCCCGGGCGTCAAGACGTCCATCGAGCGTCTGTTCGTCTAGATCTGCTGCCCCAGCAGCCACACTACAAGATTTTCCTGCAAAGGAAGTTTGGTATAGGGTCTCCCTCCCCAAAACCAAGTGCTGCCACCGTAGCATCCGCTCCCCCGGGCTTTCTTTGCTACCGGGATTATGGGAGGAGATGTGAGAAGTCGAAAGACTATCGAATGTGCTTGAGATTCCCCTCTCATGCCATTACTGCGAAAGCAGTCGATCTCCTCCCTACCCGGGACCAACACCTCTCGTCAAGTACTGCAAAGTACCTGACAACACAGACACGTGGAATCGTGAATTTTCCCACGGGGTGTGGTTGTCAAAGGATGATCGGAAGATCGAACCGCTGGGGGTTCTCCTCCGGTCAGCTCGCGCGAGCTTCCCTGCTCGCCGCAGCTGCCATCTGGCAGTTTCCTTAGACACCACACCCCGAATAATTTATTTTGAAGGCTTAAGAAGATATGCAGTAAAAAAAGCCAAAGAAAAACCAAGCAAAGCTCCGCCAACTACATCAGTTGTCCAATGTTCACCTAAATAAACTCGGCTAAACAACATCAGGAAATCAAAAATTATTACTCCAAGAATAATTAACCTCTTCTGAATCTGAGTCAAACTTTTCAGAGCCATTACGATTACAATAATAAATCCCGTGACAAATGCAGTTCGCGCGGAATGACCTGAAGGAAAAGAGAAAAACTCAGCTATCTGCGAGACATTATGGGAAGGCGCACTCAGAAAAATATTTGTCCTTAAAAGCTCTGCCGGAAGTGCTGGATGATAAATAAATGTTTTTCCAACTATTTCAATCAAACCAACAACTATAAATAGAAGTAAAACTTCCGGAATCTTTACTTTATTTCTAAAGACCAATAAAAGAAAGAGTAAAATTACTCCAGTAACTTCAGCAGTTCCCAGAATACTAAATATAGAAAACGGTGTATCAATAATTCTAGGAATAAAGCTCTGGAGCGTTACTGAAGTTTTATAATCAAAGCTATTTAAAATTCCGGTTGAGACAATGAGAGATAAAATGAGGAACAAGCCAAAAGTTATCAAACCCCAGCGAAGATATAATTCTTTATTCATGGAGAGTTTTATTGTAGCAAAAATTATCTATTCTTTCCTTTGTGATGCATATAGATTACAGTCCCAACTACAGCTGCACTAGCTGCAGCTCCGACAGCTGCTGCTTTTTTAATTGAATCAGCATGCTCTGCAACGAAAACATCAATGTGTAGCGCTGAAAGCTTTACCCCAACGGACAGACCCTGATCTCTAAAGCTATCAACCTCTTTCCTAATTCTCCCAAATCTACCCACTTCTCTTCTCAACTCTGCTTCTGTTCTGATTCCACTTGAACTAATTGAAGTATGAACAGGAGTTCCTTCCGCAGGAATTTCTCCCATTCCATCAGGATGAGCGTCATATATGGCTTCTGGATCAATAAAATGATGCGCTTCCATTTAGAGGATTATAACAAATTAAAACTTGAGATCTCTGAGGTACTCTTTAAATGGTTCTTTAATATCAGGATGCTCTAATGCCAAATCCACAATAGTTTTCATATACTCGAGCTTATTTCCTGTGTCATAAAACTTTCCGCCTTTTATCTCAGCCGCGAGAATTCTTTTTCCGTCAGCAAGCATAAGCTTAAGCGCATCATTATAGTAAAACTCTGCACCTTCCTCTAGATTTTCCAAAACCTGATCAAGATAATCAAAAATATCAGGAGTAAAAATAAATCCGGAAACAGTTGCCAGATCTGAAGGAGCTTTCTCTTTTCCTGGTTTTTCTATAAGCGTCTCTACATCAATTATTCCGTCTTCAATAGTTCTTCCGCCCGCAAATCCATAACGGGAATAATCTTCATCTGTTTTTGCGCGTATTGCACCCATAACCGATGAATCAAATCTTTCATAAATCTCAATCATCTGCTTAAATCTTGATGGATTTGAGAGGATGAAATCATCACTCCATGTATAAATAAATGGTTCGTTACCAATCAAATGCCTGACATTAATTAGGGGAGTTCCGTTACCATATGGTCCTTTTTGGCGAACATATACAAAATTTGCAAGTTTAGAAATTGCTTCTACTTCATCAAGAAGATGTTTTTTCTTTTCTCCCCCTGCTTTAAGATTCTCTATAAGATCTTTACTTACAGCATCAAAATGATCTTCGATTGTTCTTTTGTGGTATCCGGTAACAAGAATGATATCTGTTATTCCAGCATCAACTAATTCTTCAACCACGAATTGGATAACTGGCTTGTCTACTAGAGGCAGCATTTCCTTGGGCATAGCTTTGGTCTGAGGCAAAAATCTTGTTCCAAAACCTGCAGAGGGAATCACAGCTTTTCTAATCTTCTTCATAGATTAGAACAATAATAATGCATCGAAGATTTAATTTCAATATGAGTATCGCATCTATTTACAATAAGCTCAAATTTGTGTTAAAATACTAATAATTATCCGCCAAGACAGGCGGATTTAAAATATTTAATGGCATTTTCACCTATTACATTTGGAAAAGAAGCTGTAGAAGAACTCAAAAAAGTCACCTGGCCCACTAGACCAGAGATAATCAGGCTTACAATTTCGGTAATAGCAATAGCAACAGTTGTAGGATTGTTTTTAGGAGGACTTGATTTAATACTTACAAAAGTTCTAGAAATAGTTTTAGGAAGATAATATGAACGACGATCAAAATCAAAAACAAGATCAAATTGAAGAAGCTGCAGATGCGGCAAGTCAGCCTGCGGAAGAAACTACTAAAGAAGACTTAACTGCTGAACAAATCAAAGAAGATACGCAGATGGCTTCAATAGAGGGCGCATCAGATAATGCCCAGGAAATAAAAGAAGCTCCAGAAAGCCTCACCGCAGAAGAAATTGAAAAAGATACTGAGATGGCACCAACTCCAAATATAGCTAGCTCTGAAGATGTAATTAACGAACCAGCTGAAGCCTTAAGCGCAGAACAAATCAAGCAGGACTCAGAAATGGCTCCTGTCGAGGATCCTGATGAAAAACTTGAAGAAGCTAAAAAGGTTCTAAATCAAGAAGATTCAGACAATGCTAGATGGTATATTGTCCACACATATTCAGGACACGAAAATAAAGTTGCTAAATCTATTAAGCAAAGAGTTCAGTCTCTCGGATTTGAGAATAGAATTTTTGACATTATTGTTCCTACGAGAAATACAATTAAAGTATCTCAGGGAAAGAAAGAAACCGTAAAAGAAAAAATATTCCCAGGATATGTGCTTGTAAAAATGACTCTTGATGATGAATCATGGCTTCTTGTTAGAACAACACAGGGAGTAACAGCATTTATAGGAGCTGGCAACAAGCCTACCCCAATTTCAGAAAAAGAAGTTGAAGCAATCATGAAGTTCATGAACGAAGAAGAACCTCTATACAAGACTGCATTCGTTCTCGGTGAAGCTGTAAAAATAGTAGACGGACCATTCGCAGACTTCTTAGGAACAATTGATGATATCGATGAAGCTAAAGGCAAGCTAAAAGTACTTGTAAGTATTTTCGGTCGCGAAACACCAGTGGAACTAGACTTTTTACAAGTTAATAAGCTTTAAGATTCTGGAAATTTCGTACATGTCTCTTACCTCCTGAGAAAACTTATAAGAATTTGAATGAGATAAATACCCACGATAAGATTGAATCGTTTGATTCAAGGAAAATTCAGATATTTCGTTACTTTTATAATCCTCAAGCTTATTTTCAATTTTTCTAAACATTCTTCTTATAGTCTGTGTTCTTGGCAAAATATAGTGAGGCAAAACTATATAACCAAGAAAATTAATTCCCCAAGTGAACTTACTAATAATAATCTTCTGGGGATGTAATTCAAGCTTTAAATTATCAAACAAGAATTGTTGTGATGTATCAATACATTGAGACAAATATTCTTTATCTGTACTTAATATTACAAAATCATCTGCATAACGAATATAATATTTGATTTTTAATTTATGCTTTATAAATTGGTCATGTTGATTCATATAAATATTTGCAAAAATCTGGGAAGTTAAATTTCCTAGCGGAATCCCCTTACGGTCTTGCGAGGCTAAGTCCTCTGAATGAAAACTTTCGATAAGACCAAAAAGAAGCGTGAGAATATCCCTATCTGTAATCTTATTTTTCAATAAACCAAACAAAATCTCATAATCCACATTTGCGAAAAACTTTTTAACATCGAACTTTAGGCCATAACAATTTCGTGAGTAATTTCTACTAACAATTCTCGCAAACTTTTCAAGCCTTTTGACTCCTCTGTGCGTTCCTTTGTCTAGCCTGCATGAATAAGAATCATAAATAAAGGTCTTATCGAAAACATCATAAAGATATTTATATAAAAGATGATGAACTATCCGGTCTGAAGCACTTGCTTTATGGATATGACGTCTTTTTGGATCATTTACATAAAATTCTTCATAAACTCCGTGTCTATAAGTATTGTTTTTCAAACTTAAATACAAACTAAACAGATTATCTTCCAGATTTCTTTCAAAAATCTGGATATCCACTCTCTTTCTCTTTCCTTTCCGGAACTCATAATATGCTTGAAAAAGATTTTCTACTGTTATAAGCTCGTTATAATTCATATGAACACCAACGATAAAGATAGCCACACACACACACACACACACACTGCCTGAAGCAAATCAAGAAATCCCCATCTTTACTAAACTTTATGAGTTTTATAAAAGTCTAAGCGTAGTAATTCCGTCTTTTCCTAAAACAAAACGCTACAGTCTAGGACTAAAAATTGACAATATTACTCTAGAAATTATCGAACTTTTATTTTATGTTCCAATTAGCGCCAATAAAACTCTTACCCTTCAAAAAATGAGCGTTAAACTTGATTTATTAAAAGTACTTATTCGCTTATCTAAAGATAGCCAAGCGATGAATAATAGTAATTATTTAAAACTTCAAGTATCTCTACAAGAAATTGGGAAAATGCTTGGAGGATGGCTCAGAGCCTCCAAGCAAAAATCCCCATAAAGATATATATACTACCAGAGGAGCGACTCGCAGACCGTCACTACGATCATCAGCACCCCAACTATTAACATTCAAGCCATCATCGGGATCGAAGTTACCTACATTAGCGACATCGCCTTCAACTCTTTGTTATACCTCACCGTTTTCTAAATCTCACTGTACCTTTTTTATCAATCGGTAATGTATTTTATTCTGCCTTAAGCGCTGCTAGAAGGACAAAAGTGAAGCATACGTAGTATCTAGTAAATTTTTATTTAAGCACTCTCCCGCACTAAAAAGAGTGAGGGATTCTGGCTATTAAAATTCTATAAATAGGCGGCCAAGATAAAAATATCATGACTCATTGCGCTATTAAGATTAGTATATAAAACTGGAGAACCAAAAACAAATATTCAAAATATTCAAGAAGCCAATTCCTAAGACTCAACAACAGGCACTACCAGAGGAGCGACTCGCAGACCGCCACTACGAACATCAGCACCCCAACTACCAACATGCCAGCCACCACCGGGATCGAAGAGACCTAAACTAGCGACACCGCCCTCAACTCTAGTATTGGTTCTCGTAAAATTAAATCCAAAATCTTTACCAAAAAGATATTGTTTTGTTGCATCCAAATGCTTAAAAGCAATCTCTATATAATCAGGGGCTTCACCAAGAATAGCTTCTGTACCAGGATATCTGAGTGATAGCATAGCACTATGAGCCGCAATTAGTCTTTGTTGCTCAGAAAGTGTTTTATTTCCACTTCGCTGAAGAAAAAGTTCTTCTGGATTTATAGCAACTTCTGAAAGCCTTGAAGCAAGTGCTTCAAAATCTGGATATCTATGCCATGTTGACCTAAATCCTCTTCCTTGATCTTTTAGTGAGGCAATTGACTGACCAGTAAGTTCATGCACTACATATCCTTCTCTCTCTAAAGCCTTTTTAGTTTCAGATGTAAATCTTACCAATTCTAATTTTGGAGCTTCGGGTGTAATTGGAGCTGTTGGCAAAAGAATATCTTGGCCTCTACGCTTACGCATAGCTGCAATCTCATCAGCATCTAATTTATCTTGCTCATCTCCTGTTCCTCTAAGCTCTCCTTCAATCCACCGCTTTCCCATATAAGGTGGAAATATATCACACTATAAATCTTAATGTCAACTGCTAATTGCTAGTGACTAGAATTTAAGCTATAATACACTAACTTAAGAGCCTGGAAGACCTTTGGTCGCTTGAACCAGTAGATAAGAAAGAATTTCGCCTTATAGGCATTCCTCTTCTCTACTCGCCTGCAAACCCAAACTCTCAGCAAGCTTAAACCTATGGCTAAGAAAATAAAAACAGTTATTAAAATTAACATTCCAGCTGGCTCGGCTACACCTGCACCACCTGTTGGAACTGCATTAGGTCCTCACGGACTTCCTATTATGGAATTCGTGCAGGCTTTCAATGAAAAAACCGCAGACCAAAAAGGAAATATTGTTCCGGCTGTTATTACAGTTTATGAAGATAGAACTTTCTCTTTCATCACTAAAAAATCTCCTATGGCAGAGCTTATTAAAAAAGCTATTGGACGAGGCGGGGCCAATAATCCCGGAAAAGAAGTTGCAGCAACATTAACAACTGCGCAAGCTGAAGAAATTGCGAAAGCAAAAATGGAAGATCTTAACACTACAGATCTTCCCCAAGCATTAAGTATTGTAAAAGGAACAGCTAGAAGTATGGGGGTTAAAGTAGAATAATGGGAAAAATTAGAGTTACTACAATTGGAGATGAAGATCAGGAATTAAAAGCTAAGGAAGAAAAAGACAAAAAAAGAGCTGAGAAAAAAGCTCGTGAAGAATCTTCTGAAAATATTGATGCGCCTGTTAGCGAAGAGGCTTCAAATGAAGTAGCGGAAACTCAAACTCAGGAAGAAACTGAAACTCCAAAAGAGGAAAAAACTCCTGGAAAAAAACAAAAGAAAGAGAAATTCATCAAAAAGAAGATAAGATCCGCAAACTATACTGCTAAAGTAATCACAATCGATAAAAACAAAGCCTATTCAATCGCTGAAGGAATCGAACTACTTAGAAAAATTAAAATGGCTAAATTTGATGAAACGGTAGAATTACACATAAACACAACAGAAACTGGAATAAGCGGCACAATGAAACTTCCTCACGGAAATGGAAAAGAAGTTAAAGTTGTAATTGCAACAGACGAAGTTCTTGCGGAAGTCGAAAAAGGAAAAATAAATTTTGATATCCTTGTAGCCTCGCCTTCTATGATGCCTAAACTTGGAAAAGTTGCTAGAGTTCTTGGACCACGCGGACTCATGCCAAATCCAAAAAACGGAACAATCTCTGAAAATCCTGAAGAAGCTATGAAAAAATTCCAGGGCGGACAAATGGGATTCAAAACAGAAAGCAAAATGCCATTAATGCATTTATCTGTCGGAAAAACATCTTTTGAAGATTCACAGCTTTCTGAAAATATAAAAACAGCAATTTCAGCTGTTAAAAAAGATAGAATTAGAAAAATAACCCTTAAATCCACGATGTCCCCAGGCATTAAACTTCAAATCTAACCATCAACTTATTGCATTCTTCATAAATTTAGTAAATACTATACATGAAACCGTATTTATTAATGGACGAATCTAATCACAATCATTCATCTGACAACAAAGAAATTGTTAGAAAAAATAAAAAAACTTTATTAAGTAAGCTAGATGGTCCTCTCCAAAAAATTAAGAAATTTAAACTTTTAGCAATTTTATTAATCGCCTTATCAATCCCGGTAACCGTTACTCTTGCCCTTCAGCAGCAAAATTTACAAAAAGAAGCTGCCCAAAATGTAGCAGGAGTAGCTTCAAAACCAAATATCGTTATATTCATGATGGACGATGTTAATCCGATGGATGGAAGATTTTTTACAGAATATAGAACTCCTCATATCTATAATAATTTTATTAAAAAAGGTGTTAACTTTACCAACTACTATGTAGAGACCACTCTCTGCTGCCCAGGCAGAGCTGGAAATTTAACAGGTCAGCATTCTCAGAATCATAAAGTTGTAGATCTTGATGGAAATAATTTTGACCCTGCAACTACAGTAGCTACAGAACTGAAAGGATCAGGATATTACACTATGCTTATTGGCAAATATCTAAATCGCTATAAAGAATTTAAGATGGCTGCCAAACTTGATCCAATAGGCTGGAATGTTTTTGATGGAATATTTGAAAACAATGGAAAATTTTATAATTATAATATTCGCGAAAAAGGAGGAAAAATAGTTTACTATGGCTCGGCTCCTAAAGACTATTCGACTGATGTTATAACAAATAGAGGCTTAAGTCGTTTAAAAGCTGCTCCAGCAAATAAGCCCGTCTATTTGGAATTAAATCCTTATGCGATTCATGCTCCGCATTTACCAGCTCCAAGACACATTGGATCTCCAAGATGTAAGAATATTCAGCCTTGGACCGCACCGAATGTAGGAGAAGTGGACGTTTCCGATAAGGCTCAATTCATAAGAGAATTGCCGAAAAAAGGCAGATCATATGACATTCAGACAGAATGTGAAATGTTGCTTTCTGTTGATGACATGGTAGGAAAAATTGTCGCAGAATTAAAAAAAGAAGGAAGATATAACAACACTATCCTAGTTCTATCAGCTGATAACGGATATGCATTCAATGAACACCATTTTCCAGCAAAAACTAATCCTTTCGCGACTCATGTCCCGCTATATATAACATGGATTGATGGACGAGGATCAACACCAAGAGTTGATAATACATTTTTATCAAACATTGACCTAGCTCCAACTTTTTGCGAATTTGCAGGCTGTCACATGGGGCCTTATCCAAATGGCCAGGCCAATCCAGACGGAATCTCATTTGCAAAATTACTTTCAGATCAGGAATATCCATATTTCCGGGATGCAATTCTGGAAAGCCAGCCGGTTGTGCCATCTGGCACTAGTCCCAAAACCAGACCTGCATGGTGGGCACTAAGAACTACCGGGCAAAATCCAGATGGTCTTTGGCACTATATAGAATGGGGTACTGGCGAAAAAGAACTTTATGACCTTTCAGGTGGAGAATGTCATGATTGGAACTTTGGCGATCCTGGAGATCCATGTGAACTTGATAATATCCTAAGCCCTAATACTCCAGCTTCAAGAAAACCAGCAGGCTATCAGGAGGTTCAAGTTAGACTAGCTGCAAGACTTTTACAGCTTAAAAATGAAAAAGGCGTAACACCTATTCTGATAAGCCCAATTCCCTCCCCATCATCGGCGCTTTCTCCTACTCCTGAAGGCTCAATAAGCGCTACGCCTTCAGAGGGACCTTCTCCTGAACCAGATGAGACAGTAACAAATGTCATTATTAAAGCAGACTCATATGCTAGAAGCGATTCCCCAAATACAAATTATGGATCTCTTTCAACTATTTCAGTAAAGGCCAGCAATCCAAAGAATATCGGACTTCTAAAATTCACGCTTCCCAACCTAAATGGAAAAACATTGACCAAAGCCGTATTAAGACTAACAGTTTCAAGTAATACCGCTTCTGATGTAGGAAGCGCAAATATAATTAGTATTAAGTCATTGTCCAACTCCTGGACAGAAAACAATGTTACATATAATAATATGCCGACCTCGGGCTCAACAGTGGGCACAAAGCCAGGAGCACTTAGCCAAGGACAAACATTTGAAATTGACATAACACCAGGAATTGGAAATAGGAAAAGTGGAGACATATCATTTGCAATAGAATCTACAGCTAGTAATCTAAACAATTTGCAACTGAACTCCAAAAACGCCTCTGGTGGTATACCCACTCTTATTCTGACTTATTACTAAACACAGTTTATAAGCTGAGTCTATTGACAGCCTCGCTCAATTCTTCTACTGTTAAAATATGGACTTTATAATCAAACATAAATTAATTGTGACGACAATTATTATCCAGCTAATCGCTCTACCTTTAATTCTCTATCTGGTAAAGCAAGAACAAGAAACACGGACTCAAGCTGCTACTTCAACCACTCTCTACTTTAATCCAACGTCTACTGCTTCGAGTCCAATTCAGGCAACACCTAATCAAGATATTGCTCTCGATCTCATGCTTAATCCAGGAAGTAATCTTGTAACTTTAGCCAAAATTGAAATTACTTATGATCCTAATGTCTTTACGCCTGCGGCTATAAATCCTGTTGTCGTAAATTCACAAGTCTTCAAGACAACCATTGAAGGTCCTGTTCTCTCAAATCCAGGCAAAATTCAATTAACTATTGCCGTGGGATCATCCCATGAGGATATTATTCAGACAACTACAAAGGTTTTGACATTAAATATGAAGATTAAAAGTACAACCGCAACCACAAAGCAGATTGGTCTCGGTGCTGTAACAGAAATATTATCTATTGCTGATCAAGATGGCAACGATAATGTTCTCTCTGTAGCAACCCCTGCAACTGTAAAAATCACAATCCCTGTCACAAATACACCAACTCCTCCTCAGGCTACACCTACACCATCTCCATCTCCGATTCCAACGGCTACACCTACCATAACTCCTTCTCCTACGAGAACACCATCTCCAACGCCTTCACCCAGCATTCCTCCTGTTATTCCAACAGAAGAACCAGCTGCAGCTTCCATACTTAACTTTATTGGTCTAAGACTACATGGCCTAGGACGCGGCGGAGATAATCCAAATCCAAATAGCATTGGTATCTTAAATCCAACAAGAAAAATTAGACCGCTTACGGTTGAGTTCTATAATGCTGCTGGATCACTTGTAAATAGTGCCACTGGAAATATTACATATACTGGAGAGACAACTGGATTATTTAATGGGGACATTGTAGTTCCTGCATCCATTGCCAACGGGCCATATACGGTTAAAATCAGAACTCCATACTATAAAAGCGGTAACCTTCCAGGAATCCTGGATCTTAAGAAAGGTGAAAATTATAATATGAATTTAACGAACGTAGCACTTGTAGCAGGAGACGCGAATCAGGACAATGCGTTATCAGTTGCAGACTACGAAATAATTATGGAATGCTACTCAGATCTTCTCCCAGCAAAACCAACGTGCACTGCAGCCAAAAAGCTCGCAGCTGATATTTATGATGACGGAAAAGTTGATCAAAAAGACTATAACCTATTTATGAGAGAATTCTCAGTTCAACGCGGAGACTAAAAACACTTAAATTTAGGCCTATAGGCTTGTCTGCGGGCACAAAATATGCTATAATTCATCTATGACAGAGCAAAAACCCACTGGTCATTTTATGCACCCTGACTTTGTCCCTCTTCTGGATCAAACACCCACGAGAGTCGACGATCCACGCAAAAATATCAGCCCTATAAGAAAAGCAATTAATGAAGCTGCAGTCGCTCACGCAACTCACCCCCTCGTTGTTGCAAAAGAACTCCAGCTTGCAAAAGTTGATAATCAACTTGAGGCTTCAACAGTAGAAAGAGCTAGAACATCAAGATATGGCTATGTTAGTGATTTACATGGCCTCACAGATTCCGATTTCACCAAACTTAGAGAAACTTTAGTGGGTGGAGAATTTACGCAGGTTTTCGTACTTGGTGATATTGGAGGCTCTGAAAAACTTACTCGCCTTCAGCGACTTTTCTATCAAGGAGGTTCTACTCTTGAAGATAATCAGTTCGCAAATAAATATAAATCTATGATGGCAGTGCCAAATGCCAACCAGGATCAGGCTGTGGATGCGGTTAAGCCTGGGTATCAAAACCTAAGAGCATATGAAATTTTCTTAGAAGCAAATGGAAAGCTTACTGAAGAACAAGCTGCAGAAAAAGCAAAAGAAGAAATAGGTACTCTAAAACCAGAAGATATTAAAGCACGAATCTTAAAAGCTTTAACTCATGCTCATTATGGACATTACGTTTCAGATCTTCCCGATTCTGCAATTATTTCACTTCAAGCCGATGTAGAACACTATTATGAACGCTTCCTGACCATGGCTCAGGAGATCAGATCTCGCGGTGTTGATGTATTTGTGATTCAAGGAAATTGGGATGCGCGCCTTCCCTTTGATTTTGAGCCCAACAAACCAACTGCAATCCCGCTCCCGCAAGAAAAAAGAAGATTTAATCCTAAGGAATATTTCAAAAGAAGAGTCCCGTATTTCACTTCTTTAGGCACAGTTGATTCAAGAGATGCGGTTCATATTATGGTGCCATTTGATGCCGTTGCTGGAGATATATCTGAGACTATTAACCCTGATAAGTTAAAAAGTGTTAAACAAAGAGTTGAAGATGCAAGAAAAGCAGGTAAACGCGTGGTTATGCTTGCACACGCAGTCCCCGCCTGGGAAAAACATTCTGATAAAAAACCAAATAAAGAGGGAGAAACTACACAAGAAGGACTACAAAAATTAATTGGAGTGCTCGCTCCGGACGATGTCATATATGGACATGAACACAAGGCAAGACCAAACGCACAAAGTATCTATAAGATTACACCTGGTGGTGAAAGGGTTGAAATTGGTTCGGATCTGGAACTTAAAGATTTAGCTTCAACTCCAAAAGACAAACAGGCAGGTACTCAAGCAGTTCATTTACCTATTCCAGAACAACTTAAGGTTGGAGTTGGATCTCTTGAACAAGCAAGATTTGGAAAACCAAAACCTATTGGAAGCGGCGGAAAACAATCTCCAATTAGAGTTGATAGACCTGTGGTAAAACACGTACATATTAGTCCGGAGCTTCCAACTGCAGATAAAAATCTTTATCCTCACGGAAGAAAACCTCAAGAAGTTAAAAAATAAAAAAAGGACAAGGCACACGTAATCTACGCAAAAAGATATAAAAACAAAAAAGAAGCGCAAATGCTTCAAATGTTTTGCATTCTCTCACACAAATTTCTTTCCTTTACCCCAGGCGCTTGGTCCAATTGGGACCATTCGAGGTATTCCCTCTGAAAGCGCCAAACTTAGCTAGCTCGATCAACTAATTGTCGAATCCGAGCTCCTTGAGCTTATCCAGCCTTTCCTGGTGAGGGATCTCTGCGTACAGCCTCCAATAGGCCTCCTGACCAGTCACTGGCTGATCCAGAAGCTCTATTCGCCGATTCTCGCAGCGCCTGCAGCTTTGCAGATGTCCGCCGATGTTGTGTCGCAACTGCGATTCGATCTCGATCTTCCCTGCCAGGTACGTGGTGTACCAGCGCAGTTCGAAGTCGGGAACGTGCTCCTCAGGCTTTTGTGTGACTTGACCTGTGTCAGTCATTTTAACCCCTTTCTCGTCCGAAGACGCGGTGCGTTTATGTTGAGCGGATGAAGCGCTTGGCGAGGATTCAGACCTCTACATGTGTTATCCAAGCGCGGATCAACTAGAGGAAGAAGTCCTGGTACTTGTGCTGGAACCACCACGCGAGGAACGCGCTGTTGGCCGTTGCCGAGCGGTAGTTCACGCTGTCGTGACGCCCCTTGCGGATGCGCCGGATCAGGTTGCTGACCTCGACGTACTCCACGCGGTAGATGAGCTCCGAGCGGTCCGTCTGGCCGGTGACCTTGTCCAGGTCAACCTCGATGGCGAACAGCTCGCTGGGCGTCACGCAGAACGTCGGATTCGGGTAATGAAACCCGAGCGACTTGATCCCGATGACTGCCGAGCCGGTTCCAGCCTCTTCCGAAGCCTCACGAATCGCCGAATCGGCGCCCGCGATGCCCTGGAGGTTGAACCCCATGACGCATGGCTGACCGTAGACGATCGCAGGGTCCGAAGGAGTCCCGTCAGGGTTGTCCGCGAACGGACGCGCCTGGATCGTGACCCCGACGAAGGTGATGGGATGACGCTTGTCGGCGTCGTCCTTCTCGTACCTCGTGCCCCAGACGACCGCGTTGACATTCGGCGCCTCGCCGACGATCACACGATCGAAGGCCGGCATGCCATTCGCATCCAGCTGAACACGCTGCTCCACGAACCCGAACTTGGGGTGGTGCCAGCGGCCAGTGACCGGATCGAAGGTCCAGCCGGGCTTGAAATCGGGATTGAGCTTGAGCGCCTGCTCGAGTGTGACCCAACCGGGCATGTGAACACCTCCTGCACTGTAGCAGAGAATCGCTATTATGCGATCTCTTATTTGTGTGCCTTGTCTTGTAAATGTGCCAACCTCTAGTCTCCTTAGATCTAGAAGTCATCAATCTCCCTGCACAAACATTTGTCGTGCTTCATCTGCCGCAAATGGCAAACTTGGAAAATAGACCCATATTATATACCAAATCGAAGAAAATGACCATACTAGAGGTCTTAAATGCCATAATTCCCGAATAAAACCTCTAGTACGTATGTGTTGCAAAAACCAAGGCTTTTTGGTATTATGTTTCTTACCTAAGACAGTAAGCATAAAAATAAGTCTTACCGAGGCATTACTAAGCTCAATTTGAGCTCAATGGCACTCTTAGGAGTGCTTTTTTGTCGCCTCTAGTCTTCAAATATATGGCTAATAAGATTAAACAGTCGGTTAAAAAAACAGGAAAAGCTCGAAAAGAAGTTATCGTAGCTGATATTGTTGAAAAAATGGACTCCTCAAAAGGCCTCGTCTTCACTGACTATAAAGGTCTTACTCATATCCAGCTCGAAAACCTTAAAAAAGATCTAAAAACCATGGATGCGACAGTTATGATTGCAAAAAACTCGCTATTGAAGCTAAGCATGGAGAAATCAAAGAATTTTGCTGACTTTTCAGATAACGAGGCTCTAGAACTTCCTACAGCGACTCTTTTTATCAGAGGAGATATGGTAGAGCCTTTAAAAAGACTCCAAAAGACGGTAAAAGAATTGGGTTTGCCTAAAGTAAAGTTCGGAATTCTTGAAGGTCGTCTTGTTGATGATAAAGGTGTAGTGAAGATTGCTGCATTACCAAGTCGAGAAACACTTATTGCACAATTTGTTGGTACACTTAACTCACCAATTCAGGGCTTAGTGGTTACACTTAATGGAACAATCCAAAAATTTGTTATGACGCTTGGTGCAGTAGCCAAATCAAAGCCAGCAACAGCAGCTCCCGTAGTAGAACCAGCCTCAGCACCAGTTGAAACAGCAGCTGAAACAACTCAGGAAACAACATCTACAAATGAACAACCAGAAGCGCCGGAAGCGCTAGAACCAGCTGATGCTGCAGCCCAAACAGATGCACCGGAAAGTGAAGAAACAGCAGAAAATCCAACCGAAACACCAAATGATAATCAAACAAACGAGGAGGTGAAAAATTAAATGGCAAAATTAAATAAAGACGATTTATTGACAGCAGTTGAAGAAATGTCAGTTCTCGAACTCTCAGAATTAGTAAAAGCTCTTGAAGAAAAATTCGGAGTTAGTGCTCAGGCTATGGTTGCAGCAGCTCCATCAGCAGGCGGCGCGTCCGATTCAGGAGAACCAGCAGAAGAACAGACATCATTTAACGTAGTATTAGCAGCAGGCGGCGCTAACAAAATTGCAGTTATTAAAGCTGTAAGAGAATTAGTTCCTACTCTTGGACTAGCAGAAGCTAAAGGATTAGTTGACGCAGCTCCAAAAGAAGTTTTATCAGGAGTGAATAAAAAGACAGCTGATGAAGCAAAGGAAAAATTAACAGCAGCAGGAGCTACTGTTGAACTCAAGTAAGATTTAGGTTTATGATTTATGCAGGTTTTACTCATAAATCGAAATACATAAATCCTAAATCTAAAAAACCGAGGTCGAAAGGTCTCGGTTTTTCTTTTGTCTTAAGCTCATGAATTTATACTTTTAGGAATTCATGCAATAAGCTCAAGAAATAATACCAAATTTTATAGCTCAGTCAGATCAGAAATGCAAAATAAGCCCAAGGATTGTTCTTTTATCCCCATACTTTTCCACATATATTTTAAAAAGTTATCCACATATTTTCTCTGGAATAATAGCAGTTGAACCTGAAGTATTTTACTCTATTGACATGTTTGTACCAGTTTGTTATTTTGTATATAACAAGATATTATATTGATTATTAATCATATACTATCAAGGCTATGCCTGATCAAAACCTATCAATCAGCGACCTACCCGATCTACTTACAGTCCGTGAGGCCGCTCAAGTTTTACGTGTCTCACCACTTACACTAAAACGTTGGGGTAAAAGAGGAAAATTACCAGCAATCAGGATTAATTCACGAGGCGACAGAAGATACAGAAAAGAAGCTATCCTCTACCTACTCGGGATTCAAATGAAAGAAGATTAACCCGCAGTAAAACCCTAAACAGTCCTTTTATAATCCGCCAAGTGATCAGTTTTAATTTTCTCCTCGTTGGGGTTATCAAAGTGCTCATCTATAAATTTAAATGTCTCGGCTGGATCTTGAGTATTTACAAATACTCCAGTTCCCACTTCAAATCCGCCCAGTATCTTTAATCTTGGAATAATCCGAAGATACCATCCTTGCCCTGGATAAATATAGAAATTAAATGGAAAATCCTGCCCGTGTCTCAGATCGAAAATTTGCATTAATCTTTGGACTATAAAAGACAGTTCTATAATCTCCGTCTTACCCACATCTCCAAAACTTCTGCCTTCACGCTTTGGCGCAACCCAGACCTCATCGGGCCAAGTCGAAACCCTCGGGCAAAATACATAAAAAGAGCTAAGCATCTTAGTGCGCTCATCTTCAAGATTTAATTGTGGAATATCTAACTTAACTTCACTGGGAATTACAGTTAACTGAGTATGGGGGTGAGGAAGGCTCTCGCCTGCATTTTTGCCTTGATTGTGAAAGATATAGACCTGACCATGATCTTTATAGAGACTAAACCTCTGATGATAGACTTTGAATATATCCTCCACTCGAGCAGGATCAAGCTCATCAAAGTTCTTATGATGATCGTCAGAATGAATTATGATCTCATGAACCGAAGCGAAGGGATATTTGTTAGGAATTACTCTTACCTGGCCTAACTGAAATAATAACACTTCTTCTTTCCCAGGCTCAAATGGACATGGAGGTTCAACGCCTTTTGCTTGGTCCGGTCTCTTTGCTCTTTTGGGCGCAGAAATAATCCATTTCCCTTGATGATCTTTTATAAAATTAAAATCAGCCACTAACTTAGTATTAAATATTAAACATATCTAATCAAGTGGTCTGGGCTAAAAGCGGTCCCTGCGCATTCTGTTCCAGCCAAGGAGTGAGCCTCTGACCAATTACATCTGTTATTCGCTCTCCCTCGTCTTGCGTAAGAGGTGTAATACAGTTACAAACTCTACATCTTTCCTGCTGGTAAACCCTTCACCCACGATAACCGTAACCTTATATCCACTATCAGAAAATTTATGTGCCTGTTGCCTAACTATAGTCTCAACTCCTCCGACTATTGGAGGATAAGAATAATGTATGATGCCAATCTTAGGCTTGTCCATTATTTAATTGTAACAAAAAATACAATAAGAAGATTTAAATACTAAATACCTAATATTTTTTTATAAAGATTCTCGTATTCGTCAACCATTCGCTCAACTGTAAAATTATCTTCAACCTGCTTTCTTGAATTTCTTCTCATTTCCTTATATTGCTCTTCAGGTAATGCATATATTTTTTCAATAGCCTCTATTAAACCTGCTTGTCCAGTATTTTTAATTATAAAATCTCCACGAATATCGTCTTCTGATGGATTAACCAAATATCCTGTCTCACCATCTTTAATTATCTCTTTAGTTGCACCCCTTGCAAATGCTATTACAGGTGTCCCGCAGCTCATTGCCTCAACAATCACTAAACCAAATGGTTCTTCCCATTGAATAGGAAAAATAAATGCCTTTGCTTTTTGATAATTTTTTAGTTTTATATCAAGTGTTGAT
>Ga0163151_10002168_pt1 | contig 31223 bp, 29 predicted proteins | sample OliLakLV19MP5IB2_FD_145596 | JGI IMG/M metagenome (GOLD analysis project Ga0163151, IMG submission 145596) | Freshwater microbial mat bacterial communities from Lake Vanda, McMurdo Dry Valleys, Antarctica - Oligotrophic Lake LV.19.MP5.IB-2 | ecosystem: Environmental > Aquatic > Freshwater >...
ACTTCATCATTCATCCTTTGATGCTGATAATAACTTATTAGAAACTGAGATTGTAAAAACTCTAAAAAATGATAATATTGTAAAGTATGTTGATAGCGGTGAATTATTTCTTGAAAATAAACGTTATGGTTATTTAGTACTAGATTTTATTGCAGGCGAAACGTTAACAGAAAAAATTAAAAGAGAACCCATTACATCGCTTTATGATTTAAAACAAATCATTGGTGGTGTTTTGAATGGATTAAATTACTTACATAATTTGCCATCTCCAATTATACACAATGAAATTACACCGCATAATATCATGCTTGATTTATCAGCGGAAGTACCTCAAGCAAAAATTATAGATTTTGGATATGCTCGCTTTTTTCATTCATCAACAAGAGCCTTTAATAAAGTAGGTTTAGATTTAAATTATGTCGCTTCGGAATGCTTTCACAATATATTTTCTCCACAATCAGATATTTTCTCTATGGGCGTATTAATGTATCAATTACTATTTGGTATTACCCCATGGACTAATGAAATATCTAAATACAGAACCAGCAGAGGCAATGTTGAGGAATTCCTATTAGAAGAAAGAATGAAACCATTGGCATTTCCGAATATTGAAAATAAAATTGCAGATTTTGATGAGTCAATTTTGAAAGTTATAAAAAAAGCATTACAACAAGACCCTGAAAATAGATATAAAAATGCTGATGAATTTGTGAAGGCTCTTAATGGAGAAATTGAGTTTGATGAAATAAAAGAAAAAAAGAATGAACCTATTGAAGAAAAAAAGAAGATAGCATCAACCGTAAAAAAGAGTAAAGGATTTATTGCTATTGCTGGGATGAAGAAATTAAAAGACCAGTTAAAAAATGATGTGATAGATGCGATTGAAAACCCTGAAGAACATAAAAAGCATAATCTTGGATTACCTAATGGAATTTTGTTGTATGGCCCTCCAGGATGCGGAAAGACATTTTTTGCTGAAAGATTTGCCGAAGAAGCAGGTTATAACTTTATGAAGGTAATTTCATCTGATATTGCAAGTATTTATATTCATGGTTCTCAGGAAAAAATTGGCAACCTATTTAAAGAAGCTCGGGAAAAGGCACCCACAATTTTATATTTTGACGAATTAGATGCGATGGTTCCAGATCGTGAAAAATTGAATAATCAAAGCCAAAGTGGCGAAGTAAATGAGTTTTTATCTCAATTAGATAATATTGGAGAATCCGGTGTTTTTGTAATTGGGTCAACTAATAAGCCAGACTTAATTGATAAGGCTGTTTTGCGAGCAGGTAGATTAGAAAAATGGTTTTATATTCCACCGCCAGACTTGGAAGCAAGAAAATCAATGTTTGAATTGTATTTAATAGACCGACCATTAGACTTTGGAATTGATTATAGTAAATTGGCTGAATTGACAGAAAATTATGTTTCAAGTGACATCAAATTATTGATAGATGAAGCTTCTAGAAAAACAATTCGTGACAAAACTAAACGAATATCAATGGAGATATTGGAGTTTATTATTAAGAATCAAAGACCAACAGTTCCTCTATCAGAATTAAAAAAATACGAAGATATGAGAAAGAAAATTGAAGAGGAAATTGATGAAGACAAATCCAATGACCGACCAAGAATCGGCTTTAAATCTTAATATAAAAAAATGGAAACAACTAGCTTTGACAAATTACTGCTTAAATCAGCATTTTGCTGTATGGCATCCGATGGGCATATTGACAATAGAGAAATTGCCTTAATTAAAACAATGTGTGAAAATTCGCCATTGTTCAAAGACTTCAACTTTCAAGAGGAAATTAATTCCCTTGTAAATAAGATAAATACAAGAGGTAAGGAATTTATCACTTACTATTTTGACTTGTTAAGCAAATCTACATTGACGGAGAAGGAGGAATTGACTTTAATTGATTTTGCAATTCAGACAATTAAAGCAGACGAACAAATTGAATACTCTGAAATAAAATTCTTTAAAAATATTCGACACAGACTGAAAGTAAGTGATGAAAATATTTTAGCTGTGTTTCCAGATATTGAGCAGTTTTTGGAAGAAGATATTGTAACCGAATCATTTTTGGACAGAATAACAAAACAATATTTAGACACAGCGGAATTACCTCAATTTGAGTTAATCAGTATTGACACCAGTTTACTTGACGACTTAAAAAAAGATGATTAACGCAATCAAAATAGTTTTAGCGATTTTATTCTTTCTCTGTTTGGCAGATATGCCTTACGGCTATTACCAATTTGTAAGATTCATTGGACTAATTGGGTTTGCAATTTTAGCTTATCAAGCAAATCAACAAGGCAGACAGACAGAAATGATAATTTACGGTGGACTTGCGTTGCTATTTCAACCATTTTTCAAAATAGCATTTGGTAGACAAATGTGGAATATAGTTGACGTAGTTGTAGGAATTGGACTTTTAATATCAATATTTATGAAACCAAAGAAAAGCCAACCCTAAAAGTAAGCACAATTGCAATTCGCACAAGCCAACACACGACCAAAAATTGCAATAGAGCTTGCTTTGCCCACGCAGACAAAATTGTTTTTAAAAAATTTCCAACGCTTCAAAAAAATAAAAAAACACCAACACACAGCCCGACAAAAACGGCAGACAATGACACAGAAACTCAACATTGACAATGCATACAGCGATTCGGTAGACAGAAGGCCAGCAGGTAACAGCTAAGGTTTCGTTGCGTCCAACGGACGAACAATAAAACCTTACGTTGCACGGAACCTACGATAGTTTTTATTTTGTTATGGGGATTGGGTTTGAGTTTCTGTTTATACCGACACTCAATATACAATAGTCCAAAAGTAAGGGACTAATCCCCCCGCATCCCGATAATTATCGGGATTAAGCGGGGCTTTCGGGATGTAGTTCGGTATTACGATTCTAAATACTAAATCCGCCGCAGGCGGAGAACTATTTTAGGTTAAGAATTTGTATTATCCCTAGTTCCCGCCGCGGCGGGCCCACCAACAATAAAACACCTACCACCCACTAAGCCTTCTAAATATTTTTTTACACACCTTATCAAACACCTACTTCCCTTTAAATCAAATACCCACACACATTTAATTTATTTAGACAAAGAACAAACTAACAATTTTTTTACAAAAAAATTTTCTCAAAGGGTTTTTCAAATAAATTTGCCGCACCATTGCACAATCATGTGCATGTCTACTAAAACTAAAACAAATAGCTGTAAATGACAAAGTTATTACTAAGATTGGGCCTAGTTTGCCTGTTATTTTTTGCGTACACATCACGAGGTTTTGCGGTAAAACACGACGAGAAAGCCGACACATCTAAAAAAGAGGCTGCTAAAATAGGACTTGCTGCAAAAAGTGGTGAAGTCGAACCGTCAGCGGATAAAACCCTAACGGGGCCATTGATGGAGCTTGCCCAGCCCGACAAAGAGGACCCCGAAAATCCTTTCCCAGCCCCGCAAAAAGAAGAACCAACCATCAATAAGTTTGTTAAATGGACACTTATAGCGGTGAGCCTCTTGTTCTTAATCGTAATTTTATCTCTGTTCAATGTTATTGGGCTTATGGGAGATGTTTCTGGAAAGCCTGCTATTGATTGGAACAAGTGGAATCCACGTTTAATGGTTCTATTCCTTATCGCATTCTTATCAGCAGGGGTATACGAAGCCATTGCCGATAGTGATTATTATATGCCAGAAAGTGCATCAGAACATGGCGTTGGTATTGATAATATGTTTAGTCTTACCACGGTACTTATATTAATTGTATTCTTTATTACCCAAGCGGCACTGTTTATTTTCCCCTATAAATATAGAATGCGTAAAGGGCATACCGCTTATTTCTATTCGCATAACGACAGACTAGAAATTATATGGACCGTTATTCCTGCCATTGCTTTATCAATACTAATTACGGGTGGTCTTAAATCATGGAATAGCATTACTAGTCCTGCACCTACTGATGCCCAACATATTGAAGTTTACGCCAAACAATTCGGTTGGACAGCACGCTATGAAGGAAAAGATATGAAGCTAGGCAAACACAATTTCCGTTTAATAAAAGATGATAACGATTTAGGTATTGATTGGTCTGATGCAAAATCGCACGACGATGTACAGAATAATTCTGAAATACATCTTATCAAGGGCAAGAATGTAGAATTTAAATTTAGAGCCAAAGATGTAATTCACTCCGCATACATGCCTTATTTCCGTTTACAAATGAATGTTGTACCAGGTGTTCCCACTTCTTTTTGGATGAAACCTATTTTAACCACCCTAGAAATGAGAAATGTATTGAGGGCAAACGGTCGTCCCGATGCCAATGATTTTGAATACTATTTATATTGTAATAAAATTTGTGGATCGGCTCACTATAACATGAAAATAAAAGTGGTTGTAGAAGATGAAGAGAGCTATAATAAATGGTGGGCTACACAAAAGGCAGATTATGTAAAAATGAACGAGCCCGAAGCACCTGCAGCGGCAACACCAGCCTCGGTTCCTGCGACACCCACAGATACCAGTAAAAAAGACAAGGCAGTTGCCATGATTTCCAATAAGAAATAACTTATACTTTTTAAATTTAACTTTTAAAAGATTATTATATATTAATTATGAGCCAAGAAGCACATACCAATACCGGGCACGGTGATGCCCACGAAGAACACCACCACCACGAAGAAACCTTCATATCGAAGTATGTCTTCAGTATGGACCACAAAATGATTTCAAAACAGTTTTTGGTTACTGGAATTATTATGGGAGTTTTGGGCATGATTCTATCTATGATATTCCGTGTACAATTGGCGTGGCCTACCACCGATATGAGCTACCTTAAACCCATTTTAGGTGGCTGGATTAGCGACACAGGTAAAATGGATCCGAGTTTTTATATGTCATTGGTAACTTTACACGGAACCATTATGGTGTTCTTTGTATTGACAGCCGGCCTTAGTGGTACCTTTAGTAACTTGCTTATTCCATTGCAAGTGGGAGCCCGCGATATGGCTTCTCCCTTTGTGAATATGCTTTCATATTGGTTTTTCTTTATGAGCAGTGTGGTATTGTTCATTTCCTTATTTATCAGTAGCGGCCCAGCAGCAGCAGGTTGGACAGTTTATCCTCCCTTGAGTGCACTACCTAAAGCAATGCCTGGTTCAGGATTAGGGATGACTTTATGGTTGGTATCTATGATTTTATTTGTAGGATCGGCTTTGATGGGCGGAATGAATTATATAGTTACAGTGCTTAACATGCGTACCAAAGGTATGAGCATGACACGTTTGCCACTTACTATTTGGGCATTCTTCTTAACAGCCGTATTAGGTTTACTTTCTTTCCCTGTGTTATTGGGAGGTTGCCTATTATTACTATTCGACCGTAGTTTTGGAACTATGTTTTATCTAAGCGATATCCCTGCAGAATTAACAGGTGGTATAGAAAGAGTAGGAGGAAGTCCGATATTGTTCCAGCATTTATTCTGGTTCCTAGGTCACCCCGAAGTATATATTATATTATTGCCTGCATTGGGATTAACTTCCGAAATTATTGCAACCAATTCCCGAAAACCAATCTTTGGTTATCGAGCGATGATTATGTCGCTGTTGGCTATTGCCTTCCTCTCGTTTATTGTGTGGGGACATCATATGTTTATTACAGGTATGAATCCTTTCCTAGGTTCGGTTTTCATATTGGCTACGCTTATTATAGCGGTACCATCGGCTATCAAGGTATTTAACTATTTGGCTACACTGTGGCGAGGAAATATCATACTCACCCCTGCTATGATGTTTGCTATTGGATTGGTTTCATTCTTTATATCAGGCGGTCTTACTGGACTTTATCTAGGTAATGCGGCTCTCGATATTAATTTACACGATACGTATTTTGTGGTTGCCCACTTTCATATTGTAATGGGTACTGCAGCTATATTTGGTATGCTTGCAGGTATATATCATTGGTTCCCTAAAATGTACCGCAGAAGAATGAACGATAAATTGGGAAGTTTGCATTTCTGGCTAACTATTATAGCTGCCTATGGTGTGTTCTTCCCAATGCACTTTATGGGCTTGGCAGGTGTTCCCCGTAGGTATTATTCATTTACTTTGATGAACGAATGGCATGTATGGGATAACCTCAATATATTTATTACTTGTGCAGCATTTGTAGGAGGTATGGCTCAGGTTATATTCTTATATAATTTCTTCAACTCTATTAAGAACGGTCGCAAAACAGAACAGAATCCTTGGGGTTCCACTACTTTGGAATGGACCGCACCCATCCCACACGTTCATGGCAACTGGTATGGCGAAATACCAACTGTTTATCGCTGGCCTTATGATTATTCAGTTCCCGGGGCCGATCAAGATTTCATTCCACAGGATGTCCCCCACGAAGGCGAAGGAGGGACCGATTCCGGACCACATTCGCCACAAGCACCTCAATCTAAAACTTTGGAGAAGGGGGGCACACTCCACTTCGCAATGCCTAAGTTTTTAAGCAAACTCTTTGGTAACTTATCAAGAGCATAATATATTTCATATAATAATAAATGCAAAAAATACAAGTCATACAACTTAAAAGTACCAGCACCTTTGCTGCAAAGCTTGCCGACTATAAGCAGCTTTTTAAGCTAAGGCTTACTTTGTTGGTAGTGTTTTCTGCAGCATTCGGATTTGTGATGGCATCTGGTGGATCTAGTTTCGATTGGATGGGATTAACGCTCATTTGTGTGGGAGGATTTTTAGTAGTTGCAGCGTCTAATGGTTTGAACCAAGTAATAGAACGCAACTATGATATATTGATGACACGTACCGAAAATCGCCCTGTTGCCGCTGGCCGCATGGGCATTGCAGAAGCATCATTGTCATCATTGATAGCTGGTGTTATCGGTATCGCAATACTCGGGTTATATTTCAACCAACTCACAGGAATTTTATCATTTATATCATTGGCATTATATGCGTTTGTATATACACCGCTTAAACGCATTCACCCTGTAAATGTATTTGTGGGTGCAATTCCAGGGGCATTACCACCCATGCTTGGCTGGACCGCAGTTACCAATAATTTAGATTCGATGTGTATCGCCTTGTTTATGATACAATTCTTTTGGCAGTTTGTACATTTTTGGTCAATAGCTTGGTTGCTCGATGATGATTATAAAAAAGCAGGATTTAAAATGTTGCCCAAAACAGGTCGTTCAAAAGCTACAGCCATGCAAATATTTGTATATGCAGCCATGCTTATTCCTTGTGGATTATTGCCTTTACAATTGGGAAAAGCAGGTACAGTTTCAGCAATACTGGCAACCGTTGCAGCATTATATGTTTTGTTCCGTGCTGCTCGATTATTAAAAACCTGCGATGCCAAAGAAGCCAAACAAATTATGTTTTCAAGTTATATATATTTAACGGTTACACAAATTGCCTATATGATCGATAAGATTTGAAGTACATGAAAAAGCAAATGATACAAAAACCTATACAGGAGCAAGAGTACACGGTACATCCACTCAAATTTATTTTGTGGCTGATTATAGTGGCTGCTGTTATGCTGTTTGCAGGATTAACAAGTGCTTATATAGTTAAGAAAATTGATGGCAAAGCATGGCTCGAGTTCCAATTGCCTTCCATGTTTATGGTTTCTACCATAGTAGTAATATTATCGAGTGTAACCATGTGGTGGTCGCACCGTTCAGCAAAAAGAGATGAAATTCAACGTGTAAAAATGGGGCTTTTTGCTACCTTATTATTTGCATTGTCATTTGTAGGATTACAATATATGGGATGGAAACAATTGGTCGAGAATAATGTATACTTTACGGGCTTCTCAGTTTCAGCATCATTTGTATATGTTATTTCCGGATTGCACGTATTACATATTTTGGGTGGTATTATATTCTTAGGAATTTTACTTGCCAAAACTTACCGTTACGAAGTACATAAGAAAAATATGCTTTCTATATCATTGTGCAGCACCTATTGGCATTTTGTGGGATTGCTTTGGGTATACTTGTATTTTTTTATGACCTACGCTTAAAAATTAAAACTAATAAAAACGATTTATATAATATAATAATATGTCAGAATCAGTAGCTTTAAATCCCAACAGTGCCTGGACCGGTGGCAAGTCGCCCTTCGGTGTGAGCTATGGCAAACTAATGATGTGGGTATTCCTATTATCGGATGCATTTACTTTCTCATCACTTTTGGTTACCTATGGTTGCAATCGCTACCTCTCAGGTGGTTCAGAAATTAAGTGGCCACATCCCGATCAGGTGTTCAATCACTTTCCCGGAATTCATGGTGTTGATATGCTGGGTCCAGGTTCAGGATTGCCCTTATTATTTGTAAGTTTAATGACTTTTATCCTCATCTTTAGTTCCGTAACTATGGTGTTGGCAGTTGAGGCTGGCTCTCGTAAGCATCGTAACGATGTAGCATTTTATATGTTCCTCACTATTATTGGAGGTATCGCATTTTTGAGTTGCCAAGCATGGGAATGGACGCAGTTTATACAAGGTAGCCACGAAGGAAGTAAATTCTTGGTGAACGGAGAAAAAATATATGGGGCTAATTTATTCCTCAACGAGTATGGACCAGCAGCATTTGCAGGGCTCTTCTTTATTGTAACAGGTTTCCATGGTTTCCACGTATTGAGTGGTGTCGTGCTCAATGTTATTATATATGTGAATGTAATTAAAGGCACCTACGATAAACGCGGACATTATGAAATGATAGAGAAAGTGGGATTGTATTGGCACTTTGTTGACTTGGTTTGGGTATTCGTATTTACCTTCTTCTATCTTATATAATACAATTTTAATTAGTAAAAACGATTTTAAAAAACATTAATATATAAATTACATGGAACATACAGATAATACAGAACATACTGAACACCACGAAGGACACGGCATATCTAAAAAAGCTATTTGGAGAACCTTTGGTATACTTTCATTCCTTACCGTGGTCGACTTTGCTATTTTCTTCAATATGGACGGTACCATGAGCCGCAACATGATATTTGTAGCATTGGGTATAATTAAATCATATTATATAGTGGGCATTTTTATGCACATGAATTATGAAGTAAAACGCCTGGCTGGAATTATTTTATTGCCTTTTGGCTTTATTTTGGGTTTAATAGCTGCACTTTTATATGAAGGTGATCGCTGGAGTGTAATCAAGTGGTTTGTCGAGTAGGAACAGTATAAAGTCGTAAGTATAAAGCCCGCTGCGGCGGGAAGTATAAAGTAGCAAGGCTGCTGCGGCGGGAAGTAGCAGATATTTTATTGTTCTAGACTTTATACTTATGATAATATAAATATTAAGCAAAGTATTATATAAGGAATTTATTCATGAATAGAACATTATCCAGATTAACCCTTATATTAATTATTGTACTTCCAATCGTATTATATTATATCATGAGGCAGGCCACAATTGTGGTCAATTACGTTCCTATTTTGGGCGAGAAGGAATATGACCCCATAAAAAAAGATACCATATATCATAAAGTTCCTGCTTTCAAATTTACAGACCAATTGGGTCGTACTATTACAGAAAAGAAATTAGATGGTCATGTATATATCGCCAACTTTTTCTTTAGCACTTGCAAAGATGTTTGCCCAAAAATGCAGGGCGTGGTGCGTAGTATATATGAAAAATTTTGTGATACCAGTGGCGGATTAAACAAAGATCCATTTGTTAGATTTATTAGCCATACGGTAGACCCTGAAACAGATACTGTAGCACAATTAAAAAAATACGCAGATGCAATGGGAGCCAATCCCGATTTTTGGTATTTTGTAACAGGCAGCAAACCCGAAATATATGGTTTGGCACAACGAGGTTATCTTTTGCCCACCGGCGAAGACCCTAGTATTCCCGCCGATTCCATGAAATTTTTCCATAGCCAAATATTAGTTTTGGTCGACAAAGAAAAACGAATCCGCGGAGCCTATGATAGTCATGATCCTAACGACATCAATCGCTTGCAAGACGATGTGCGGATGTTGGTGTATGAGTATAATGAGAAATTAGAAAAGGCGAAGAAATAGTGGAAATCTCATTCTGACTCCGCAAGCTTGCGGAGTGCGAGCGAAGAATCTGTTTTGTTCGAAGACGCTATAGCGAGATTGCCACGTGGGAAGCCCACTCGCAATGACGGAAATCAATAAACAAAATACTTACACATACAACCCTTTTATTTTTTTAGGGTACTTCACTTTATGGCTCATTAATAAAGTATGCAAAAAAAATCTACTATAGTTTTTATTTTTCTGTGTTTGTTGGGTTTGAGCAATTCTTACGGCAATCAGGTTCTTGGGGGCGATATACAATATAGCTCAACCCACAAAGATACTTTAGATGTTTTGGTAACAATATATAAAGATTGCTTTTGGACTATTATATATTGAGTTCCAGTATAAAAAACTTTTTGCTTCCTTTTTTGTGTAGAAAAGGAAGGCCGTGCCAGCTAGGCAGGCAACGAATAGAGAAAGTATGTCTTGAATTCACAAATCCAGTAATTTGTAATTGGTCAATCGTAATTTCGCACCATGCTCAAATTAAAACTTGCCACCGACCCACGTTGGGTAAATATTGCCGAAAAAAGTATTGCCGAAATCCTCACCGACCATGCCTACTGCGAACAAAAAGCAGCTACCTCGGGCATTAGTATGATAATAGCCTGCCCCGGGCACACACGTTTGGTTAATGAAATGACTTCCTTGGTAGCTGAAGAGTGGGGGCATTTTCGCAAAGTATATAAAGAACTCGAGAAACGTAATTTGCCCTTGGGCCACAAAAGGAAAGATGAATATGTAATAGCTTTGCTCAAACTCAAAAAGTCAGGAAGAGATCAAGAATTTCAAACCTGCGAAAACTTATTATTAAATGCCATGATAGAAGCTCGCAGTTGCGAACGTTTCCGATTATTATCTTTAAATATGGAAGATGAATACTTCCGCAAATTTTACCACGAGTTCATGGTTTCCGAAGCAGGGCATTATACCATGTATATTGATTTGGCCAAAGATTTTATGCCCGAAGAGCACGTGGCAACACGGTGGGAAGAAATATTGGAAGGGGAAGCAAAAATACTGGCACAAATGGAGTTAAGGGGTGATCGGGTGCATTAGTCTTCACGCCGTCATGCCGAACTTGTTTCGGCATCTCATTCTTGAACAGAATTCCATTCCATTATATATTTCTTATTTTTTGTGTACTTTGTTCTTTCTATAAAAAACTATATCCACACTAACCTGACTTAATTTTGGAGATATAATATAGTGCGAATGATATTTTTGCATTATTCTTTCCCCCTCCAATGTATTAGAGTAACCAAAACAATAATGATAAGAAATACCTAGCTCTATTGTTCGTTTTGTTGTCTGATATGATTTTGTGATACCCACGACTCCAGAATAATTTATTTTTAATATCTCATTCGTTATATCTGAAGACAGTAATTCAAAAGATGGCGTATCAGATGTTTGAACAGTGAATGAATTAAAAAGCCGATACATTAAATTGAAGTTAATATTTAGGCCCGCATATATACTGCATAGTTGTTTGTTGTTTTGCTGAATTATATTGTAGCCTAATAAAAATTAGGCTTAAAAACATAATAACCTACTTTGGTGTAGAACTCTCCAGTGGTTAATGGCATATTTACTTTTTCTGATGTAGGATAACCCATACCACTAATGAGAAAATTGCCATATAAGAAAAATTATTTTTTAATGACAGCTTACTATTTACTCCTAAAGTTAAACTAATAGGTGATGGGGTATAACTCAAAATATCTCTTCGGTATTGTGGGTGCATTAGCTGCTAGGTGCATAAAGGAGGTGTAGTGAATGATGGATTAATTTGTAATCCCAATTTAATTCCATCAAAAGCATTTCATATTATTGTTTGGCAACCTAAACAAAATATTATAATATATATATACGCATTTATTGTTTTATTAATTACAAAGATAGTAAGGAGAGTTTGTTATAATACGAGAGTCCATAAAATAGAAAAGGGTTGCATTTTATAAATGTATATCTGTAGTAATTCGTAATTCGTTCACTTGTAATTTGTCAATTTTCAACCCCCAAATCCCATCCGCCGGCGGCGGACCAAATCCTGAATCCCATCCTATGCAAAAGTTTTTTTCTCAAACATTTGGCTTTGTTCTTAAGTTTGCGGGCGAAAGCCACCTAAAAAAACACCAACACATGGCAAAAAATCTAGTAATAGTCGAGTCACCAGCCAAGGCCAAAACCATAGAAGGCTACTTGGGTGCGGACTTCAGCGTAACATCTTCATTCGGGCACATACGTGACCTGAGCAAAGAGGAAGAAGCCGTAGACATCGCCAATGGGTTTAATCCCCACTACGAAGTGCCCGCCGATAAAAAGGATGTGGTAGCCAGATTGAAAAAAATGGCCAAAGAAGCTGACACCGTTTGGTTAGCGACTGACGAAGACCGAGAAGGGGAAGCCATTTCTTGGCATTTGGCAGAAGTACTCGGCTTGAATATCGCCGCTACAAAACGTATTGTTTTTCATGAAATTACAAAACGTGCAATCCTTGAAGCTATCAAAACGCCGCGTACCATTGACATCAATTTGGTGAATGCCCAGCAGGCACGCCGTATATTAGATAGGCTCGTAGGCTTTGAATTATCTCCCGTACTTTGGAAAAAAGTGAAGCCTAGTCTCTCCGCAGGTCGTGTGCAATCGGTTGCGGTGCGATTAATTGTAGACCGTGAACGCGAGATACAAAATTTTACTTCTAGCTTTCAATTCAAAATTACTGCTGAATTTACCTTGGATGGCGGCAAAAAATTATTGGCCGATTTGCCCAAGCGTTATGATACCCGTGAGCAAGCCATGCAGTTTTTGGAGGGATGCAAAAATGCAGCATATTCTATAGAAAATTTAGAAACAAAACCAGCGAAACGCTCACCAGCCGCACCATTTACTACCAGTACTTTGCAACAAGAAGCAGCCCGTAAACTCGGATATCCTGTAGGCATGACCATGCAAGTGGCCCAACGTTTATACGAAGCAGGGCATATCACTTATATGAGAACGGATTCTGTAAATTTGGGCGAGATGGCTATTGAAGCATCGAAAGCTGAGATTGAAAAAAGTTATGGAAAAGAATATTCGCATACACGGAAATATACTACTAAATCTGCGGGAGCACAAGAAGCCCACGAAGCTATACGCCCAACTTATTTCGAGAACAGCGAAGTGGAAGGCAGCAGTCAAGAAACAAAACTTTATAGTTTGATATGGAAACGTGCCATTGCCTCGCAAATGAGTGATGCACAATTTGAACGTACTGTTGCCACTATCAATATATCAACCACAAAAGAGAAATTTACCGCAACTGGCGAAGTCTTAAAGTTCGATGGTTTCCTAAAAGTATATATGGAAAGTAAAGACGACGAAGATGATGACGAAGCTACAGGAATGCTGCCTCCATTAAAAGTAGGCGAGATATTAAGTCTGAAAGAGATTAATGCCACACAGCGTTATGGCCGGCCCGCACCAAGATATACAGAAGCAAGTTTGGTAAAGAAATTAGAAGAGAATGGCATCGGTCGTCCTTCTACGTATGCTCCAACAATTTCCACCGTCCAAAAGCGTGGTTATGTGGTAAAAGAAGATAGATCTGGCAAAGAGCGTGAGTTTGAAACTTTAACGTTGGCCAAAAATAATATTTCTTCTGTAGTGAAAATGGAAAACTATGGAGCTGAGAAAAGCAAACTTTTTCCCAGCGATATCGGAACGGTGGTTACCGATTTTTTGGTTAAACATTTCGATAAAATCATGGATTACCAATTCACTGCAAAAGTGGAACAGGAGTTTGATGAAATTGCAGAAGGCAAGGTGAAATGGCAACAAATGCTCAAAACATTTTATACCCCATTTCACGAGACTGTAATACAAACTACAGAAACTGCCGAAAGACAAAAAGGAGAAAGAGTTTTAGGAGTTCACCCAACTACTGGCGAAAAAATTATCGCACGTATTGGTCGTTATGGACCACTGGTGCAAATAGGTGGCGAAGACGAAGAAGTGAAGCCCAAATTTGCAAACCTACGCCAAGGCATGATGATAGAAACAATGACCTTGGAAGAAGCTTTGGAATTGTTCAAACTTCCAAGAGTTGTTGGTGAATATGAAGGCAAAGAAATAAAAGCCAATACTGGTAGGTTCGGTCCTTATCTGCAACATGATGGTAAGTTTATTTCGATTCCCAAAACAGATGATCCGATGACGATTGAGCAAGGAAGGGCGATAGAATTGGTAGAAGAAAAACGCAAAAAAGAAGCTGAGCGTTTAATTAAATCCTTCTCTGAAAATGCAGAAATGCAATTATTGAATGGACGTTGGGGGCCATACTTAGCCGTAGGTAAAGAGAATTATAAATTACCCAAAGGTTCCGATCCCAAAACTATGACTTACGAAGATTGTATGGTGATAGTGGAACAAACACCTGCAAAACCTGGAAAGAAAGCAGCGGCATCCAAGAAAACTGAAGCTCCTGCAAAAGCCGCACCTAAGAAAAAAGCTGCAGCCAAAAAGAAAGCACTCGCCAAAAAGAAATAATATTATGATAGACGAACGTGAAATACATTCGTTAGTAAAACTATTGGACGACCCCGATTTGGAGATTTCGTCCCTCATCGAGCAAAAGCTGATGTCGTATGGTGGCGTTGTGGTTCCTTTTTTGGAGAATGAATGGGAGACTTGCTTCGATGCACTATTACAACAAAAATTAGAAAATCTGATTAGCCGTATACAATTCGATGTGGTTAAAAAAGAACTGACAACATGGTATGCCAATGAGGGTGAAGACTTGTTGGACGGTGTGTTTTTGATTGCCAAATTCAAATATCCCGAATTAGATAAGCAAACACTTTCGAACCAAATTGATAAAATAAAATTAGATGCTTGGTTGGAATTAAATTACGATTTGTCGAGTTTGGAAAAGACAAAAATATTGAACCATGTTATATATGATTTATATGGTTTCCAATCGAACACACAAAACTATCATTCACCCAATAATTCCTTTATCAATCAAGTATTGGAGAGCCGTCGCGGCAATCCGGTTTCCTTAAGTGTTGTATATCAATTGGTGGCACAGCGACTTAATATTCCTATATATGGTGTGAACTTGCCACAGCATTTTGTATTGGCTTATCGTGATGATTCGGGATTGGAAACAGTGCATTCCATTCATGATACAGTTGATTTGGATAATCTCAATAGAGGCACGATTTTATTTTATATAAATGCTTTCAATCATGGTGCGGTTTTGTCGTTGAGTAATTTGGAGCAATTTGTAAAACAATTGAATTTGGAATTAGACCCCAATTATTTTATTCCTTGTAGTAATATAGATATCGTAAAAAGAATGTTGCGAAATTTACTGTTTTCTTATAACCAAAATAAAGATACCAGAAATGAGCACGATGTAAAACAAATGCTCAATATATTGGGAGAGCCTGATATATCAGCTTTTGGCCATAGTTCAGGACAAGAAGGTGATGATGAGGAAAGGGAAGAAGAAGGTGGTGAGGAAGAAGAATAGCTTCCATAAATAATATATATATTGTCAGTAATTGATAACATAAAAAGTACAATAGGCAGGTTCTACTTAATGCGGGACAAGGCTGAAAATGTGCAGCGTTTTACCCAGCATTGGGATGCAGTAAAAACTGTTGGTATATTATATGAAGCTACGCGTGAAAATATGGAAATAATTAGCAAGTATGCCACTAAATTACGCAACGAAGGAAAGACAGTTTATATATTGGGATATTTTCCCTACAAAGAACTCACCTTCGATGTAAATTTCACTATGCACTCTGAATATATACATCGCCAAAACCTTACTTGGACAGGACTTCCGAAGAATGATGCAGGCATGAAGTTTAAAGCTGATGATTTTGATTTATTGCTCAATTTGTATAATAATGATATACTCCCCTTGTTTTATATATCATTACATTCAAAAGCAAAATTTAGGATTGGGAAATTTGAAAAAATAAATGTGCAATTTTTCGATATGATGATCGATATGAAAGAAGACAATATCGAACTTCCCGACCTCATCAAACAAATAGATTATTATATACACAAATTATGAGTTTTAATTATACAGGAACAGGTGTGGCATTGGTTACACCCTTTACGGCAAATGGAGAAGTTGATTATGATGCTTTGGGCAAATTAATCGACCATGTTATTAATGGAGGAGTTGAGTATTTGGTAGTATTAGGTACTACGGGAGAATCTGCTACACTTACAAAAGAAGAGAAAAAGAATATTTATAAGTTTGCCGTGCAGGCCAATAACAAACGCGTGAACATGGTTGCGGGTATGGGCGGAAACAATACTGCCGAACTATTAGAAACTGCTGCTCATTTCGATTACGAAGGATACGATGCAGTACTTTCAGTAAGTCCTTATTATAATAAGCCCAACCAAAACGGAATCTACGAGCATTATAAAGCATTTGCGAATAAAAGTCCTTTGCCAGTTATAATATATAATGTGCCAGGCCGCACAGGTTCTAATATCTCCGCCGAAACACAATTGCGTTTGGCCAATGATATTTCTAATATAGTTTGCACCAAAGAAGCCAGTGGAAACTTTGAACAATGTATGGATGTGATACAAGGCAAGCCTGCAAATTTTAAAGTAGTATCAGGCGATGATGCTATAACTTTATCATTGATAGGAGCAGGAATGGATGGTGTAATTTCAGTAATAGGAAATGCATACCCCCGCATTTTTTCTGATATGGTAAGAGCAGCTCTCGCCAACGACTACGAAACTGCCCGCCGCTTACATTATAAAGTATATGAGCTCAGCAAACTCATATTTACCGAAGGCAGCCCGGGCGGTGTAAAATATATATTAAAACAAATAGGAGTTTGTGGCGATACCGTTCGTTTGCCATTATATAAAATAAGCCCAGCCCTCGAGCAAAAAATGCATAATATTATGCAAACAATATAATATATTTATATGTTATTTAACCGCTTTCATAATATAAACAAAATTCAAAAATATAGTAGGATTCAGTCTCCGATAGGAGGAGCAAACTATATGAATGATGGTATAGAAGACAGTTTGCACAATATAAACAAAATTCAAAAACATAGTAGGATTCAGTCTCCCCTCAGCGATTCGCCGCGGCAAATAGAGGGGCTACTAAGCCCCAAATATATATATCTGATACTTTTTTGTACTTTGTTTTTTGTGAATGTGAAGGGGCAAAACGATACTATAAAAGATGGTTCAGCTGGTAATCTATTTGAGCATAGGCCAGGAGCATATCCATCACAACCAACATATACTAGTAGCAATAATTTCGGATATCATTTTATAGATAGAATTGAAATTTTATCTGGTAGCATTAACCAAGCAAATTTTTCTGCGATAAAACCTTATTATAGGAATCAAGTTATAGAATGTTTTAGAAAATATAAAGAATCAGATTGGTTATATAAACCACAATATCAGTATCTACACAATGATAATCCCGAATTTTATGAATTGAAAAAGAATGAAAGTAAAAAAATATTCTATACTATTGCTCCTTCACAATTATATTCCATCCAAAAAGAAGATTTCACTATGATGGTCAACCCCGTCCTCGCCTTCACCGCAGCACGAGAAATGAACAATACCACAGGCAAAAACAATATATTATATACCAATACAAGAGGCGTGGAACTAAGAGGAACGTTAGGCGGTAAAATAGGTTATTATACTTTCTTAACTGAGAACCAGAGTATGGAGCCCGCTTATGTAAAAAACTATATCGATAGTCACCAATTTGTGATGCCAGGTGTAGGTTACCTTAAAAAATTCAAGAACTATAATAATGCCTACGATTATTTTATTGCCCGTGGTTATATTACTTTCAGTCCTGTAAAAACTACTACGGTTATGTTTGGACATGACCGAAATTTCATTGGCAACGGAATTCGTTCTTTAATATTAAGTGATTTTAGTAAAGACTATTTGCAATTGAAAATTAATACCAAAGTATGGAAATTTAATTACCTCAACATATTTGCTGAGCTAACAGATTATCGTAGGACATTAGGTACAGTTTTATTGCCCAAAAAGTATATGGCCTTCCATCATTTGAGTATGAACGTGTCGAAAAATTTGAATATAGGATTGAGTGAAACCGTTGTATTCTCAAGAATTGACAGCAACTCTAATGGCGGTTTTGATTTTAATTATTTAAACCCAGTTATATTTTATAGAAGCATTGAACAGAATAATAACTCCGCAGATAATTCTATGATAGCAGCAGATTGGAAATGGAATTTTTTAAAACATTTTTCATTTTATGGTCAGGTAGTTTTTGATGAGTTTTTGTTAAAGCACTTGGTAAAACAGGATGGTTACTGGGCCAACAAATATTCGATACAAAGCGGCTTGAAATATATCAATGTATTTGATATTAAGAATCTGGATTATCAGTTTGAGTATAATATGATCCGTCCATATACTTATACGCATTTCAAAACCTCAACTGCTTATACAAACTATGGTCAGCCTATGGCACATCCGATGGGGGCAAATTTGAAAGAACAATTACATGTTTTGCGTTATCAACCTACAAAAAATATATTTATAGCTGCACGTTATATGTATAATACTTATGGTGCTGATACGGGCGGAACACATTGGGGGGCAAACATCTTCGAAGATTATCACAAACGCCAATTGGTAGGTTATCCTAAGTATGATTTGGGGAATACGATAGGGCAAGGTATAAAAACACATATACAATATTTAGATTTTACAGTAACTTATATGCCTTGGCATAATTTGTTTTTGGAGCTGAGTTATATATATAGAAACCAAACGAGCACGGTGAGTTATGTGAATCAAAAATCGAGTATGTTATATTTGAATTTGCGTTTAAATTTGCCCAAACGTGATATGTTATTTTAAAAATATATAATGATGAAAACGGCAGTTATTACAGGTATTAGCAAAGGTATTGGCAAAGCATTATGCGAATTGTTATTGTCTAAAAATTATCGTGTAACAGGCATTGGTCAACATAAACCTGATATAGAAAACGAACATCTTACTTTTATAAAAGCAGATGTGAGAAACTATATACAAGTTGCTGATGCTATTTTACAAATTAAAACAAATTATAATAACCAAATTGATGTATTGATTAACAATGCAGGTTTGGGTTATTTTGGTAATTTAGAAGATATGCCTATCGAGCAATGGCATGAAATGTTTGATACAAACGTGGATGGAGTTTTTTATACTTGCAAGGAGATTATTCCTATCATGAAACAGCAGAAAAGCGGCCATATCATTAATATAGCAAGTACCGCTGCACTAGAAGGAATGCCGCAGGTCTCCGCCTACTGTGCAAGCAAGTGGGCAGTGAAAGGATTGACCGAAAGTTTGTGGCGTGAATTGCGTGATTATAAAATTAAAGTAACTTGTGTTTATCCTGGTTCGACCAAAACAGATTTCTTCAGAAATAGTCCGGGTATTAAACCACACGATTATATGTTAATGCCCGAGGATGTAGCACAAATGATTGTGCACGCAATAGAAACTCCTCCCAATTTCCATCAAGTAAATTTGGAAGTGAGGCCGCTGCAACCTAAAGGTCCGAAAGTGTAATTTCTTACCGTTGGCTTATGCCAACGTTAAGAAATTAAATCCTTTTTTTGTATATTTGCCTTTAGATGGAAGAAAGCAAAGGAGAAATATTAATTTACGAGAGTGAAGATCATCAAACGCAGATTGAAGTGCAGTTTGATCAGGAAACGGTTTGGCTTAGTCAGAGTCAGATGGCTACTTTGTTTAAGCAATCAAAGCAAAACATTAGTTTGCATATTAATAATTGCTTTAAAGAGAAGGAGCTTTCATCTAATTCAGTTGTCAAGGATTCCTTGACAACTGCCTCAGATGGGAAGAAGTATAAGACAAAATATTACAATTTAGACGTGATAATCTCTGTTGGTTATCGAGTAAAATCAAGACAGGGCACACAGTTTCGTATTTGGGCGACCCAAAGGCTCAAAGAATACTTAGTTCAAGGATATTCTATTAATCAAAAACGTTTGGAGCAGTTGAAAACAGTTGTGAAGATTATTCAGCAGTCTGGAAGCACAGAAAATGTTCAATTGTCAGAAGCTAAAGGTTTGTTAGACATTATTACAAACTATACCCAAAGTTTCATATTACTGAATCAATTTGATAGTCATAGATTGAAAGAAGAAGCATTGAATGAAGCTATATTATATGTTATTGAATATGCCGAAGCAGTGAAAGCTATCCAAGAATTAAAAAGTATATTGATACAGAAGAAGGAGGCATCTGATTTATTTGGTAAGCAAAAGGATGAAAGTTTTAAAGGTATTTTAGGAAATATAGTGCAAAGTTTTGCTGGTGAGTATTTATATAAAAGTATTGAAGAGCAAGCAGCCCATCTATTATATTTTGTGATAAAGAATCATCCATTTTCGGATGGCAATAAAAGAATTGGTGCATTTTTATTTGTATGGCTTTTACAAAAAAATAAACACCAACTTAAGAAAAATGGAGAACTTAAAATTAACGACAATGCTTTGGTAGCAATAGCTTTATTGGTGGCTCAAAGTAATCCAGATGATAAAGAATTAATGGTAAAATTAATTGTGAATTTAATTAAGAATAACAATTAATAAGATATAGCATATTATTATCTAGCCACCTCAATCTTGTATTTTTTTCCTTTAATTTTCTCTTCTTTAATGCGAGACAAAACGCCACCGATTTCATCAGTTTTGATAGCTACAAATGATTGAAAATCTTTAACCTCAATAAGTCCCAAATCATCTTTGTTTAATTTCCCTTTTTGTAAAAAGAATCCGACAATATCTACCTTATTGAGTTTGTTTTTTTTGCCACCACTTATATATATAGTTTTATATAAAGGAGCATCGGGCAAATTATTTTTCTTATTCAGTTTTAATTCTTTGAGACTTTTATCTAAATATGCTGGCTGCTCTTCTTGTTTTGATGTCATAATATAAGCAGTTCCTGATGCATGCATGCGTGCCGTACGGCCATTGCGATGCACAAACTCTTGCTCTTGCACAGGCAACTGGAAATGTATGACGTGTTTCATTTCGGGAATATCCAAACCACGAGCAGCCAAATCGGTGGTAACCAAATAATTTACGCTGCCATTTCTAAATTGTATCAATGCACGTTCACGGTCATCCTGTTCCATGCCACCATGATAAAAAGTACTATATATGCCTTTGTCGTTTAAGTACTCACTCGTGCGTTCGCAGGCTTCTCGGTGGTTGCAAAATATAAGAGCGGATTCTGAATTCAAAGAACAGATTAATTGATATAAACTATATACTTTGTCACGGTCTTCTGAAATCACCAATTTGGTACTGAGACTTTCATTCACCTCATCTTTTTTTGGATTGAAGTTTAATACCGTAGGCGAACTTACTCCCGCAAAATCTGGAATTTGTATACTAGAGGTTGCAGAAACCAATATACGTTTTTTGAGGTTTTCGAGTACACCGATAATTTGTTCCATCTCGCCATGGAAGCCAAGTTCGAGCGATTTGTCGAACTCATCTAAAACTAATATATGTATATTTTCGAGTGTAAAACTTTTGCGTTGTATATGATCAGCAATTCGTCCAGGGGTGCCAATTAATACTGCTGGTGGATTGCTCAGGTTTTGCACTTCTGTTTGAGTAGAATGACCGCCATAACATACATTTACTTTATATCCTGTGCTCATTTTTTTCCAAACTTGTTCTAGCTGCATGGCCAATTCTCGGGATGGAACAAGTATCAAGCATTGAACAGTTTTAATATTTGGATTTAATAATTCTGCTAGCGGCAACATAAATGCTAACGTTTTTCCAGAGCCAGTTGGGGCAACTAACAAAACCGTATCGTCTTTGATGATGGACTTGTGTGCAGCCTCCTGCATGGGTTTGAGCTCGGATATTCCTAGATTTGAAAGTGTATTTTGGAGTTGGTTTTCCATGCTGTAAAGGTAGGTTATAATGATTAATGGAAAGTGGTAAATGATGTCCGCCGCGGCGGAATGAATGATAAATGGGTTGTCGCACGAATTTGCTGCTTGTGGTCTGGCGTTTTCGCCAACCACAATATTGAATCCGCAAACAAAACATTGCACAAATTGTTATATAATATCAAAAAATAAAATTTATTATAATGAAAGTAGAGATATGGAGTGATGTGATGTGATGTGTCCGTTTTGCTATATAGGAAAACGGAAATTTGAAATCGCATTGGAGCAGTTTGTTCAGAAAGATGACGTAGAAATTATTTGGAAAAGTTTTTTGTTGAATCCCGATATTAAAACCGACCCGAGTAAAAACATTCACGAATACTTGTCAGAAATTAAGGGAATCAGTTTAGCACAAGCTAAGCAGATGAATTATCAAGTAACGCAAATGGCCAGTGAAGTGGGACTTGAATACAATTTTGATACGGCAGTAATTGCAAACTCATTTGACGCACATCGATTTTCACATTTTGCAAAAAAGTATAATAAACAGAATGAAGCAGAAGAGGCCTTGTTCAAGTCATACTTTACCGAAGGAAAGAACACCGCTGATACAGATACCTTAGTGCAGTTGGCTGAAGACATTGGATTGGATGGTGAAGAACTTAGAAAGATTTTAGAAAGTGACGAATATATAAATGAGGTACGGCACGATATGGAAGAAGCTGCAGAATTCGGCATTAGTGGTGTTCCTTTTTTTGTCTTTGATAGAAAATATGCGGTGAGAGGAGCACAGGATAGTGCGGTGTTTTTGCAAACGATGGATAAAATAATGGTTAATGGTTAATGCCATTCGGCAGCTATATATAATTGTTAATGCCTTCCGATGCTTCGGAACCGCTGGTTTTTGTTTGCGTAAGCAACATTAGTAATTAACCATTAATCATTGCAAATTAACCATTAAAGCCAAGTAATCGTGGCGTAAGTCTTCATGCAAAGTATCAATCAAACTATGTATTTTTTTGATTTGTTGCTCATATAAATTTATCAGCATTTGACTTTTATGAAAGGGGATTCCTGAGTTTTTGAGTTGGGTACAGAAATGTATATATAACTCCGCACTAAGACCCTTATCATTGATATATTTACTGTATTTCGATATAAGTCTCAAAGTTTTACGTAATCCTTTTTTTACAAAATATAAACTACTTTGCTTTTTTAGTTCAGTGATTTGCTCAGAAATATCGGCTTTTACTTCAACAATAAACTGCGTTTTATTTTGGGATTCAAATAATATATATCCTAGTAATTCTTTATTGTCTTTTTTATACTTGGCAACACTGATGCATAATTCCACCAAATCAGGAGCAGGCAAGAGTTGCAGCTCCTTTTTAATCTCGCTTAAAGTAGTAGATTTCATATATTTAATTTAGCTGAATTCGTTTGTAAAATGCACCCAATAATATCAAGCTCGAAACGGCCAAAGTCACGTCGAAAGCCAATGCAGCTCCCTGTAATCCAAGTTGTGGAATATATATATAGTTCAATATTGCGGTAAGCAAAAAACCAATGATGGCAGCAAAATTATTATATTTAAATTCACCCTTACCTGCAAAATATGCAGCCGGCACGAACTGCAAAGAACATAATATAATGCCTGGGAACAAATATATAAGTTGTTGCCTCACATCAAAAAATTGTTTGCCGAATATATATATATAAGTTTCGGTAGGGATAATATATAATACCAAACAACACATGCCTGTAATGGTAAATGACAGTAAAATGGAACGTTTAATGCCGCGTTTGTCAATTTGCCCACTGGCTATATTTCCTAAATTTATTAAAGCAATACTCTTTCCCGCAAGCCAAATAGCTTCGCCCAATGCAATGGCTACTGAGAATATTCCCAGATAAGACCCACTTAAAAAAAACGGGATTAAGAAATAACTCAATCGATAGTTCATCAGTTGGAATATATTGCTCAACTGTGAGTAAAACCCTTTGCCAACAAACACTTCCATAGAAACTGTATCGGACAAGGTGGGAGAATCAACTTTGCTGATGAATATATATCCTATCATACTTGTTGCCAATAAAGCTGTACCAAAGCAAGCTAGATAAATCATACTATTTACTTGCATATAATAACTGGCTATCGCAAACAACAAAACATGCAAAGTGATATAGATATTGCTTAGCATATTCGCTTTTACAATTTTGTTGTGACCCGTTAGCAGCATAGAGAACGACAAGAATGCTACATTAATGAATGCAATAATGGGTATATAAATACCCAAGTTAAGTTGTTTGTAAAATAAGAAGGTGATTCCCACTGAAACTATAGAAAGTACTATATTATATAAGAATATATTTTTGAGCAAATGTTTGTTATTATATCTGCTGGCAAAATATACCAATGCTGGTCCACCAAAGCATAAACCTAGCTGTGTAAACAGATTGATAGCCGCTGTCCAATTGCTGATTTCTCCCCTGCCTTCTCTGCCCAACTCATGTGTGGTGAGCAAAATAAGCAAAAATGCGAGCACCATAGACCACATTTTTGAAAGGAAGGTATAAGCAATTTTTTTAAGCAAGTTTCAATTCTTTATAAAAGTTATTGAATAATTTATTGATGGTATTGCTATCATATTTTTCGTTATAGTTTGCAAAGTTGCAATGATGTTTTCCTTGAACTATATTTATCATCGCATCACATAATTCGGAATCATTATTTACCAAAACACCAAATTGAGGTTTTACCAATTCTTGAAATGAAACTATATTGTTGCATATAACGGGGCAATGCACTGCCAGGGCTTCGTATACCGTGATGCCTTGCGTTTCATAAAGGCTGTAGGAAACTAACGCAGTTGCCTTTGACATTTTTTCTAACACTTCTTGTCTGGGGATTATGCTTTCAATAAATATACTTCTAAACAATAATCCATGTTGCTGTGCCATATTTTTGCAAGCCTCTTTGTCTTCCCCATCTTCGCCATACATATATAATTTATAATCGGGCATCTGAGTTAATACTTTTATAAATGCCTCAACAATTTTTATACTTTGTTTTACAGGTGCGAAGTTGGAAACATGTATAAAGTACCTTTCTTTTTCTATATGTTTTGGAATGTCATAGAGCTCATCATCAATCAAATTTGGAATTAAGGTAGGCAGCGTTTTTAAGTCGAATAATTGTTGCACATCATCGCTCAGATGCTTGGAAACACAGGTAATTCCTTCTGCATTTTTGAATATTTGTTTTTCAAATAAATGCAAGCGTGGGGTATTTACTTGTAAATAGCGGCTATTATGCTCGGTAATGATATAAGGAATTTTCTTTAGTTTTTTTAGCAGCCATGCCACAAGTGCCGTGGGCCAGCCAACATGCACCTGAATAAATTTCGGCATCCCGTATTGCTTAAAAATATGTAAACAATAATTATAATAAATAAAAAATTTGGTTAAACTTGAATTGGGTTTCACTATATATTTTTTGATATATAATATATTCCCCACCAGCTCTTCTTTATCCTCTCCCCTGTAACTATCTGGGTGCAGCTTGCGGTCAACAAATTTAAGGTAAAAAACGATTACTTTGTTATTGATGCCGATAGCCCGCACATGGCTTTGCACAAAATTACCTGATGTGGGTTCCAATTTGTTGGGAAACCAAGATGCCAACATAAATATATAATCCCCCTTCAAAGTTTATTCGTTCTTAAATAAAATTTTGTGCAACATATAACATCTTTTGATGGTTTCTATAATTTCATATTCAGAAGTAGTAGCTACCAGATTATAAGTAGGGCCACAAAAGTTCATAAACGAGTCGAGGGCCGTTCCATATAAGCCAGAAATTTGATGAGCAATATCTCGCGTAAACACATCATTGACGGCATGTTTTTTTTCGTCACGCTCAAAAAGTTCTTCCAGCTTTTTTAGTTCTCTACCATGTTTGCTATAGTTATAATAAAACAATGATATTGGGCTTTGAAAACCCGGTTTAGGTCGGTCGAGCACATAACTCCACTCCTTGCGTCGTTCGTAGGCATCCACTTTTGGTGTGCGAATAGTTCGGAAAACAAATTCAGGAAACAATTGAGGAATGGATTCCATATATATAATATTGTTTTTCCCCAGCAAAGAATCTAGTTGTAGGGAAACTGTTTGATATCCCAATTTTTTAACGATAAGCTGCTTGTGTATGGAATCTACTGCGAGTCTAAATTCTCCATTATATGATGATACCGTGCCTACATATAAACCCTGCGGAACAACAATGGCCTGCACTACAGGAGTGCTGTCAGAAGATTTAAGCAATTTGCCTCTTATATATAATTGTCCCTGCACTGGTACGGTGAATACCACTAGTAAAAAAATATAATATAGATTTATTTTTTTCAAATAGGTATTATAGTTCTTTCAATTCATATAAATCTAAACGGCGGTCTTTCCAGTTCAAAACAGTTCCCGTATTACGCACCCTTTCCAATGCTGCAAGGTCGAGGTCAGCTATAACGACGGTTTCTATATTGGTGTTACACTCGCCCGCCACAGCATCGGGAGGGAATGCAAAATCGCTAGGCGTATATATTCCTGATTGGGCATAGTTAATATCCATATTATCGACCGATGGAATATTGCCTATAGTACCCGCAGTGCATACAAATATTTGGTTCTCGATAGCTCGGGCTTGGCTACAATATTTCACCCTTTGGAAGCCATGTTTTTCGTCCGTGCTAAATGGTACAAACAATATCTTAGCCCCTTTCTGACAGGCTATCCGGGCCATCTCCGGAAACTCCACATCATAACATACATTGATAGCCACTTTACCACAATCTGTATTCATTACATTTATTTCGGAACCCGCTTTTACGCCCCACCACTTTTGCTCGTTTTGTGTGATATGGATTTTATATTGTCTCTCATAAGTTCCATCACGTTTAAATAGGTAAGCTATATTATATAAATCATCTCCTTCCAATTGTAAATGTGTGCCAGCTATTATATTTATATTATATTCCAAACTTAATCGCTTGAACAAACTTATATAATCATCAGTATACTCATCCATTTTTCTTATACTGTCTTCAGGACTCATACCTCTATAGTCTATCAAAGATAATAACTGTGTGGTGAACAGCTCAGGAAAAATTGCAAAATCCGATTTGTAATTACTAGCCACATCAGTGAAATACTCACACTGCTGAGCAAATTCATCGAATACCACGATTTTACGCAACTCGTATTGTATACAACATACCCGTACTTTTTTCATCATTACCGAGCGTTCCGATTTGCTCTCGGGGGTATAATCTATATTTTTCCATTCCAATAAGCATGCATAGCCTTCGCTCTCCATATCGTTAGGCAAATAATCTTTGATGATACGGCGTATTGCAAATCCTTGCGACAATTGAAAAGTAAGCACGGGGTCTTTAATCTTTTTATCAATTACTCTTTTCACATAAGCACGCACGCCAAGTTTGCCCGAGTGTATATGAAAATTTGGCAAACGGCCACCAATTAAAATCTGCATCAAGTTTTTTTCTACGCCAAGGTCTCTACGCATTTCATATAAACGGCGGCCTATCTTCAAGCCTTGATATTCGGGGTGTACCATGGCTTCAATACCATATAAAGTATCCCCGTCTTCATCATGGTTGGTTATATAACCTTTGTCGCATATTTCGTTCCAGGTATGGTCATCATCATAATCGTCCCAGTTTATGATAAGGCTGGTGGCCGAGCCCACAATTTCGCCTTCAAACTCAATTACCTGCATGCCTTCGGGGAACAGGCGGAACTGGCTTTTCAGCATGTCCATCGTCCATGGGTCATTGTCGTGAAAACAGATTTGTGATAACTTGATGATGTCCTGAAAATCGTCGGGAGTGGCCGTGCGTTGTATGATTACAGGTCGTTTGCTGATTCGTTTTTTCATGTGCGGTTTTATCTAAAAGATAATACGCAAAGGTAGAAAAGAATTTGGGATTAATATAATTGTTGTTCGGACTTTGCTTGCCGTCATTCCGAACTTGTTTCGGAATCTATATTTGTGCAATTCTGATTAATAGACCCTGAAACAAGTTCAGGGTGACGTTCCTGAAATTCCTTCACACCTCCTTATGCCTATAACATCCCACCAAATGGTCATTGACCATACCTGCTGCTTGCATAAAAGCATAGCATATAGTGGGGCCCGCAAACTTAAAACCCCGCTTACGCAAATCCTTGCTCATGGCTTCTGCCTCAACGGTTCTGGCGGGAATTTCAGATTGCGATTTTAACTTATGGTTAATTGTTTTATGACTCGTGAACTGCCAAATATATTTGGCAAAACTGCCATACTCTTTTTGAATGGCTATAAATAATTGGGCATTGGTTACGCTACTATATACTTTTAATTTATTTCTAATGATACCCTCGTTTTGCATCAGTTCGTCGAGTTTTTTTTGGTCAAATTTGGCTACTTTTTTATAATCGAAATTGGCAAATGCTTTTTTGAAATGATGCCTGCGGTGTAATATCGTTTTCCAACTCAACCCCGCCTGGAAAGCATCGAGTATTAAGAACTCAAATAGTTTGGTATCATCGTGAACGGGTACGCCCCACTCGGTATCGTGGTAGGCTTCCATTAGCTCATCGCCCATGCACCAGAGACATTTTGTTTTTTGTTTTTTCATTTATTATATATTTTTGAAGGCGACAAAAGTAATTCGCCGCATCGAATAATGTAATTTGCGAGCAATAATATTATACCATTTCTTAAACTATAATTGTTCTCCGCCTTTGGCGGCTTAGTTTTTATAATGGTAATGCCGAACTACATCCCGGAAGCCCCGCAAACTTGTACTTTGAATTGGTTAAATATATGAATATTTTGTTTATAATATATAATTGAGTAGCTCGTAAAACCTTCCCAATTTCAAACCAATAAATCTCAGTTTTGGATTTTTTGCTGCATTGTGACCTAAGATTCCCACTCATAAAATTAATGACCTTAAATACTTTAAGATAAATTTTAAAATTCAATTTGTCGCTTTGGCAAAAGTCCTTATTTTTGCATCCCGATTTTGTATCGGGACTTTAAACCGAAAACAAATTGGTGCGGTAGCTCAGTTGGTAGAGCAAAGGACTGAAAATCCTTGTGTCGCCGGTTCGATCCCGGCCCACACCACAAGAAAGTATACATTGCCCGATCGTCTAATGGCAGGACTTCAGATTTTGATTCTGACTGTGTTGGTTCGAATCCAGCTCGGGCAACTTTAACACAATAACCATACAGTATGATGCAGCCCATATCCAATCAGGTTAAATTATTTTCGGGCACGCACTCTCATTATCTTGCTGAACAAATCGCACAACACCATGGCTCTCAGCTTGGGCAGTTAAGTATTCTGCGTTTTGCCGATGGCGAATTTCAACCTTCTATCGACGAAACGGTTCGTGGTTGCGATGTGTTTTTTATTCAAAGCACTTTTGCTCCTGCCGATAATTTGATGGAAATATTATTGTTTATTGATGCAGCCAAACGAGCTTCGGCACATTATATAACTGCAGTGATTCCTTATTTCGGAATGGCCCGGCAAGACCGTAAAGACAAGCCCCGTGTATCTATCGGAGCTAAACTAGTCGCCGAATTATTGCATACTGCAGGTGCCAGCCGTGTAATGACCATGGACTTGCATGCAGGACAAATACAAGGATTTTTCGACGTACCTGTCGATCATTTAGATGCATCAGTAGTATTTGTTCCTTATATAAGAAGTTTAAATTTACCCAACCTTATTATAGCGGCCCCCGATATGGGTGGTACCGCCCGTGCCCGTGTATTTGCCAAAGCACTTAATGCCGATATGGTAATATGCGATAAGGAACGCAAACGTGCCAATGAGATTGCCTCCATGACCGTGATAGGTGATGTAACCAGTGCCGATGTGGTATTGGTGGACGACTTAATAGATACTGGAGGCACACTTTCCAAATCGGCGAAGATGCTGATGGACCGTGGTGCTAAAAGTGTGAGAGCGGTGTGTACGCATCCTGTATTATCAGGTCAGGCTTATGAAACTATTGAAAATTCTGTGCTCACCGAATTAATTGTATGCGATACCATTCCTTTGAAAAAGCATGTAGATAAAATAAAGGTATTGTCGGTGGCACCGCTTTTTGCCAATGCTATCCGCTCGGTTAATGAGCATACCTCCATCAGTTCGCTGTTCGATATGAACGGGAATAAGGTGCAGATTCAGGAGAAATTGGTTTAAAGTATTTTTTTGAAACTTTAAAGACTACTTGTTCGTTTTGGTATAGATATTTATATTAAATATTGAAAGCTAAAACTTTATAGCTATTTTACTGTTAAAAATATTGTTAATATTATTATTAATAAATTGGATTATATAATCAAACTAGTATTAATTTCGCTCCTTTAAAATAATTATGAATTTAAAACAAAGAGAACTCTTTAGTAAAACAAAATTACTGAGGCGATTTGTCAATTCACTTTTAAAGAACATATAAACTCCGATTTGTATGTGAAATTTGCTGAAAGAATTAACTCTAAATATTCGAATATTTTAGAAATCCCTCTTATACATTTTAATTTCAATCTTCAGGACCAAAATTCTTCTCAAGTAAATTTAAATGGTCTTAGAATTTCTAATAATGAGAAGGATAAAATAGTTCAAATTTTTACAGATAATTTATCAATACATCAAGTTGGGAATTATCAAAAGTGGGAAATTTTTAGCGAAGATGTTTATTATATTTTAAATGAATTCCAAAAGGAGATTCCAGCATAAATTGGACGGATAGATATAAGAACAATTAATATTTTTGATTTTGATTTTGATCCTCGTAAATATTTCCATGTAGCAATGAATTACCCCAAAGAGTTTATTCAAAATTCTAATTATCAATATAGTTAGATCAAATATATGAACCGGGTAAGAGTGCTGGAGTTTTAAGGGGTAATTATTTGAGGGAAGAAGGACAAAATAAATTTATACTTGACCTTAGTTTTATTAACTGGTTTTTGGAAGATGATATTACAATAAACGATACAATACAAATTAAACAAATTCTAGGAATAGGTCATATGAAGTTGTATAATTTATT
>Ga0163151_10002172_pt1 | contig 31200 bp, 25 predicted proteins | sample OliLakLV19MP5IB2_FD_145596 | JGI IMG/M metagenome (GOLD analysis project Ga0163151, IMG submission 145596) | Freshwater microbial mat bacterial communities from Lake Vanda, McMurdo Dry Valleys, Antarctica - Oligotrophic Lake LV.19.MP5.IB-2 | ecosystem: Environmental > Aquatic > Freshwater >...
AAGTGCAACCCAGCTTCTCCACGCTCTCGCTACATTCCCGCTCACATTAAACGTCAAGTGTGGGTGCGAGCCAAATCTCAGTGTACTTTTATTGATCCAGTTTCAAAGTTTCGTTGTACTGCTTCGCGTTTTCTCCAAACCGAGCACATTATTCCATTTGCTTTAGGGGGAACTTCAACTCTAGAAAACCTGACACTACATTGTTCAAATCACAATAAACTCAAAGCGCTTCACACCTTTGTCAAAACGACCATGGATCGCTATTTGGAGAGTTGATGGTCAATTGGGGGATTCATAGCATTTTATTTCAGATCAATGGCACATAAAGCGAATAAACCCTGATTTGCAAACTGTGGAATCTTTATGGACAATTCGAGAAAATCATATCGGTGCGGTCTTTCAAAATCCTGAGAATTTGCCTGCACATTTGAAAGTGAGGTATGAAAAACTAAAATCTCGATTTGGACTAGATCCGATACCTCAATCTGAAATTGATGCGTTCCTGCAATTGAACATGTTTCTTTGAAGCCCGTTTTCTCCATAGATCTGCTGGCGGTAAGCTTTTGGATAAAAAATCAGCAGAGTTTCTAAATTGCAATGTTGTGTTTCGAAACAAACAACAGTCAAACAACTGTCTAAATCCTATCCATTATGAGGGGCCTAATTTGCTCCTAACAGTGCCTAGATATTGCAATTCTTGATGCATGAAGGGGTTATAGAAATGTCTTGGGATCGATTTAAAATAAGCATGATTTTAATTCAAAATTTAATTTTGATCTCTGTATCTCATGGCGGTGAGATTAAGGGGGCATCTGCAAATTTTAATGAAATTTCGGCATCAAATGAAAGTTGTGATCATATTTTAGATACACGAGATGAGTTAGAGGCCATTGAAGCTTTGACTCAGCTTCGTAAGGCGGCGGATAGCTCGTATAAGTTGGGCTATATGAGCGAAATGTCAAAACAAGATATTCAAGATGCGCAATATAGACTGAGGAATTTGACGGATAGACAAAAAAACAAAATGGCTAAAGCATTGTTGGTTGCGAAAATAGCAAAGACTCAGAATTTGATTCAAGAAAAGTTTATTTCTCAACTGGCTATTAATAAAATTAACGGAGTAGAAAATAATATTAATGTTTCTGTGCTTCCAATTAAAATTTCAAAAGCTGAGTTGGATAATGCTGTAAATCAAGTTGCAACTCGTCTGCGGCCTTCTATAAATTTATTAAAAAAAGAAAAAATTACCAATGACACGCGTGGTGGGTGGAATTTTAGCAAGGCAAATTTAGATCCTGTACGATTGTCCTCAAGCCCTGACCTTCAAAAAGCATTAGCCGATATTTTGTCAATTGAAACGATAAAGAAGCTAACAGATGTTAAACGTCGTGAGGCTGTTTTTTTTGAGGATCAAGTTATTTTGCCACCGCAAGGTGGGGGGCTCAATAAATCAGTTGTTGTGATGCCACTTGAAAAATATTTTTCACTCGTAGATAAGTCGGTAAAGATTTTTCAAACAGAATATGTGCGTGCACTTAAAGCTTCTGGAAATTCTGCAAGATGGGGCGATATTTTTGAAGGGTCACTTAGAAGTGCTTATGGTTTTGAGCATGGCGCAGATGGTGATCCGTTAAAGCGAACCACTTCACGTTTGACTTTTGACAAGACTGCAGAAGCTGTTCAACAAATGCAAAGAGTAACATTTCCTAATCTTGGTTTGCCAGTACCTGTACTTCATCAGGTGAATACATCAGTACAAGATTTGTTTAAAATTCACTCCCAAAATCAAGCCAAAGCTGTTGGTGTAATTGATTCAACTGAAAAAACTCTCAAAATGTTAACAGGTGTTTTAATGGGAAGTTTATATATCAGGGCAGGTGCACCTTCTGTAGGTCGTCTTGGTCTTGGTCTTAGTCAAGCATCACGAGTTGCGTTAATAGAATCGGGTTCAAAGGCAGGTGCCTCAATAGCACTTGGCTCAATGGCTTTTGGTACATTAGGCATTGCCGTAAATTCAGCTTTTGAATCAAACGAATTTGGTGGAAAATTTAGTTGTCAGTTTTTAGAAAATTTTGGGCATGAAGGTATCGCACATGTTGGGGTGTCTACACTCCTGGGTTCGTTTCCTGTGGCATTGAGTGGAGTCTTAGCGCTTACATTACCTGCGGGCATGACATTTCCAGCTGCCCTTTCTACATTAAAAGTTTTAAATATGGGCGCTTTAGGTTTTGTAGTACTTCCTCCCGCTGGAGAAGGGCTACTTGTTAGTGCTGATTGTTTTAAGAGTTTTGCTTCCAGTGCTTTTGTTGCGCAATATGGGCTTGGGCACAAGCCAACATTACTTGAACGATGGGACAAAACGGATTTTAGAAAAGTCTGTACGAGTGCTGCAGTGAACGTACTTATGGGTAGTCTTACTGTTGCTGGGTTCAAAAAAGCAGTTGGCGAAGTGCGCGGTAATTCACCGGCGCCTACTCAAACTTCTGGAATAGTCAGTGAAATTTCAGTTTCAGAAATAGTCAAAGACATTCCAAAAAATATTCCAAGTAGAATCACGTTGAGTGAAGTTCAAACACGCCAAAAATTAGTACGAGATCGCTTTACTCAAGCACGAAACAACCCGCTATTAAATGGAATGAATCAAAATTTTAGAATGCAAACAAAGCCAACTGTGCCTCTTCCCCTTCATACTATAAGGGGGAGAGTTGGTAGGGTGGTTCGTGAATCATATGCTTTTATGAGTGACAGCAAAAGATGGTTTGCGCGTATGCAGGAACTTGAAAGTGAAGTGGCTTTTGAGCGCTCAAAAATGGAAAATAATTCTATAGCCTATGAAGGTAAAGTTGAAAAGCTCACCCATGACCAGGCTTTAGAGAATGTATTAAAACGTTGGGAGTCTAAGGGGGCAGTAGAGCCACTTGATATCTCGGTCGATGTGGTTTCAGGAAGAAAATCAGCTCTAGATTTTTGGAACAAATTTTCAAGTGCTAAAAGTGGGCGTGGAAGAGTTGTTTATGACAGTTATCATGCTGATGGTTTTCATGGCGCCTTAACCCACAGGCTTCAAGTGCATTTGCTCATTCGAGAAATGTTGGGAAATCCAAAAGCATTTAACAATATGACTCCCGGAACACTACTCACACATTTTAAAGATCCAGTTTCTAAATGGAGTTATATTGGTGATTACATCATTGATGGAGAGGGAGTTCCAAATGCCGCTTCTCCTGAATCAATGTATCTCATTCGAGGTTTTTTTCCGTTACTTGGTCCCTGGAGTTTTCAGCCAACCAGAGTTTATAATGATGTGGCCTAAACGTGTTGATTTTTAGGTTGTGACGTTTTTGGCTTAACAGCTGAAAACTTTGTAGCTTTGGATATTGGCTCTTCTCCATCAAAACCCCTATTTGACCAGTAACTTGAGTGGAATGAAACTTGCGATATGTATCATTATGAACTTCTTGCCACTTAAATTTTTGATGATTTTTGTATCACTGATTTGGTCAGGTGAAGCGTTAGCTGCCACCTGCAAGGCTAAAACATTTAATATTAAACTCAGTCAGCGTGTTGTTATGAAGGCCGCGAATTTCCAAGCTTTAGCTTCACAGGGGACACTTGTTTTCATTCAAGGTCCTGAGGCAAGTTACAAATCGTCAACCGAGCTTATAGAAAATTTTTGTCGCCACGGATTTTCTGTTTATGCGTTTGACCTTAAAGGGAAGAAACTTAAAGAAGCCGACTACCTGGGTGCCACTCAGAAAATCGCAATGCGTATCAAACGTACGCAACCCCATTTGCCGATATTGGTATATGGCTGGTCTAAAGGGGCAAATACTGCTGCTCACTATGCTTTTCAAAATCGTAAATTAGTGAAGCGTCTTATTTTTGAAAATCCAAGATTTACCTCTAAAGCATTGGATTATCTTTCGAGTTACCCCGGTACAAAAACTCGCATATTTGCCTGTTCTCAAAAGAATTTACCACGCAGAGCACTTCTACTCGTGCCGGCAAATAGTATGAAATGTACGAGGCATTTGACGAATAATCCTGGAGCAATTGATCCGCTTGTGGAGTTCGTTGAGAGCGATTTTGCAGGTGTAAATGCTGATACCTGGTTTTGGAAAAAAAATCTAATTTGACTTTAGAGCACAATGTTTCGCATAATTTTCAGACAACTTAAAAAGGAGAATACGAAATGGCAAAAAAAGGTGGCGGTGGACCCGCATTAGTAGTTCAGTCCAAAGTTAAAGCTTTCATTAAAAAGAATAAAATGAATTGTGCAAGTGATGTTGTTAAGGGCTTAACCAGTCTCGTAGAACACCATTTGTCAAAAGCTGTTGTGCGCGCGAAATCAAATGGTCGTAAAACCGTACGTGCAGGGGATCTGTGATATTAAAAATTTAAATAGTTAATAATAAGACAAAACCCATGGTTTTACCCATGGGTTTTGTTTTTCGTTTTAAGAAAATTAATTAAACTTTGTCAGCTGGTGGTGCATCAGCTGCTTCTTTTTTTGCAGCGGCAGCTTTTTTAGCAGCAGCAATGAGATCATCCATCTTTTTGACGAGATCTTTGCGTGTTACTTTTTGTGAAAGTGTGCGAAGAACTTTTTTGCTCTTATCACTTTGAATAAGGGGCATAACATTCTTTTTCACAAATGGATGATCTTGAAGTTTAAACGCTGTTTTTACAGCCAACGCACGAACCCGTGAATTGGTGCTTTTTAAACCCTCAAGAACTGTTTCTTTAATTTGTTCTTTGTTTGAGAGTTTCTCACGAAAAAAATCAGTAGCTGATTTTTTTGCAGTTTCTTCTTTTTTTTCTTCTGCCATTGGTCCTCCTGAATCGGCCATATTAAGCTCCACATCATAGATTGACTTATCGCATTAAATCAACTCGTTTCCAATACTTGACAAATAATAGCGTTCTTACCATTCTGCCAGACGAGACTAAGCCAATCATGGCTTTTCAAGGGAGAGATCAAATGAAAAAGTTACTCGTCATTATTGCTATAACGGCATTGAGCCTCGTGGCAGTTGCTGAAGAAACCAATACCCAAACCACCACAACTGAAACCAATGCTGCAGAAGCTCCAGCCACAAAAGATAATGATAAAGTTGCAAAAAAGAAAATTACAAAGACCACTAAAAAGACAAAAACAACTAAGGCCGCTAAAGATGCTGCGCATGATACAACTGACGGTCATAAACATGCTGATGGTGAAGGTCATTAATCAGTTCTAATTTTGAAATAATATAAAGCCCCATCGAATCGGTGGGGCTTTTTATTGTAGTTTGTTTTTAAGGACTTCTTTGTTTTAAGTCATTATGCTTATAATTTAAGTATGGAAAAATTAATCGCATTTATTATAGCCCTTAGTTGGGGATCCCAAGTATTTGCCGCTAAACTCACAAAAAATCAGCTGGATCTTGTTGATCCAAAGTTTATCGAACAAAAGCGGTTAACTTGTGAAAGTGCACGTGCCAAGCAAACAGGAGTTCATGAGTGGCTCGCAAATGAACTCGCAGCAATTGGTTATTCAGATAGTTTTAAAGAAAACACAAAGACTTTAAAATGGATGCATGACGTTTTAGAATTTAAAGTCGGTGGCGACAATATGGAGGTGCAAACGCTTTCGTCAGCACCCGGCACTTTTGGAACCATCAATGATTCCACAATCAAGTTTGGTAACGAAGAATCTGGAAAAAAATTATCTGGCCAATTAGTTTTTGTAGGTTCTGGTTCGCTCCAAGAGCTTAAAAGTCGTGACGACTTAGCTGGGAAAATTTGGCTAATGGAGTATCGTGGGCAAATTGCAAATCCATTGGCACTTGTTTTTGAGGCAAAAAACAAAAAAGCTATGGCCGTTGCCTTTTATCAAAATAAAAAAGCAAATGAACTTCCATTATCGACCATCTTATTGCCCCTACCTGTGGTTTTTATAAGTTCAGATGATGCTGAAGAAATTAAAATTCAATTAAAACAAGAGCCTGTATCTTTAAGCATGAGCATTCGTTCAGATTACCCTGTAAGTGAAAGTGCTGATCATTTTTATGTTCGTCGTGAAACAAAACATGTACCCGTGCTCGTGACTGCGGATAGTCGCAATTGTCAAAGTATCGCCCATCTTTTGGGTATGCTTGAGTGGATCAAAAAATCTAACGTTAATTTATCAAGAACTTCTTTTTTATTTAGCACAAACACTGAAGCATTTAAGCGTCAGCATCCTGAATGGTTTGGGCGTTGGGCTCAAGATATGCCCGTTGAGAGCATGGCTTCTCGAGATTTTAAAACCCTCCTTGTTGATTGGTATAAAGCTGATCAGTCAGCAGTTGGTATAAAAATCGATGTTGCTTCAATATTTAATAAAATAAATCAGATTTCAATGAGCATGATTGGTATTGTTGACGGTGATAATTTAAAAAAGTTTCGTGAGAATCTGAATCGAGTGAAAGCACATCCTCACGTGAACATACTTCCTCAAGCTTATCATGTGAGCCAACTGTTAAGCCCAGCGACTCAACTCCAAGAGATGGCGAGTGATCTCTCTGCACTTAAAGAGCTTCATTACCTGGTAAGAAGTGGTCAGTGGACAAAAGCAAAAGCTGAGTGCAAAAAAATTACAGGTTTTAACTTGGTAGATCACTTAAGTTCTGCAACCTTCGTTGAGTTTCATAGCTTAAGAAGCCCTAGTGTGAACCCAAAGATCTGGCTTTTATTAGATGAAGGGAAAAAGAACTTAGATTCAGTATTATCGCTTATCGAGAAGGATATCGATGCCTTAAGCAAACAAATGGCTGATTACTTTCTAGAGATCGAAAAAGATATTGAGAAGCTATCACCAAGGCAAGTTAGCTCTGGTTGAATAAAGAGCACCTTTCTGTTACAAGCTTTTGCATGCGTACAGCAAATTCTCTTAAAATGAGCCTCACCAAGAATATTCCTAATCCAAACATCTACATAAAGATGTTACCTGAATACAAAGGTTGGATTTATCTCGAAGAAGAAGCTCTTTTAATGAAAGGGCTTTGGAACTCAGCCTTTACTGATCAGCAAAAACCTATGGATCTTGAAATCGGTTGTGGCAACGGGTTTTTCTTTGAGCATCAAGTACGCACACAAAATACACGTAATCTTTTGGGAATTGAAATCAAATACAAACCATTGGTTCAAACGGTGAGACGCATTAAAAAAGACGGACTCCCAAACGGCCGTGGCCTCAGATTTCACGCGCGTTATCTAGATAAGATCTTTTTTGAACAAGAACTAAACAATGTTTTTATTTATTTTCCAGATCCGTGGCCAAGACTTCGCCAACAAAAAAATCGTCTTTTGAGGCGAGAGTTTTTCGAAATGCTTTACCCGCTACAAAAACCTGATTGTTACGTCGATATCAAAACCGATGATTTAGATTATTTTAATTTCATAAATGAAGAAATTTCCCATAGCTTATATAAAGTCGTGCGCATGAGTCGTGATTTGCATAACTCAGAATGGGCTCAAGAAAATTTTATGACTGCCTTTGAAAAACTTTTTACTCGCAAACAATTGCCAACCTATTACGTCCGGCTTCAGAAATAATTCCTGGTGTGTTTTGAGATTACCAATAGCTTGTAGTAATTGTCACAGGCCCTAATATTTTTGCCTGACAAGAAATTCTTATGTCAGTGTTATACTTTTCGCGCTCCAAAAGCTTTTTCTCTATTGGGTTTGGTTTTGATAGATTTTCCATTCCCTGAATAACTCGCACAAAACATTTAGCGCAAATTCCGATGGCACCGCATGAACTACCTATGGGTAATTCAGCTTTAATAATAGCAGTCATTAGATTGGTTCCTTTAGAAACCTCTATGCTTATATTTTCAGGTGCAAAAGTTATAATGGGCATGTTTTGAAGTTTAACAGACTGGCAATGCTTTGAGCATCATGTTAATTACATTTCATGATGACAGAAGCAAATGATGAAAATTTTGTACCTAAAAAAGCATTGATAATTGGATCAAGTAAGGGGCTAGGCCGCTCACTCGCTTTATTTTTAAAAACACATCTAGATAGTTTAGAAGAAGTTACTCTCGTGGCGAGGCGTCAGGATGTCTTAAAAACTGTTGAAAAAGAGATCGACTCAAATTTTGAAGTAAAAACAGTAAGGTGTGATTTAAGCCAGCGAGTCGATCAAGAATCACTTTCATTACTTATAGCCAACGAAGAATATGATCTCATCATCTACAGTGCGGGCGGTGGGCCACACGGTGAATTCCGCTCAAAAGAATGGAAAGACCACAACTGGGCTCTACAAGTGGGGCTTTTAGCTCCCATGCGCCTATGTCGTGATTGGTTAAAGCATCGAGACGAATCGCAGCTTGGAAAGTTTATAATTGTCGGAAGTCGTATTGCTGAGCAGGCACCAGATCCATTAGCTGCAAGTTACGCAGCGTGCAAGCATGGATTAGTTGGCTTTATCAGTTCACTTCAAAAAGAATTAGAAGGTAATCAAAATAAAGTGTGGTTGTTTTCTCCTGGTTACATGGACACAGAAATGTTGCCAAAGACAGCGTCAGTGCGACATGATGGTTCAAAATTAATGTCGGCCGATACTGCAGCTCAAGCATTGCTTCGCTGGGTTAAAAAAGATGGGCCCTGGCATCGAATTCTTAATTAAGAGGATAAAATGGAAAACGTAATTATTATCGGTTCAGGCCCCGCGGGTTACACAGCCGCAATCTATGCAGCGCGCGCTAATCTTAAGCCATTGATGATCGAAGGCCTGACACCAGGCGGACAATTAATGATCACAACCGATGTTGAAAATTATCCGGGTTTTGATAAAGGCGTTACTGGCCCAGAATTAATGGAAATCATGAAAAAACAAGCCGCACGTTTTGATACGCGATTTGTGACAAACAATGTGACTAAAGTTGATTTTTCTAAACGCCCGTTTAAAGTTTGGGTTGAAGATGAAATGTATGAAGCTCAAACTATTATTATAGCTACGGGTGCAAGTGCAAAGTGGCTTGGAATTCCAAGTGAACAAAAATATATGGGTAAAGGCGCATCTGCGTGTGCTACTTGTGATGGCGCTTTTTTTAAGAAAGTAGATGTCGTTGTTGTTGGGGGCGGTGATACAGCGATGGAAGAATCAAGTTTTCTTACACGCTTTGCAAACAAGGTTTATCTTGTGCACAGGCGTGATCAGTTTCGTGCCAGTAAAATCATGCAAGACCGCGTGTTAAAAAATCCGAAAATTGAACCCATATACGATTCTACAGTTGATGAAATCTTGGGTGAAAAAAGTGTTCAATCTGTGCGTATTAAAAACATCAAGACTGGCAAGACTACCGAGCTCAAAGCTGAGGGTTATTTTGTTGCCATAGGACATAAGCCAAATACCGATATTTTTAAAGGCATCATCAATCTCAATGAAACAGGCTATATCATCACTAAACCCGGTACCACGCAGACGAACGTGGCTGGCGTGTATGCTGCGGGTGATGTTCAAGACCACGTCTACCGGCAGGCTGTAACCGCGGCAGGCACTGGATGCATGGCAGCCTTAGAAGCAGAGCGATTCTTAGAAGCCAATCATAGTTAAAAAACATAAGTACTTTCAGTAGTTGGCTACCTCGACCTTTTTGTATTATTTTAGGCTTGAGTGAATTGTTTGTAACTTTCTATACTTAAAAGAAAGACAAAATATTGAAAGGTTAAAGACAGGATGTCGCGCGGTTCAGGTAAATCACTAAATACAAAAAAATTGGTCGATAAAATTGAGAAAATAACTCGTGATAAAATCACCCGTGAAAAGGTGGTTTCGCTCAGTGATTTTCGATCACTCAAGAAAAAAGAAGATCCAAAAACAATTCTTGTTATTGATGATGATGAGTCTATGCGACAAGCTCTCAAGCGTATTTTTGAAGCTGAGGGCTACAGAGTTTTGGTCGCTGCAGATGGTACACAACTCTCTCAAGTGCTTGACGAGGGCCCATTAGAATTGATCGTACTTGATATTGGCCTTCCTTGGATCAACGGCTTTGAACTGTGTAAACTTCTCAAGGAAAATTCAGATCTCAAAAAAATTCCTCTTGTATTTATTTCAGCAAAAACCAGTGAACTCGATGTGCGTAGGGGCTTTGACGTAGGATGTGATGATTACATTAAAAAGCCTTTTAACGTAGATGAGATTAAAAACACCGTTCGCACACTTCTTAAGCTTCGTTAAGCTCACCCACAAAACCTAGTATTTCTATGAAACATATTGCTTAAAATATGCTACAAGAATGAACAAATAAGCATGCTTTGCAGGGTGCTTAACTGCTTTAAATCAAATTGTTAATTATTTTGGAGTAATCAGTGAGAAATTTGAAGTTCGTTGTTCTGAGTCCATTAATTGTGGTCATGGGTCTTTATCAATCTGCACTTGCTGTTGAGATTGGCCCTCAGTGTGATTCCAATCTTGCTCGAATTGTTGATGAGGCCGGTAAAATGTGGCCCTACAACATGGTACCGAAAGAAAAAATTAAAAAAGAATTCGGTTTTAGTCTTTCAAAGAATTTTCTAAAAAGAACAAGATTAGCTTCTACACGATTTAGTTCGGGTGGCTCTGGTTCATTTATTTCACGTAGTTTAGTTTCTACGAACCATCACGTAGCACGCTCTGCACTTAATGCGATATCAAAGCCAGGACAAGATTATGTTCGAGACGGGTTTTATGCAAATTCATTAGATAAAGAAATCCCCATACCTAATCTTTATATTGATGTTTTAAAAATCATACGAGATGTAACTGCTGAAGTAATAGCGGCAACAAAAAACATACCCGAAACTGATTATGCAAATATCAGCAAAGTGCGACGCGAGGTCATTGCTAAAATAGAAAAAGAGGCTATTGAAAACAAAGGCTCAGATACAAAAGTTGAAGTGGTATCACTTTACGAGGGTGGTCGATACAATCTGTACATTTACAAACGTTATACTGATTTGCGTTTAGTTTTCGCTCCTGAGGCTGATATCGCTTCATTCGGCGGAGATGTTGCAAATTTTGAATTTCCTAGAACTAATCTTGATGTAACTTTCTTTCGTGCCTATGAGAATGGAAAACCAGTTAATGTAGATAATTATTTTCCAGTATCTCGTAAAGGGGCTAAAGATGGTGAGCTTTTGTTTATCTCTGGGCACCCAGGGCATACAAATCGTATTTTTACTAAATCAGATTTAGAACACATGAGAAATGTTCTACTTCCTTGGAACTTGGAGTTTTTTTACAGACGTCTTGATGTATTAAGAAAATACGCTTCTCTTGGTTCTGAACAAAAACGCCAGATCGATAAAGAGTTTCAAAGCCTCATGAACTATCGAAAAGTATATGAGGGTGAAATCGCAGCATTTGATCATGACAAAATTATCGAAAAACGTGAAGTGACCGAAAAAGCTTTTAGGGCGCGTGTAATGAGTGATCCTAAACTACAGCAGTATGCTGATGCTTGGAATATTATTGAACAGGTGAATCGTGTTGATACAATGAGTAGAATGCCCCGTATTTTCTTAGATGATGGAATGGGTTTTAATACGTCTTTATTTTCACAAGCTCGCGTACTTGTTAGATTGCCTGTTGAGACTGCAAAACCCAACGGCGATCGTTATGGCGCATATCAGGATGCAAATCTTGAAACTTTAAAAAAATCAATTTTAGAAAAAGTTCCAGTATATCGCGAATTAGAAGTAGCTAAACTTTCAGATTCTTTACAGTTTATGGTTGAGAAATTAGGCGCTGACAATCATTGGGTTCAAATATCTCTTGCTGGAAAATCTCCATCTGATAGGGCAAAAGAATTAATTGAAAATTCTAAGCTTTTTGATCCTGATTTTAGTAAAGCACTTATCGATGGTGGGCAAAAAGCAATTGATGCGAGCACTGACCCCATGATTTTGCTGCTCAAATCTCTTGACGCAGAAACAAGGCGCTTACGATCAGAAAATGAAGATAAAATACAAACACCCTCTATGGTAGCTTACCAAAAACTTGCTAATGCACAATTTGCGATTTTTGGAACAGAGATTACACCTGATGCCACATTCACACTGAGACTTACCTACGGTGTTGTAAAAGGTTATGACGAGGTAAATGGTCAAAAGGTTATGCCTTTTACGACTGTTGCAAATGCGTTCATTGATGAAGCACACTTTAAAGGTGAAGAGCCATGGCGTTTGCCAGAAAGTTGGCACGTGGCTAATGCAAAACTTAATCAAAAAGTTGAATTTAATTTTATCAGTACCCATGACACAATTGGTGGAAACTCAGGGAGCCCTGTTATTAATAAACAAAGAGAAATTGTCGGCCTTCTTTTTGACGGAAATAAACACGGCTTCGGAAAACGTTTTGCATATGATGACACTGATCGTTCTCGAAGTGTGAGTGTTGATATTCGTGTAGTGATGGAGTCACTCAGAAATGTATACAATGCTACGGCACTTGTTAATGAACTTGAGAACCCGAGTATTTCACGTCGATAATCTTGATTTTTTTTGTCTAACAATTAGGCAAATGTCAAGGATCAGCTAAAATACATAAAATTTGAAGCTCTACACCTGAGGCTAATAGGCCCTGCTTTTGCACTCTAATAGAGAGGGGAAAGGTGTGTGATATTATGCGCAGGGTGTCTGGGCGTTTTCTTCTTTTTGCGATCTTTATGACTTCTTTAGCGTGTCAAAATGACCAAGAAATTAATAGTCTCAACATTCCATCAAATCTCTCGTCGCCTGAGACTTCATCAAATAATGCGTATTCAATAAGCGTAAAGCCCAGCACTTCATATAGCCGATCAGCATTAACCCGTATTAGTTATGATTATGCTCCTTCAGCAATGCTTGATGAGAATGGTCGTTACCGTGTTTGGTGGTGCGCTGGTGTTTCTGGTGATTACGTCGGATACACGGAGACTAATTCTCTCGGAAATAGACTCTCAAGTGGTGATGTAAATCAGTATTTTAAAAACCGAGCACAGGGCGATCTAACTTCTGACTTAGCTTCAACTACATTTGATGGTGTTCATGCTTGCGATCCATCTGTCATTAAAGTTCGAAATACTTATTACATGTATTATGGGGGTCTTTCAGAAGATCTCGATGCTCAGTTTCGTCATAAAAGGCAAACTACAATTAACGGACACACAATTAATTTAACTAAATTTCCTACAGACGGTTCTGTAGGTACAACTTATATTGGAGTTGCAAAAAGCAGTGATGGAATTAATTGGGAAAGACTCAGCAATGGTGAACCCATAATCGCCCCCCATGGTAATCCGAGAACTCCAAATACTTTTGCTCAATACGCGAACTTATACGGCGCAGGTCAACCAAGTGCTGTGTATCTCAATGGTTTATTTTACATTGTCTACACAGACACAACGGGTGTGGGAAGTAATTCGGGTAATGGCGCTGGAATCTATGCCTTAAGATCAGCAGATCCGATTTTTAAAACGGGTGTAGAAGAATTGCGTTGTATGGGTGATGACACTCAATTAGCTCCACGTGGAGCGTGTCAAAATCCTTATTGGAAATCACTGGCAAATGGAGAAGCCCCCTCTACGCGTTATGCGGTTCGTGAAACTTTTTCTGTAGATCTATCTTACTCTGATTTATTAAAAAACTTCGTAGTTGCCGCACATGGTGCTCAAGAAAAAACTGAGTTAATATTTTTTACTCTAAACTTTAAATATCAAAAAAGTTTATACGTCGATAGCCCGCCGTGGCGCGATGGCCCAGGTATTGTTCGTAGATCAGATGGTCATTTGCTCCCACCACGAACCACGTCGCAAACTCCCATAAATCATTGTGGCGCAAATATTCCCATTGATCTTATGGGTGGTGTAGGTGGAACAAGTGATAACCCTTCAAGTTGGGATCTCGGTAATTGGGGAGCTACTTTAGAATCTGACGCAGATTGCACACCAGAAACCGCCGGAACTTATTTAGAAAATGCACTTCTTTTATCGCCTGGTATGCCTTTAACTTTTGTCAGTGGTGGAAAACGCGTACAGTTTGAAATAGCTGAACCTACAAATGTACTCTCAAAAAGAGATTATAATATTTCAAATAAACTTTTTCACAAAATTGGACTTGGATTAGAAGTTTATCGAGGATTAAACATGTCTGTCATCGGTGTCAGTGGAGTTGCTGTTCCAGCGGCATATCTTAATCCACAACACCCAAAACAGGGTCGTTGGAATTTAGGCTGCTCTGAACTTGTCAGTAGTAATGGATCAAACGCAAGATTCATTTCAATTGGCGAATATTTAAGTCACCAATTGGGTGGAGAGTTGTTTTGCATTCCACCATCATTGCGACCGATTTGATTATCGACCAAGTGGCGTGACTTTAATACAGCGGGTGTAATGACCATTTGTTGTCTCTTTTAAAATCGGATCTATTTCACGACATGATTGTTCGGCTATGGGGCAGCGTGGATTAAAATGACAACCTGGTGGCGGGTTCACGGGGCTGGGCACATCACCCTTTAAGATTACACGCTGAGATTTTCCACCTACTTTGGGTACCGGTATGGCTGATAACAGCGCTTGAGTATACGGATGTTGTGGGTTTTTGTAGAGTTCCTCAGCTGTCGCCAATTCTACTACACGGCCTAGATACATAACGGCAACACGGGTACTGATATGCTCAACAACTTTTAAATCATGGGCGATAAAGAGATAAGTAAGCCCGAGCTTTTGTTGTAGATCCATGAGTAGATTTATGACTTGTGCTTGAATAGACACATCTAATGCAGAAACCGGTTCGTCACAAACAATGAGGTCAGGATTCACAGCCAAAGCGCGTGCAATACCGATACGCTGTCTTTGGCCACCAGAAAACTCATGTGGGTAACGATCAATTGTTTCTTTGCGAAGACCAACGAGTTCTAAAAGTTCACGAACACGATTGAGTCTGTCAGATTTATTCTCGCCAATTTTATGAATCAAAAGTGGTTCTGAAATAATACTACCAATGGTCATTCGAGGGTTAAGGCTTGCGTATGGGTCTTGAAATATTATTTGCATACGACGTCTTAAGGCACGAAGGTTTTCACCTTTTAAATCTGTAATATCTTTTCCTTCAAAGAGAATTTTACCTTCTGTGGGTTCTAAAAGTCTAATCACACAACGGCCTAAGGTTGATTTCCCACAACCTGATTCGCCAACAAGGCCTAAGGTCTCACCTTTATTAATTGATAGAGTGACATCACTTACAGCTTTCACACTGCCGATCTCACGAGAAAAAATTCCACCCTTGATGGAGAATTCTTTTCTTAAATTTCTTACTTCAATTAAAGGTTCCATGGTTATCCTTGCACCGGATGATAACAGGCGGCAAAATGACCTGGGCGTTTATCCTCAAGGGTTGGTTCTTTTTGTTTACAAATTTCAGTAGCAAATTTGCAGCGATCTTGAAAACGACACCCTACGGGTAAATTAGCCAGTGAAGGCACAATTCCGGGAATTGTTTCTAAACGTGAGCGTCGTTTGCCTGGTTCAAAATGTGGTACTGAATTTAAAAGTCCACTTGTATACGGATGTTTTGGGTGATTAAAAATATCTTCAACAGTTCCGTACTCAACAATTTTTCCTGCATACATTACCGCAACATCGGTGCATGTTTCAGCTACCACACCAAGATCATGGGTGATGAGTATCATGGCCGTGTTTGTTTCTTTTTGTAGTTTTTTTATTAGCTCTAAGATCTGCGCCTGAATTGTGACGTCAAGTGCTGTGGTTGGTTCGTCTGCGATGAGCAGTGCGGGGTTACAACTCAAAGCCATAGCAATCATTACTCGTTGGCGCATGCCCCCCGATAGTTGATGGGGATAATCAGAGATTCGTTTATCAGGGCTATGAATGCCCACGAGATGAAGCATTTCAATTGCTCGATCTCTGATTTGTTTTCGACTCAAACCCACTTGGTGAATTTTGATGGATTCTTCAATTTGATTACCAATTGTAAATACAGGATTTAATGATGTCATGGGTTCTTGAAAGATCATGCCAATTTTATTTCCACGAATGCTGCGCATTTCACGAGCTGATAGATCTAAAAGATTTTGACCTTTAAAAAGAATTTGACCAGATACGATTTTACCAGGAGGTGTAGGAATTAATTGCATAATCGACAGTGAAGTGACAGATTTTCCGCATCCAGATTCACCGACGATGCCTAATGTTTTGCCTTCGTCAACTTTGAAGCTAATATCGTCAACTGCCATGAAAGTACCTTCATGGGTTTTAAAACTTGTTCTTAAATTTTTAACTTCAATAACGGGTGTCATTTATTCTCTGATTCTCCGAATACCGAACTTACAGCAGCGGCCATCATTAAGTCACGTTTAGTCATCAGCCCGAGTTTAATTAATGCATTGGCGAGTGCTTCAACTTTTGATTCTGTGCTTAAATTAACATATGAAGCGTCAAGTGCTTTGTGGCTGACTTCCATTAAATCATTGTATAAAAGTTCTTTGGTATAGAGTTCTTTTTGCAAGGCTTTAGAATCAGAACTTTGTAGCCCAAGCTTAACGATGATTTCTTCTCGGTATTTCTTATCTGAAGTTCCTAAAAATGAAGATGTGGTTGTGCTGTTATCACTATCTGAAAATCGATCAAGTTCGACTTCATTAGAAATTCTTTTGGCTTTTTGAGCTTGAGCCGTTCTAGTTTTATTTGCTTGAAAGGCGATCTCTTCTTCATAGCCACCGGGGCGAATAAGTACAAGTTTTTCAGCCTCTGCTTTACTGCTGACGTTAATACCGCCACTAGATGAATTAAAATATTTTTTTACTGTTTGTTCAAAATCAGGCAGTGAAATAAGCACGGGTGCCACTTTAAGTTTTGATATCTTTTCTGCCATATCGATAACATCGGTATCAAGTGGGTCGACCATGGCCAAGAGCAGGGTCATGCTCCCAGCTTGTTCTTTCATCGCCAACGGAAAAATATGTCGATTTTTAATAACAGACTCACCAATTTTTTTAATCAGTGTAGGATCAAATTTTCTGTCGCTAATGATCGCAGATTTTATACCTAAAGATCTGGTAATGAACTTTTCAAATATTTGATAGGTGAGGAGATCTTTTTGAATAAGATTCACAATCAAGCTAGGTGCGTTGTCCATTGAAGCTTCAGCAATGGCTAAATTAAGTTGATCAAGGGTGATAACCTTTGCAGCTACAAGACCTTCACCTAATTTACGAGCTTGCTCAGTTACCATTATTTGTTCCTGAGCTTTGGATCCAGTGCTTCACGCAGTGAATCTGTAAAAATATTAAAGGCTAAAACGAGAAAAAACATAGCAAACGTGGCAGCGGCTAATTGCCACCATACACCACGGGCTAATTCTAATTTTGCATCATCAATCATTACACCCCAGCTTGGATTCCCGGGCTCGACACCTAAACCAAGATAACTCAATACAACTTCAGTTTTGATACCGACAATAAAGCGAAGGCTAAAGTTAATAAGTATAATATGAAAAACATTTGGCAAAATGTGTATGAACATACGGCGCATGTGACTTGCGCCTAAAGCTTGTGCTGCGTGAACGTAATCACGGTTTTTATGTTTAATAAATTCCCCGCGAATGAGTCGACATAGCCCAACCCACGTGGTGAATCCAATGGCGACATAAACACTCATCAGACCTCTGCCCAAAACAAAGCTTAATGCGATAATTTTAAGTAAATCGGGAATACTATCCATGGTTGTGTAAAACCAAACGATAAAGTCATCAATGATGCCGCCAAAGTATCCAGCTAAAGCTCCTAAGACTACGCCAATAGGGATAGCGATGAGTGAGGTCACCAGCCCTATTGATAAGGCAATGCGGGTACCATGAATTGTGCGTTGAAAAACATCGCGTCCAAAAATATCGGTACCAAACCAATGATTTGATGAGGGTGCGCCATAACTTTCTGGTGTGGTTGTGCCGTAATCTGTAGCAAGTAGACCAAGCCATGCAAGAAGTGCGGTTAAGGCATATAAATTAATAATTACAAAACAAACGATGGCTAATTTATTTTTCTTAAGTCGAATGAAGGCATCGCCCCAAAGACTGCGGGGTTTAGTGCTTGGTATATCAGCAATCGTAATCGCGGTTGCAGCACTCGTCATTTTTACTCCAGCTTAATACGTGGATCTACCAATGCATAGGCCACGTCGGAGATAAGGTTAAACACAACATAAATGATTGATCCGATAAAAGTCATCGCCTTAATCACAGGAAAATCTGAGTTTTGAATGGCTTGAACTGTCATTCCGCCCAACCCTGGAATTCCAAAGAAATTTTCAAGTAGTAAAGAACCTGTGTATAAAAATGGAATTTCCATAACGATATTTGTGATGATGGGGATCATTGCATTTTTTAGAACATGCTTGAGCATGACAAATTTTTCTGACAAACCCTTAGCGCGTGCGGTGCGCACATAATCTTGAAACACTTCATCTAAAATGACTGTGCGATAAAGTAGAATTTCATTTCCTACGCTGATGATAATCCAAATGATCATCGGTAAGACGAGATATTCCCACCGGCCCGTCCAGCTTTGGTCATACCCAGAGATGGGAAACATTCCTAATTTGAAACTAAAGTAATACTGAAAGAAAATAATATAGGCCAAGATACTAATGCTTAACCCCGCCAGACACATGACGACTAATATTTTATCAAAGATGGTATTTCGTAAAAAAGTCGCAATTATGGCTATGAGAATGGCAATAATAATAGAAATCGTAAACGCCGGTATCGTAAGGCTGAGTGTGGCGCCAATACCATGGTTTACCATCTCACTGATTTTTTGATTCGTAGACCAACTTCTACCAAAATCAAATGTTACGCATTGTTTGAGATAAAAAAGATATTGATCAAATAGGGGGCGATCAAGACCAAGTTCTTTGGTCATGATTTTAATTTCTGCTTCGGAACCGTGTTTTCCTAATTTTTGATAAACGGGGTTTCCGCCCACAACGTTAAATAAAACGAAAGTGAGGAGCGTAACCCCAAATAATATTGGAATAATATAAAGTATGCGTCTTATTATGTAAGCAAACATTCCTTATAATTTCTTTTTGAGTTCAGCTTTTGCCTGTTTATCGATTTTAAAATACTTAACGTAATTTAGATTAATCAGATTGTGTTTAAAGTTCTTTAGCCATCCATGATTGAGCCAAAAACCTTTGCGATGCACGTTGTAAATGCAAGGCATGTCTTCGTTCAGCAGGAGCACCATCTTTTGGTAAATCTTGCTACGAGCAGGGGTGTCTTGCATAACTGTAGATTGTTCATAAAGTTTATCAAACTCAGGGTTTTTGTAATTTGAGTGATTAGGCCCGGGGCTTGCGTTGCGACCATAGGAGAGTTGTAAGAAATTTTCTGCATCTGGATAATCTGCTGACCATGCCATTCCAAACATCTGAGCTTTGCGTGTTTTAATTTTATCTAAAAACTCAGGCCAGGTGTTCATATTGATTTTCAATTTAACGCCAATTTTTGCATATGATTGCTGCATGTACTCTGCAATTTGACGTGCTGTTGAACCGCTATAAGTCTCGTAATTAATCTCAGGTAAATTTTTTCCTTCAGGATACCCTGCTTTTTTCAAGAGCTCCTTTGCTTTGGCCAAATCATAAACTTTATAAGGATTTTTTAATTCAGGATCATACCCATTAATGCCTGGAGGAATGGGGCCTTGAGCTGGTAGTGCAGCGTTTTTATAAAATTTAACATTGAGTTCATTAACATCAATGGCAAGAGCCATGGCTTGTCTCAGAAATTTGTTTTTACCGACTATAGCATCATCTATATTAAAACATTCATAGGTGACATCAGGGTCAACCCACTTGGTGAGTTGTACTCCTTGATTTTTCATTTCAGCATTGAGTTCACCATTTTGAACACTTGAATCAAAGTTATCTTTGGGGATTTCAGCAATGTCAAAAATTCCTTTACGAAAGTTTAACCAACGGGGTTGGTCTTCAACAATTTCTGTGAAGACAATGCCGTCATTTAAAGGCAGTCGTTTACCGGCATCTGCTAGACGGCCTTCTTTTTCATCTTCGGGCTCGCCCTTACTTGGATAATAATCTTCATAATAATTTGGATTTTTTTCTAATACAATTCGAGCATTGCGTGTCCAGCTCTTAAATCGATAAGCCCCAGCGCCTACAGGGTGATTTTGAAATTCTTTACCGTAAGCTTCAACTGCTTCACGGGGTAAAACCGTAGTGGGAACCATTGTTAAAACATAGAGAATTTGTGGGTAGGGTTTTTCTAATTGAATTTTCAAAGTATATTTATCTGGTGCACTTAAACCGGGAACGGGTTTTGAATAATCAGCAGTGCCAGCTTTTGCGGCATCGTCTCGCCACTGTGTCATGCCTTTGATTTTTCCGTCGAAGATCCAAAATGCGTCTGAGCGAAGTGTAGGATCAGCAAGTCGTTTCCAAGAATAAATAAAATCTTCAGCTGTGACTTCACGACCTTTCCCTGCAGTTTCTTTAAAACTTGGATCATCGTGAAATAAAATTCCTGGTTTGATTTTGAAAGTATAAGTGAGGCCGTCTTTAGAAACAGTCGGCATTGATGCTGCCATCAATGGTTCTACTTTGATGGGGCGTTCGAGATAACTGTATTGCATCAAACCATCAAAGATTTGATCCATGACAGTTCCGCTATAGAGATCACCAGAAATAACTGGGTCAAACCCTTTTACGTTGGCCTTGAGAGGTATGTGCGCAAAACCTTCATATGCCGTATCATCTTTTTTCTTAGTGCAGCCGGTGAGAATAAAACTTGCTGAAACTAAAAGTGCAATCAATGAAACATGAATTCTTAAGCCCATATGACCCCCCTATAAGAAATTCAAAACCCTACTTAAGTCGTAGTAGACGCAATTTAGAATGTCAAAGCAAAATCGGAGGTTTGACGCGTCACGCTAGCGTCTTATTTGAACAGTCTTGAAAAAAGAGACTTACATTTTTCGGATTGCAATGTGCTAGCTGAAGCGGTTTTGGCTTCTGCACGTTTTCTCCGCCATTCAGGAATTTTATTGATGATGAGTTTTTGAGTAAAATACGACGTTGTATACATTGTTGCTGAAGTGAAAAACAGCGGGATCAAAGGCATCGATGCGCCCGAAACAAAAAGTGCCCCAGAGAGATATGTGGCTGTGAGTGAGCCTAAAATGACAAAAATATTACTCACCAGTCTGCTTGGAGCATTTTTAAAAGGCGCGTTAAGTTTTGTGTATTCGAGTAATTCTTGAAGTGCAACTTCACGTTCTTCTGGTGAAGATTTAAAAATTTCTTCAGAGCTTTTGAGTGTGTCTGAAATTTCTTGAGGCAGTTTTTCAGTATTTTCATAAAGTTCCACAAGCTCTTGAAAACCATCTTGAGCAAGGCGATCATCTTTTAGATTGAGCCCTTGACTAAGTTTTACCTGGGCGAGTTCGAATCTCTTATTTGGCCCGGCAAATTTTTGTTCATACATCTGACTGCCGCGATCAACTATATGTAATACAAACACATAGGCCCATTGGCTCCAGATTGTATAGACAGCAAAAAGCCTAAAAGCATCAACAGTTGAATCTCCGCCGAGTACCATGCGTGTACTCACCATAAAGATCATTGGCGCTTGAAATGTTTTAAGGCGCGAAAATATAGAGCGTAAGAAAATACTTGGATAATCAGCCTTAGGTAGGTTGGTTACTTCTTTAAATAAAGTGCGCCCACCCTCTATAAGACTTTCTGGGTGAATAGCCGTTTTGAGTGTCATGGTTTCAATGGGGCTATAGTTACCCTCACTGACACTTCCGGGGGGTTGATAAACCATGGTTAGTGCTGCGGGGTTCATGAGTTGGCTTCGAAGCATATTCATTTTGTCGCCAAGTTGTTTTTCACCTGTCCATAGAACTCCATTGGGGTCAGCGGCAAGAGCCCCTTTGTTACTAAGGTCAGCGCGTTTTCCGATCAGGCCTTCTTGAGTTATGGTCAAAAGATATTCTAAAACAAATCGACGCCAAAACTGGTTTTGCACAAATTCATTGGGTTCAACTGTTCTTAAAAAAGCGTTTTCAGCTAATCCAAAGTTAGCTGTGCCTTTTAACATTTTTGCTCCAAAACCATTAAATCGTGCTCGTAATTGAGTAAGTTTTGGATGTTTGTTTGCAAAAGTTCTTACTTCATTTGCGGTTTCATCGGCCATGAGAATGTATTGTTTAAGTTCTTCATCAGTGAGTTGTGAAAAATCTAAGCCTTGAGCCTTTGATGAATTTAAAATCTGATTTGTAACCTCAGCTGCAACAATGGCCCATTGTTGGTGAAATTTCTTATCACTGATAATCGCAAGCGCTGATTTATCGGCTTCGTGTTTTTCACCCTGAACAACCAGCATCGTCGGTAAATCTATTTGAAATTGTTCACTGACAACCATATTTGCAACAAGGCCTGCGACAATTTTAGCATTAGCTCGTTGTCTCGCCATTTGAGAAAGCGCTTGATTTTGAAGCGCTGCTTTTTCAGCCCTATCTTTTGCAAAAGGATTAATCAGACCTAAGCGTAATCCTTCTTGAAGATTAAGTTTTTGCCCAATGGGAGAACTGGGTTTAATTTTTGCCAGTGGATTTGCCCCAGTACCAAGAGCGCGCAAGAAATTTGGTTGGCCAGTCATGCTGGCTACTCGGTGAAAAAAGGGCAATTGAAAAAATGCGTAAGACCTTGTGCCAAGCGCGCCGAGTTGTTTTCGAAATGTCCAACCTGTGTTGCGTGCGGTAAGGGCTCCAATTGTCCACGCAACAACAACAAATGAGCCCATTGATAAAAGACTCTTCATTAAAGTAATGCGATAGGCGGGGTATCCATCTTGTCCGGAGACTTTTAGAACTTCAGGCAATGCCTCAAAAAGTTTATTTGAAATTGTCACAGCCCACGCAGGGCCACTATCACCGAGTAAATAAGTTGCGCCGGCAGCTGCAGCTCCACCAATGGCAAGGGCTGCTATAAGTTTCATGGCTTTTGAATGCATGACTCGATAAAACGTACTCTTAATAGCCTCTTGCTCTTTGAGCATATTTTTTGTGAGTTCTTTCCATTGAGGCCCAAGATCATTGGGGTTCACAGCTGGTGCATCTTTTATGAGTTTAGTTTTTTCTGATTGCGCAAGTAGCTTTGTAAAAGATTTTTCCCATTCTCCGATGACAAATCTATCTTTGAGGTCTTGAGTTGAAGCTTGTATGGTTTTAATACGAAGTAGAAGTTTTTGAATTGTGACTGTAGAAATTCCGCTCAGAGCTTTAACAACATGTGGATTTATTTCATTTGTTTCAAGATTTTGAGCGAGTGCCGCTTTTGCAAAAGCAGGGTCTTTGAGTAGAGCGATTAAACCGCTTTCAACACTTGCGTTATGTTCGCTCGGCATAATGGCATAGGCCTGCCATGTTAAGAGAAGTGTTCCGATAAGAACATAACTCATCATTACTTGACGGTCATAAATTCCAACAAGGTTTCTACGCCCATTTATTTCTTGATAAATTACCGCATCGCCTGCAGAAAAAATCGCTTTCTCACGATCAAGTGGGATTGTCGCTTGCGGGTCAAGATACATGTTCTCGGCAGGAAATGGTTTTAGGCCGCGCGTGAGAAATGTAGTTTTTGTGGGTTGGTTTAAATTAAAGTTTTGTGAAATTTCACCCACTGGAAATACAGGAACAGAATTTTTAAAACCTGCTACTGCGATATAACCCATATCAATGGCATATATTTTACCCGAGGAGTCCACAAGAATCAGAAGTTCTCCGTCACGCGCATGGCTTACAATATCAAGGCCTTTAAAGACGTGACGAACGGTATTCTTTTTTCCGATGATGTAATTTAAAACTTTATATTGTCGGGCTTTATTGATGAGTTTTTGGGGAGCCAAGAGAGAGAGAAATCCGTAGAGCTCACCATCTGTGCTTTCTGTTTTAAGTGCGAGGGTGTGATTTTCTCGATCTATTTCAACTTCAAGTTTTGCGACTTCAAAACCTACGGTGGGCAAATTGATATTGATGTCATCAAGTGCAAACTCAACAGCTTTTGAACCATCTGTTTGAATTTGAAAAGTTTGGCCAGCAAGTCGAAATGTATCTGAGCTCTTTTTGGGATTTGTACTTTCATCGGCTTGGCCTAATTCTGTGACTAGTCCCTCAATTTGAGTGAGGGTGTTTTTAATTTCTGGGTTTCCAAAAATCGTTTCAGATGCCGAAGGTATTAGAGGTTGGTTTTTGTTTTCAGTATTGTGGTCAGAAGCTACGGCGTAAGTAGTTAGTGGAGCGAACGCCATTTGGAATGCTAAAATACAATGAATTAGTAATTTCATTACCTGTCAGACTCCCCCGTTGATTGATACTCTGAGAACGTTAAATTTCAATAAACAGGCCATTGTTATTAATGGTTTATGACGCGGCGGCGGATTCTCTCTTCAAACCAGCAAGGGGTGAGTATTGAGGTTTAAAATGGGGATGCAAATTGGCATGTGTGGGAGCTGTAAAAGGGTGGACAGACCTATAAAATATTCATGTGAATTTGGAGGCAAAACCGGCTTTAAAACAACGCTTTCATTGTGACGGTGAGTTCATCGAAGTGATCGATGAATTTTTCTGCACCATGGGATTTGAGATTATCAATTGTGTTGTATCCAAAGGTCACGCCAATGAAATGTGTGCCTGCAGCGCGCGCGGCCTCAATGTCTTGTCTGCTATCACCAATCATAACTGTTTCTTCGGGTTTTACTTGGGCGAGTTTCATCATTTCAAGAAGCGGTTTTGGATGTGGTTTTTTGACCTCAAAAGTATCGGCTCCATAAATTTGAACGAAACGCTCTTCAGGTACTCCTAGGCCTTTGATTATTAGGCGCGCTTGGCGTTCTTCTTTGTTTGTCACTACACCGATTTTTTTATGTGATTCTTTTAGAAACTCATTTAGAAAATTCAAAGCACCTGGGTAAAAAACGGTAGATTGTAAAAGCATTTCTTCATAGTGATTGCTAAAGCGATCAAAAACTTCTTTTACAAATTCAGGATCCGCTTGCCGGTCACCTGAGATGCCTTGAATAAAGTGTTTGCGGCCATCGCCGATGAATTTTTTGATGGCCTCAAAGGTAAAGGGCTCTTTGCCATAGTGGCCGATGGCTTTATTGGCAGCATCCATAATGTCTTGTGCTGAATCAACCAATGTTCCGTCGAGATCGAATATTATAAGTTTAATCATTTGTGATCCTTCAAAGTTATATTTTAACCAAGCTTGTTATCGCGTAAAAAATTTTTCACCGCTGTTTCATATGCTGCTGGATCATTTTTTAGCCCAGTTAAATGCCCAGCTTTTTCTAAAATGCATTCGTTGTAATTTGTAAATCCAATTCCTTTAAACACAGGACTGATTTGCTCAGGGGGCACAATTCCATCTTTTGCTCCTTGAAGCGACAAAATAGGAATATCGGGCTTGTGATGAACGATGTGAGAAAGCCCGCGGCGAACATTGTTTTTGTGATTGAGATCCCAGCGAGTCATCATAAAGGCTAATATAAGTTCTCGCGGCCAAGTGGATGTCATGCCATGCAATTCTTTAAGCATTTCTCGTGTGCACCACCACGGATCATAAAAAGGGCCTGAATCACAGATATAGGCTTCTATATCAAAAACATTTTTCTTATACCGTGAGGCGATAGCTCTAATAGCGCATGCACTTGGGCCAGAAAATGCGAAAATGATTTTTTTACGATCGCCCAATTGATCAAGAACATTTGTTACTTCAATAGACCAACTTTTTTGAGCGCTCCACATAAAAAGAATTCGTGGAAAATTATGAATGACACTTTTAAGGTTTATTCCGTCATGGGTGAGATTAAAAGTCACGCAGTCAAAACCTAGTTTGGTGGCAAGTTCTGCGTGGCGCCTGAGGGTTTTTTCACTTCCCCCGTAATGGTGAACAAATACAATAATGGGTCTGTTAGCAGGTTTATGCGTAGAATCGGTATCAGCCAGATGTAGCGTGTAGGGATGTAACTTAGATTTTCTTGTAAGTAGTTTTTTTAGTGAGGCCACAACTCTTTCCAATTTTGGTGAGCATTTGTTGAGCCTTGTTGAGCAGCTTGTTCAATAACTTGATGTGAAATAACAACTTGTTCAAGTGCTGTCTCAGCTAAGACTTTTCCACAGGCTTCATAGACTGCATCACTGTCGATGTGATGATAATGATAAATCTCAACGGGGCGCCCGCTCTTAGAATGATGACGAACAGCCAAAGATTCTTGTTTTACACCGACGATACTCCCAATGTTATCGAGCAAACCTGGTTCGCCATCATGAACACTTACACAGGGAACGCGGCGGCCAGCGAGAGTAACCACATCTGCCGGGCGTGTATCGCCGTTTAGATGGGGTACTAAATGCAGATTGCTGTTAATGCCTAACGTGTTTTTGAGGTGATGATATTGATTTTCATAGGCAAGATTTCCAACAAGAAGATCGGGTGAACTCACCATAATAACATTTGCGTAAACCCCTTTTTCTAAGAGCTTATCGCTGGCTTTTAAGGCCTCAGTACCCATTGTGCCCATAGCAAAAATATTCACCACATTATCGCCAGGTTCGTAACTTTCATACCCGCTGTAATCTACAAGATAATAAGCTCCTGCTAAAACGTCTGTTCTTAATTTACGAAGAATTTCTTCATCTGATTGATCATTGTATCGTTTTTGTTTGCGTAGGCGATTGAGCATTTCTGGTTGTTCAATGCCACGAGTAACGAGTCTTAATACAACTCCTGTGCGACCTTGATTGGCGTTTTCTAAATGCAGACGAATACTTTCGCTAAGAATCCAATCAAGTTCCACGGCAAACATGGGTTCCCATGTGATCATGTTGGGAATTTGAATATCACTCTTCCAGCCGTGCTGCGCACCTTCAGGGGAAAGTGATACCCCTGCTGGAGTACCAACTAAGATAAAACTTGAGTTCCAATAAAGATTATAAAAAAGTTGATCAAGGGCTCGCTTAATAAAAAAATCATAGACAGTCATAAGTGGAATAACAGGAATGCCTGTGATTTCTCGCAGCTTGCCGTAACTTCCGACACACGACATGGTGTTGCCTTCAGCAATTTCAAAACGTAAATGCCTGTGCGAAATCTCTTCGCCCGGTACAATGTCAGGACTCTTTGTGTCTTTGACATTATAAGTTGTTTCGAAATCCTCGACGATATCGGGGCCAAATATTTTGCCGTCCATGGTGGGATTGAGATTTGTACTCGTGCCAACATCTGGCGCCATGGTTACAAGGAGTTCACTGGCAGTTTTCCAGCGAAGTTCATCTTCGGTGAGTGGTTTTTGTTTTTCTTTAAGTTTAGTTGGGTCTTTTGGAGTATTAGAAATACGTGTGAGTTTTGCTGCTAGTTGGCCGAGCATCCATTGTGTGTGAACAATGGGAACCATTTTCAAATTAATGTTAAGTGCCTCGGGAACCCCATTTGTTTGTTCGTGTTGTTTTGAAAAAAGTTTTTCATTGCGTGCCTTGATGGCAGCCTGTTCTTCATAACCTTTAAGAATATAGTCACCACGCTCTTTTAAAAACTTTGCCTCAGGTGAATTTGCTGGGTATCGAGCAAATACATCATCACTTGGTATACCTTGAGTTTCGCGTAGTTTTATAATTTCTGCATCATCGGGGAGCATGCTGTGATTCCCGCTAACAGCGAGGCACTCAAGGTTCCAACCTTTAACTGTGTGTGCTACGATGAGTGTGGGTTTTCTTTTATTTACCTTTGATTGTTCAAACGCTTTAATGAGCTCACCCATGTCATGGCCGCCCATATCGATAAATAATTCTACAAGTTGATTGTCTTTAAATTCGCTCAGTAAAGTTTTAAGTTTAGGCTGTTTTTTTACAATGGCTTCGCGAATGAGATTTCCATCACGACTTACGAGTAAACATTGATATTCATAATCATCAAAACCTGATTCAAAAATATTTTGAAGAAGATCTCCATCTTTTTTTGCAAAAGCCTCGAAGCGTTTGCGGCCGTGCCTGACTTGAATGACTTCCCAACCATTGGCAATAGCGGTGCGTTCGATGCGATCATCGTCGGTACCATTCATGATGTCTCTATTTGTGATGCGATGGCCATCAAGTGATTGGCGGTTGTAATCGACGATCCAGGTGAGGGTTCCGATTTCTCTTTCGGCAGCATCGGGCATGGCTTCATAGAGTGAACCTTCGCGAAATTCACTATCCCCAATCAACGACCAGAAATGTGCATTTTTGGGAACTTCATAGCCATGTTCTTCAGCAAAACGGTAAGCGTGGGCGAGATATGCGGCCATGACGGGTGGGATGCCAACACTTCCTGAGGGGAAAAAATTTAATCCGTCTGGATCCCATCCGGAGTGATAACTTTGAAAAACAGGCTCGCCGTCATTAGAAAATTTTCTTAAACCCTGCATAGCCACTTTCATGGCGTCATCACTGAGACGGTTGAGAGTTTGATGTTCAAAAAGATTTTTTAAAAGATAATTGTAAGAGTGATCAGCTGGGCTTGCATGTGGCTTGATAGCCAAATGATCTTGGGGTTCTTTTACCCATAAGTGCAAAGTACCTAAAATATGTAGCGCTGAAGCAGAAGCGGCTGGATGCCCCCCAACTTTTGGGTCGGTACGGTCATGCTCTCTTTTGTGATTAGCGATGTCGATCATCTGCATCGCATAATAGTGAGCGCGGCGCGCTATGGTTTCGAGTAATTCAATATTTGGTTTTTGATTTTTCAAAATTCCACCTTTTAGATAAAATATATTTTAAAGGAAAGTTTTACTCAATAAGTGCTCGATTTGTCGAGGCAAAGATGCGCCCAACCTTGCAAAATGTGGTGTGTCTCTGTCATCATACATATATGTTGAAAAAGAAACTGACGAAACAAGAATTAAGTTCACGTATTGACGCTGCTCGAGGCCAAGTTTTGTGCGATTTGGTTTTGCGCGGAGCTAAGTGGCTCGATGTTTTCTCTGGCCAATGGCTCGGCGGGGACATCGCTATTGACGCGGGCGTTATTGTTGGTGTTGGCGAAAAATACGAAGGCAAAAAGGTGATAAACCTTAAAGGTCGCTACATCGTGCCAGGCTTTATTGACAGCCATGTGCATGTTGAAAGCACACTCATGGTGCCAAGTGAATTTGAGCGCGTCGTTTTACCTCGTGGAACCACATCAGCGATTCTTGATCCACATGAGATTGTAAACGTCATGGGTGTAAAGGGATTAGAGTATATTTTGGCATGCGCTGAGAAAGCGCAAATGGATATGTTCATCATGCTTTCAAGTTGTGTTCCTGCAACACATCTTGAAACCAGTGGTGCAAAATTATCTGCACAAGATTTATTGCCATTTAAAAATCATCCCAAAGTTTTGGGTTTAGCCGAAATGATGAATTACCCCGGAGTTTTAAATAAAGACCCAGAAGTATTAGAAAAAATATTTCAGTTTCAAGATGTGCATATTGATGGCCATTCACCCATGCTGCGCGGGCGTGATCTCAACGCATATTTGGCGTGTGGAATAAAAACTTGTCACGAAAGTATTTCCCAAGATGAAGCACAAGAAAAATTAGAACGTGGGATGCAAGTGATGCTTCGCGAGGGCAGTGTTGCAAAAAATTTACGGGAACTTGTAGGTGTGCTCACAGAATTTTCATCACCCCATGTGTCTTTGTGTACCGATGATAGAAACCCGCTAGATATTTTAGATGAAGGCCATATTGATTATCTTATTCGTATGGCAATCAAGGCTGGTGCCCCAGCCCCGGCAGTTTACAGAGCCGCTAGTCTTTCAACGGCTCAGTGTTTTGGTATTAAGGGTCGTGGGGCAATAGCTCCTGGGTGGGATGCAGATATTGTTGTTTTAAAAGATTACAAAAAATGTGTTGTTGAAAAAGTTATTAAAGCTGGGCGGTTTGTTGATGTCGCAGAATTAGGGCAAGAGCTTGTTTTAGCTCCTCATGAAAACAGCATGCGCTGTACGGTTCCCGGTGTTGATCAAATTCAAGTTTCAGTTATAGTTAACGATTCAAGTGAGCAAATAATTCGAAAGCCCGCATCAGTTGATGTGCGCGTTATTGGAATAGTCGCAGATAATATTGTGACTGAAAGTTTATCGGCGAAATTAAATGTCAACACTCACGGGTTTGTTCAACCTGATTTAAAGCAAGATGTATTAAAGATCGTCGTGGTAGAGCGACACGGTCGTCACATTGCGCCTAGTGTAGGTTTTGTCAAAGGCCTTGGAATTAAATCAGGAGCCATTGGTTCAAGCGTTGGTCATGACAGCCATAATGCTGTGGTGATTGGCGTTAATGATGAAGATATCGTAAAATGTTTTTCAAGACTTAAAGAATTAGGCGGCGGATTTGTCGTCGTAAAAAACGGAAAAATTTTAGCAGAACTAGCGCTTCCCGTTGCAGGTTTAATGACCAATGCGCCACTTAAAGATATTTATAAAAATCTTAAGCTATTGAGAAAAAACGCTTCCGGTTTAGGTTGTAAACTCACAGATCCGTTTTTGCAGATGGCGTTTTTATGTCTTGCTGTTATTCCTAAACTTAAAATCACAGATCGTGGTCTTGTTGACGTCGATAAATTTGATTTTGTTTCTGTTGTGATCACTTAATCTTAAAATTTTAATTACAACGTCGCGAGGGCTGCTTTTGCCTGCTTACTTGGTGAAATTAAATCTGCGCCTAACAGAGGCTGTTTGGCGTATTTATTCACACCTTCTGAAATCTGCAAATCAGCATCAGCAATTTTTTGAAGAGTTGCTTTGAGTTCATCGTTTTTCAAGACACGCACTTCAATTACAAGATTTGTGAGTGCGACCATGGCAGTTGCTTGTTCTGCAATATTGGGTGAATTTACTTTTACTAATAGTTTTTCAGCTGCACGTTTAACAACGTCAACATAGTATTCTTGATCAAATTTATTTTTGAGTTCTTTTATCGCGGCATCACGCTCGGTAAGTCTGGGGTGTGAAAGTGCTTTTTCAGCTAAAACAGTTGCAGCATTGTCATAAAAAATATTGTCGCTTTTTTCTTTCATGTTGATGCTTGAGCGAACGAGTTTTTCCATATCGGCGGTGTCGCACATCATGATCTCTCGAACAT
>Ga0163151_10002174_pt1 | contig 31171 bp, 23 predicted proteins | sample OliLakLV19MP5IB2_FD_145596 | JGI IMG/M metagenome (GOLD analysis project Ga0163151, IMG submission 145596) | Freshwater microbial mat bacterial communities from Lake Vanda, McMurdo Dry Valleys, Antarctica - Oligotrophic Lake LV.19.MP5.IB-2 | ecosystem: Environmental > Aquatic > Freshwater >...
AATAAAATGATTGGATAGCCAAACCTATACTTTATATTAAAAGTTGGTTGGTTGGTTGGTTGATTGGTTGGTTGGTTGGTTGGTTGGTTGATTGGTTGATTGGTTGATTGGTTGATTAGTTGATTGGTTGATTGGTTGATTGGTTGATTGGTTGATTGGTTGATTGGTTGATTGGTTGATTGGTTGATTGGTTGATTGGTTGGTTGGTTGGTTGGTTTTTTGGCTTTTAAGAATGCAATTTAAAGATTAATACTCAGAAAACCAATAGTTTGATTTATTTCTTGTGTGTCCACAAAAGTAATTCTTGACTTTTGTGAGGATATGAAATAGCGCGGTTTAGAAAGTTTTGTGATTAACTTTCTAAACCTTGGCAACAATTGTATAGAGTGCTCCTTAATGGTATTCAACCTTCGTGTGAAGCGAAGCAGCGCAATGTTAGCCGAGCTTGGCAGGAGCCCAACGCATTGATCAAAAGAATAGAGCAGAAATACCATTACTTTTGTGAATGTAATTGGATAATTCACGGGTGCTAAAATAGTTGCAAATTTAAAGCTAAAAATGATGATTTTAAAAATATTCGTTATCTCAAAAAGAAACTTTGGCATTCCTAACTTTTTTAATGTTTTATATGCTTTCATTTGCAAAATGGTGTTTTACCCCCTACATGTGTAAAGCAATCTATCTAATTGTTATTTGCTCAGTATGGGCATTCTAAATTTACTTCCAATAAATAGCAAAAATCACCGTTTTAGGTAGTGGCTCTGTGAAACTATTAAATTTCCTTCTGTAAAACTTTAGTTGCATAATTTACAAGAGTTTTATTACATTTGTCCCACTTATCCAGAAAGACGGAGGGAATAGGCCCTGTGATGTCTAGGCAAGCTGCAATTTGTAGTAGTGCCAATACCTATTTCGAAGGTTCCCTTCGGATGCTGATAAGTGATTGAACAACTCTAAGGAGTCATCAACCACAAAACAGCACCTTTTTTGATAAGTCCATAAGCAATGGTCCATAGTCCATCGTTTTTGGCAATCATAGCATGTGTTATGGGCTATCCACTATGGGCCATAGACTATTATTATGAATATACGCGACATATTAAACCAACGAATTCTGATCCTTGATGGTGCCATGGGTACCATGATTCAGCGCTATAAGCTAGATGAGAATGATTTTAGAAATGAGACCTTGCAAGGTCATCATAAACCTTTAAAGGGCAATAACGATTTATTGTCTTTTACCCGTCCCGATGTTATTAAGGCCATTCACCGCCAGTATTTTGATGCAGGGGCAGATATCATTGAAACCAATACTTTTAGCGGTACCGTAATTGCTCAGGCCGACTATGATTTGGGTCAGGAATGGGTGGATTTGATTAATTATGAAAGTGCTAAAATTGCCCGGGAAGTGGCCGATGAGGTAACAGCTCTTAACCCTGCTAAACCTCGTTTTGTGGCAGGTGCCATGGGTCCTACCAATAGAACTTTATCGCTTAGTCCGGATGTAAACGACCCAGGTTACCGCGCGGTAACTTTTGATGAATTGGTGGCAGCCTATAAGCAACAAGCACGTAAGCTCATAGAGGGTGGTTCTGACCTTTTATTAATTGAAACCATCTTTGATACTTTAAATGCTAAGGCAGCACTTTTTGCTGTGGATGAACTGATGGAAGAATTGGGTAAGCAATATCCTGTGATGATATCGGGTACCATTACCGATGCTTCTGGCAGAACTTTATCTGGACAAACAACAGAGGCATTTTTAATTAGTATGCAGCACATGCCTTTATTGAGCATTGGCTTAAATTGTGCTTTGGGCGCTAGCGCACTCAGACCATACTTGCAAGTATTAGATACCAATGCTCCCTTCTTTGTGAGTGCTTATCCTAATGCAGGTTTGCCTAATGAGTTTGGTGAATATGATGAGTCCCCCGCAGCCATGGCAAAGCAAGTTGAGGAGTATTGTAAAGAGGGATTGGTGAATATATTAGGTGGATGTTGTGGCACCACGCCAGATCACATCAAAGCAATTGCGGATATGGCAGCAAATTATCAACCAAGGAGTAAGAAAGCTGTTGGCCGATAGCCTTTGGCCCTTAGCCTTGTGTATTTTAGACTATAGACCATAGAAAAACAATTTGATTGATGTTTAAGTTTGAGAAATTAGAGGTTTGGAAAAGAGCAATGGAACTAATTGGTTTCATTGATTTAGTTGTGAAGAAATTTCATAAAGAGGCCGTTTATGTGCTTTCATCGCAATTAAAAAGGGCCTCTGATTCAATTGCACTTAATATTGCTGAGGGTTCTCAAGGTTAGTCGAATGCTGAATTTTCAAAGTTTATCGGTTACGCTATTAGGTCTAATATTGAAGTGGTTTGTTGCATTCATATTGCAAAAACTAGGGTAATTATTAATGAAGATAATTTTAAAAAATATATGAAGATTGTGAAGTTTTAATAAAAATGCTCCAATCACTTAGAACTAAATTATAAAGAAAAGAGGGCTACGGACTATGGTCCATGGTCTATGTACAAAAATGCAAACAATGAACACAGATTATACATTAAGATTAAGCGGCCTCGAGCCACTGGTAATTACCAAAGAAACTAACTTTGTAAATGTTGGTGAACGTACAAATGTTACCGGTTCAAAAATGTTTCTTCGTTTGATAAGGGAAGGAGATTTTGATGCTGCTTTGGCCGTTGCGCGCGAGCAAGTTGAGGGCGGTGCCCAAGTGATAGACATTAACATGGATGAGGGCATGATTGATGGTGTGGAGGCCATGGTGCGTTTCTTGAATTTGATTGCTTCTGAACCCGATATTTCGCGGGTGCCTATTATGATAGATTCTTCTAAATGGGAGATTATTGAGGCGGGTTTAAAATGTGTTCAAGGCAAGTGCATCGTTAACTCCATTTCTATGAAAGGTGGAGAGGAAGAGTTCATTAGACAAGCAAAAATTGTGAAGCGTTTTGGTGCTGCTGTAATTGTGATGTTATTCGATGAGTTGGGTCAGGCCGATAACTATGAAAGGCGTATTGAGATTGCAGAACGTGCTTATAGAATATTAACCGAAAAAGTTCATTTTCCGGCAGGAGATATCATTTTTGATCCAAATATTTTTCCTGTAGCTACAGGAATGGAAGAGCACCGCAGAAACACCATTGATTATTATAGTGGCTGTAAATGGATAACAGAAAACTTGCCTGGTGCCAAAATTAGTGGTGGGGTGAGCAATGTTTCTTTCTCTTTTAGGGGCAACGACAAAGTACGCGAAGCCATGCACAGTGCTTTCTTATACCATGGCATTCAAAATGGCATGACTATGGGCATCGTGAATCCTAGTCAGCTAGAGGTTTACGACCAAATAGATAAAGATTTGTTGGAAAAAGTTGAAGATGTTTTATTAGACAGAAGGGATGATGCCACAGAGCGTTTGCTTGAATATGCAGAGAAAGTAAAAGGCAAGGGCAAGGAAAAGGTACTCGACCTAGAATGGCGAAATGCACCGGTTGCTGATCGTTTGAGTTATGCTTTGGTAAAGGGCATTGTTGAGTTTATTGACGAAGATACAGAAGAGGCTCGCAAACTATTTGCTAGGCCCTTGGAGGTGATTGAAGGTCCGCTTATGGCCGGTATGAACATTGTGGGCGATTTGTTTGGTTCGGGCAAGATGTTTTTACCGCAAGTGGTAAAGAGTGCACGTGTGATGAAGAAGGCCGTTGCTTACTTGATGCCGTATATGGATGCTGAGAAGAAATTGGCGGGTGATAAGAGTACTTCACAAGGCAAGATTTTAATGGCTACGGTGAAGGGCGATGTGCATGATATTGGAAAGAATATTGTGGGTGTAGTAATGGCTTGTAATAATTTTGAGATTATTGATATTGGGGTAATGGTGCCGGCAGAGAAAATTTTGGAGGCGGCATTGCGTGAGCAAGTGGATGTGATTGGCTTGAGCGGACTTATTACGCCGAGTTTAGATGAGATGGTGCATGTAGCCAAGGAAATGGAACGATTGGGCTTAAAGATACCTTTGCTTATTGGTGGTGCCACTACTTCTAGGGCACATACTGCGGTAAAAATTGACACTGTTTATAGTGGACCTGTAGTGCATGTTTTGGATGCCAGTAAGAGTGTGCCTGTGGCTCAAAGCTTGATTAGTAAAGAGCAATTGGCTGGAACAACTAAACGCTTTAAGGAGGAGTATGCGCAATTTAGAATTGACTACAAAAACAGGAAGAAGGATAAAAATTTTGTGGCCCTAGATTTTGCACGTAACAAGAAAATGGACCTGACTTATAATGAAATTGTGGCGCCGAGTTTCCTTGGTAACAAGACCTTAATAGATTTTCCTTTGGAACAATTGCGTGAAAGAATTGATTGGACGCCTTTCTTTTCGACTTGGGAATTGGCAGGAAAATATCCAGCTATTTTAAGCGATAAAATTGTGGGAGATGAGGCTACCAAATTGTTTAAAGATGCCAATAAAATGTTGGATGAGGTAATTGCCAAAAAATTGCTGGAAGCGCGCGGTGTGTTTGGCTTTTACGAGGCAAATTCGATTGGAGATGATGTAAAAATTAAGACCCCTAGTGGCGAGCAAACCTTCCACTTCTTGCGCCAGCAAAATGAAAAGGCAGCCAACCAAGCCTACTTGTGTTTGGCCGATTTTGTGGCCCCAAAAGAGTTGGGTAAGCAAGATTATATGGGCTTCTTTGCGGTAACAACAGGCATTGGCATAGAGAAATTGATAGACAAATACGAAGCCGATCACGATGATTATAATAGCATCATGATTAAATCGCTTGCTGATAGGTTGGCTGAGGCTTTCGCTGAAAAAATGCATGAATTGGTTCGAACCGAATATTGGGGATTTGGTAAAGGAGAAGTGTTGAGCAATGAGGAAATTATTCGTGAAAAGTATGTGAGCATAAGGCCAGCCCCTGGATATCCTGCTTGTCCTGATCATACCGAGAAACGCAAATTGTTTAACCTATTGGATGCAGAGAAAGAAACGGGTATCATCTTAACAGAAAGTTATGCCATGTACCCAACGGCGGCGGTAAGTGGATTCTATTTTGCCCATCCCGATAGCAAGTATTTTGCGGTGGGTAAAATTAGCAAAGACCAAGTGGAGGACTATGCGCAGCGCAAGGGCGATTCTATTGATTATATAGAGAAATGGTTATCGCCAATCTTAGCTTACGACAACTAATTTTAGGCGCAATAGCTTAGGGTATGTTTCCTTTATTTTCATTACAACTGGTATAAGTTGTAATGGTTACGTGTTTTATTTTTTTTATGCTTACCAGTTGGTTAGGCTGTTGTAAGCAAACTTGGTTTACAAGCTAAGCACTAAGCATTTTAGTGCTTTTTGGACGTAATTTTAGCCAATACAAAATGCCTAATTGGTAAGGGCTTTTGCTGCTTTATTCTGTAATTCAGAAAAAGGTGTGAATTATGCTGTTTATATCATTTTTAATGAAACATTATAACGCATAAATAGGTAGACCTTTGTGGTCTGGGTATTCAGCTATTAATGGTTATTCATAATCTTAAATGAATAAAACCTTGAATGCAATTTATAAAACATTTTAAAACAATTAACATGATTCATAAAATTACAATTTCCATTTGGCTCCTTATTGGTGCCGTAACTGGAATACAAGCGCAAGTAAAAATTGGTAATAATCCTACTTCCATTAATTCTTCTGCTATTCTCGAAATGGAATCCACCAATAAAGGACTATTAATTCCGCGGGTAAGTTTAACTTCTAATACCGATGTTAGTACAATTACATCTGCTACTACCTCTTTATTAGTTTATAATACAGCAACAGCAGGGTCTTTTCCTGCAAATGTTGTTCCAGGATATTATTATTGGAATGGCACAAAATGGGTTGGCATGAGTGGCCCTACTAGCACAGCAGGTGTATTGGGATTTGCCAAGTTTTACGCACTAATGCCGACTGATAATAATTCTACTGTTGCGGTTGGATCGGCAGTGGAATTCCCTAATACAGGACCAACAAGTGCTACTGATATTACAAAGTTATCTAGTACTACATTCCAACTAGCATCCATAGGAACCTATTCTGTATGCTGGCAAGTGAGTGTAGCAGAAGCTGGTCAATTACTCTTAAAACTCAACAGCACGGAGGACCTTACTACGGTTGTTGGAAGGGCTACTGGAACAAGTTTGTTAATTGGCAATGAAATTATCACTACCACCACCACTAATTCAGTATTAAGTATTGTAAATCCTACTGGAAATTCAACAGCCTTAACCATTACCCCATTTGCAGGTGGCAGTAAGCCTGTGGCTGCAACTTTAATCATCACCCGCATTCAATAATTAGCAAATTACCATGCAAAATTTGAAATTCAAAATGGCCAATGTTGGTAATTTGATTGGACTTTTTCAAACCATGAAAATGCCTGTAGTCGCTATTCCAAATTCCCTAAATGTGTTGGGTAAGAAATTTGTTGCTTCAAGCGATAATCATGGAAAAAAGGGTGAAAGCAAGCATGATACCTTGAGGTAACTAACACTTAAAACAACTTTCATTAGAATGAATTATGAAAAAGTTTAAATTAATAATTGGGTTATCCCTACTAATAGGTTTTGTAAATGCACAAGACCCCATAAACAATACGGGCAATATCAGGGTTTTTTCTGGTGCTGCAATTACCATGTTTGGTGATTTTACAAATTCGGGAGTTTTAGTTGTAGAGAATGGAGCAACTTTAACCAACGAACAAATATTTACAACTACCGTTGCCAGCATAGCCAATAGTGGCACTTTTGTTTATGGTAGTTCTGCGGGGTTAACCTATGCGGGAATAGTTGAACAAACTACCAGTGCCGAATTGCCCGATGTTAATGGTCCACCAGCCTCTATCATTAATAACTCAAGTGGGGTTATTTTAAGCAGGGATGGGATATTTAACAGCCTCTCTTTTTTGCTTGGCAATTTAACGGTTGGTTCAAACACATTAACAATAAATGGCATTTACGCACGCACCTCGGGGAGCTTGGTGTTAAATGGTAATTCAAACATTATTATAGGCGGAACAGGAGCTAATACCAGCAGTTTGTTTTTTGATCAAAGCAACCTAGGTATTTCAAATAAACTCACAAATTTAACGATGAATAGGGCAGGGCAAACTACCACACTTGCTAACGCATTAAATGTCTCAGGAACGGTATTCCCAAGTTTAGGAATCCTTGCAACAGGTGATTCACTTACCATACTTTCGGATGTAAGTGTTAACGGAAGAATAGCTGCATTGGGAGCAAGTGCCAACATCACGGGTAAGGTAACTTTACAAAGGTTTATTCCAGCTTCTGCAAGGCGATATAGGTTTCTTTCTTCGCCTATTAATGGCAGCACTTTGGAAGATTGGCGTGGTGAAATTTTTGTTACAGGTGCAGGTACAGGAAATACAATTGGTACCACAAATTCGAATGGGTTTGATGCCACCTTATCTAACGCGCCCTCTGTTTACTATTATACCGAAACATTGAGTGGACTTTTAAATCAAAGATGGCAGTCTGCAACGGCTACTTCAAATGTATTGGTTCAGGGCAAAGGATACAGGGTTTTTGTGAGAGGCGACAGAAGTTCGAATGGTAGGTTAGATGGAACCATAATTGCTCAAAATGCGGTGACTTTATCGAGCACAGGCATTATAAACAAAGGAAACGTATCGCCTATTAGTTTGCCCGTTACTTATTCTGGGGCTACGGTTGATGATGGCTGGAATATGGTGGGCAATCCGTACCCTTCTCAGATCGATTGGAATGCAGGATCGGGATGGACTAAGACAAATGTTTTTGGAACCATCTGGATTTGGAATTCGGCCACCAATAGTTATGGTAATTGGGATGGGGCAACTGCAACAAATTCGGTAACGCAATACATCGCATCGCATCAAGGATTTTTTGTAAGAACCACCGCAGCCTCGCCCTTGTTGAGTTGTTCGGAATTGGTGAAAGTTTCGAATACACCAGCAGCTTTATTTAAGGCGCCAGTAAGCAACCAGATTAGAATACAATTGGTTCAGGACGCGCTTAATTCTGATGAAACAGTTATTCGTTTTATGGCAAAAAAGAAGGATGCTTATGATGAGTTAGAAGATGTGAAAAAGTTGAGCAATCCTACCGTTAATATATCGAGCACTTTTGGCAATAATTTATATGCCTCGGTAAATTATCTCTCAGAAAATTTTGAGAATAAAATTGTTCCATTAGGAGTTTGGGGAAATGTTGCTGGCACTTATACCATGAATTTTAGCGAGATAGAAAGCTTTAATCATTTAGCAAAAATTTATTTGGTCGACAATTTCTTACATACCCAACATGATATTATTACTCAATCTCAATACGTATTCGATATTACTTCAGATGCCAATAGCAAAGGCGATAACCGCTTTGAACTGCAGTTTCTAAAAGCCGTTACAGGCATAAAAGAACAGCCTGTTTTAAGTACAGCAAGCATAGGTATTTATCCAGTGCCAGCCACTGATAAGCTGAGTGTTTATTTGCTATCTGGAAGAGGAGAAGTATGCAATTGGAACCTATATGGCGTGAATGGAAAAATTCAGAAATCTGGTCAGAATGTTTTTTCTCATAACGCACATTTTGATATTGACATCAGTGATTTAAATGCAGGAATTTATTTCATTGATTTTAATGGAATTCATATCCACAAGATAATTAAATTTTAAAATGACAAATCTAAAATATGCTGTTTGCCTATGCCTTGTGCTTTTTAGTTTAACTGCTGTAAAAGCACAACCAGACTGGGAGGATGAAGATCCAATAGATACCCCAATTGATGGAGGAGTTGCACTTTTGTTGGCTGGTGGAGTTGCTTATGGCGTAAGTAAAGTGAATCAAAACTTTTTTCAAAAGAAGAAGAAATAGCTATACATAAACTTGTGTCTATAAATTAGTGAGCATAAACTAGATTCTTTTTATTTCATTTGTATGTAAATCATTTGAAAGAAAAGATGAAAAGAATATCCTCTTTAATTGCCATAGTTTTAGTTGCCTATTTTGGGCTTTCAAACTTTTTTAGTCGGCCTACCGAGCATGCAATAGATGGCATGATTATGAATCTTTCTGCGCGCATGAAGGCCATGGTAAAGATGCTGGCTGATCCAAGCACTGGAAGGATTCCGGATAATATGCGTGCGCTGGAATTAGACTTTTCTAAAGGTTTGCCAGTGAATAATGCTTTAAATAAATTTGCCACTTGGGAATCGGTAGGTCCATATAATGTTGGAGGAAGAACACGTGCCTTAGCTATTGATGTTACCGATAATGAAGTGTTGTTGGCAGGTGCCGCTACAGGCGGAATTTGGCGCAGTACCAATGCGGGTGTAACTTGGTATGCTACGCAAATGCAAAGTGTACCTACTGCAAATATAACAGGATTGGTTCAGGACAAAAGGAAGGGCAAAGGGAAGACATGGTATGCCTCTACAGGAGAGTTATACGGGGGTAGTATTCCGGGTGCTTTTTATAATGGAAGCGGTATTTATAAATCTACCAATGGTGGCGATACTTGGGTAAAGGCAGGCAATGTTTCGAGCGGCTTAGGCGGTTTATCTGGCGCATGGTCTGTTGTTCACAGAATTGCCGTAAACGCCACAATTGATAGCATTGATGTGGTGTATGCAGCAAACTTTGATGGCATTTATAGAAGTACCAATGGTGGCACCTCTTGGATTAAAGTAAGAGGTGGAAATTCGCAAGCAATATCTTATAGTTACTTTACAGATGTGGCTGTTTCGGCCAAAGGAATTGTGTATGCAACCCTCTCTGGTGGTGGTCAGCAGCAAGGCTTTTGGCGTTCAGCAGATAATGGAAAGACCTGGGCTAATATTACGCCAGATAGCTTTCAAACCACTTGGGGACGAATCTCAATTGGCATAGCGCCAAGTGATGAGAACCAAGTTTATTTTGTTGCTTATACGCCAGGCATTGGAAAAGAGAGCCGCACCTTTGAAGGCAAGAGTGAGTTTAACAGCTTATGGAAATATACTTATGCGAGTGGAGATGGCTCTGGAAGTGGTGGATTGTGGAGTGATAGAAGTGCTAATATTCCGGTTACGGGTGTTACGTTTGGGAGTTTTATTTCGCAAGGTGGATATTGTTTGGAGCTAACTGTAAAGCCAGATGATGCCAATGTGGTTTTTTTGGGCGGAACCAATTTATACAGGTCATTGGATGGGTTCAGCACGAAAAATGCAACGAGCCAAATTGGGGGTTATGGCATTGCAACAACCTTACCCGATTTTAAAGTTTATCCCAATCACCATCCCGATAACCATGGGGTAATTTTTTATCCAGAAAATGCCAATAGAATGCTTTCTGTGCATGATGGAGGTATCTCTTTAACGCAAAATTGTTTGGCCACAGAAGTGTCTTGGGAATCTTTAAATCATGGTTATGTTACCTCGCAATTTTATTCGATTGCACAAGATGCCTCAAGCAATTCAAATTATGTGGTGGGTGGTTTGCAAGACAATGGAACCTATGCCAATACCAACCCTACAGCGCTAAACAATTGGGCCATGCCATTGAGTTATGATGGTTCCTTTTGCCATGTTAAGCCAGGAGGAGGTGAAGTTTATTTGTCTATTCAGCAAGGTAGAATGCACCGCATGTTATTAAATAGCAATGGCGTTCCTACGCAATTTACTCGAATTGATCCAAAGGGTGTAGATAAGAGTTTGTATCAATTTATCAATCCATTTACACCCGATGCAAATAATTTTAAGGTTTTATATACGCCTGCTGGAAACGTAATTTGGCGCAACAGTGATGTTACTGGAATTCCTTTAAAAAATCAATTGGATAGCAATGCCAGTAGCATTAATTGGACTAGGTTAAAACATACTTTATTGCTTAGTGCAAGCGATGAAATAACGGCAATTTATAGTTCTAAAATTCAGGCAGATGTTTTGTTTTATGGAACGGCTGCTGGTAAGTTATATCGCTTGCGCAATGCTTCGGATACTGCATCAATGCCAGAGTTGATTAATGGCGCTAATTTTCCCTCTGCTTATATTAATTGCATTACCCAACATCCAAGTGATACCGCAAAGTTGTATGTGGTGTTTACCAATTATTATGTGTTAAGTGTTTTTGAAACGAGCAATAGCGGACAAACATGGTTGGCTGTTTCGGGTAATTTGGAGCAGAGTTCAAATGGAGCGGGTAATGGACCAAGTTGCAGGTGGTTAAGCATTGCACCCACCTTGGATAGTTTAGTTTATTTCTTAGGAACTTCTACTGGTTTGTATGCAACAAAAAAGATTGATGGCATGCAAACTAGCTGGACAAGACAAGGTGCTACTACCATAGGAACAACACCTGTTACTATGATGCAACATAGAGTTACAGATGGAAGAATGGTGGTATCTACTTATGGCGCAGGAGTGTTTATGGCACGTATAAATTCGCTTGATCCAACAACGGGTATAAAACCAAATTCGAAGTTAGATTTTAAACTATATCCAAATCCAACAAGAGAAACAATAACCTTAAGTAATTTGCCAAGAGGCACGCCAGTAAATTATGAAATTTTTGCAATGAACGGCCAAATTGTATTGAAAGGGATAATTATTGAAGGAACACAAATAGATGTAAGTGGAATTGAGTCGGGCGCTTACGTAATTAAGCTAAAAGGCAGCTTGGAAGGCAACTATAAAACGTTTTTGAAGCATTAAATATCCCCGAAAAATGAAAGTTAAACTTTAATATTTCGGGGATATAATTTTAATTATTTTATTATTTTGGGAAGAATATTTAAGAGAAACTCTCTTAAACCAACTGCTTGAAGTATTTTATTAACAGGCCATGGTTTTTCGTTTCCTGTTGTAATAATATAGTTGTGTTTTGTGTTCAAATCTTTGATACTTTCTGTATAAGATTTAGATAGAGAAGGTTTTTCTGAATATTTTATTTCTATGCTTGCAATGGGTTTAATGCCTTTAACAAGGATGAGGTCTATTTCTGCGCCATCATGTGTTCTATAGTAATAGGGTTGCACGGTGGATGGCAACAGTGAAATAATTTGTTCAATTACATATCCTTCCCAAGAGTAGCCCAATTGTGGGTGGTATTGCAAGTTTTTAGCGTGATGAATGTCTAGTAGGTAATGCAAAAGGCCACTGTCTCTGATATATACTTTTGGACTTTTTACCAGGCGTTTGGCTGTATTGTGAAAATAGGGTTGCAGTTTTCTTACCATAAATGCACCTTGAAGATAGTCTAGGTAGCGATTTACGGTGATGGAGCTTACATCTAGCCCTTTTGCAAAAGATTGCGCGTTCCAAATACCGCCATGATAATGGGCTAGCATGCGCCACAATTTAAACATGAGTTGAGGGGAGAAGCTAATGCCAAACAATTGGTTTAAATCTCGTTCAATAAAGGTTCTAGCAAAACCGTCCATCCAGTTGAAATAAATTTCGTCGTTTTTTGCCATCCATGCACCAGGAAAACCACCTCTAAACCAATGTTTTTTTAGAATATTGGGTTTGTCTGGCAGTTCTATGAGCAGAAAGGGAGTTGCTTCTATATAATAAATTCTGCCCGCGAGCGATTCTGAGGAGCCTTTTACCAGTTCTGGACTAGCTGAACCTAGCAATAGAAAGCGACCAGAATTGCGTTTTTTGTCTATTAAGGATCGCAATAATGGAAAAAGGTCTGGCATGCGCTGCACCTCATCGATGATTACTTGGTTGTCTTGATGGGCAATTAGAAATAATTCTGCGTTATCAAACTTCCTGAAGTCTTGCGGACTTTCCAAATCAAAATACACTGCATTTTTGGCCTTTCCCTTTTTTTGAATCAATTTGGCAATAGTAGTTTTGCCGCATTGCCTAGGGCCTATGATACCAACTGCAGGGAATTGCTTTAGCAGTTTTTCTGCCTTTTCTTCTATTAGTCTAATAATCATATTACAAAGATAAAATTAAAACCGAAAAACGAAAGTTAAACTTTAATATTTCGGGGATAATTTTTAAATTTTTGCAAAAATTGGCCTTTAAATATTCTCCTGAATGGAGATTTAATTAACCTAGCATTGCTTTGAGATGCGCGCTTGATTGTGTATTTTTGCAACTTTCTAACAAAAGATATAGGAGTTTTTAGCGTGCAGAAATATTTGATAAAGGACCTAGGCGCATTTGAGGGCAAGGTAGTAACCTTAATGGGGTGGGCAAGCAACAAACGTGAGAGTAAAGGCTTGGTGTTTGTAGTTTTACGTGATGGTACTGGCTGGTGCCAGTGTGTTGTTAGTCTTGAAACAGTTGGAGAACAACTTTTTGAGGAAGCACGAAAGATTACTTTAGAATCGTCTCTTTCTATTACGGGTTTGGTGGTGAAAGATGAACGCCAAATGGGTGGTTTTGAAATTCAGGCGAGCAGTGTTGAATTGATTGGTGCTTCTGTGGAGTATCCAATTGCCAAGAAAGAGCATGGCGTAGATTTCTTAATGGATAAGCGTCACCTTTGGTTAAGGAGTCAGCGCCAATGGGCTATTATGCGTATTCGTAACCGCATAATTTTTTCCATTCATGAGTTTTTTCAAATGAAGGAATTTGTGCAAATGGATGCCCCTTTGTTTACTGGAAATGCTTGCGAAGGAACCAGCAATTTATTTGAGACCGATTTCTACGGCGACCCCGCTTATTTAAGTCAGAGTGGCCAGCTATATGGTGAAGCCATGGCTTTTTCAATGGGCAAAATTTATACTTTTGGTCCTACTTTTAGGGCCGAAAAATCGAAGACGCGCAGGCATTTGAGTGAGTTTTGGATGATAGAACCTGAGATGGCTTTCTATGATATTTTCGACAACATGGATATCATTGAAGAGTTCTTGCGTTTTGTGGTTAGTGCGATTTTAAATACGTGTGAAAAGGAGCTTGCACTCATTGGTAGGGATACAGAAGTTTTAAAGAATATAGTGAAGCCTTTCCCTCGCTTAACGTATGATGAGGCGGTAAGGATTATTAAAGGAGAGCAAGATGTGAATGGCCAGAATGCCATTCAATCGCTGGAGGATGAATTGAAGCAAGTAAGGGAAAGAATTGGATTGGTTGAAACCGAAATTGCGGAGCGCGAAGAGAAAATAAAGACACCTGGAATGAAGAAGGGTGAGATTGGATTTAACCAAGCGCAAATTGATAAGTTGAAGCAAGAGTTGGGCGATTTAGAGGAGCAAGAAAGAAATATACCGCAGTGGTTGAACAGTGCCAGAAACTTTAAGTATGGCAATGATTTGGGTGGCAGTGATGAAACGGTTATTACGCGCTTATTTGATGTGCCTATTATGGTTTATAACTGGCCACATGAAGTGAAGGCTTTCTATTTGAAACGTGATCCTATGAATTCGAAATTTGCGCGTGGTGTGGATGTTTTGGCACCAGAAGGATATGGCGAAATTGTGGGTGGTGGTGAGCGTGAAACGGATGAGAAATTGCTGATAGAAAAAATAAATGAGCACCAATTGCCTATGGAGGCTTTTGAATGGTATCTTGATTTAAGAAGGTATGGTACTGTGCCTCACGCAGGATTTGGCTTAGGTTTGGAGCGATTGGTAACTTGGGTTTGTAAGCTTCCACATGTGCGCGAAAGCATTCCTTTTCCTAGAATGTATGGTAGATTATTACCTTAATATCTAATGAACAATAAACAGATTTCTAAGTCGGTTTTACTTTTAATTTTATTGTTGGGTTTTGCCTTTCCTAAGGCAATTTACGCCCAAAAGAAAAACAAATTAGAACGCTTTATCGACTACTATTATAGCATTGTTGAGGGCGATTCTTCTGAACCGAGATCCCATTATTATTTTGCTTTACCTATATGGGCTATTTCGCCCGAAACAGGCATTAAAGTTGGGGTGAGCTTGGGATATATGTTTAGGGCGGGTAAAGATTCTACCACGCGACCGTCGCTTATACGACTAAATAGTTCTTATACGCAACTTAAGCAGTTTAATATAAGGCCCAGTGCCGATATTTTCTTTAACAAGAACGAGTATAACCTCAAAGCGCAATATGTATTCAACGATTTCAATGAGTTTTATTGGGGTATTGGAAATCAAGTTACAAATTCTACCAAAGAACTGTATGGTTTTAAACAGCATAAGGTCAATATTAGGTTCACCAAACAAATTATTACCAACTTGTATCTTGGTCCGCAAGTGCTTTATGAGCACATGGACAATATTCAATTTAAAGAAGGAAGTAATAGCCCCACAAGCAATGTTTCTGGAATTAATGGCTATGAGATTTTTGGTGCAGGTTTGGCATTGGCATTTGACAACCGCAGCCATATTTATTATCCCTTAAATGGCGCGTATCTAGAAATTAGCAATTATTATTATTTTAAATCGGCCATAAATAGCCATGTTTTTCATGGTTTTACCATCGACATGCGCAAATATTTTCAACTGTGGAAGGAAAATGTTTTGGCCATACAAGGTTATGGTAGCCTAAATTTTCAAGACGTACCTTACAGGCAAATGGGCACCATGGGAGGCGAAATGTTTATGCGTGGTTACTACAATGGAAGGTACCGCGATAAGCATCTGTTAACTGTGCAAGCCGAGTTTCGCAAAACTATTTGGGGCCCATTTGGGATGGTGGTTTTTGGTGGTTTGGGTAATGTTGGTAGAAATGAAACTGAATTAATGCAACACATTAAACCTAATTATGGTTTTGGCATAAGAGGCATGTCTATACGTCGCGAACATATAAATGCGCGACTCGATTTTGGCTTTGGCGAGAAGGGCATTAACGGGTTTTACTTCACCTTATCGGAGGCCTTTTAAAGTTTTTGGTGCTTGGGCGCATAAGGGCAATGTCTGCAACCACTGCCGCAACAATATCTGCAATTTAGGTGGTATGCCGCTTGTGCTTGGGCGCATAAGGGCAATGTCTGCAACCACTGCCGCAACAATATCCGCGATTTAGGTGGTATGCCGCAGTAAAAACGGTATAGCCATTTTCTACATAATAATCTTTGTTAGATAGCAATTCTTTCTTAGCAGGCTTGCTTACTCTTTGCTCGTTTGCGTTATTTTTATCTTGCATAGAAATAACCCGAGTTAATTTGCGTAAGGAAACTTCTCTTTAAAGTGCCAATTGTGTCAAAAATTAATACCTCACTTTTTTGCACAAAATCCTTGGCATCAGAAACCATTATTTGATGTTGATGCGGATTATAACCTAGTCCGTAAAAGTTCCTTTGCCCCACTTCTATCAAAGCTTTTGCAGGTAAAGTGTTTTCTGTTATCGACATTTTATATACCCCTTTGTTAATCCAATAAAGTGTGCTTTTATTGGGAGCAATCATTAATCGTGCAGGTAAATCTTGGCTCAAAAAGGAAAAGGTTTTCTCAATTTCACCCTTGGCATTGATGCAAAATAATTGTGGTGGATTAGGCGCTTTTCCCGTTGTCATAACCCAAAGTTTTTGATGGCTATCTTTGGCCATATATTGCGGTCCATAACCTAATTGTATGCTATCTATCAACTGATCGTTTTGGGTATTGATTACATATACATAAGGCGAATTTGTGCCACAAACAAAGGCCTTTTCGCCAATCAATTCCATTTGCTCTGTCCAACTTTGGATGCCTATACTGCCACTAATTTGTTGTGTATTTAAATCAACTACATATACAGCTTTTTCATACAAATCGCTCACATAAGCTTTGTTGGCATTTATTGGCAGCATGTATCTTGGAGAATTAAAGCCCGTAATGCTGCGAATTTGTTTGCATGTTTTGGCATCTATCACCTCTATTTTATGTGAGTTATTTACCACCAAATATGCTTCCTTATTAATTACACAAACAGATTGCAACACATCGCCAACTCCTTTTCCATTAACAGATTTATATACATCTTGTTGAACCGATCCTGTTTGTGCATTATATAAACTCAAACTGGCATTTCCCCATTGAAAATTTCCCTCATTGCAAATGAATATTGCTTGTGCAGTGGTGTCGCTTGTTCTAGCATCTTCTATTGAGGTAGCAGGCGTTTTGTCGCACCCCACAAGCGTTACAGCCATTATCAAAAGCAAAAGAAATTGTTTCGTATAAGAAAAAATGCCAGTTCGGTTTATCATGTAATCTCTCTTTATTCTTTAATGAATTTTTGGTGGTATATGCCTTCTTCGCTCATCAAAGATAACAGATAAATTCCTTGTGGAATGCTTGCAATATTAATGCTCTTTTCATTGCCTATTAAAACTGTTTTTCCGCTCATATCTATTATGCTATAAGCGTTGAATGTGGCCGTGAATTCAATGTTTAAGACGTCTTTTGCCGGGTTAGGAAATACACTTAAGTTTGCTTTGTTTTTTTCTGTTTGAACCAATTTGCTGGCGATATCATTGAAGTTGTCTAAGCAAAAATATAGGGGTGTATTGATGCCAAAAGCTCCCGTATCGGATGAATGGAAATCGAAGCTAAAACTATCTACTGCACCTAATATGCTTAGGTCTACATAAGTCCAGTTTTTTAGGATATAATCATTAGAATCATTAGCAGATCTGTAATCGGCTAAGTACACCATTACAGTGGTGTCGGCAGGATTTCCACCATTTTTCCAAGCGCTAATTTCTACCGCAAAATAATCTGGATCATTGCCTGTTGAACCCCCAAATTTTTTGGAGAAAGCACTGCCATTTTTCATTTCATAATACGCATAGGTATTGTTGGTAATGTAGAAACCTTTCACTGCTTTTCCTATGGCGTTGCCTTCTGCTTTTATTTTTCCACTACCATAAAACACACCATAGTTATTCGATAGGTGTCCGCCACCTGCTGCAGCACTATATTGGTTCATGAAGCCAGGCGTAGAATCGTTCTTTGTATTAGACGCAGCAAAGCCGCTCCAAAAGCCACCAAACGACGAATCGTATTGGTTGGTAAAGTAGTAATCGCCACTTTTAAATCCACCCGCAAAATCGCTTCCATTATAGAAGGAATTTGGCGTCAAAGTGATGTCGTCGAATCTGCCAGGTGTTTGTGCCAAGGCGTTTGTAAAAGGCAGCAACAAGGCTGCACATAAAAGATTTAGTAAATTGTTTTTCATGTTATATTATTAAATTAAGGGTTATTTGATAATTCACCAATGGCATGGCTTGATTCACCATTACTTGGTACGATTGATTAAAGAGGTTATTGATAAAAAATTGCGTTTTCAATTGCTTGTTAAATCCATGCCAATTTTTACTTACATTTAGGCCACTATAGCTAAATGGCATCAGCCAATTGCTATGGTCTGAACTCACAAAGCGCGTACCCACATAATGGTTAAAAAATTGAACGGCATAGTTGCCCTTTTGCCAGTGAATATGCCATTGGTGTTTTATGCGCGGTGTATAGATTAATTGCTTAAACAAGGATGCATCGTTGCCAAGGGAAGACGATTGATTGGTGCTTATTGTGTAATCGTGTTCACCTCCGAATTCTAAGGAGCTTTTTTTCGATTTTAAGGTAAACGACCAGTTAAATTCTGCCCCTCTGCTCCATACCTGATACACGTTCATAGGCTTGCTTAAATTACCACCTGCAGGAAGCCAAATAATCCAATTGTGTATGTTTTTATTAAACCAAGTTAAGGTAGCAGAAGCATCCACCATGTTTTTAGAAATGGTGCCTCTTATCGTTTTTGAATGTCGATACTTTTCTGCGGTTATGCTAATTTCTTGGTTCCATCCGTATTCTGGTTGTAAGTTAGGATTACCCATATTAGGCCAATACAAGTCGCTAAAGCTTGGCAATCTGTAACTCCGGGCAATGTTTCCAAGCAACTTAATGTTAGGAGATAAGTGATAGCTTACGCCATAAGCCGGCATCAATGGAATGGCAGCGCCATTTACCCATTCTTGCCGTAGCGTTAATTGTTGCTTCAATTTATGTTGAAAAAGGGCATACTTAAACGTGCCAAACAAAGCAATTTTATCTTGGTACCAAGCATCGGGCGACTCACTTAATTTGGCCCTTGTTTGCAGTGTCATGATACTGCCTTGTAACTGAAACTTCTCTTTGGTGTAAAACTGGTCTAAGTATGCCGTGGAGCTGGCAGACAAGCTATAAGTTTCATTTAATTGATCGCTTTTATAACTCAACCCATCCAACATAAAAGCATAACGCGCCTGCAGTTCGTAGGCTTGTAATTTAAACTTATATTCGAGCATAGCCTTGGCCGTTTCGTCTATTTTTTGTGCATGTAAATTCACTGCATTTACACTTGGCGAAATATGCCTGTCACTTTTTTGAAGCCATGTATGCACATTCAACTGATGTTTTAAGCCCCTTTGAAATTGGAATTCTTGCAACCAAGCTAACAAATTTCGCTGCCCATTCTCTGCCCTTATAGTAGGCAAATCGCTTGGTTTAAGAGCTGCGGAAACCTGCGGATATAAAGCATCTACCGCTTTGTAGGCAAAGTTGTTTTCGGTCTGATCCAAAAATATTTTCTGTTGCATTTGCCAATTGGTTCCAACCAAATGATATTTAATACCTGCCACTTTAGCACCATAACTTCCCATTCCCAACATCACATTTAGCTTGCTTACTTTGCTGTTGTTTTGCGTTTGCAAATGAATGGTGCCACCAATATTGCCAGAGCCAAAAAGGGCAGCCTGACTCCCATACTGAATGGCAATGCCTTCTAATAAAAAGCTAGGGATGGTGCTAAAATCGAGTTGACCAGAGATGGGATTTTGCAAGCTAAAGCCATTCCATATTACAGCGGTATGGTTTGCGTTGCCGCCTCTAAAGCCAGCGGTAGCAAGCATTCCTGGTCCATACGATTTTATAAAGATGTGACTTTGGTTGGCCAATACACCTGCTAAAGATTGTTGTTGCAAAGCCCCAAGGCTATTAGAATCTAAGGTGCTTAATTTTGAACCGGTATAAAAGTTTGTGTAGCGCAACCCAAGAATTTTGATGGTTTGTAGCACGCGAGAAGTATCGGTTTGAACCGATGCCGCGCAAGGTTTTGCCTGGCTGCCTGCTAGTGCATCCAAACAAATTAAACCCATACATACAAGCAAGCCAATTACCTTTTTCAAAATCATAAATTTTGACTTACAGGAATACGTAGGGAAAAGCAAATAATGCCAGAGGCATAGTTGGTTCACCTAACTTTTCTTCCCGAAAGTCTGTTGATAATATTGCCATGGCAGGTCTTCTGACTCGCACCTTCTTTTTCTGGCCTTCCCAACCGCTGAGTAGCGATAAGTGACCGGTGTATGAAAAAGAAATGAATGGATGCTTCCATTCTGGCGCTTACAGCAGCGGGTACTGTTCAAGAATTACACTTGATTCCCTTTTAATGAGGTAATTTTCTGATAAAAACTACCTCAACCTAAAGCGATGCAAAGCTAATTTTTAAAATTGTTTGTGCAAGCATATTTTTGGTTCAGACCCAAAAATGTAGCTTAAACTATTGAACCTCATAGGCTCCAATACTTGGCGCCGAAGCATTGCGGCTTCTGTTCTTTAAATCGTTGAAAATACCAACGCCCACGCCTGTATTGCGGCATGGCGAGTTAGTTTCGAGGTCGAAATCTTGGGTAGAAATGTTTTTAAACCTAGGGTCTTTGTTCAAAATATTTCCATTGGTGGCCAAGGTAAAATTCTTGGTTTTAATTAAACAATTGGTGAGGGTTGCATTGGTAATTGGAATGCCGCCTGGGTCGTTGTTTACCAAAAATTCATCTTCTAAAGCACCATAAATAATGTTGTTTTGAACCGTATAGTTTAAGGCAAAGGAGTAAACAATATTTCCAGATCTATCTCTACCTGGGGCATTGCTTAAATAAAAGCCTGGATCTTTTCTGCCCGTAACCTGACTTTGTGCCGAGAAGGTATTGTGTAAAAGGGTATAGGTGCCGCCCAATTCGCCAATAAAAGAATACAATCCGCAATTGAAAACGAGGTTGTTTTCTGCGTATAATTTTGCCGTATAGTTTAGAAGTCCGCAAGCACTCATATTTTTAATGATGCTTTCTTTTAGGGTAAGTCCAAATGTGCCACTACTAGGCATGGAATCTACCTGTACGCCAATTACTGCATTTTTTATAACAGCGCCTGTAATGATGTTGCCACTGCTACCTGGCAAAAAGTGAATGCCAATCCATTGTCCGGCCATTTCTTTATAATCATTGTCGAGCCTACTGCCTTGAAACACGGCAGGTTTTTCAATGGTGCCATTCACCACCAAACTGCCCTGAACCAAAATACAAGATTGGTTATAATTGTGTATTTGGGTACCCGCTTCTATGGTGAGCGTGCATCCTTTTGGAATAAGAATGGAATCGTAAATAACAATGGGCTTATCGCTTGTCCAGAGCAGGTTGCCACCGCTACAATCGAGCACTTCGTTTTGAAAATATATGGCATCTTGTGTCCATGCCACTAAATCTACCTCTTGCTTGTTGCCATTGGTTTCGAATAGAATTTGGTCTGTAACAATAAAAGGCGTATTGCTTCCCACTGGGTCAATATAGGCCTGCACAAATATATATATACTGTCGTTGCCACGAATCTCCACATCTTTAAAAACAGTGCCCGCGCGCCCATCCACATTGAGTTTAAAGAGGCCGTAAAAATTGCCTGCTAAGCTAATTTGTGTTTTCACCGCATTCTTAGTGGGATTGGTTACGCGCACTTGCAAGGTAACGCTGCGAGGCGAGTTGGGGTTATTGCCTAACTTAGAGAAAATGGTATCAAAAAATACCGTGTCGGTAGAGAAGTTTAAGCTAACGCCGTCCTTCGTAAATACATCGTTTTTGCGGCAACTGCCCCATGCCAATGCCAAGAGCAATAGCCCTAATATGTGGTAATATTTAATTTTCAACAGTGCAAATGTAGTAAATTATTCCCGCTTCCATTTTTCATCTTTTCCTTTTAAGTAAGGCACTTTGGCCTGATCCAATTTTTCTTCCAACGCTTTCACTTGTAAAATTGTTGCGTTGAGCAAGATTCTATATGCTTCATATTCTCCATTTGCCCATTCAAAATTGTCCTTTTGTGTTTGACCAACCGCAGCACTTGATTCAAACAACTGACCTTGAATATTGCTTAATCTGTGGTAGAAAGTAGGAGGGGTTTCTACCTCTCGGCTCAACAAAATTCCATCGCCATATAACAACATAGAACAAGAGTCTAAAGCCAATTTTGCCTTCCTAATTTCTTGCAACAAAGCAAGCGGTACGTTTGGATAATTGCGCACTGCAAATTTCATTAAATCGCACTTCTCTTGGTATTCATTTAACATCCTTGCCGACCCACTAATGCTTCGGTTTAAGTTTGCCACATCAATCCTAAAGGAAAGCAAATCTCTGTCTAAATTTTTATGCTCCCTTACATCCAAATCTTTTACCACAAAAGAGGTTGGATCAAGCAATAATTCTGCTATGCCATTCATTACCAAATATATTGTTAGGGTATAAGTTCCTGCCGTAACCAAATGTCCATCATCAACCATGTCGTAACGGCCTGGTTTAGGTTTATTTGGGTTTAATGGCATGGTAGATTCTGTGCGCAAATTCCAAGTAATTTTCTGAATGCCCACACTTGGTTTGGCTGTTATTTTTTTTACCTCTAAATCAGCCGCATTTTTAATGACACAAACCAATTGGGCATCCTCCTCTTGGGCTTCCACGCGCAGTTGCTCCCAAGTAGGATAAAATACATCTTTCTTTTCCTTTTCATCGTTAAGTTCCTTTTGGGTGCGGGTTGCTTTTAAACCTTTTATTTCATCTTTTAGGTACACATAAAAATTGGCCCCAAAACATGGATTATTTGCCATCCAAAAACTATGTCCCTGCGAACCCGTTCCAGCCATGCCATTTGAGCTAGAGGGCACATAAAGCAAAGCGTCCTTTACGGCAAATATATGGGCTTTTTTGCTTAAGGTTTGTGCCTCCAAATTTCTCAGTGGCGCATAGTTATCCAATACATAAAAGCCCCTTCCAAAGGTGGCAGCAATTAAATCAGATTCGCGTTTTTGTATCTCCAAATCGTATACGGCAATGGTAGGAAGTCCGCTTAATTTATCCCAATTTTTGCCTCCATCTTTGCTATAGTAAGCCCCAAATTCTGTGCCTGCAAAAAGCAAATTGGCATCCACATGATCTTGCTTTATACAATAAACAGAACCCCTTGCAGGAAGGTTAGCCACCAAAGAATTCCATGTTTTTCCTTTGTCACTACTTTTAAATAAATAGGGTTTAAAATCGCCCGCACGTTGGTTCACAAAACAAGCATATACTTCGTTTTCATTGTGCAGAGAAGCCGTAATCATATTAACGCGGGTATTGGGTGGAATGCCAGCAATGCCCGTAATTTTATTCCAAGTTCCACCATCATTTTCGGATACCTGAATTAAGCCATCATCGTTGCCTACATAAAGCAAACCTGGCTTACGCGGCGATTCATCCAACGCAATGATATTGCCATAGATGGTGGTTGATTGATTTTTCATGATGGCATCAACCGACCAAACCCTATCCATTACTTTTAGTTTGTTGCGGTCTATTTGCTGCGTTAAATCTGGCGAAATAACTTGCCAATCGTTTCCTTGGTTGCTAGATTTAAACAGTTTGTTTGCGGCAAAATAGAGGGTATTGGATTGGTGCGGAGAAATGAGCAAAGGTGCATCCCAGTTCCAACGATAAGCCGGCATGCCCTTGGCTGGTAAAGGCTGAATGTAAAGCTTCTCGCCATTCAATTTATTGTATCTTACCAAGCCACCATATTGCGATTGCGAGTAGGCTATATTGTGGTTGGTAGGGTCAATAGCAGATTCAAAACCATCGCCACCCCAAGTAATAAACCAATCGGAGTTAGCAATGCCATCATTGTTTCGCGTGGCCGATGGTCCGCCCATGGAATTATTATCCTGCGTACCCCCATAAACATGGTAAAACGGAGTGGCATTGTCGCTGGCCACTTTGTAAAATTGAGTGATAGGCAAATTATCAAAATAGCGCCATTCTTTTGCATGGTTATAGGTCTCATATAAGCCACCATCGCAGCCAACAAGCCAATGGTTGGTATTATTCGGGTCGATCCAAATGCAATGGTTGTCAACATGTTTTAACTCTTCGCCGGTAGCTTCCACCGTCTTACCCCCGTCTGAGCTGTGGTGCAACCAAGTATCCATTACAAAGACCTTATCTCTGTCTTTTGGGTCGCACATAATCTCTTGGTAATAGTTGCCACTGGTACTATATCCACTCATTTTAGAAAAGCTCATTCCCTTATCGCACGATCTGTAAATGCCCCCTTTATCTGCTCTGGCCTCTACAATGGCATAAACATAATTGGCATCTACCGGCGAAACCGCTAAGCCAATTCTGCCCATTTCATTTTTTGGCAAGCCATTGTTTATTTCGTTCCATGTTTTACCGCCATCCATAGATTTATACAAAGCCGATTCTGGTCCGCCACCAATGTAGGTCCACTCATGGCGTCTGCGTTGGTGAGCTGAAGCATAAAGTATATTGGGATTGGTAGGGTCTATGGCAATTTCTGCTACGCCAGTTTCATCTGAAATAAAGAGCGTACGTTCCCAAGTTTTACCTCCATCGGTTGTTTTGTAAACGCCACGTTCGCCACCGGCACTCCAAACGCCACCGTATGCGGCTACCCAAACGGTTTGTTCATCTTGCGGGTGAATGATAATTTTACCAATATGTTCCGATGATTTGAGTCCCATGTTTTGGAAACTTTTGCCACCATCTACAGACTTGTAAACCCCATCGCCATAGGCCACAGATCTTTGGTTGTTGTTTTCGCCTGTGCCTACCCATAGGGTGTTTGAATTTGATTTGGCTATGCTTAGGCAGCCAATAGAATAGGAGCCATATTGATCGAAAATGGGTTCAAAGGTGGTGCCATGGTTTTGGGTGCGCCATACGCCACCAGATGCTGCGGCAACAAACCAGGTATTGGCATCATTGGGGTGAACAGCTAGGTCTATTACCCTGCCAGAAGTAAGTGCAGGACCTAATAGCCTAAATTGCAATCCTGGCGTGGCAAGCGGGCTTGCGGTTGATTTGCTTGGGTCTTTTTTTTGCGCAAGGCTTTGGTTCAGACCGAACCCAAAAAGGACTATTGATAAAAATAATGCGGGTGATTTCATGAATTTTGTGGCTTGTGAAATTGACAATTTAAATGGAATATCTTTCTATGATCCAATCTGGAATTTGGGCGGCTCTGCCTGTTTGCAAATCTACCATGGTATAGTTAAAATAGCCAGAGCAGGCAACTTTGTTGTTGTTAATTTTAATGATTTCGAAGTGCACTTTTACACCATCTTTTTGCATTTCGTCGATATAGGTAACCACTTTAATGGAATCGCCTAGAAGGAGGGCACGTTTAAATTCAATGAAGGTGCTTTTAATTACCCAGTTAAAACCATGTTTAATAAACTCGCTCATGGGCATTTTATAGCAACGATCCATTTGGTCGAACCTAGCGGCTAGCACATAATCCATATACTTGCTGCTGTGCACATGTTGGTTCATGTCTATATCGTCGGGGCGAATAAGAATAATGGACTCAAATTTTGATTTGTTTAGTATAATCATGCGTCAAAATTAATAATTTAGGCAACATTCAATGATTTTCATAAATTTGGTAGTGTATATTATTTGTCAAATTTTTTGTAAGGCTATTTTCCTTGATAAAAATTAATTAGTTTGCTGCTCTTGAAAAGGTTACTTTATTTGCTTTTTATGCTGATGCCATTTGTGGGCAGTGCCACGCATTTGGTAGGAGGCTGTATAGAGCTAAAACGCAATGGTGGCAATAGTTATACGCTTACGGTAAAGATTATTAGAGACTGTGAGAATGGCAATAACAATGCGTATTTTGACGGGAATATTGCTGTGGGGATTTTTGAAAAGGGGACCCATAAAATAATGAATGAATTTACCATTCCTTTTAATAAAATTAACGACGATACCCTAGTTTTTACGGGTGCTAATTGCGTTAATATTGTTACTGGCTGCACGCATATTGGTGTTTATACTGCCAATATTACGTTGAATGCGAATACCTATAATAGCAATAACGGCTATTATTTAAGTTGGCAGCGTTGTTGCCGAAATAACATTATTGATAACATTATAAATCCGCAGTCTGCCGCTATGACTTTGTACACTGAGGTGCCTAATTTAAAAACGGTAAACAACAGCACACCACATTATACTAATAATCCAAATACTTTGTTGTGCACAAATACTTTGTTTGAGTATAATATGAATTTTGAGGATGAGGATGGAGATGAGTTAAGGTATTCTTTGATTGAGCCCATAAATGGTTTGCTTGCAAGCAGTCAGCCATTTTCAAATGTGGCATTGGCAGGTCCATATCCAAATGTGGTTTGGAAAAATACTTACAGTAACAACGATGCCATTCATGGATTGGTGCCCTTGAGTATTGATGCAAAAACGGGTAAAATTTCTTGTAATCCGTCTAATGTCGGAATTTACGTAACAAGTATTAGGGTGGAGGAGTATAGGTTTGGGGTAAAGATTGGGGAACTTAGGTTGGAGTTGCAAATTACGGTAACGGTTTGTCCCAATAATCCGCCTGTTTCATCTATCACCAAAGATGGCTTAATTGTAATGGAAGATACAATCACCATTTCTATACCAGATAGTGTTTGTTTTAAGATTAGGGGGTTTGATCCAAGTGATTCTCTCTTTATGCGCATTACGTCTGATTTGTTGGATACGCTTATGGTGTACAGGCCTATTTTTGACACCTTAACGGTTGGCGATAAATTGGTTGAGACTACTATTTGTTGGCAAAGTGCTTGCGAGCATGAAAAGCTTAGCAAGGGCATTCCGTTTTTTGTTTATGTTTATGACAATGGTTGTCCTATACCTAGAAATGTGGAGTCGAGATTTTGGGTCAAGTTTAGTCCCATGCCTTTGGTAAATTCAACCGACTTATTGTGCATGTCGTTGGTCAATAATGCCGAGACCTTTGTTTATTACGGCGATTCTACCAATCCAGTAGATCCATTTTTTGAAGGATATTTGGTTTATAAGGGCATTAATTATCAAAATTATAGTGTAATAGATACCATACGCAACAAAACAGAGCGGGTGTTTCACGACAGAAATACGCCCAATTATGGCAGCATTAACTATACGTATTTTATGCGTGGCATGAATAAGTGTGGCAATTTTGGGCCGAGTTCTGATACCCTTTCTACCTTTGAACAGCTTTCTTATATACCTCAGCGGCAATCTTTAAAACATGTAACGGTGGTAGATAATGACCATTTAGAATTGGAGTGGCCAGTATCTAACGAGCGCGATTTTGCCAAATACTTTTTGTATAAAACGATTAGAGGCAGGAGCAAATATGAATTGCTCGCAACTTTTGAGGAGGTGAATGAAACCAAGTTTGTAGACAAGGCTGTAAATGTTGCCGATACTTCCTATTGTTATTATGTGGTGATGAAAGATACTTGCGAGAACATGGGTCCTGTTGGTTTAGCCGCTTGTTCTATTGTTTTAAAAGGCCGTTCAGTTCAGTTCATGAATTATTTAGGTTGGCAAGATTATATAGGATGGGCAGAAGGTGTTGGTCAATACGAGGTGTTTAGGTCTGATCTGGCCACGCCGTTTGCTAAAACAAGTCAAACCAGTGCCACCAAGCTTACTTTCTTAGACGATAAGTTAAACCTCAACGAAGGTTTATTTTTCTATTATATTTTGGCTAAACAGTTTAACAATGGCGGTTCCACTCCGTTTACCGATGCCGAGAGCATGTCTAATTCCATTGAATTATACCAGCCACCAATTGTTTATACGCCAAATGTTTTTAGTGCAAATGGCGATGGGTTAAACGATGAGTTTAAGTGGTTGCCGGTTTTTGTGAAGGATTTCCAAATTCAAATTTACAACCGTTGGGGACAAATGATTTTTGAGACGAAGGATAAAAATCAGCCTTGGGATGGCAAGGTAAATGGCAATGCGGTGGGTGCCGACGTTTATTTTTACCGCATGCGATATACCGGATGGGAAGGTTCGGATAAAACCCAATCTGGGAATTTTACCGTCTTGCGCTAAGTCGCACATAAGCAAAGAGTTAATTTTAATTTCCATTTTGGGATTTTTCCCAAATGCAGAGTTATGCACTTGTTATCAACTTTTATGTGCCTGAGGTTGAAAACCATGGGAAAGTTTACACGAGATTTACGTAAACTTAATCCCGGTTTTCCGTTTGAAATTGTAATTTTACAAACTCAAAAAAGGAGAATATTCAGATGGCAGAGGAAACACCAGTTTTATTAAGTAAACGTAAAAACATTCAGGTATTATTGGATTATTGTTTGGAGAATCGCATTGGATTTACGGTAAATCCAAGGGCAATTTCGAACGATGATTTTGAAATTGAAGTGCATATTAGTGGCATTAAGCAAGCCATTGCATTGGGAATGTTTGTTAAAGAAAACAAATTTGAAGTAACAGGAATGGGCGACCTAGTAAAGCCAAAGGTAGTGGCAAAGAAAGTAGAATCTAAAGAGGTTTTATTGCCAAACGCCATAACTTTAGACGAGCCTGCTGCATTGCCTTCAAAAGAAGAAGGGTCGATGTTAAGTTTTGACTTAAATGTTAACGGTAACTAAATAAGAGATTATTAGTTGTTGCCATATTTAGGTATTCGTTTGTTTGTGGTAAAACGGCGAAGATTTGATTGATTACGCAAGAATAGGAGCTTAGGCTCCTATTCTTGTTTAGAATTACGCCTAATTTTGTTTAAGTGTTGCTCCTATTCTTGTTTAGGATTACGCCTAATTTTGTTTAAGTGTTGCTCCTATTCTTGTTTAGGATTACGCCTAATTTTGTTTAAGTGTTGCTCCTATTTTTATTTAGGATTACGCCTAATTTTGTTTAAGTGTTGCTCCTATTCTTGTTTAGGATTACGCCTAATTTTGTTTAAGATTACTCATAATTGGCAAGGGCCGAATAAGCATTTAAAACACCCGACTAAAATGCCTCCAAAATCCCATATAAAGGAGGCTAGTCAATTAAATTAAAATCAATTACCAATTTTGGGCTTAACTTTGCCAGCGATGCAAGAAGATTTTGAAGAAGAAATAGAAGGAAGCGAAGAGCAGGAACTCTTTGAACATTTTAGGTTAGAGGTAGACAAAGGCCAAGGGATGTTGCGCATAGACAAGTTCTTGGTAAACAGAATAGAGAACGCTACCCGCACCAAAATACAGGCCGCCGCAGATGCTGGTTCTATTTTGGTAAATGAAAAGCCAGTAAAATCTAGCTATAAAGTAAAGCCCTTGGATGTTATTTCCATTGTGCTGCCTAATCCGCCAAAAGACACGCAGATTGTGCCCGAAGACATTCCACTCAATATTATTTACGAGGATGATGATGTGCTATTGGTGAATAAAGTTCCGGGCATGGTGGTGCATCCTGGGTATAACAATGTAAGTGGAACTTTGGTAAATGCGCTGGCTTGGCATTTAAGGGGAGTCGATTTTATTCAAGAGAACAATATTCGTCCGGGTTTGGTGCACCGCATTGATAAGAATACCTCAGGTATTTTGGTGGTAGCGAAAAAGGAAGTGGCCATGACACATTTGGCCAAGCAGTTTTTTGACCACAGCATTGAGCGCAGTTATCAGGCGCTTGTTTGGGGAGATTTGGCTCAAGACGAAGGAACTATTACGGGCTATATTGGCAGGAGTGCCAGAGATAGGAAAGTGTTTCAATTATACGACGATGCAGAAAAGGGAAAGTGGAGTGTTACGCATTACAAAGTTTTGGAGCGCATAGGGTATGTTACCCTTATAGAATGTAGGTTAGAGACTGGGCGTACCCATCAAATTCGCGTGCACCTCAAGAGCATTGGGCACCCAATTTTCTCTGATAGCACTTATGGTGGCGACTATGCCGTAAAGGGAACAACGTTTTCGCGCTACAAGCAGTTTGTGGAGAATTGTTTTACCCTTATGCCTCGCCAGGGTTTGCATGCAAAATCGTTGGGATTTGTGCATCCAAGTACCAAGGAAAAGGTGTTTTTTAACAGCGATTTGCCGGCAGATTTTACCAGTGTTTTAGAGAAGTGGCGCCATTATATTCAGTATAAACCCATGGAGGAAGTGGAGGAAAAGCAAACCAAAATGGAGAAGAAGGAAACTCAAAAGGTAATGAACGCTAAAAAATAATTGGTTCAGACCGAAGCTGTAAAATCTATTTTAAAGAGGTATTTGAGGGCAAGAACCAAGACTGTCCAGAAGATAAACGACAATAACATGAGCAATTTTATGCGCCATTTATTGTGTTCAATGCTGGCTGCAAGCACAGTGCCAATGGGTGGTGTAAGCAAAATGGGTGTTAAAAAAGCAATGCCCCAAACTTCGTATTTTTTGATAAACTTCACCAGTTTTCTGTTAAATGGAGAAAACTTAATGGGCTTAATTTTTTTCGGTCTGAACCGATGCCAAATATTCAGGATAAGGTGCCAGAGGTATAGGTAAACTACTACGCCCAACATGCCGCCACCAACGGTTAGGAAAAAGATGTTAACTTGGCTAAACCCGAATCCTATGGCAAAGCTGATGCCTACGATGTATTTTACAGCGCTCCAAAGAATTACGGTTAATATTTTTAAGATTAATTCCATTTATTATTTTCTTTATAGTTTATAGTTCTTAGTTCAAAACTCATAGCTCATAGTTCATACTTTAGCCTAATTGTGCAATTAATTATGAATTATGAATTATGAATTATGAAACAAAAAACCTTCATCAACCACTCAATAGTTCATAACTCATAGTTCATACTTTAGCCTAATTGTGCAATTAATTATGAATTATGAATTATGAATTATGAAACAAAAAACCTTCATCAACCACTCAATAATTCATAACTCATAGTTCATACTTTAGCCTAATTGTGCAATTAATTATGAATTATGAAACAAAAAACCTTCATCAACCACTCAATAGTTCATAACTCATAATTCATACTTTAGCCTAATTGTGCAATTAATTATGAATTATGAATTATGAAACAAAAAACCTTCATCAACCACTCAATAGTTCATAGCTCATAATTCATACTTTAGCC
>Ga0163151_10002175_pt1 | contig 31158 bp, 31 predicted proteins | sample OliLakLV19MP5IB2_FD_145596 | JGI IMG/M metagenome (GOLD analysis project Ga0163151, IMG submission 145596) | Freshwater microbial mat bacterial communities from Lake Vanda, McMurdo Dry Valleys, Antarctica - Oligotrophic Lake LV.19.MP5.IB-2 | ecosystem: Environmental > Aquatic > Freshwater >...
GCAGTAATATATATAGGTATTGTACTAACACCAGTCTATATAAGTTAGTGTTTTTGTTTTATATTTACATAGTTCTTTGAACACTCCTACGGGTTTAATGGGAAAGAGAATGATAACGAGGTTAAGGGACAAGGTAACTCGCAAGATTATGGCGAAAGAATTTATGACCCTCGTATTGGTAGGTTCCTATCAGTCGACCCGATGTTTAAAGATTTTGCGTGGAATTCCCCGTATACATTTGCAGAAAATGATGTCATTAGAAGTATAGATTTAGATGGATTAGAAAAATGGATAGTCCACTTATATTATGCGGATGATAATAAAACAGTCACCAAGATGGTTATTTCAAGATACTTAGATGTAGAAGGAAAAGTGTTGGAAAATAATTTAAAATCAAAGGGTGTAAAGATAACGGTCAAGGATGTTATGATAATGTATCATAGTGCTAAGGATTCAAAAATAATTAAAGCCCCAACTTTCGAAAAAGAGCTATCTAAAACTCAAAAGTTATTAGTTGAAAAAGGAAAAGCCGTGAAAACGCCAAACGCTCCAGGGTTTGAAAACAAAGAATATAGTGGCGATAAATTTACTGGTGCTACAAGTGTGGTGACTACAGGAAATGTTGTACTTGATATTAGGTCTGAAACAAGTAATGAAGATAATGCTTCTGTAATGGCTGAAAATATAGAAAGCAAACCAGCTAAAATTGACCCGAATAATGTTTTCTCAGTTAACGTAGTGTTCAGCACAAAAGGAGACGAAAACACTTATGGAACGGATATTGTAGATGGGTTGCAAGCAACTTACCCAAATGCAACCGTTAAAACATCAACAAACTTACCTGGGTTAGAAAAGCAATTCAAAGGCAATGGAGGTGTTGCAAAGGATAAAAAAACTGGGCAACCTAATGCAATAAACATAACAAAAAAAGGATTTAAGTAATATGAAAAAAATGAATATCATTTCTGTAATTTGCCTTTGTCTATTTATAGATTCAGCGTTTGCACAGTCAAAAAAATGTAATTTACCTATTCTAATTGATGAGTATGGCATTTATAAGAATTTCACTAAATTAAACGTAAAAATTAAAGAAGATATAACTGAAGACTCATATATGGAAGTGGTTTTGTATGATTGCATGGGAGCGATGCAACTCAAAGGTTACAAGAATAATCTGGTTGTAGTGGAAGGGAATTATATTAATTCGCTTGATACTTTGAAAGCTTGTTTAAAAGTATTAGACCCTATTGAATTGAAGGAAAGTATTATTATTCAAAAATATTTTCAACCATTAAAAAATGGAACTTGGAAATATTATGATTTGCAAGGGAAATTAATAAAACAGGAAGAGTGGCAAAATGGTATCTTACAAAATAAGGATTAGCTTAAAGTCAAATTTTACTGGTCAAAAGCATAGCACCAATCTTTCCAAGCTTCCCAATTTTAATTAAAATTTCAAATGAACACTGGCCGTTAATGGTCGGTGTTTTTTTGTTTATTTAAAAAGCTTACTCCTTGCATCATAGTTAAGGTGGGGCTTACTTTAACTTCTTGTTTTTGAATCAAAAATCCGATTGGCATCACCAGCCTTTATGTTGATGGAACAATTCTGAGGGATGGAGTGCATTATCTTTATTGCGGTCTCAGGTCTTATGATAAGGGTAAGTTTTTTCATGGTGTTTGTTTTCTAATAAATATCACGTTGAATACACTTTTAAAAAATGACTGAAAGTTCCTGCCTTGTTCGTTCACCTCATCATACTAATTCATTTTAAATGCCATTTTCCCTGCTTTTAAACATACAACCATAGAGTGAATACGTGTGAAACACTTCAAATAAGGTACATCATTTGAAGTGATAAAATAAATATAAAAAAATTAAAAATATTTTTTTTGACATATCCATACCCGCCTTTTTAAAAGCTTTTTTTCGGGGAGTATGATAAGGTGGAAATTTCGCTCACTCAGACCCCTCCTTTCCGGAATATTCAGACCCCTCAAAATCTTGGGTGGTTTTCGGTTTTAAACCAATATGTATAATATTTTCAAGAGGACTGGAAAGCAAAATGAGATGGGTCAATTTTTAGCGATTGAATGAGTGAAATTTCCATCTTACTGAAAAATTGGTGAGTGCTTTGCAGAATAGATGGCAAGTCAATAGCATTTATCTTCGATTCAGTGTATTGCATTTCCAGATAAACGGCTTCTATATATTAGTTCTTTTGTGGAGATTTGGGGCTTCACCCAAACTATGGAAAACATTCCGAATTTTATTGCTTGAAATGCAGATCTCTTATCATTCCCCGCACCATTTTCGTTATTCATTTTAAACACATTTAAAAGCAAATATTTTAAAACAGGATTTTAGCACACATTTTGGGTTTATTAACCCTGAAAACATCATTACTGGGCATTATTATTCTTTTATTAACTGCTTCATTTGCCGCTTTTGACAGATAATTGAATGATATTTGATACATAATTGAGTGATAATTGAGTGATAATTGAGGGGACAATAGGTGATAAATTAATGGTAAATTTCCAAATATAGAAACCTTATAGTTTTATATCTTCGTCATATCCGTAAGTTAAAATTTAGCTTATATTTGTCCTAATATGAAAAAGCCCAAAAGAGAGATCGCTTTTAAAAATGTCTGCGATTATTGCAACAAGGAATTTAAAACGTCCATGCCTTTTGCAAGGTTCTGTTGCGACAACCACCGGAAGTACTTTGCCTACCGGAAGAACATCTACGAAAAGACGATCCATCAAAAGTCTATTGATGAATCAGACAAACTGATAGCTGATTTGCTTAAAATGGGCGATTCTAAGGATACGACATTAGAAGACCTGATTGAGAAGATTACAAAAGCTGCGAAACGGATTGAAGCCTACAAGAAAGTGAAAGATAATATTGACCACTATGTAATTGAATTTATTAGAAAAGATGAAAAAACTAAAAGAAAAAAGAAAAGGTAATATTCCGAGAAAGGTAATAGAGCCACCGAAGGTTGTGCAGATTTACAGCGAGAAAAAAGGAGTAAAAAAATTAGTAAAAAAATATTCGACCTTGATTGCTAGCAAAAAAATGCCTCTAGGTGAAGCCCTGGAGGCAATGGGTAAAGACTATTCTTCCTTTATGAATAAGTATTATGCCTTTTTAAATATTAACCCTCTCATTATGCCTTATTTTGAAGGTGTTGCAACGAAGGATGATGACTTTTACAAAATTTTTGACCGGAGATATGAAAATTTTCAGCGGCCCGAAAAGGTTGTTTCTGTTTTTACTAATGCCCGCTATGATATTTATGGTTACAAGGATTCCTATCTAGCACTTGAATCGGCTGATTTTCCCACAAGAAAAAAGATCATCGATTTGTGGTATGAATATGATGGAATGAAGCAGATTCCTCCAAGGTACACAGTTAAAGGGATTGTTTTTGATAAGTCAATCGACAAAACCGACACCGCTTTGATAGAGAAAGGGGCTAAAAGGATAGTAATTCAAATCAAAGAAATTATCCTAGATGAATACATAATTGAATACAATGATTAGCGCAATGGCGGAAGCTATACCCGAATCTCGATTCAACAATCTAAAGAGATATTGTGGAAATAGACCTATTATAGGGCATATTAAAACCAGACAATTGACAAACATAAAATGACAGTTATGAATAAAGATGAAATAATTTCAAAAATAAACTCCTTGACAAGTGCCGTTAAGACAAAAGGTAGAGCTTACACCGCAATCCATAGAGAAGAAATGAGAAAAGAAATTGCAATTCTGGAAATTGAGATAGGGAAAATAAAACTTGAAGAAGATATACCCTATATAGAAGAATTCAAACTAATTCATCCCTCGTATTTTATCCCTGAAGTAGATGGGTTTAAAAATAGAATTGACGAGTTTGTTAAAAATACAACTGACCCCAACATAAAGTTTGTTTTGGAGTTTAAGATTAAATCATTTTGTAGCGAATTAAATTATTTGTCATCTTATCAAAAAACCATTGGGGATTTAATTGAGGCATTAGTGTATTTAAATAAAAATGAAATAGTTCCATCATCAAATCCAAATTGCTATAAGAGGAAGGAGAAAATTCAGGAATCGCTTGCTGGAAGTTTCAGAGCAGGAATTGCTATAACCAATAAATTAAATACAGCCCTAAATGAAATTCAACAAATCGTAAACTTCTTTATTAATGACAATAAATTAACTTGTTTTGTTTACCTGACTGACGCCATATTTACTGAAGCAACCAATTTTGAGAATGGTTTTTCAATAATTCATCAAGGAGCCAAGAAGATGTATTTTGCATGTAACGGAAATGCTTATAAGATTGATTCGGAGGAGGATGTTATACCCAAAATTCAAAGACAAATGGAGAATCCTGATTTAATTCCATTTAATGTAGAGGATGGGAATTATAACATATTGAAGGGCTATAAAAATTCAGGTGGTGAAATAAAAATACAAGCAAAGTTTAAAATTGCTGAATCATTTGTTAATGGATTCGCAAAAGTGGGAATATTAAAAGAGAAATGTACCAAATACACTTATGGTTTAATTGACCATACAGGAAGGTTCGTGCTACCATGCGATTTTATAGAACTCGGAGATGTTTACAATGATATTGTAATATACAAGAAACATATTTATAAGGATGATGTGGTTCAAACTTGGGATTTCGACTGGAAAGAGGTTACCAATTATATTGGCTTATCAAGTGGCTATTTAATCAACAATGAAATTAAGACTACGATTTGCGATGAAATTGGAAAAATCAAAGAAATTGAAAATGATATCCCTAGATTAAAAACAAGAGGTGAGGTAGACAACGCTTATGATAGAATTAGAATTCGCAGGGGAAGAATTGACTTTTATTTAAAATACATAACCGATATTGACAACAACTGATACGCCCTATAATAAAGGAATATTGGAAGTAAACCTATCCATATTAGGCTCAGGGAGAGTAATCAAGTGTTTCAGCATCGAATCGCCTTTATGGAAAGCTTTAGGTCATCTCAATGAAGAAGAGATTAGAAGCGTTTTGTATTCAGAGAAATTTAATCAGATTTCAATACAATTAGCTAATGGAAAATCTGCATCAACATTTTTTGAAGTCGCCCCCGACAAACAATATGTTGCTTACGACATAGATAGAATTTCAAGATTAGAAATCAAGGTTAAGAACAAGAATAGAAGCAAAATATTCTTCAATGAACTCAATTCTGATGGACTCCTTTTTTCGCTGTACAACTATACAATTGCTGAAAACTTTCCTGCTTTTGAAAAAGGATTGATGATTATAGAAAATGATATGGGACATTTCGGAAGATGCAGACTACGTGAGGAGCATTTTGAGATTGACCAACTTCAGTTTGAAATTATTAATGAGAAAACATTGCTCAAACAAATGATCCTGAAAATTAATTATAAAGGCCAAGAGCTAATATTTAAGAAACGGGATAGCCTATTTAATGGAAATGTGGTCGTAATAAAAAAGTAAAGAGTGGGGCCGTATAATTAAACATTGTCCATTTTTGCATCATTTTAATATTTTTATCGAATTTCTCAACTTTACTTACCTAAGTTCATTGCAGGTTGGATTTATCGATTCTTTTCATTGCATTACAAGGAATTCAAAGCAGCATGGACAGCTTTAATTTGTTCATCAAACCAAACCTTCGGTGTACCGAAGGTTTGGTTTCAGGATGAACTGAAAAGAAGAATTGAAGGAAATATTATAACACATTTGAAAAAAGCACATCTCACACTTACCAAGCACAAATCAGTTAGTAATCTGTTTTTCTTTATTTGGTTTTGAAATCATTAAAAAGCCCCAATCCTTCGCTCTGATGATGGCAAGTTCTTTTCTCTCTTTTTCCTTTTTTTCCATCTCTGCTTTTTTTTCAGTCGTGAGTGCGTCCCAGTTTTTTAATACCCTCTTTTTTTCCTCTATTTTGTTAGTCTTTTCATTAACGAATGCTTCAAATGAAAGATATTTTTCTTCAATTAAATACAACTCAAAGCACTTGACTCTTGCATTTGGCAGATAGGAAAGGATAAACTCAGAAGTTTTCACCTGCCAATATTCTGCCCGATCATTGTTTCTTAATACTTTTACAATCTCCATTTTAAAGGCGCCTAAAGGATTGTTACCAAGTCCACCTTGCATTTTCTCTAGTACTTCTACAAGGACTTTTTCTGAAACTTTCAGCGCTACTCTTTTAAATCCGGCAGCCTTTCTATCCAAGCTATCCTGAGCGCAGCAAAGATGAGTGTCATATCTTGCATGATTTCTGTTGGTCTTTCCTAGTTCTCCGCAGCGAATACACTTGAATATTGTAATTCTCGCGTTTTTTTTGAATTTTCTTTTTTTTTCTTTTTTTATGTTTTGATTATGAATTGAAATTTATTTTTGATTTTCGTGATGCATATTATTATTGCCAAAACAATGCTGATAATCTACTTACTCTGCACAGTGTTTGATACATAGAATTATTTTACGGTGCTTTGTAAATAATTTTTTATTGAAATAAGGCTGTAAAAAATGGGGCGGGTTTCCGTGGCAATTATTTTTTTTGCTTTTCGGAGTTTCCAGAGTGAAGTTTTTTTTGTGTCGAGTAGTTCTTCGACTTTTTTTTCTCGGATCCAATCGCCTAGTATGGGAGATTCTTCGTAGCGGGTTAATTTTTTGACTTCCTTTAGCAGAGAAATAGCTAATACAGGATTTTCATTTGTTATAGCAACTTCAATATCATTGATTAGCTGCTGTAATTTTTCATTTTCTTTCATTGGCTGTTATTTTAATTTAACACCAAAGATTTAAAAATACTGGTTTAAAGGGAGAACGGGAAAGTGACAAACTGGTTAATCACTCTAGTTTTTTTTGTACGATCTCAGAATGTCCTGAAGTTTTTTGACCCTGTACCTATCATAATTTTCTCTATCACTAATTCTTAAACTGTTTTGAAATTCCTTCTTTGTGTAAAAGATTTTATCCTTAAGTACAAGAGTAAATAAATCGATAATGTGTAAATAGAATTCTTTTGTTGTAAAGCTATATCCTTCAACCAAATCAATTGAATTCAATAATTGCGCGAGGTATATTTTCTCCGCTTTGCCTTGTGTTATTGAGCACATATAATTTTTGAACTCTTTATCTGTCATCTTCATTAACTGTTGCATACTTGTATAGTAGACATGCTGAAACTGTTCATAAGGATCCTTGCTAAAGTTTTCTCCTTTAATCATCCTTTCTTTCTTTCTGAAATAATTGACGATTCCCGCATGTCCCGAATTGTAAGTCGCGCCAGTTTTTATTGAATTTGTTGTTTTCTTTAAAGAAATAATGATATTGTTGAAAAGCTTAAATTTTAAATAGCTATAAAGAAGGGTCAAAGCCAAAGCTGGATGAATATATATCCCACTTATATTATTTATTTTATTTATTTCCTTATCGATTTCCTCCAATGAAATAAACCATTTTAGTAAATTCCCGTTCTTTTTATCTCCCAAGCCTAACTCTAACAATTTTGTTCGAACCTTGTCGGGTAAAAAAGAGATCATCGATATTAGACAAACTGCAAACTCTGTTGCTTCTGTTGTAATTTGGCTTTCTTCATCAAATAGTTTTTTAAAATCTATTGCGAAGAAATCTTTCTCAGCCTTTAAAGCATCGGCTTTGAATTGTGAAATAAGCTCTTGATAATTTTTTTTGTAAGATTCTGAATAAACTTTTAAAAAACCCTTTGGAAGAATCATATTATTTTTCATTTTTTGTAAATAAGTTGGTTAAAAATGTTTGATATAAATTTCGTGCTTCCATCAATTGATTCTCTCTCACTTCATTGTACACACCATCAATATCTCTATTTAGGGATTGTCCCATCATTGTTTTTCTAACTGCATGGTCAAGTATTTTAGCTTCATTTAACATTACTCGGAACCCATGTCTACCAGAATGAGTTGTCAAATTGAAGTTCACATCAACTTTTATTGCAATCAACTTAAGCCATTTATTGCTTTCTTGATTTGAAATTTGTGGCAATAGAAAGCGTGTTGATTGAACAGCTACATCTAATTTATACTTTTTTATTATTTCTAAAGCCTGAGACACCAAAAATTGTTTGTACTCTTGATTCGTTTTTTTTCTTGTTCCTACTAAGAATACATCCTTTTCATTATAGTACTGTAAATCGGACGGTTTTAATCCCAATGCATCTCCTCCAGACAAGCCAGTCAATAAACAAAAACGAAATAGATCAATAGCTCTTTCCAATTTGGCGTTGGAAGTCCAGCTAAGGGTAAATATTTTTTTTAACTGGATTGCCGTCAATTTTTCCTTTCTTGGCGACCGACACTTCATCTTTAGTCCATCAAATGGATTTCTATCCGCTTTTCCTTTTCTGATGGCATAAGAGAAGTAGGTTTTCATTTTTTTAATATATCCTCGAGCACTAACGGGAGACATCTTCTTCTTTTTAAAACGTTGATTTTCTGTAATAAGGTATTCCCAAAATGATTCTGCAAAATTTGGGGCGACATCTAAAAATTGAAGACCTAACTTTCCTTCAACTTCCATGAACCGATTAAAATGTGTTAATGCTTTGAAGTAGTTCTTTTTTGTCCCCTCAGTCTTGTCTGTATCCAATAAGGTCACTTCGGTGTATATATAATTAAAGTACTCAAGAATAGATTCATTATCTCTGGTACTTCTTCCCGTAATTTGGTCAAGAATCTGGTTTGGAGACAAAATGTCCATTTTGCTACCTACGGAGTATTTCATGTCTTCAAACTCTTTTTCGTATTTATTGAGGAACCGATTAATATTGGTTTCCTTTAGATTGCACCGCTGGGTGATTTCATTCCAATACGATACTTCTTCCTTAGTCATTTCAATGGGAAGTCGGCATTCTGCCTTTTTTCCATTATTGTAGCCTCTAAGGTAGATAGGTGTTTTCCCTGTTTTTTTGCTTGTTTTATCCAACCTAGGATAAAATTTGATGTTTGCTTTTGCCATTTCACAATATTTTGGTGAAGAAAATAATTTTGGTGAAGAACCGGTGAACGGAAAAGTGACAAAAGCTGAAGTTTCTTGAAAGAATATAAAACAGAAAAAGCCTGAAAACTCACGTTTTCAGGCTTTTTGAAAATTTCTGAAGATGTTTAAATCTTATTGAAATCACTTGTGTGATCCCGCTGGGATTCGAACCCAGGACCCCTACATTAAAAGTGTAATGCTCTACCAGCTGAGCTACGGAATCTAATCTACACTTTATTGTAGTCCCTAAAATGAGTACTTATCTGTTTTTGGGAGTGCAAATATAGAAGCATTATTTTATTTTGCAAAGCCTTTGTTAATAAAAACTGAAGTATTTTCTTTCTGCCTGATTTTCAGCGCATTTCAGCGTATTTTCACTTATTCTTATTTAGTCAGCAAAACAGCAAATCTTATAAGGTAGGGATGAGGATATATCGCAAAAAAGTGGTATAATTGTGTATAACCTATCTGTAAAAATTTGAGTCAACGATTCGAAATAAAACCTGTTTTAGGACTTTCTGACTTGCTTTTTGGTGCCTCCATGTTGGATGCAGAAAAAGTTTTTGGTAAAGCAGAAGAGAGCGAGTTTTTAGATGATATTGAAGATTGCGAATCAACTGTTTGGCATTATTGGGAGAAGGGGTTTTCTCTTTTTTTTGATGAAAAGAGCGAACAGGTTTTTTGTTGTGTTGAGATAGATAATGAAGAAGTGATTTTGTGGGGACAAAAAATTTTCGACCTTTCGGAAAAACAAATCATTGATTTATTTAAGAGTAAAGGAATAAGTGCTTTTGAAACCGAACTTCACGAGTGGGGTGAAAAACGCTTAAGCTTTGATGAAGCAAACATTGATTTTTATTTCGAAAAAAATAAATTAAGTTCTATTAATTATGGTAAATCTGAAATGGATTTGCCGCTAATCCTTCCAAACTAATGGCAAAAATATTTTTAACAGGATACATGGGCAGTGGAAAATCCTCTACAGGTAAAACGCTGGCAAGTCAATTAAAATATGAATTTATCGATTTAGATAAATTTATTGAGCAGGAATACAAAATGACAATACCTGAAATTTTTTCTTCGAAAGGAGAAAAGGAATTCAGATCGATGGAACACAATACATTAAAAAAAGTTGTTGATAAAGAAAATGTAGTTATTGCTTGTGGTGGTGGAACTCCATGTTATTTTAACAATATGGAATTGATGAATAATAATGGTACAACGGTTTATTTGAAAATGAGTACAGATGCTCTTGTTGGCAGATTAATGACTGCAAAAGAGAAACGTCCATTAATTGCTAATAAAGATGAAAAACAATTGAGAGATTTTGTAAACAGACAATTAGAAAAAAGAGAAGATATTTATCATCAGGCACAATATACTGTTAAAGCAAAAGATTTAAATGTAGATGAACTAGCCTCATTTATTAAAGAACAAATCAGCGATAAAGTTATTTAGCATTAACTCAGATACACTGCTTCTTTTCCTTTTTTCAAATCAACAGTGATGTGTTCTTGAAGCGTTGTTGATAAGGATAGTCCAACAAAGTCGGCTTTGATTGGATATCGGTTGTGTCCTCTATCAACCAACACAACTGTAGTTAATCGTTTTACAGGAGCTATCAAAAATGGTTTTGCTCCAAAAATCAAGGTTTTTCCGGAATTTAGTACATCGTCAGCCAGAATAATTACTTTGTTTTTTAATTCTTTGTCCGACAATGAAATTTCAATGTCTTTAGCAAGCGGATTTTCTTTGTCTATTTTTATTTCTATCAATGTTGTTTTGATAGGAGATATTTTTTGAACAACATCAGCTAATCTTTTTGAAAATATGTAACCATTGCCAGAAATTCCTGCAATGATAATTTCTTTTTCACTATGATTGTTCTCGTATATTTCATAAGCAATACGATTGATTTTTTGTTCAATCTGCTTGCTGTTTAAGATTAATGTCTTCATTTGCATTACTAATTTTAAAGAATTACGACCTTCGATAGTGTCTGCTTCAACGCAGAATGCTCAGGGTGACGTACTAAGGCAAATTGATTTTTAATTTTTATTTATCAGCCTTCTGCATTTTTCATTAAAGCACTCTCCCGCCTTTAAAAAAATACTTTTTGTAATAGTCTTCATTCAAATCACTGATGATTACCCCTGAATGCACAGATGCGTGTGCAAATTTGTTATTCCCTAAGTATACACCAACGTGAGAAATTTGTCCTTTTTTAATTTTAAAGAATAGAATATCACCCTCTATCAACTCTTCTTTCTCAACTGGTTTTACTGTTGTCCATATATCGCGTGAGCCACCATTCAAGTTAATGCAATAAGTGTTTTTATACATAGTTCCAACAAATCCGGAGCAATCAATTCCTTTTTTAGTTTTTCCTGCATATTTATATCGAGTGCCAACCCAATCGTAAACTTGGTAATATAAATAGGGGCTGCAGGCTGAATCAGGCGTAAGTTCGTGCATGGCATAAAATTGTTCTATGCTCTGTTTGGGTGCTTCGTTTGTAGGCTTGTGCTCTGTTTGTGTAGGCTGGGCAACAAGCATTAAAGATAAGCCAAAAAATAAAATTGTTATTTTGAATTTCATTGTGTTGCGAAGATACGAAAAAATTGCTCACAGACCTGCCTGTCGGTAGACAGGTTTCGTGGATTTTTCGCGGATTTATTTAGGAAGTAATTTTTATTTTTTTAGCGTTAATCAGCGAGAAGCCTTTTGTTTGTCTAAAAAGAAAATTGCAAACCAACTTTTATTCCCCAGTTGTTGATTTTGTTGCCTGGGTTGGCTAATTCATATTGTTTTTTATATGAATCATCGTTATAGGTTAGTCTATATAGGAAATCGATGCGAATGATATCAAAAATGTTTTCAACGCCTAAATCTGCTTCAAAATAAGGAACATCATCCATAATAGTAAAGTTATTATTGCTGTTGAAGTTTTTATTTTTTTGACTCAAGGTTCCATATACCATATTTATTCCGACAACTTCTCGTAAGTTAAAATCTTTTATAAACGGGACACGATTAAAAATCAAACCATTCAAATGGTGTTGCCAATGTGCTTCTATGTACTGGTCACTTACAAATTCAAAATAATTCATTTGGTTGAAAATGTTATTTCCATAAAAAATATTTTCATTTCCTCTCGGAATTTCAAGCAGTGTATAAGGAATCTTGGAGAATACTTTCCCCGCTTTTAAAAATACTTGTGAATAGCCAAGAGTCGCCATTCTATAGCGATTTGAGAAGGATATGCTTGCTTTGTAATATTCAAAATCACTATTAAACAGGTTTTTTATTCCCATCGTGTAATTAAAAGCAATAACAGGTGACTTGTTATTTCCAAAGCTAATTCGTTCTGTTCCATTTTGTACAAACCGTTCTTTTACAGAGTATCTGGTGTCGATAAGGATTTCGGTGATAGAAAATTTTCTGGTTTGAAAAATGTTGAATTGGTCGCCAAAATTTATTGGAAACAAAGGATTCGTCACAATATTCTGAAATGTGATTTTAGTATTGATGCCTGGATTGAAATCTTTTTCATACCAAATTCTAGCTTCTTGTTTACGAACTAATTTAGAGATATTTCCAATCTGAGAAAAAGTGTTTGTTAAGTTGTTGGATGTTTGCCCCAAGTTTAGGCCGCTGGAAGAACCAAAGTTTGTTCCTATTTGGTCAATGTCATCTCTGTATTGTATTCCTGCTTTGCTCCAAGGGTAACGTGTTAAAATTTTCTCCAACTGCAAATTATATTTAAATCCTTTGTCTAAAAAGCCGTATGCCCCATAACCTCTAATAATCCATGTGTCGCTGAATTTCTGATTGGTACGGAATCCTAATCGCAAACGCGTTCCTTCGTATTTATTGTATCCATATACATTTATGTAGTGACCTAAATCAATAGGTCCAATATCTTTATATCCAGAAAATAAAAAGTATAAAATATTTACACCTTTTCTGATGAATGGAATGTTACGAACCGTATCAATCATGTCGTACGATTTCGATTCTAATTTAGTTAAGGCTTCAGGTCTTTTTTCTCTCCACCAAGTTGTATCTTTTGTTAAAGCGCTTTCAGAATAAGTAGTTCGACTTTTGTAAAAATCTTTTTCTTTTGGTTTATTAACTACGAAATTTTGATTGGAGTTATATGTACGTACAACCATACTTACAAACTTATCGGTAAGTGTTGTATAATCTACCAATGTTCTTGTTTGAGTTGGAACCCAAGGGCCGGCTTCGGTTGGAATTAATACTTGTTGAATTCTTGCATGATCTATCCAATTAACATTTACATCTGGTGTTATTCCTAGATCTAATTGTTTGATAGCAAAAGTACTGTCTGTTATCCAAATGAATCCTGTGTACGCTAAATCTTTTTTGTTTTTAGGATGACAATCAATTTTATAGCATTTCATGCTATCAATATAAACGCTATCAATCAAAATGTAATTGTAAAATAGCATTGCATTTTCTGCAATAGGTGAGAGGATGTCTTTTCCTTGAATAGCAACCGTGTTTTTGCAAAAATTATAATTTTGAAAATCAGTTCCTGTTAATTGAGAAATAGCGCTGCCATCCTTCATTCCGACAAATTTTATTTTTACAGCATCCACATCTTCATGTCTTCTTTCTGCTTCTTTAAAAGAATAGATTTCGGAAATTACCTCACTCATCATTACAGGTAAGTTGGCCTTACTTTCTTCGCCTACAATTACATCCAAACTATCCCACATAGATGCAAAGGGTCTGAACAACTTCCATCTTCGCATTTTTGGAGTAATATTATCTACGTCCGCCTCTTGTTTGGTATAGCTTACATATTGGATTGCCGTTAAATTATCACGATCGTACTTTGATTTGTTAGCTTGTGCTTTTTTGATGATGCGATGAGCTGGATTTACTCCCGGACGAATTTCTACTGTATTCAGACTTAATGCTTCCTGACTCAATTGGAAATTAATTTCTTGAATTTTTTCTTTTTGAACCTTTTTAGCTTTTGATTGATAGCCAATAAGAGAAACATAGATGGAATCTGTGGGAGTGGTTGTAGTGATTGAATAGTTACCATCAAAATCGGTAACTGTTCCAATAACTGTTCCTTTAAAATAAATATTTACGAATGGAATTCCGCTGTTGGTGCCAATTTCAGAGACGTGACCGGTAATGGTTGTTCCCTGTTGAGCTATAGATTGAAAGCTTAACAGGAGGAAAAGATATATTAGTTTTTTAAATGTCATTTGACCTCACCCCCAGCCGCTCTCCGAAGGAGAGGGGAGAGGCTTCGTAATATTATTTTTATTTAATTATCGAATTTTCAAATTGGCAAATTTTCAAATTATTTCAGTTCCAACAAAACCACATTTTCCACATGATGTGTTTGCGGAAACATATCTACAGGTTGCACTTTTGTTACTTTATATTTTGTATCTAATAGTTGTAAATCGCGTGCTTGTGTGGATGGGTTACAACTCACATACACAATTCGATCAGGTTCTATCTCTAGCATTTTTTTTACTACATCCTCATGCATTCCTGCGCGAGGGGGGTCGGTAATGATTACATCAGGTTTTCCATTTTCATTGATGAAGTCATTATTCAACACATCTTTCATATCACCAGCATAAAACACGGTATTGGTAATATTGTTTATCTGAGAATTGATTTTAGCATCGTCAATTGCAGCAGGAACATATTCCACTCCTACTACTTTTTTTGCTTGATGTGCAACGAAGTTGGCAATGGTTCCTGTTCCAGTATATAAATCGTAAACGATATCTGTGTTTTTAATTCCTGCAAAATCGCGTGTGACTTTATAAAGTTCGTATGCTTGATCAGAGTTTGTTTGATAAAAACTTTTTGGTCCGATTTTAAATTTCAATCCTTCCATGTTTTCGTAAATACTATCATTGCCTTTATATACGATAATATCTAAATCTCCGATGGTATCATTTCGTTTGGAGTTTATTACATATTGTAAAGACGTGATTTGAGAAAATTGGTTGGCTAGATGATTTAATAATTTTTCAATTTCAGGTTTGTCGTCATAATGAAAAGCAACAATCAACATCCATTCACCTGTGGAAGTGCTACGAATAATAATGTTTCGTAAAAAACCAATTTGTTCTCTTAAATCAAAAAAAGTAAGATTGTTTTCCAAAGCATATTTCCTGATTTCGTTTCTGATGGCATTGGAAGGTTCCTCTTGCAAATGACACTTATCGATATCCAAAATTTTATCAAACATTCCAGGAATATGAAATCCTAAGGCATTTCGGGAGACCTCACCCAAGCCTTCACCAAAGGCTATCGATTTATCATCGATTTGTTCCTTGGTTAACCATTTTTTATTTGAAAAAGTAAACTCTAATTTGTTTCTGTAGTTGTAAACTTTTTGAGAAGGAAGAATTTTTTGTATTTCAGGCAATTCAATTTTTGCTAATCGTGTAAGTGCATCAGAAACTTGTTTCTGTTTGTAAAACAATTGCCAATCGTAAGACATGTTTTGCCATTTGCAGCCTCCGCAAGTGCCAAAATGAGTACATACAGGCTCGGTACGTTTATCGGAAGCCTGTTTTATTGCGATTGCCGTTGCTTCTCTGTATTTGCTCTTTTTTCTGGTGATTTGTAGGTCGACCACATCACCCGGAACAGCGCCTTTGATAAAGATGACATATTCATCTGTTTTTGCTACCGATTGTCCATCTGAACTAGCGTCTACAACAGTGATATTCTCAAGAATAGGTAAAGGCTTTTTATTGGCATTTCTCATAATCCACGAAGGTACGAAAAAGGCTGTTATTCTTCGCCTTGTTTGGTTGGATTGTTCCTTCTTTCAGTAAAGCGAACATTTTCAGCATGTGTGTTATATAGCTGATCTGCAGGAACGAGAAAGTAATAGGCATTGTATTTTTTAAAAAATCGTTTTACAGGTTTGTCGCAATACCCACTTGCCCAGGTAACATCTATATAATACCAAGCGCCATTTATTTTTACTTTGTTCCAGGTGTGATTGGTGCTAAAACTATTTCGTTTTCGAAGTTTTTTTATTTTGTCTTTGTTTTCACTTGCTCTTCCTTCCACTAATTGACATTCGATACCAACACTTTTACAGAACTCCCTAAATAATACGGAATACCCTTCTGCAACACCTTTTTTATTTCTCAATACTAGCATAGAATAGTTGTAATAGTATTTATTGAGTTTGGCTTCCAATTCTTCAGGTGTTTTATATGAGAAATTTCCTTGTGGTGTTTTTTTATTGTGATAAGTGATGCAATCAAATCCAATGTTGTTGGTCATCCAAATAAAGAGTGCTCTTACTTTTTCTTCTTCTGATGGGAAGGGGTCGGTAATTTCTTTTGCTAAAATTGGAACAGGTTTGTTCCTGCGTTTCATTTTTAAGATGAATTGATCTACTTTTTTAAATTTTTCAGTTGCCGCTGAATCAGTATAATTTGAGGAATTGGTATTTACGGCAGCGGGTTCTGCTTTTTCTGCAATGGAATCTACTACCTCTTGTGAAGATGCATTCTGGTTGCAAAAAACAAAACTTGATAAAAAGATTACTAGTTTTAAAACTCGCATTTTATAGAAGCGTCATTCCTTGCCCCGACTCGGAATCTGTTAATGGTTAATTCCAATCCTGAAGGATGAGATCCCGTGTCGTGGCACGGGATGACTTTATAATGAAGTTTCTGTTTATAAAGTTACATTATTTTCATTAAATTTGTATATAATTATGAATACAATGCAAACAATGACAGAAAATAAAATCAGCGCACAAAAGGCGATGGAACTGGAAGATAAATACGGAGCTCATAACTATCATCCATTACCTGTGGTTTTGGAACGTGGAGAAGGTGTTTACGTTTGGGATGTAGATGGAAAACAATATTTTGATTTTTTAGCTGCTTACAGTGCCGTTAACCAAGGACATTGTCACCCTAAAATTGTTTCTGCTTTAGTAGAACAAGCGCAAAAACTCACTTTAACTTCTCGTGCATTTTATAATGATTCATTGGGTGAATATGAAAAATTTATCACTTCTTATTTTGGATTTGATAAAGTATTGCCAATGAATACAGGTGCTGAAGGTGTTGAAACCGCTTTGAAATTAGCACGTAAATGGGCATACGAGAAAAAAGGTGTTGCCGAAAATCAAGCAAAAATTATTGTTTGCAAAAATAATTTTCATGGCAGAACAATTTCTATTGTGTCGGCAAGCAATGATGAAGATGCGCGAAAAAATTTCGGACCTTTTACTCCAGGAATTATTTCTGTGGAATATAATAATGTAGCTGCCTTGGCAGAATTGTTAAAAGATAAAAACGTTGCAGGGTTTTTAATTGAGCCTGTGCAAGGTGAAGCAGGAGTTGTTGTTCCTGACGCTGGATATTTAAAAGCATGTTACGATTTGTGTAAAGCAAACAATGTTTTATTTATTGCTGATGAAATTCAATCTGGTTTAGGTAGAACTGGGAAGTTATTAGCCTGTGATCACGATGGAGTTCATCCTGATATTTTAATTTTAGGAAAAGCATTGTCGGGCGGAACATATCCTGTTTCAGCAGTGCTTACAAGTGATGAAGTAATGCTTTGCATTAAACCAGGACAACATGGTTCGACCTATGGCGGAAATCCATTGGCTTGTAAAGTGGGAATTGCAGCATTGACTGTTTTAAAAGAAGAAAAACTTTCTGAAAATTCGGAGCGATTAGGAAAAGTACTATTGAATGAGTTAAAAGCAATTCAAAATGCTTATCCTGAAGTTGTAAAATTAGTAAGAGGAAAGGGATTGTTTTGCGCAATGGTAATTTCTGAAAAAGATGGCAAGTCAGCTTGGGAGCTTTGTATCGAATTGATGAAAAACGGATTGTTGGCAAAACCCACACATGGTGATATTATTCGTTTTGCCCCTCCATTGGTAATTACTGAAGAGCAAATTATGGAATGTGTTGGGATTATTAGAAAAGTGGTGAAGCAGTTTTAAATATTTGTCGCAAAGGCGGAAAGAAACAAAGAAAAAGGGAAGCAATTGCTTCCCTTTTTTTATTTGAGAGTATCAGATACTCTAGTTTGCTAAATGCAAAGGGCTTTGCTTCGTCATAGTTCTTTTTAAAAGGCATCACATTTTGCGATACCATTAGATTAATTTTTGTTTTCACCTTTTTCTTGTCTAACAAAAAGAAAGGCTTGAAAATTTAAGAATATTTGCTAAAGAAGAACGGCAGAAGGATTTGATTTTTTTGATTATTATAAAATAAAAGTTCATTAATTAACCACCAACCTTCCTGTCTGGATCTGATTTTTTTCTGTTGTCACTTTATAAAAATACAAACCTTTTGAATTTTCGCTTAGATCTATTGTCAAGGAAGGATCTTTTGTTGTCGACTGAAAAATTATTTTTCCAGAAATATCGTAAATTTCAATAGTAGATGCCTCTAGAATATTTATAAATGCAAATTTTCCATTATTAGGGTTAGGAAAAATCAGCAACTCATGATTCTTTCTAATGGTACTAACATCCGACAGAACATTTAGCTTCACAACCCAGCAGTCGGCACTACCATGATTTCCACTTACATCAATATTATTAGAAGAAGAATTTCCGATTTGTATGTAACCACCATCTAACGTTGGAAGAGCAACTCCACCAATGTCGGTATTTGTTCCTCCCAGCATTTTCTGCCATTCAATAAATCCTAAATTATCTATTTTTAAAAGCCAATAATCACTTGCTCCCTTATTTCCAGACACATCTCCATTGTTGGAACTTGAATATCCTGAAACAATATACCCACCATCTAATGTTTGCTTAATATTTTTTGCTGCCTCTGCGTTCGTCCCTCCATAAGACTGCTCCCATTGAATTGCACCAACAGTATTTAGCTTTATTACCCAAAAATCATCTCCGCCATGATTTCCTGTGACATCACCATTGGTGGAGGAAGAGTTTCCTACAATTATATAACCCAAATCAGTGGTTTGCTGAATTTGCATTCCCTTATCATCCAATGTGGCACCCAATGTTTTTTGCCAACCTACTGAACCAACAGCATCAATTTTTGTAACCCAAATGTCAGCACCTCCATGATTACCAGAAACATCAATATCATTAGAATAAGTAAATCCAGTTAATATATAACCTCCATCATTTGTTAAGGAAATTGCAAACCCCTGGTCTGTAGCTGAACCACCAAGCGACTTCTGCCACTGAATAATTCCTGTACTGCTTAATTTAACAACCCAAGTATCACCAAATCCTAGAGCCCCCGTTATATCTCCATCATTATTATATCCCAAACCTGTAACAATATATCCTCCATCCGTTGTTTGCTTTATATCTCGACCATAATCTGTTCCAGAACTACCAAGACTTTTTTGCCATTGGATTCCCCCACTTGAATTAAGTTTTACAATCCAATAATCGTAGCCCCCGTGATTGCCACTCACATCACCATCATTTGAAGCGGACCATCCGGATACAATATAGCCGCCATCTGCAGTTTGTTGAATTGAATAAACAAAATCATCATTGCTTCCGCCTAATGACTTTTGCCATTGAATAACACCTGCCATATCAATCTTAACAATCCAATAATCACGCATGCCTTTGTTTCCAGAAACATCGCCATTATTGGAATCGGAACTGGCGGCTATAATATAGCCTCCATCAGCAGTTTGCTGAATATCTAATCCTAAATCGAGTAAATTACCACCCAATGATTTTTGCCATTGAATGGATGGCGCTTGTGAATAAGTATAAATATAAATGAAAAATAAAATGGTAATAATTGTTGCTTTTTTCATGTGCAATTTTATTTATTTAAGACATTATAGTACTCTTCTAATAAGAAAATTCATTTTCATTTTTTTGTGATTCGAACTCTCGTCCAAAGCCCATCTTAAATTCTTTTCCGGTAATCCTGAAACCAAACCTTCGGTACACCGAAAGTAGTAAAAACTTAAGAATTCTAATTTGTAAGAGGAATTTCACCTAAATAGTCTATAAATGCAAACTATACCTGGTCACCAAAAAGGCGAATTGCATCGTGAATTTTAAAAGTAATTACTTTCCCTTCTTTTATAGCAGATACAACCACTTCATAACTTGTATCACTGAAAGGTGGCGAATGAACCACTTCAAGAGAGTTTAAAAAGAATTTTTCTTCATTAACTCTATTTTCTACAAATTTCTCCTCATAGCTTATTTTATGCTCTTCATAAAGATTTTGTGCAGCTTTCAATTCCATTTTTTCTAAGGTAAATTTTTTTTGGCTTTACAGATTTTTTATAAAATGATATCCTCTTTTTGAAAATCCTTCTCGCTCATAAAAAGCATGTGCTTTTTCATTTTCCAGATAAGCATCTAACATTACTTTTTTGCAATTTGTTTCTTTTGCTTTGTTGATACACCAATCACATAGTAGTTTCCCAATTCCTTTGGAGCGATAATTTTCATCAATTACTACATTGTCCATTTCCAAATATTTTCCTGAATATAATTTTGTGTTGATCCAAATGCCAGAAATGCCTATGCATTTAATTCCATCAAGTACAATTACTTGAGAATAACCATTAGGAATCATTTCGGGAAGCATTCGTTTGTATGCTACTAATGTTAGGGAAGGTTGTAGCTGTTGAATGATTGGGAATTGTTCAATCATTTCGTTTAAAGAAAGAAGTTCTTTGAAGGTGTAAGAGTGATTCATTTTCTTAAGAATGAGATCCCGTGTCGCAGCACGGGATGACGTTAACGAAAAAATTATTTCTTGACTTCTGGTTTCGCAGGCATCGGTCCGCGTTTGTAGATTACCAAGCCATTTAAAAAGTTTCGTAATAGTTGGTCGCCACAAGGTTTGAAATTCTGGTGATCGGGATTACGATAAAGTGCAGAGATTTCACTTTTTGTAATATCAAAATCTACTAATTTCAAAATTTTGATAACGTCATCATCTTTTAATTCAAGAGCTACGCGTAATTTTTTTAGTATGTCGTTGTTGCTTAACATGATTTTTAGTTTTTGTTTTGCATGCTTAATATTTACTCAAGTTATAATTTTGGAGAATCTTCTTGATATGAGCAGAATAAGCTCCCCCTGCTAAGGGGGACTTGCTCAGTAATAATATTAGTAGTTTAATAATTCACCAATCGCCTTTGATACTTTACTTGCATTTGGTAACATGGTTGCTTCTAAAACAGAGTTTAAAGGAATCGCTGGTAAATTTTCAGAACCAATAACTTCTACAGGAGCATCTAAAAATTCAAAACATTTTTTAGATATTCGTCCTGCTAATGCTTGTGGAAATCCGTTGTTATATGGCTCTTCTGTTAATACCATGCATCGTCCGTGTTTTTTTACAGAAGCAAGAATTGTTTCTTCATCCAATGGATTTAATGTTCTTAAATCTACAATTTCTACTTGACCTGGAAAATCTTTAGCAGCATTTTTTGCCCAATAAACTCCCATTCCGTAAGTGATAATTGTTAAAGATTGTTTTTCAGTTGATGCTTCAACTTCTTGAACCATTCTTGCTTTTCCAAACGGAATGATATAGTCTTCATCCGGTTCAATTGTTTTTGCATCTTCTGTTCCTTTTATTTTACTCCAGTATAATCCTTTGTGCTCCAACATAATTACAGGATTCGGATCATAGAATGCAGCTTTCATCAAACCTTTTAAATCGGCACCTGTTGATGGATAACAAATTTTTATTCCGCGTATGTTTGTCAAAATGCTTTCTACACTGGAAGAGTGATATGGTCCGCCACTTCCATAAGCGCCAATTGGAACTCGAATGATAGCGCTTACAGGCCATTTACCATTTGATAAATAACAGGAGCGACTCACTTCAGTAAATAATTGATTTAAGCCTGGCCAGATATAATCGGCAAACTGAACTTCTACAATTGGTTTACAACCAACAGCACTCATGCCAACTGTACTTCCAATAATAAATGCTTCTTGAATGGGTGTGTTAAATACGCGGTGATCGCCATAGGTTTGTGCTAAAGTAGCTGCTTCACGGAATACTCCGCCCAAGCGACCTCCAACATCTTGTCCGTATAACAAGCATTCAGGATGTTTTGCCATCAATTCACGAATCGCGAAAAGTGCAGAATCCACCATTACGGTTTTTTCCTTGCCAGCTGGTTCGCGTTCTCCTTTTTCTTCAGTAACTGGAGTAGGAGCAAAGTCGTGATCAAATAAATCTTCGGGACGAGGATCTTCGGCTAATAATGCTTTTTGATAATCGCGTTCTACTTTTTCTTTTGCTAGTAATTCAATTTCATTTAGCTCTGATGTCAAAAATCCCGCAACAATTAATTGATTTCTAAATCTTGGAAATGGATCTTTTTTCTGTGCTTCTTCTAAATCATCACGATACCATTCTTTTCGAACGCCCGATGTATGGTGATTCAACAAAGGAACTTTTGCATGAATTAAAAATGGTCTGCGTTCCTTACGAATAATTGCAATTACTTCTTTAACGGTGTTGTATGATTTTTCAAAATCGGTTCCATCAATGGTTCTTGTTTCTAATCCCTTAAACCCTTTTGCATATTCAGTTGCATCTTGGGCACGAATTTCTTTTGCGTGTGCTGAAATATCCCATTCGTTATCCTGAACAACATAAAGAATTGGCATTTGTTTTAAAACCGCCATTTGAAATGCTTCTGCAACTTCTCCTTCTGTGATACAAGCATCACCTAATGAACATACAGCGATGGGTTTATTATCTCCGTAATCGGGAAGGAGATTTTGTTTTTCTAAATATTGAATTCCCATTGCAACTCCAGTGGTAGGAATTGCTTGCATTCCGGTTGCGGATGATTGCATTGGAATTTTAGGCATATCGTCTCTTCGTAAACTTGGGTGACAATAGTAAGTTCTTCCTCCACTAAATGGATCATCGCGTTTAGCTAGTAATTGCAACATTAATTCATAAGGTTGCATTCCTATGCCAAGTAACATACTATCGTCACGGTAATAAGCAGAAAGAAAATCTTGTGGTAATAATTGCAAACCAACAGCCAGCTGAATGGCCTCGTGTCCGCGAGAAGTAGCATGCACATATTTTGCAGTTACTTCTTTGTTCGCTTCGTATAATTCGGCCATTGCTTTGGCTGTACACATCAAATCAAATGTTTTCAGCAAGGTAGCTTCATCAATGGATGAATCTATTTTTCGTTTTTTATCAGTGTTTAATTCCGCCATGGATTTTACTTGTTTATTAAACTTTAATATCAAATGAATTCTTTGTTATCAATACCCAATAGTCAACCCAATAATAGTATAGTTAAATATACTATTGTTTACTTTAAATTCCAAGTAAATTAATGTTGGCAGAATATTGTATCGTAATTTGGATAAATTGACAAATAATTGTTTGTTTTGGCTTTTAAATATGGCTCAAACTAATTATAGTACCTTTGCCATTCAAAATACTAGATTATGTTACAAAAAGTGCTGGAGAGTTTAAAAATTGCATCGCTCAACGAAATGCAATTGGCAACGATAGAAACTTCAAAAAAATCCGATCACATTATTTTATTATCTCCAACAGGTTCAGGAAAAACCTTGGGGTTCCTTTTGCCGATATTAAATAATTTAGATAAAAGTAAAGAAGGGATTCAAGCAATAGTGATAGTTCCTTCTAGAGAATTGGCCATACAAATTGAACAGGTTTTCAAACAAATGCAAACGGGTTTTAAAGTGAACTGCTGTTATGGCGGACATTCAACTAGAACCGAAAAGCACAATTTAGATGAAGCTCCAGCAGTGTTAATTGGAACTCCCGGAAGATTGGCATTTCACATTCGAAATAAAAATATAAATACAGCAACAATAAATACTTTGATATTGGATGAATTTGACAAAGCCTTGGAGTTTGGATTTCAAGAAGACATGTCGTTTATCATTTATCATTTGAAAAATTTAAAAAAACGAATGCTTACTTCTGCAACCAAGATGAAAAGTATTCCTGAGTTCGCTGGATTGATTGATGCTGTAGAATTAAATTATTTGAGTAAAACACCAGTGAAAGCAGAAGGATTAAAATTAAAAATTGTAAGATCAGAATCAAAAGATAAAATTGATACACTGTTTTCTTTGATATGTAAATTGGGAAACAATGCCACATTGGTTTTTTGCAATCATAGAGATGCAGTGGACAGAATAAGTGCATTGCTTTTAGAAAAAGGATTGTTTCATGGAACCTTCCATGGAAAAATGGAGCAGGAGGATAGAGAAAGAGCTTTGATCAAATTCAGGAACGGTAGCAATCAGATTTTAATCACCACCGATTTAGCTTCACGCGGATTGGATATTCCGGAAATTCAAAATGTGATTCATTTTCAGTTGCCACATACCGAAGATGTGTTTATTCACCGTAATGGAAGAACTGCAAGAATGAATGCCAAAGGAACTTCGTATTTGCTTTTAGGAGAAGAAGAATTTGTTCCCACATTTATTAAAGATACACCACCAGAAGAAAAAATTTCATCCGGAAATAAAATTCCTGAAAATACACCATGGTCAACGTTATACATTGCTGCGGGAAAAAAAGATAAAATCAATAAGATGGATATTGTAGGTATGCTGTTGCAAAAAGGGCAATTGCAAAAGGATGAATTGGGACTAATAGAAGTGTTGGATTTTTCTTCTTATGCTGCTGTGAAGCGCGATAAAATTGAGCAGATGTTACGTTTAGTGAAAGAAGAAAAGATAAAAGGAAGAAAAATAAAAATGGAAGTTTCGAAATAAGTTACGGATAGCGAATAAAAACGAATATTGCGAATCTGTATGTATTAGAATTTGTTCTTCAGTAACTTTTCCAGATAAAATGTTCCGAAAGGTAAAAAGGATAATAGAAATCCGATAATCGCCATTTTGATAGACCATTTGTATTTAATGGTTGCCATTAGAAGCAAGATACAGAATGCTATAAATAATACTCCGTGAGCCATTCCTACTATTCGTACCGGCATTGGCATTTCCATAAAATATTTTAATGGCATTGCAATGAATAATAAAACAAGGAAGGAGATTCCTTCTGCAAATCCTACTTTTAGGAAGATGTTGAATAGTTTGTTATCAGTTGTATTCATATAATTAAGTTTTAAATATTTTCGCTTCTCGACTCCGCTTGAAGTGACTTACTAAAGAGCATTGCGCGCTGTCATTGCGAGCGGAGTCGAGAAAGTGTGTAGGCTTTGTTAATCTTCAATATCATTAATCACCGATGCTTCTTCTGTTTTACTTGAGTTAGCAACTAAATTATTAATCTTATTCATTTCTTCACTCGTTAAATATCTCCAACCACCATTGTTGATTCCATTAATAGAAACATTCATGATTCGTATTCGCTGTAGTTTGTAAACTTTGTAATCCAATGCATCACACATTCTACGAATTTGGCGGTTGAGTCCTTGCGTTAAAATAATTCTAAATTTATTTTCGCTTTCTTGTTTTACAAAACATTTTTTTGTGACTGCATCTCCAATGTCAATTCCATTTCCCATCTTCTGAATAAAATCATTGTTGATTGGCTTGTCTACCATTACTAAATATTCTTTTTCGTGGTTGTTTCCTGCTCGTAAAATTTTATTAACGATGTCGCCATCATTCGTCAGAAATATTAATCCTTCGGAAGGTTTATCTAATCTCCCAATTGGAAAAATACGTTTTGGATGATTGATGAATTCGATGATATTGTCTTTGTCTTTTAAATCGGTAGTGCAAGTGATTCCAGGAGGTTTGTTAAATGCGATGTAAATCAATTTCTCTTTCGACTTTAATGGTTTTAAGTCGATAGTAATCACATCTTCATCCGAAACTTTAGTTCCGAGTTCTGGTATTTTCCCATTTACGGTAACGCGACCTTGTTCGATTAACTTATCAGCTTCTCGTCTGGAGCAAGTTCCAGTATCGCTGATGTATTTGTTTAGGCGGGTTAGCATTTAAGCTTTTGCTTTGAATTTATTAATAGCGTTGATTGTGAATTCTGACAACACTAATTTGCCGCTCATTTCTGCACGCTCAATTAAAAGAGTATCCCAATTTTCGGTTCCTCTCCAGAATACTTTTTTAAGCATTGCCATCGCTTCTGGATTTGATTTTGAAAGTTTATCTGCCAATGCATTAATTGCAGTATCTAATTCTTCAACGGTTTTAAAAATGTCTACATACAATCCTTTTTCTCTTGCCCATTCAGCGGTTTGCCATTCGGTTGCGTTTATTGATAAAGAAGTAAAAGCGGATGTTCCTACTTTACGTTCAACTGCTGGTCCAACTACAAATGGTCCAATTCCTACAGCAAGTTCACTCAGTTTTATAGAAGCTGAATCAACAGCTAAAGTATAATCTGCTGCAGAGGCAATTCCAACGCCACCACCAACAGCTTTACCTTGAACACGAGCAATCACAAATTTGGGAGCAGTGCGAATCGCATTTATTACCATTGCGAAACCGGAGAAGAATTTTTTTCCTGTTTCTAAATCTTTTATAGAAATAAGTTCATCAAAAGATGCTCCTGCACAAAATGCTTTATCGCCTTCACTTTGTAATACGATTACTCTTGCTGCATCATCTTTCCCAGCTTTTGTAATTTCTTCAGCAAGCTGACGAAGTAAAACACCAGGCATAGAATTACTTTGCGGATGAAAAAAAGTGATGGTTGCAATTCCGTTTGCTGTAGCTGATTTAATGTGACCTTCCATATTGGTTCAATAGTTAATTGGTTGATTCGTTTATTAGTCGTATTGTGTTAGAATTGTAAATATATAAAATAAAAAAGTCCTGCATTACTACAGGACTCAATTAAACCAATGTTTAACCCTTATATTAATTCAATTAGTTCTCGTGATAAGCCGGCAATTTACCTTCTTTGATTAATTGCAAACTTTTTTGTTTATGTTCTTCAAAATTACCGAAGCACAAAGCATCTAATAATTCTTGTTTCGACATTAATGGACTGTTCAATTGTGATTTTAATTCTTTTTCACAACGATTTACGTATTTTTCAAAACGCTCAGGAGCCCAAATGTATTGAGTCTTGTGCCAATCAGGTTGAGAACGATCAACTTTGAATTCGGTTGGCATATCATCATTCAACTTGATGTTAGTCTTGATATCCAATCCTTCAAATTTCTTAGGAAGAAGACGATTGTCAAAAATCAATGGTCGACTGATTTTAATAACATGTTTTTTCTTTTTCACATCAACCATAGCCAATCCTTCAATAGTCAAACCTTTTTTCTTAAGATGACCATACTTTGATTCAAAACTCTTTAAAATCTCAAACATGATATTATAGTTTAGTGATGATGGGAGGGTAAAGATAGACATAAAAGTTGCTAACAAACTAATATTTAGACAATTGGTTTACAGTTACCTACGACTATTGAAAAATCGTAGACGAATAAGAGAATTGTTCGATAAACATAGAAAAGAGCCAAAAAGACTTAACTGGCTTTAAATCAGTAGATTGTGTTAAATTTTTGCTCAAATTCGTCATTTTAAGCCCAACCCAGGTTTTAGCTCTTTAAACGAGTAATTTGCTTTTGGATGTATTTTTCAGTTGGTAAAAGCGAACGTTGAATGCGCTTAGCATAGTGGATACTGTCTAAAATTTCTCTTTGTTTCTCTTCTACTAATTCTTTTTGCAGCTGAATGAGATCTTTTTGTTTTCTCGTAATTCGTAATGATCTAAAAATAATGATTGCAATTGATCCAATTGCAGCTGCAACTATTAAAATTAACCCCAATAAAATATTTTGACGTTTTTTGTCAGCAAAAGAAACTGCTTCTTTTTTATCCTGTTCGGCTCTTAATACTGCTTCTTTTTTTTCGAATTCGTAATTCATTTCATGTCGAGTCAGTTCTTGACTTTTTTCTTCATTAAAAATGGAATCTTTTAAGTTTGAATATGCTTTAAAATGTTCTAGTGAATTTTTGTAGGCACCGGTTTGTTGATATAAGTCATACAAATAATTTTCACATTGCATGTGTTCATTTAACATGCCTAAACTATCGCACATTAGAAGTGATTTTTTAAGATAGGTTTCAGATAAGTCATATTTTTTTAATTTGAAATATGAAAGACCAATATTCCCGGTTACTCTTGCACAATTATTTTTATTCCCAAATTCTTGATCTAGTTTTAATGCGCTAGAATAATATTCAATTGCTTTCTCACTTTCATTTGTGTCATCGTATATCAATCCTATGTTTGCCAAAACAGTTGATTTATTTTGTAAAAATTGAGGTTTGTCACAAATTTTCAAAACTTCCAAATAGTTTTTTAAAGCATAATCATAATTTATTTTTTTTAGCGAATCAGGCATTTTATCATTCACCATATTGTAATATAGTCCCGCTATATTGAATTTATTATTTAGTATTCCTCCCTCGTCTTTATTTTTGGTTGCAATTTTTAATGCTTTTATATAATAGTCCAAAGCTGTTTCATATTCATAAATCAGGGTATACACGATTCCCAAATTTCCATAAATAGTGGCTATTTTTTCTTCGTTATTATATTTTACAGCAATTCTTAACCCTTTTAAATAATAATCTAGAGCTTTTGGATAGTTGCCTTGGTTGTAATGCGCCAATCCAAGATTATTTAAAGTGGTTGTAATTTTGTTGTTGATATTGTATTTTAAAGAGCTTGCAACACTTTTTGCTATTTCTTCATACAATTCTAATGCAATTCTACTGTGTTTTAAAGATTGTAAATAATCACCTTTGTCGCCATAAAATGATCCTAAGTCGTGGTGTGCTGCCGCTGCTCCTGTTTGCCAGTTTAGTTTTTTTGAAAGATTTAAAGCTTTTGAGGCTATAATAATAGCTGTGTCTGAATTGAAGTAAGATAGTTCCCAAGAAAGGTCGAGCAGGTGGCGAACATTGTTGGTGTCGGGCTTGTCAGTTTTAATAATATTTTTAATTGAATCAACGTTTAAGTTTTGAGCGTAGGAGGTGTGGGTAGATTGTATAGTCAAAAACCAAACAATATGAAAAAGGATTTTCTTCATTTATTTTTTATGTAAACGATTTATGTTTTTTTCTATATACTTTTCTGTTGGTAATAATGATTGTTGAATTCTTTTTGCGTAGGTGATGGATGCGGTTATGTCTTTGTTTTTTTCTTCGATTATTTCTTTTTGAAGAATGACTTCTTCTTGATAATTAAGGTTTTCGGTCTTAAAAAAGATAAAGAAGATGGATGTTATAACAAATAAAAGCAGAAGAATCACATTTCCTACTATTGTTTCTATTTCTCTTGTTTCCGGAGGAAGGTTAATATATCCTTGTTTTCCGTCCATGAACCATCTGAGTGTAAAGAACAGGGCGATTGACAATGCTAGAAATATTCGTATCGTTATTTTATTATCAAAAATTACAACTACAATCATGCACAACACTAATAAAAAGAAATGCAAATTAGATACTAATCCGAAAGTGAGAGTTGCACATGTGAAATAAATATAACCACAAGTGGTATAGATATAGAAAGCATGGAAATGTTTTTTATTTGCATGCAAAACAAAATTTGTAATAGATGCCATTAAAAAGAATGTGAGTAAGTAAAGAGAAAGTACTAGTTTTAGAGCAATTGCTAATGGGAAGAATGAAATAATCGTAAATAAGGAAAGCACGGCAATCAAATTACTGATTCTAATCTTTCTTATTAAAGACTCATCGTAGAGTTTATCAACTCCAATATTTAGTATTTTTTTTAGCACTTTAAAGCATTAAATTTTTATACCTATGATAAGTATATCGTCAACTTGATCAATATCCCCTTGCCAACTTTTAAGTGTTTCTTCAATAGCATTATGCTGGTCATTCATTGATAGGTGACATTTTGATAGGAATAATTCCTGTAAGCTGGAAAGTTTAAATTTTTTTCCTTTTTCTCCACCAAATTGATCCGCATAACCATCTGTAAAAATATAGATGGTATCGTTTTTTTGAAGTTGAATGGTTTGGGTAATAAATGGAAGAGGGATGTCTACTTTTCCAATAGGCTGTTTATTGGGTTTGTACTCAATCAATGCTTTATTGCGAATAATCCAAAGTGGATTGTTTGCCCCGCTCCATTTTAATTCATTTTTACTTTTATCTAAATAACAAAGCGAAATATCCATTCCATCATTTACTTCGCTTTCACTTTTTTCAAATGTTTCTACAACTAGTTCACTCACTTTATCTAAGATATCGCCAGGATTGGTGATGCCAAACTCATTCACTGTTCTATTTAGGGCATTGGAGCAAACAACACTTACCATAGCGCCAGGTACGCCATGCCCAGTACAATCGGCTGCAGCAAACAGAAGCACGTCAATATTATTTTGATCAGTTTCTAACCAATAAAAATCACCTGCAACAATATCTTTTGGTTTATAAAAAAAGAAGGAGTCAGGAAGGTGTTGTTTAATTAAACTGTTCGGAGGTAAGATAGCTTCTTGTAAACGTTTAGCATAAGAAATAGAAGCAAGAATCTCTTTTTGTTTTTCTTCAATTATTTCTTTTTGTTTTTCAGTCTCATGCTGTTGAATTTCAATAATATTTTTTTGTTTAATGGTAATTCTAAAGCGGTTGTACATAATCCCACCAAAAACAAGCAATAAAAACAAGCCTCCGTACAAGGCCCATTTTTGTGTAGTGTCTTGTTTAATTTGGGCATTTTTTGCTAGGATTAACGCGTGCGTAACTTTACGCTCCTCAGCATTTACAACACTATCGGCTGCTGCTTTTTTTTCGTATTGGTATTCCAGTTCTTTGTTTGCAATTTGCCGTTGATTATCATCTTTCAACATACTATCTTTTAAAGTGATAAATCTTTCGTAATAAGAAAGAGCTTTGGTGTAATTACCCATTGCTTTATAGGTTTCGTAAAGCACTTCGGTTGCTTCTTTTTCAGAATTAATATCTTCGGTTTCTTTTGCAATTTGATTTGATCGGTCTAAACATTCCAGCGCCAGATGAAATTTTTTTTGATTCATGTAAGATTTTCCGATTGCAGTAAGAGAAGTGGATTCTCCAAATTTATCTCCAATTTCTTTTGCAAGTGCATTACTCTTTAAC